>Ga0114951_10001138_pt1 | contig 34298 bp, 28 predicted proteins | sample AM7aDNAmetaG_FD_88677 | JGI IMG/M metagenome (GOLD analysis project Ga0114951, IMG submission 88677) | Freshwater microbial communities from Finland to study Microbial Dark Matter (Phase II) - AM7a DNA metaG | ecosystem: Environmental > Aquatic > Freshwater > Lake | place: Finland: Lake Alinen... | reverse complement strand
CCTGCGCCAGCACGCCCTGGCCGATCAACTGATAGATGAAATCCCGCAACTCCCGATCCTCATGCCCCTTCAACAGTCCGTATACCGAAAGCTTATTGTGCCCCAGTTGTAGCACACGTTCGCGTTCCGATCCGCGCAACACCGCCATCACGTGGCCGATGCCGAAACGTTCTCCCGTCCGCGCCACCGCCGAAAGAATCTTCTGCGCCAGCACCGTCGCATCCGGTATTTCCTGCGTATCCCCCAGGCAGTGATCGCACGCGCCGCAGCCGATCTTCGATTCCCCGTCGCCATCCGCATCGTCCGCCCCCCGGCCCGGCGCCTCGTAAGTCTGCCCGAAATGTTCCACCAGCGCCTTGTGCCGGCACACCGCCGATCGGCAATAGCGATCCATCGCTTCGATATGCATCATCGACGACGCCACAAAGTCCGCCGCCACTTCCGTTCCCGCCTCTTTGGCCTCCGCCACGGATTTCTCAATCAATCGTTTCCACGAAAACAAATCCGCCCCGGAATAGAACAGCACGCATTCCGCCTCCAATCCGTCGCGCCCCGCACGACCCGTCTCCTGCTGATACGCCTCAATCGACTTCGGCATCCCCGCATGAATCACAAACCGGATATTCGAGCGATCGATCCCCATCCCAAACGCCACCGTCGCCACGATCAGATCGCACTTCTCCTGCAGAAATGCGTCCTGCGATTTGTGCCTCTGCTCGCCGGTCATACCCGCATGATAGCCCAGGGCATGCCGCCCGAGGCCATTCAGTGTCTTCACGTAATCATCCACATCCCGCCGCCTCAGGCAGTAAACAATCCCCGCCTCATCCTTGTGGCGATCCAGCACCTCGACAACCTGCTTCATTAACTCCTGCCGCGGCAAAATTCGATAGGTCAGGTTCGGCCGATCGAAATTCCCCACCAGCACCGCCGGATCATCCAGCTTCAACTGCGCGACAATATCCTCCCGCACCCGCTCCGTCGCCGTCGCCGTGAACGCATGAACGTTGCACCCCGGAAAAACCTCCTTGAGCATCGCCATCTGGCGGTACTCCGGACGAAAATCATGCCCCCAATGGCTGATGCAGTGCGCTTCATCGATCGCAAACGTCCGCACCCCCAGCTCCCGCAAAAAATCCTGAAACGCCGGCATCACCAGCCGCTCGGGCGAAACAAACAGCAAATCCAATCGCCCCGCCCGCAATTCATCAGTTACCTGCCGCCGTTCGTCGGCCCCTAATGTCGAATCCAACTGCGCCGCCGCAATCCCGTTGCTCCGCAGCGAATCGACCTGATCCTTCATCAATGAAATCAGCGGCGACACCACCACCGTCGGCCCCTCGCCCCGCAAGGACAACGCCACCGCCGGCGCCTGATAGCAAAGCGACTTCCCCCCGCCCGTCGGCAGCACCACCAGCGAATCGCGCCGCGCCATCATCGCGTCGATCGCCGGCCCCTGCAGCGGACGTAGTTCTCGAAATCCCCAATGCTTCTCAATGAGGTCCAGCAAGTTGCCGTTCGCGTTCATTTTCCCGTCCCACCCGGCGCAATATGCCTGATCACAGGGCTGTTCGACATATCAATGCCAATCTTCTTGAACATCGCTTCCTGTCCCGCCCGCGCCTCTTCCATCTCCTTCTTATACTCAAACTGCGGCTTGCCGGCGTCACTGACGGTGAGCTTCACGGGCCCCGGCCGGCCAAAAAGAATCTGCGCCATCTTGTCGTCCGCGCGCTTCCCTTCACGAATCGTCGCCTCCATGAACCGATCATCCTTCATCGCCCGATCCATGCTCTCGATCATCTTCTTCCCGTCGATGACCAGCAGTGCCGACGACTCACCGGTCTTCGTGAACACCCCAGCGTCCTTGATTTTGCCAGGCAACTTGTAGGCCATTTCGAGCCGCAGCCCCTTGAAAAACAGCTCCGCCGTCGCCGCATTCTGCTGGTAGCGCGCCCGCGCGTCCTTGACCATCTCCTTCACCTGTTCATCCGTAAGCTCCGGCGGCTTTTCGGTCGCAACGGCGGGGTCCTCAAACATCAGAGTGCCGCCCCCACGCTCGTCCTTGGTCCATTTGATCTTCCGCGAAGGCTGAATTTGCAGTCGCGAGATATCCGGAAAATATCCCGTCGCCTTGAGCGAAATTCGCCCACCGTCCTCGGCCTTGAACGAGACATCCTTCCACGCCTCCACTCCCGCCGCTCCCATAAAAAACTGCATCACCTCCGCATTCGCGCGATCCTGAGCATCCGGCACAGCGGCTCCGCCCGCCATCTGCGGCGGCGGCAACATCACCTGATCGATCACAATCTTCCCGGATCCATCCGGATTCAGCGTCGTCTCCGATTTCCGCTCCACGCACGCCGCCACCGCCAGCGCCGCCATCACCAATGCCACATGAAAAATCCATCGTTTCATCGCATACCTCCTGTTAGACGCGCCCTCATGAGGGGACACGCAGCAACTCTTCCCACTTCGCCGTCGTCGCCGCCAGCAAAATCTTGTCGTTAGCATTCATGTCAATCTGCGCCTCGGCGCTCCGTGCCGATGCGATAAGCTGCGGCACCAACCCGTAATCCAGCGCCCCGGTAATCCCCGGCAGCACCGTCGCATGCGGTGTTCCCAGCCCGTGACGCAATCGATCCGCAAACCATTCCGCCGCGATCGTCATCATCCATGCAATCCCGTCACGCTTGGCCTGGTCCGCCGACGTCAGCCGATCGCGTATCAACTGCAACCCGGCATATTCCCCGGCGAATTTCGCGATCGCCCCCGCCACATCCGATGCCGCCGACCGCCCGGCCACCAGTTGATCCAGTTGCAAACAAAGCTCGCGCGTCCACGACAGTATTCCGCCGGGCGTAAACTTCGTATCTGCTTCTTCCCCCTCATCCGCCTCCGCGCCGCTCTTCGCCTTGCGTGCCGCCGCCTTGGCGTTCTTGTCGTCGATGGTTCGAATATCCTCCGCCCACCGCACCGCCCGCCCCAAACTCCCCCGCGCCAATCGCGCCAGCAGCGCCGCATCCTCCTGCGACATCCCGCGCCCGGCCAATTCCTGCATCACCACCGCGTCCGGCAAAACATTGAAACTCGCCAACTGCGCCCGGCTGCGTATCGTCGAAAGCAACTCCTGCGGACTCGGCGTCACCAATATCAAGTACGACTCCGCCGGCGGCTCCTCCAGCGTCTTCAACAGCGCGTTCTGTGCCGGCGGCTCCATCAACTCCGCCTCATCAATAATGAAAAACTTCCCCCGTCCGCGAAATGCCCGCTTGGCGATTTTCGCTTCCTTGTTCTGGGCAGGATCCCCCGTGATCTCCCCGCGAATCACATCGATCGACAGCGTCGTTCCCTTGCTCTTGCCCCCCTTGTCGTGATACCGAATCAGGTCCCGCGTGATGATGTGCAGATCCGGATGACTCCCCGCCTCAATCGCCCGGCAACTGTCGCACTCCCCGCACGGCAACCGCAGCGGAAAATCCCCCGGCAACAGGCTCACCGCCCCGTCATTCGCCCGCATCACCGGACGATCGCACATCACCGTCCGCGCCAATTCCATCGCCAGTTTGAATTTTCCCACCCCCATCGGCCCGGCAAACAGCCACGTATGCCCCAGGCGCTGCGCCCGCATCGACTTCTGCAACTGGGCAATCGCCCGATCCTGTCCCTGCACATTCAGCATTCCGCCAAGATACCCGCCCCCGCATTGCGATGCCATTGCCCGGCGCAACTCACGCTAACTTCGCGACAACGTCACAATCGCATCCGCGATCAACCCCTCCACCAGCGGCACACCGCCATCGGCCCCCGCAGTCCTGCCCCGGTTCGCCAGCCACGTCCGCACATCATGCACCTGCTGTGCCGCAAACTCCCGCCCCTCATCAAACCACGCAAATCCCGCCAAACCCCACGGCTGATTCGTCGTGTTGTCCGGCTGCGTATTCTCCACGTGGTACCGCACCGATCGCCGCACCGCCTTGAGCAATTCCGCATTCCCCGCCGCAATCCCCACGTTCGCCGCCGCATGAATCGCCGTGAACTCGTCGTACACGAACGCATCCAGATTCGTCTCCACATCCTGCCGATGCCAGCGCCCCTCACCATCCTGCTCGGCCATAGCGCCGCGCCACAACCGCTCCACGATCCCCCGCTCCGCTGTCACCTCCAACTCCTGCTCCAGCAACATCATCACCCAACATACCCACAACCGCTCGATCACCCGCCCTTTCCCCGCCGCCAATTCCCCACCCCGCGCAACCATCGGCCGAATGCTCTCCCGCAGCCGCTGTCCGCACACCGCCTCATTCTCAGCGCCCAATCCAGATCGCAGCAACCCAAAAGCCCGCGCCGCACAAGCCGCCGAGAAATACGGATACACCCCGCGCGTCTGACCCGCCGCATCCCGCACCACCTCCGGCACGCACATCACCTCTGCCAGTTTGTCCGCCGCCAGCGCCCCACCCCCGACCGCACGCACCAGCGTCCCCACCGGCTCCCATCGCCCGTTCAGGCGTACTGGATCCGCATCCGAAACATACCCTCGCAGCACGGCCTGCAAGGCCTCCACCAGCTCATTACAGTTCATCGACACCGCCCTGACTGAGGGTCTTCAGACCGATAACCAAACACGCATCCCCCATCATACGCAAAACCGGAAGTGACCTCATGAACCTGCGACAGTAAGCTCATGCTCAACAAGTAGAACAGTCGATATATGTTCTAGATGGATGCTGGAATTAGCCCGATGGACCGGGCCGATCCTTATGAATGTGGGTTGGTAAAGTGTCATTCATCCCTTCCAACGCGGTAGGCTCGCTCATTGGCGTCAGTGCACGCGAAACGCAGGAGTCCATTCGCGCCCGCAACATCCAATCCCAGAAAGCCCTCCGCCATTCCGAAGAAGTCGAAGACCTCGATGAGAACACCGTCGATCAGATCGGCGACCAGCCCGAACATCGTAACTCCCAGGAAGAAGAACAAAAAAAACGCCAATCAAAAGAAGACGCCCCCACCGAACGCGTCGAAATCACCGCCCTCCAGGACACCCCCCCAGCCCCCCCCACCAAACGCACCATTCCCGCCCCGTCACCCCCTCGCCTCGACATCTCCGCCTAACCCCCTTCTTGCTTCTTGCTTCTTTATTCTTGCTTCTCGCTTCGCCTTCCCCACTTCTTGACCTCAATGTCCCCTAAATGTATACTTCTCCGTCTACAAGTGAATACGGCTCTTATTAAGAGTGCCTGAGGGACGGGCCCGTTGACGGCACAGCAACCCATCCGAATTGCGGAGACGCACTTCGGAAGCGGGTGCTAATTCCCACCCGATTTGCGCAGTTGTGTCACGTGTCTACATAACATTCGCAATCAAGGGGATAGATAAGCAGAACGTTGACTTGCCGGGTAACCTCCCGGCGTATCGGCGGCCTCTTATCGGGAACTCCCGGAAGAGGCCGTTGGCGTTTTTGCGGGACCACCCGTCCCGTACGATACAGTCGGAGGATTCCCCCCATGTCCTACGTAATCGGATTACGCTGCCGCGAGTGCGGCAAACAGTATCCCCAGAAGGGCGTGCACGTCTGTGAACTGTGCTTCGGCCCGCTCGAAGTCGAATACGACTACGCCGCCATGCAGGGCAAGGTAACGCGCGAGAGCATCGAAAAGAAAGATCGCAACCTCTGGCGCTATCGCGATCTGCTCCCCTGCGTCGAACCCAAAGCAGGATTGAACTCCGGCTGGACCCCCTTCAAGCGGGCCCACAATCTCGAAAAAGTCTTGGGAGTCAAAGAACTCTACATCAAGGATGACTCAGCCAACTATCCCACCTGGTCCTACAAAGAACGCGTCGTCTCCGTCGCCATCACCAAGGCCATCGAACTCGGCTACGACACCGTCGGCTGCGCCTCGACCGGCAACCTCGCCAACTCCGTCGCGGCCCACGCCGCTCAAGCCGGTCTCAAAGCCTTCGTCATGATTCCCCACGACCTCGAACTCGGCAAAGTCCTCGGCTCCCTCATCTTCGGCCCCACCATGGTCCGCATTCAGGGCAACTACGACGACGTGAATCGCCTCTGCTCCGAAATTGCCGACAAATACAAGTGGGCGATCGTCAACGTCAACCTCCGCCCCTTCTACACCGAAGGCGCCAAAACCTTCGGCTTTGAAATCGCCGAACAAATGGGCTGGAAACTCCCCCGCCACACCGTCGTCCCCACCGCCGGCGGCACAATTCTGCCCAAAGTCTACAAGGCGTATCAGGAATTCATCAAGCTCGGCTTGGTCGAAGACAACCATCCGAAGATCTATTCCGCACAAGCCGCCGGATGCAATCCCGTGGTCGAGGCCATCCGCGCGGGCCGTGAATTGATCAAGCCACAGAAACCTAAGACGATTGCCAAATCGATTGCCATTGGCAATCCCGCCGACGGCTTCTACGTCGTCCAAGCCGTCAAACAATCCGGCGGCTGGGGCGAGGATGCCACCGATCCGGAAATCATCGACGCCATCAAGTTGCTCGCCAAAACCGAAGGCATCTGGACCGAACCCGCCGGCGGCACCACCCTGGCCGCTGCCATCAAACTCATCAAGAGCGGCCGCATCCCCAAGGATGAAAGCATCTGCGTCAGCATCACCGGCAACGGCCTCAAAACCGTCGAAGTCGTCCAGGACGCCCTCGACCGCCCCGAAAGCATTCCGCCCAAACTGGAAGCCTTCGATAATTTCATCCGCGATCATTCGAATCAAAAAGATGCGACTAAAGCCGACGGCATTTCCGCAGCAGTCATCGCCGGAGCAGTCGCTGCAACGATTTAGAAACTTTTCTCTCAGCAAAACTGCACAGAGATTTTGGAGTTAAATATGGCCGTCAAAGTAAGAATCCCCACCCCCCTTCGAACCCTCACCAATGGCGTCGACATCGTTGAACTCGGTGGCGCCAACATCGGCGAGTTGCTCAGCGATCTTTGCAACAAGTTCGCCGGCATGGATAAGCGCCTCTTCAAACAGCCCGGCGAGCTCAACCGGTTTGTAAACGTTTACGTGAACGATGAAGATATCCGCTTCCTGGAAAACCTCACGACGCCCATCAAAGACGGCGACGACGTCAGCATCGTCCCCGCCATCGCCGGCGGATAATATTCTCGGAGCACCGCATGGTAATGCGGTGCTTTGCTCGCAAGCTGGGAGACCCTCATGCCCACCACCAAAAAACGCGTCTGGCTCACCTTCGGCAACAAGGGCCTCGTCGAAACCCCCGCCCTTTGGCGAATGACCAGCAAGTTCCCCGATGTCACCTTCGATATCCGCCAGGCCAGCGTCACCGCCGAGATCGGCATCATGGCCGTCGTCTTCGAAGGCCAAATCGAACGCGTAGAAGCCGCCTTGCAATGTCTTGCCGACCAGGGCGTAACCGTCGAACCGATTGAAAAGAATATTCTGGAAGGTTAACGAAAGGAACACCACCAAGACACCAAGACACCAAGAATATCTTTTAGAAAAAGTAACTTGGTGTCTTGGTGTCTTGGTGGTGAAAATAACTCCATGGCACTATCCGATATCGCAGATCAATTAGATAAAGCCGATCCAACCCTCGCACGCTACAACCGCCAAATGCTCTGGGCCCCCATCGGCATCGAAGGCCAGAAAAAACTCAAGGCCTCCAAGGTCCTCATGGTCGGCTGCGGCGCCCTCGGCACCGTGTTGGCCAACCTCCTCGCCCGCGCCGGCGTCGGCCAGATGACCATCGTCGATCGCGATTTCATCGAAATCTCCAACCTCCAGCGCCAAGTACTCTTCGATCACGATGACATCGACCAGAACCTCCCCAAGTCCATCGCGGCCAAGAACAAGATCGCCAAGATCAATCCGGACGTTTCCGTCGAAGCCGTGGTCGCCGATGTCAACCACACCAACATCGAACAACTGGCCGCCGGCAAAGACCTGCTGCTCGATGGCACCGACAATTTCGAGACGCGCTTTCTCATCAACGACGTCTCCATCAAGCACAACGTCCCCTGGATCTACGGCGCCTGCATCAGCGCCATGGGCCTGGCGATGAACATCCTGCCCAACGAAACCCCCTGCCTGCGCTGCATCTTTGAAACCATGCCCCCTCCGGGAATGAATCCCACCTGCGACACCGCCGGCGTCCTCGGACCAACCGTCAGCGTCGTCTCCAGTTGGCAGGCCCTCGAAGCCATGAAACTCCTGACGGGCAACCGCAAGGACCTCTCGCCCTACCTGTTCAGCTTTGACCTCTGGGACAACCGCTTCCAGCAGCTGAACGTCAAGCGCGCCCGCGAGCTCGCCGACTGCCCCTGCTGCAAGCACAAAAAATTCGAATTCCTCAGCGGCGCGTTCACCAGCTCGACCACCAGCCTCTGCGGCCGCAACGCCGTCCAGATTTCCTCCACCGGCGGCCACAAAGTAGACTTCGAACAAATCGCCGCCAACCTGCGCAACGTCGGCAAACCGTCGTTCAATAAGTTCATGCTGAAATGCCCCATCGTCGAAGGCACTGGTGAACGGCGCAAAGAATACGAACTGACCCTCTTCGCCGACGGCCGCGCCATCCTGAAAGGCACCAACGACGCATCGACCGCCAAGGCCCTCTATTCCAAATACGTAGGCGCCTAACTTCCCAAAGGAGAAATCATGCCCATGCTGGAATCGTATCTCTCCGTCCTCAGCCACACGCGAAACCAGACGCTCAAACTCGTCGCAGACCTGAATGACGATCAGATGGTCATCCAGCCCGCGCCCAAGACGAATCACCCCGCCTGGGTCCTCGGCCACCTGCTGATGGTCGATCACAACTTCCTGGCCGTCATCGGCGGCGCACCCGCGCCAGCCTGGATCGACGACGCCTGGAAGGCCACCTACGGTGCCAAGAGCGAACCTGTCGCCGACAAAACCAAGTACAAGCCCAAGGCCTTCTACCTCGAAAAAATGGCCGTCGTCCGCGAGCAGTTCATTGCCCAGCTCAAAACGATGAAACCCGAAGACTTTCAAAAGCCGCACCCCGACCCCGCCCGCCGCGAACGCTTCCCCACCATCGGCCACGCCATCATGTTCTACGGCACCTGGCATGAAGCCTACCACTCCGGCCAACTTTCCACCTGGCGTCGCGTCCAAGGCCTGCCGCCGGTGTGATTATTTCACTCTGCATTGGAGATCACCATGGATAATTCCCAACACCAGTCGGTAGTCATCCCACCGCCGGTCTCTGCACCGCCGCCTGCAATTCACGCGCCGGAAATCCTGAGACAAGGGAACCTCTTTGTTGTGGCCAATGGTTGTGATCTTCCAAGACGCTGCCTCAAATGCAATGCCGAAACCGCTGGCAAAGGATTGAAGTTGGGGCTCAAATGGCGTCCTGATCCAGGGATCGTCGGCAGATTGCCAGTAGTTAGGACAGCCCGACTACTCACTCCAGCCGAGACTGGATCGATTACCGTGTACTTATGTCCAACTCATCGCAATCAAATGACTCTTTTCTCTAATATTTTCGCGGTACTTACATTCCTCGGCGTGATCGCGACACTTACAATGCTCGCCCTCGACTTGGGACAAAGCGATACGGCCAAAGTCATTGGCGGATCGATTATCATTACTACGATTATCTGTTTTGGCTGCTCGCGATTCTTCCTTAACGCTTCGCTCGACATAAAACATTCTGCAGAAGGCTTCCTATGGATCGAAGGCGCTGGAGAACCCTTTCTCGCGAGCCTTCCAGAAGTTCCACCTATAAGTTAATAGTTATTTCTGAAAGCGCAATTATCTATGTCTGATGTAATCTACTTCGATAATGCCGCGACCAGTTGGCCTAAGCCGCAGGTAGTGACAGATCGTATGTCGGCGTTCCTGGCCTCCGAGGCCGCGAATCCGGGGCGGGCGGGCCACCGCATGGCGGTAGGCGCAGAGAAGATGATCGACTCCATCCGTAAGCTGCTGGCAACATTCGTCGGCGGAACCGATCACCACCGCCTCATCTTCACCATGAACGGCACCGACGCCCTCAACATCGCCCTGAAAGGCCTCCTCCGCCGCGGCGATCACGTCATCACCACCGCCCTCGAACACAACAGCGTCTCGCGCCCCCTCGTCCAGATGCACGATGATGGTTTCATCGAACTCACCCGCATCGCCTTCTCCCCCGAAACCGGCATCATCGATCCAAACGACATCAAGAAGGCCCTAAAGCCCAACACCCGCCTCATCGCCATGACCCACGGCAGCAACGTCCTGGGGACCATCCAGCCCATCACCGAGGTCGGCAAAATCGCCCGCGAGGCCGGCGTGCGCTTCCTCGTCGACGCCGCCCAAACCCTCGGCACCGTCCCCATCGACGTCAATGCCTCCCACATCGATGCCCTCGCCTTCCCCGGCCACAAAAGCCTCCTCGGCCCCACCGGCACCGGCGGCCTCTACGTCAACTCCACCCTCAAACTCGAAGATTTCGAACCCTTCCGCGAAGGCGGCACCGGCGGCGATTCCTCCTCCCCCACCCAGCCCAAACTCTTCCCCTACTTCCTCGAAGGCGGCACCCCCAACACGGTCGGCATCGCCGGCCTCGGCGCCGCCATAGAATTCGTCATCGCCCACGATCCCGCCAAGACCCTCGCCCAAGAACGCGCCATGGTCCAGAAAATCATCGACCTGGCCCTCAGCAACCCCAAGTTTAAACTCTACGGCCCCCCCACCGCCGCCAACCGCGTCGGCACCGTCAGCTTCAACATCGATGGATACACCCCCCAGGAAGCCGGCTCCATCCTCGATGAAAGCTTCACCATCGCCGTCCGCCCCGGCCTCCACTGCTCCCCCTACGCCCACCGCACCCTCGGCACCTTCCCCGACGGCGCCATCCGCATCTCCCCCGGCCACTTCAACACCGACGAACAACTATCCACCCTGCTCGACGCCCTGCGGCAATTAACAGAGTAACGCATTCAGCATTCATCGTTCATCACTCAGCATTCCACCGCAATCCCATCACACCTTGATCTGCACCTTCTGCTGCAATTTCCCCGTGTACCGTTGCCGGATCGGATCCACCGTGTGCTTGATGAATTCGTCCACCTGTTCCCGGCTCCGGCCCACATACAGCAGCGGATCCGCCACCTGCGACGCATCCACCTTGGCGAACGCCGCATCGCCCTTCAGACGGCTCAGCAAGTCGTTCGGCTTGCCTTCCTGCTTCACCTGCCGCGCCGCCTCCAGCGAATGCTGCCGAATCTTCTCATGCAGTTCCTGCCGGTCGCCGCCCGCCTTCACCCCCGCCATCAAAATATTCTCCGTCACCATGAACGGCAATTCTGCTTCGAGTCTCTGCGCAATCACCGCCTTGTTCACCACCAGCCCCCGCGCCACGTGAATCAAAATATCCAGAATTGCATCCGCCGTGAGAAACGCCTCCGGAATCGTGATGCGTTTATTCGACGAATCATCCAGCGTCCGCTCAAACATCTGTTCCGCCGCCGTCATCAGCGGCTGTTGCACCAACCCAATCAAGAATCGTGAAAGCCCCGTCACCCGCTCCGTCAGCACCGGATTACGCTTGTACGCCATCGCCGATGAGCCCACCTGCTCCTCTTCGAACGGCTCATCGATCTCCTTGAACGCCGACAGCAACCGCACATCCAGCGCCATCTTGTGCGCCGCCGCCGCCAGCGCCGACAGCGATGACACCACCTGCACATCCACCACGCGCGAATACGTCTGACCCGAAACCGGGTGCACCCGCTGAAACCCCAGCCGCTCCGCCACCGCAAACTCCAGCTTCCGTACCTTCTCGTGATCCCCCTCAAACAGCTCCAAAAATGACGCCTGCGTACCCGTCGTCCCCTTGATTCCCCGCAGCATCAGCGTCTGCAAGCGAAGCTCGATATCCGCCAGGCACAACACCATGTCGTACGTCCAAAGCACCGCACGCTTCCCCACCGTCGTCGGCTGCGCCGGCTGCAGATGCGTATACGCCAGGCACGGAACATCCCGGTACGTCGAAGCAAACACCCCCAGTGCATCAATCACATTCGCCAGCTTCCGCGCGATGATCTCCAGCGCATCCCGCGTCAGCAGCACATCCGTATTGTCGACGATGTCCATCGACGTCGCGCCCAGATGCAGAATCGGCTTCGCCTTCGGCGCCGCCTTGGCAAACGTGTGCAAATGCGCCATCACATCATGCCGCACCCGCGCCTCCTGCCGCGCCGCCTCCGCAAAATCAATGTCATCCAGATGCGCCCGCATGTCCGCCAACTGCTCGTCCGTGATCGGCAACCCCAGCGTCTTCTGGGCCTCTGCCAGCGCCAACCAGATACGACGCCACGTCGAATGCTTCCTCTGTGGCGAAAACACCGTGATCATCTCCGGCGAAGCGTTCCGCGACACCAGCGGCGATTCGTATACCCCATGATTGGCCTTGGAGTGGTTGACGGCAGCAACGAGCGTATCGGTCATAAATACACCTGAATTCCTGAAAACGCGTTGGACGCTGATGCCGTGACCCCAGCGCCACGGCCTTCATTCTCCAGCACGAAATGGTAACACAAGCCTTCCCGGTTGAATACGCCGGCAGCCACCTTGATGTAACATTCGGCAGGATCAAACGTTGTACCTGTTGATTCGGGATACGGTTATAAGCTACGATGATGCCTGCTTGGATTCCCGCGGCAGTACCCGTTTGCCCATATGCGACCGGCCAAACACTGCTCTATCGAAAGGCGATGAATCATGACTATGACCATGCCGCTGGCCTTCTTCAACCTCGGCCCCGCCGAACTCATCGTGATCGGTCTGATCGCGATCCTTCTCTTCGGACGCCGTCTCCCCGAAATCGGCAAAAACCTCGGCAAAACGATCGTCGAATTCAAGAAAGGCCTGAACTCCACGGGCGATGAAATCAACAAAGCCGTTCACGAAGGCGAAGAGCCCGGCACCAAGAATATCTACGCCGGAAACCTCCAACAGCCCGCCGTCAAAGCCGGCCCCACCCGCCAAGTCAAACAAATCGCCAGCACCAGCGAAGAACCCTGAGCAAGGCCCAACTCTCTATCCAATATCCCTCACCGCCGATCCCCCCATTCATCGTTCATCGTTCATCGTTCCGCTCCCGCCAACGCCATCCCTAGCGGAAAACGCCTCACGCATTCTCCAACGTCGCATGAATCTCCACCGTCCGCCGTCTGTTCTCTGTCGGCATGATCAGCGAAAACACCGCCCCCTTCCCCGGAATCGACTGCAGCTCAATCCGCGCCCCCAGCATGTTCGCCAGCTCCCGCGAAATCGCCAATCCCAATCCCGTCCCCGAATGCTGCCGCGTCACCGACCCGTCAATCTGCCGGAACTTCTCGAAGATCACCTTCTGATCCTCCGGCGAAATCCCCGGCCCCGAATCCGTAATCGATACCCGCACCGCCGGACTACCCGCCACTCCCGGCGCCGTCTGCGATGGCAAAATCAATCGTTCCGCCGTAGCTCCACCAGCCTCCGGCGCACCCGCCAGCGCCGGCAATTCATTCTGCGCCGCAATCGCAACCTTCCCATCCGCCGGCGTAAACTTGATCGCGTTCGACAGAAAATTGTAAAGGATCTGCTGAAACCGCCCCGGATCTGTCGTAATCAGCGGCATATCGGGCGCGACCGTCAACTCCAGCTCAATATTCTTCTTCTGCGCCAGCGGTCGCATGAAATTCGCCATCGCCTCGCACACATCCGCCACATTCACTTTCTCTTCCCGCAGCACAATCTTCCCCGCCTCGATCTTCGCCAGGTCCAGCAGATCATTGATCAGATCCAGCAGTTGCTTCGCGCTCGCCCGGATATTCTCGACGTACCGTTCCTGCTTCGCGTCCCCGCCCGCCTTCGCCAGCCCTGCCAGCAAATCTGCAAATCCCGTGATCGCGTTCAGCGGCGTCCGCAACTCGTGCGTCACGTTTGTCAGAAACTCCGACTTGATCCGGTTCGCCTCATACAAATCCACATTCGATTGCGCCAACTCCCCCACCCGCGTATCCAGCGAACGATTCGACGCCTCCAATTGATCCTGCGACCCCTTCAAGGTCGCCAGCATGTGATTGAACGTCTCCGACAGCTGCTGAAACTCGTCCCCCGTCGAAATCGCCGACCGGATGTTCAAATCCCCCTTCGCCACCTTCTCCGCCGTATTTTTCAGCACCCGCACCGGCTGCAGGATCAACCGGCTCGTGATCAAGAAGAACACCACAATCGCCAGCGTCCCGCCCAGCATCCCCGATACCACGATAACAATGCGATTCAGCAGCAACTGATTCTCATCCGTCTGGTACGGCACATCCACGCGCACAATCGCCACCAGCGGCCATACCGCCGGCGTCGCCGTCACCGGTGCAACAGCCGGATGCGTCGTCGCAGCCGCCGGCGCCGTCGCTGGCGAAGGTACCGGCGGCTCAATCACCAATGTCGGCACATCATCCGTCCCCGCCATCGTTGCCGGCGCAGGAACCGCCGGCGCAGTCGCGCTCCCACCAACGCCGGCCGGCAGAGTCGCCGCCATCGTCATCGCCGGCCCCGCCGTCCCCCCCACCGCAACCCGCGGCTTCAACCACGAAACATATTCCCCGTGGCATTTCAAACACGTCGCTTCCAGCCGCACCGCCGCCGCATAACGGTACACCCGCGACTTGTCTGCCAGCGTGACCACGCGCCCCAACTCAAATTCCCCGGGCTTGGCTCGGAAAATCCTCACCGCCTGCTGCCCCAGCGGATCCTCCCCCATCCCCGCCGCCGCATCATTCCCCGGCCCGTTCAACTTCACGATCCGCGGCCGCGGATAGTCGCTGTCCGACAGCGTAATATCATTCCACATCGCCCCCGAGCCCGCCGCCCCCTCCGACCCCCGCGCATGCACCTCTCGAAACAACAAGTCCGCCGCAAATCGCGCCGCCTTCACGTTCGGCTGACCCGCCAACTGCTCCATGCGCTGCCACGGCACCGCCAGCGCCCCGGCAATAATCACCAGCACCGCCAGCCCAAAGAGCAACTGGCACTTGGCAGCAAGCGAAATCGATATGCTCTTTTTCTTGGCCATAGAGGAATTCTAAGGCAGGATGCCTCTGGATGCACCGCACATCTCACGTCTGGGCATCCAACGCATGCCGGAACTGAATTCGCAACGCTGTGTAGTACCCGAATATCACCGCCGGTACGCCCGCACAAATGTAATCCACCGGCAGCGCCCGGCTGAGGATCGACGCCGACTCTCCGGGAAATTGCATGTGCGTCGATGCCGATAAGTACCCCAATGCCGCAGTCAGCGGAACCGCCAGCATCAATGCCCACAGATCGCAATGCGGCGCCGCAGCACGGCCCAATCCTCCACCCAGCGCAAAACTCACATACAACGCAAACAGTACCTGCCCCTTGTTCTGCGACTGCATGAAAACGTACAACACTCCCGACGCCACGATCACCGTCGCCAGAATGGCTATCACGTTCTGTATGATCTGGTTGGGTTTCTTGTCTCCCGACTTCCGCGTCAGCGCCAGCAACCACAGCGAGACCGCAAACCCACCGACCGACCCGCCCACTTTATGCCCCATCTTCTCCACCGATTCCCGCGATAGCCCGCTGCGATCCAGCCAGCGCAGGTTCGAAAACAACCGCTCGTAAAACAGCCGAATCGCCACTTCGCAAACAATAATGATCACCGCCCACTGCACGCACTCCAGCGCCAGCAGCTTGTGAATCGCCGCCAGTCTCCCGCTCGTCTGCCCGCTGTACACCATCAAATGAATATTGCCCCCACGAATCGCCAATGCCCCCAGTCCCAGCAATGCACAGTAAATCCCAATGTGTGGCGAATCGGGATGGCACAAAATCATCGACAACAAGATGCACGCCACCAGCACCCCCGTCAGCACCGCCGCCCCCACGATCCCCCCATGCCCCGGCCACGCCACCAGGCTCAACCCCGCCAGCTCCGGCGGAGGACTCACCAGCGGCCATGCCACATAGAGCATCACCGCCGCCGACGCCGCGATCGCCACCACATAACGGCTGCGACGCACCACCACCCCCCAGAAACTCTCCGGATGGATCGCCATCTCCGCAAGCTCGCTATCCGAAACCGCCAGCGCCGGCGTTACTGGTAATTGCGACACAAATTTCTCCCTACGGACAAGCCACAGCCCCCTATGATCGCGGCACACCCCACCAGATGCAACCTCGCCCATCGGTCCTTGGTCATTGCGTCATTGGTCATTGCGTCATTGGTCATTGCGTCATTGGTCATTGCGTCATTGGTCATTGCGTCATTGGTCATTGCGTCATTGCGTCATTGGTCATCGCGCCATCCGAATCGGATCCGTCCCTCCAATTCCCCCATGTCTCCCCTCCCCTTATGATTCCATCTACCCTCACGTCCAAAAACAATGAACCCCGCGCGCGCCCCCTCGTCCAACTCCGTTAGCTCTTACAAAGGAGCCCATGCGGTGCAAATCACCGAGGACGTCTTGATTCGGCGGGCCCGTAAAGGCGACCGCAACGCGTTTGAAACGCTCGTGCGTTCCACCGCCCGCCTCGTCTACGCCCACCTCGTCCTCCTCGTCCGCCATCCCCAGCATGCTGAAGACCTCACCCAGGAAACCTTCCTCGCCGCCTGGAAAGCCATCGCCACCCTGACCGAAAACGCCGGACCCGCCGGCTTCCGCTCCTGGCTCCTGACCATCGCCCGTAACGCCACCATCGACTCAGCCCGTGCCCAAAACAGTCTCAAACGCAAACGTCCCGACGGCCCGCTTGGAACACTCGACACCATGATCGACCCCGCCCCCAGCCCGCACGAACAAGCCGAACACTCGGAGCAACAGGAACAATTACTGGCTCTCCTCGAATCGCTCCCCGAAGATTACCGCCAGCCCCTGATGCTCCGTTACCTCGCCGGCGCCGACCATGACGTCATCCGCACCCAGCTCGGCCTCACCGACGGCGCCCTCCGCGGCCTCCTCCACCGAGGCATGGCCCTGCTCAGAGAACGCATGACCCACGAACGCGCATGATGCCCGTTCCGTATATCTTTTCACCACAGAGTCACAGAGACACGGAGACTTCACAGAGAATCAGTCTTTGAAAACCCTTAAACCCATCCTCTGTGCGTCCTCCGCCCCTCTGTGTCTCTGTGGTGAAAAACCGCTCGCTCTAAACTGACCCGCCGGTGCGACCCGGCCCTCATCGAGGTTCCCATGACCACCCCAAACATCGACCACGCCTGGATCATCGAACGCATCGCCGCCTACCTCACCGGAGGCCTCACCGAGTCCGACCGCGCCCAGTTCGACGCCCACATCAACACCTGCTCCGAATGCTTCGATGCCTTCTCCGAGGCCCGCGACGCCGACCGCACCATGCAACGCCTCCTGGCGCCCCTGGCCCCGCTCACCCCTCCGCCGCCCGCCAAAAACTTTGAAGACCGTGTGATTTCCAACCTTCGGGAGAAACTCATGAAGCCCCCCCTCCTCTCGCCCTTCACCAAACGCCTCACCCTCGGCATCGCCGCCTGCCTCGCCTTCGCCGCCACCGGCGTCGCCGCCAACTACGTCGTCCAACACGACGCCCTCAACAACCCCCTCACCGAACGCCTCATCGCCGACGCCGACAAACAGGGCTTCAACCCTCTCGAATCGATAGAAAGGGCCGGCAAAGCCCTCGGGCCACTCGCCCAGGCACGCGTATCCCGAAGTGCCCCATCCGCCTCCGCAAATCCTCGGGGCCTCACGGAGAGCAGGACTGAATACGGCGGTGAATTAGCTCTCAATGGAGGAACCCAACCCCTCTACGCGACCGACCATAACGGCTTCCTGACCCATTACTACGGCAGAACCGGCACAGCGCACGAATCCTCCACTGAAGGTATCCACGATAATTACCGCCCCCAGTCCGTGGAAGTTGCGTTGGGCGAAACAAAGCAGATCGTTGGCATCACGGATCACAGCGGCAGCATGCTTGATGGCTGGGCCTACGGTGGCCAGCAGCAGAAATCAGCCGGGAACTATGAGAACGCCCAAAGTCCTGGAGGCGGCGAGAAGGACCGCGGGGCAATTGCAAACGCCAACACGCCGACGGTCACTTCGATCGCTGGCTCGGTATCGTCTCTCTCAACCCCAACCCCCGCCGCTCGTCCCAATTCGGACCAGTTAAATGAAGATTATTCCTTAACCGTTAGGACCCCCAAACCTAACGCCGCGTTCAACGAAAAAGGTGAACTGGCCCTGCGATACAAGCCCGCCCCAACTAACGGGAAGGACCACAGCTACAGCCAGTATGCTACTAATGGTGACGGCCAGAAAATCGGCTTCGGAGACGGCCACGTCGAATTCAACCACCGGTCCAACTCTGATATCAACGGCCCTAGCGACAACATCTACACAGCCGGAAAAGGCGGCATCGAAATTGCCAAGACACCCTCTGATGTAACCCGCGGCACAGAATCCACCGAACGAGCGGGCGATCTAGCGCAAAGAGTAATGGCGTCGCTTAAAACACGGGTTGACGCGGGGAGTAAAACCAATGTGCGCTTCGAAGCCTCCAAGGAAACCTCCGATTCTTCAGCCCAGACACCGACTCTTCCGAGTCGAGGAAGTGTCAAATTAGCAGACGGCACGGAGGCACTCTCGGATAAGCCCACCGAGCCCGGCTCGACTTTCAAAATCCCCAATACAGGCACTTATAAAGGCGCCCCTTCAATTGTCGCCGGCACCAGCGCGCCTCAAGACTTTGTCTCAAATTTCCGCCAGAACACTGACAGCGCCCCTCCGCTCTTGGCCGACATGAATGCCCCCGAGCGCCCCGCTCAACCTCCGACTCAGGCCGGCAACCCGCAATCCGAATCTGGCAGCGCAAAGACCCCTCCCGTCGTCCAGGCCCCCGAAATCGCCCAACGCAAAATCATCCGCAACGGCGACGTCGAATTCGAAGTCCGCTCCTTCGAAGATACCTACGCCACCGTCTCCAATGTCATCACTGAAGAAGGCGGCTACGTCTCCTCCACCAGCTCCGACAAACTCGCCAACGGCAAGGTCCGCGGCACCATCGTCGTCCGCGTCGCACCCGAACGCCTCGACCGCCTCCTCCTCAAACTCCGCGCCCTCGGCGAACTCAAGAGCCAGCAGATCGCTGCCAACGACGTCACCAAACAATACACCGACCTCGAAAGCGAACTCCGCGCCCTCCGCGCCATGGAAGAACGCCTCCTCAACCTCATCAAGAACGGCAAGGGCGAAGTCAAAGACCTCGTCGAAGCCGAAAAACAGCTCGGTACCTACCGCGTCCGCATCGAAAAAATCGAAGGCGAAATCCGCTACTACAACAACCTCGTCGGCATGGCCACCCTCACCATCACCGCCTACGAAAAAGACATCCAGAAACCCACCGCCGCCTCCGAACAGGAAAACGTCAACCTCTCCGTCGAAACCGAAGATGTCGAAACCAAGTACCGCGACGCCCGCAAAGTCATCGACGACGCGAAAGGCCGCATCGTCGAAAGCGAACTCAAAAAATATGATGCCGACCAGTACGCCGCCCGCATCGTCGCCGACGTAGCCCCCGACAAGGCCGACTTCATCGCCGCCCAGCTCAAACAGCTCGGCAAAGTCGCCGGCTTCAACCGCGACCGCAAACAAACCACCACCGGCGGCACCGGCTCCCCGGCCGTCCAGGTCGAACAAAAAGACACCCGCTTCACCATCTCCCTCTACAACCTCGCCAACATCGCCCCGCGCGAGACCACCGTCCTCAACGTCGCCGTCCGCGATGTCGAAGCCGCCTACAAAAACATCCTCACCCTCATCCGCAAAGAATCCCCAAAGCCCGCCGATGCCGCCGGCAGCGCCGAAAAACCCTTCGGCACCCAGATCGGCCGCATCGTCAGCAGCAACCTGAGCGGCCAGCGCCCCGAACAAATGACCGCCGACATCCGCGCTGATATCCGCGCCACCGATGCCGACGCCATCATCCAAGCCATCCGCAACACCGGCGAAATCCTCACCAGCACCATCACCGAAAACCCCGACACCGCCAACGTCACCACCGCCAAGCGCGGCATCCAGCTCCGCTTCATCAACGTCGCCGCCGTCCCCGCCCGCGAACTCCAAACCCTCCGCATCGTCGCCGCCAGCGTCCCCGATGCTTATCGCAAACTCACCACATCCCTCCAAACCCTCGAAACCGCAGGCTCCGCCCGCCTCATCGGCTCGCAGCTCAATGAAACCGACCCCCGCACCGTCACCGCCTCGCTCTCCTTCGAAGTCCGCCGCGACTCCCTCCCCGCCATCGACAAAGCCTTCGCCGATGCCGGCATCGAAGGCGTCTCGCGCAACATCGTTCGCTCCACCGACACCTCCAATACGCTCGATTCCAAAGTCCGCTTCCAGATCGACGAACTCATGGCCGCCGAAGCCCTCGCCCCCCGCCGCACCACCGTCCTGGGCATCGAACTCGACAACGTGGATAAAACCCTCGAAAGCTTCCGCGCCTCCCTCTCCCCCGCCGACGCCCGCGAACTCGACTACAACCTCTCCAAAGAACCCAACGGCCGCGTCATCGGCCACCTCGTCATCGACGTCCCCGTCACCAGCGCCATGACCGTCCTCACCAAAATCCACGACCTTGGCGGTAATGAAAAGGTAAACCAAGTCGTCAAGAACATGCAGGTCCCCGACACCCGCTTCGCCAAGGAACGCATCGACCTCACCCTCACCAGCAAAGACGCCCTCGTCGACCGCGACAAAGGCCTCGGCTCCACCCTCCGCGCCGCCCTCGGCAGCGCCGCCGCCGCCCTCCTCTGGAGCCTCTACCTCATCATCACCGGCGTCCTCTTCATCGGCCCCTGGCTCCTCATCGCCTGGATCATGTGGCGCATCTTCAAACGGAGAAAAGTCGCCACCGCCTGAGAAAGTCGCGCCCACTTCGTTTCCGGGTGCCATGCCTAACGGGGGAGGGGCCCCGTTAGGCATGTTCATTTGTATTCATTCGTAGCTAATTCACCTCGTCCCCGCGCCCACTTAAAAACCCTCTGTGCGTCCTCCGTGCCTCTGTGACTCTGTGGTGAACCTTTTCTTCTCTCTCAAAATTTGTGTTCATTCGTGTTCATTTGTGGCTAATTTACGTCGTCGTCGCCGAGTATGATCACCCCTTTATCCCCGTCGTCGCGATCCCCTGAATAAACGTCTTCTGCGCCAGAAAAAACAACACGATAATCGGCGCAATCACCAGCAACGTCGCCGCCATCAGCAACTCCCACGAAGTCCCCCCGCCGCGCGACTGAAAAAACTGCAGCGCCAGCGACAGCGTAAACGTACGCTGGTGCGCCAGATAAATCAGCGGCCCCAGGAAATCCCGCCACGCCCCCATAAACGCAAACAGCCCCACCACCGTCAGCGCCGGCCGCGATAGCGGCAAAATAATCTGCCACCAGATCCGAAGATCCGAACACCCATCAATGCGCGCCGCATCCGAAAGCTCGTTCGGTATCGTCATATAAAACTGCCGCAGCAGAAAGATAAAGAACGGCACCCCAAACCACGACGGCACCCACAACGGCAGATTCGTCCCGATCCACCCCAGCCTGCGAAAAAGATCGTATTGCGGCACCATCACCACCGTAAACGGCAGCATCATCGTCGCCAGAACCACCGCAAACAAAACCCCCCGCCCCCGCCAGTTCACCTTCGTCAAGCTATACGCCACCAGCGACGACGAAAGCATCGCCCCGCCCGCACTCAGTAGCGCAATGATTAGCGTATTCCGCGTATACAAAATAAAATCGAACCCCGGATCGGCAATAACCTTGTCATAGTAATTCTCCTTAATCACCGAAGCCCGATGCGAAATTTCCCCCGGCAGCGCCTTACCCAGCGACTCCCCACGCGCCCGCTGGTCCAGATAAACATCGCTCACCGGCACCCATCGCGGCGGATCGGCCACCGCCTCGCTCGACGTCTTGCAGCTCGTCGACACCATCCACAACAGCGGCCCGATATAAATCGCGGCAACCATCAGCAGCGCAGCGTATGTGAAAATCTTCCTGCTCATCGGTAATGCACCCACCTGCGGCTCGACCACACCACCAGCACCGTCAAAACCGTCACAATCAAAAATTGAATCATCGCCAGCGCCGAAGCCTTCCCCGCCTCCGTGTAAATAAACGCCGCGTCACGAATATACATCGTGTAAAAATAGGCCGCGTGATTTGTGCCGCCCCCGCCCGTCAGAATGTACGGCACATCAAAAATGCTCCACGATCCGATGATCCCCATGATCAGATTAAAAAACATCACCGGCGAAAGCATCGGCAGCGTCACATGCCGCAGCCGCTGCCACGCCCCCGCCCCGTCGATCTCCGCCGCCTCGTACATCTCCCTGGGAATATCCTGCAGACCCGCCAGAAATATCACCACCGTATTTCCCACGCCCCAGAACCCAATGAACGCCAGAACCGGCAGAACAATTGTCTGCGACCCCAGCCAGTCCGGCGGCGTAAACTGCAAACCAAAAACCCCCGCAACATTCCGCAGCAGCACATTCAGCAAACCGTCCTTGCCATTCAGCAGCCACAGCCACAGCATCGCCGACGCCACCGACGGCACCAGCGACGGCAGAAACACAATCGTCCGCCACACGCCCGGCGCCTTGATCGGGCAATTCAGCAGCAGCGCCAGCATCACGCTGATCCCCATGGTGAACGGCACCGACATCAACGCAAACAGCAACGTATTCCGCAGCGACTTCCAGAAATCAGGATCCACCATCAAGGCCCGAAAATTGTCCAGCCCGATCCACATCGGCGATTGCAGCATCGGGTACTGCGTGAACGAAAAATGCACCGCCTGCACCAGCGGATACGCCAGAAACACCGAAAACCCCACAATAAACGGCGCCGCAAAAGCCATCCCCGTCATTTGCTCGCGCAGCCGCGGACGATCCGCCGAAACCTTCATCGCCTCCCCTCCGATCCACTCGACGCGCTCTCCACCTGCTTGCGCATCCCCGCGTACTTGCGATACTCCGCCAGATGCCGATCGAAATTCTCCTGCGCCTGCCGCAACGTCGGCTCCACCGCATTTCGCTCCGGCGACCTCCACAGCGCATTGGCCGCCAGCCGAATCTGATCCTGCGCCCGAATCCAGTTCGGGCTCTGTGGCAACCCCGTAATGTTCGGGCTCCGCAGCATCTCCTCAAACACATCAATGTACGGATTGGGATGATTGCGAATAAATTTCTCGCTCACCTTCATCAGCGGCGAAGGCTTGGAATGCCACGTGCACAGCAACTCCATATTCTCCTGCCGCGTGAAAAACCGGATGACCTCCAACGCCTCCTTCACATGCTTAGCCCCGCGCGGTATCGCCCAAATATCCAGATCACCGTGCAACGCATCCCCCGGCTTCCCAATAGAATTCGGCGGCATCGCCGCCCCATAGTGCTCCGCGAACAGTTCCCGCGCCTCGATGATCTTTGCATCGGCCTGGGCCTGCGTAATCTCACGCCGGCTCAACTGTCGTTGAATATACGAAAAGTTAAGCTTCGCAAATCGCGGCGTGTAATTCTCCACGTAACTCACAAACCACGGCCCCTGCAGACACATCGCCACCGTGCCGTTCATAAACGGATTCTGCGGCGTCGCTACCTGCCCAAATCCCGCGCCAAACGTCTGCACCGTCCCCGGCCCATACTTGATCGCATACTTCTGATACCACGAATACGCCCGCACGTTCTCCGGCGTATCGATGCGAAAATCGTCCGTCTCCTCATTCCATATCTTGTTGCCGAAAAATTCCCCCCAACTATAATCCCACCACCCCGGAAAATTCGGCAGGTAACCCGCCCGAATAATCTGCCCCTTCCCATCGACCACCGTCAACCGATCCGCCATCTCATCGAGTTCCTTGATCGATTGCGGCCCCCGCTCCGGATCCAGCCCCGCCTCTCGAAAAAGATCCTTATTCCAGAAAATCGCCACCGTCGCCGGCGTACTCGAAGCCGCATACACCGTCCCGTGCGGCGCCACGCATTTCCACAAAAACGGCTTGTAGGTCTCCGCCGTAATCGTGCCGTCTGCCTGCAATTCCGTCAGCGGCCGCAGCGCCCCATAAGTAATAAACGCCCCGAGTTGCTGGCCCCACAACCCGGCGATATCCGGCGGATCGCCCCCCGCCGTCGCCACCAGCGTCTTCTGGTCCACCTGCGACACGCTCACCAGTTGCACAAAAATTTTCTTATCCCGCCCCTCGGTGGTGTTGAACAAATCCACCACCCGCTGCATCCCCGCCCCCTCCTCCCGCGTCCACTTCTCCCAATACGTGACGACCGTAAAATCCTTCGGCACCGCCGTCGCATCCGGATACTCATAAGAGCCCGGCTTCGACCCAAACAGCAGCACATACAGCGCCGCCAGGATCATGACCCCCGCAATGACGCGGGAAAATAGTATTCGCATGGGATCCGTCCCAGCCAGACAAATGAAGCGCTCTCTATACCCGAAAACCCCCCATCCGAAAAGTTCAATCCAAATTTCCAACCCCAGCGATTGCAGTCCGATCGGGTGCCATCCACCCGGGTGCCATGCCCAGTGGGGCAGGGGCCCCGCTGGGCATGTTCTATCGAGCCACCTCTATGCCAAAATGCCACCTATGCCAGCGCCATCCGCAATCCACGTGCTACAAGTTGCGCCCGGCTGATTCCTTCCCGCTTGGCCGCAGCGTCGGCTAGACGCAGCAGGTTTCGCTCCGCCCTGCCGCCTCCTCACTCAAACCTGTTGCCACGATCCCCCTCACCGGCGACACTAGCCATCAAATGTGTGGGACTACGTAAACTGAAGGAGCCTCCATGAAAGGCGTCATTCTCGCAGGTGGATTGGGCACGCGGCTTTCCCCCCTGACCAAAGTCACCAATAAGCACCTGCTCCCCGTCTACGACAAACCCATGATCATGTATCCCATCGATTGCCTCAAAAACGCCGGCATCACCGACATCATGATCGTCACCGGCGGCAAACACGCCGGCGCATTCGTCGAACTCCTCGGCACCGGCAAGGCCCACGGACTCCGCAAAATCCAGTTCGCCTACCAGGAAGGCGAGGGCGGCATCGCCGACGCACTCTCCCTCGCCGAAGATTTCGCCGATGGCGGAAAAATTGCCGTCGTCCTCGGCGACAATATCATCGAAGGCAACATCGCCGCCTCCGTCGAAGCCTACCGCAAGCAACCGAAAGGCGCCCGCATCCTCCTCAAAGAAGTTCACGACCCCCAGCGTTTCGGCGTCGCCACCCTTGACGCCGCCGGCAAGGTCATCAAAATCATCGAAAAACCCAAACAACCTGAAACCAACCTCGCCGTCGTCGGCATCTATATGTACGACAGCCAGGTCTTTGAAATCATCCGCCCTCTCAAACCCTCCGCCCGCGGCGAACTCGAAATCACCGACGTCAACAACGCCTACATCCAGGCCGGCACCATGACCGCCGAAATCCTCCAAGGCTGGTGGACCGATGCCGGCACATTCGAATCCCTCTTCCGCGCCACCAAACTCGTAGTCGACGGCGGCGCCAACAAGCTCAAACTCTGACGCAACCCAACAAATTCCCCACCGCCCCAAATCCTTTTTTGACTCAGGACCCATTGCTGGCCGATAATCCTTCTCTACACTGCTCAAACCACAACGCACGGAGGCAAGGTCGCATGGATTCTTTTGTCATTGAAGGCGGAACTCGGCTACGCGGAACCATCCGCATCAACGGTTCCAAGAACGCCGCGCTGCCCATCATGTCCGCCGCACTGCTGGCCAACGGCCCGTGCAACCTTCAGGACGTCCCCACCCTCTCCGACATCCAACACCAGATGACCCTCCTCCGCGAGCTCGGCTGCACCGTCGACCGCCAACCCGACGGCCACGTCAAACTCGAAGTCACCGACGAAAAAAATTCCCACGCCCGCTACGACCTCGTTCGCAAAATGCGCGCCAGCATCTGCGTCCTCGGCCCCCTCCTCGCTAAACGCAAATACGCCCGCGTCTCCATGCCCGGCGGCTGCGCCATCGGCGACCGCCCCGTCGACATCCACCTTCGCGGCCTCGAAGCCCTCGGCGCCGTCATCGACCTCGATGGCGGCGATATCATCGCACGTGCGGATAAACTCGTCGGCACAGAAATCTTCCTCGGTGGAAACTTCGGCTCCACCGTCCTCGGCACCGCCAACGTCATGTCCGCCGCCACCCTCGCCCAAGGCACCACCATCATCGAATCCGCCGCCTGCGAACCCGAAGTCGTCGACCTCGCCAACTTCCTCATCGCCATGGGCGCCAAAATCACCGGCCACGGTTCTCCCCGCATCACCATCGAAGGCGTCAAGGAACTCCACGGCGCCAACCACCAGGTCATCCCCGACCGCATCGAGGCCGGCACCTTCATGGTCGCCTCCGCCATCACCAACGGCGAAGTCCACCTCCAAAACGTCCGCCTCGATCACCTCATGGCCGCCACCGACAAACTCCGCGCCATCGGCGTCATCGTCGAAAAAGACAACGGCGGCGCAACGATTGCCTCCATCCGCCGCCTCGAAGCCACCTCCATCACCACCCAGCCTCACCCCGGCTTCCCCACCGATCTGCAGGCCCAGTTCATGGCCCTCCTGTCCATCGCCGACGGCAACTCCGTCATCACTGAAAAAATCTACCCCGATCGCTTCCTCCACGTCGCCGAACTCTCACGCCTCGGCGCCCAACTCCATAAAGAAGGCTCCACCGTCATCATCCACGGCGTGAAACGCCTCATCGGCGCCCCCGTTATGGCCTCCGACCTCCGCGCCTCCGCCGCCCTCGTCCTCGCCGGCATGGCCGCCAAAGGCACCACCACCGTCATGCGCGTCTACCACATCGACCGCGGCTACGAAAAAATCGAACTCCGCCTCAACTCCCTCGGCGCCAATATCACCCGAAAAGCCCAGACGGAACTCGAATTGTAACCTCGCCCAGTGTTCGCCATCATGACCTTCTTTTGAACCTTCTCCCCCCTCATGCGTCAACTGCTCTTGTGGAGGTTCTATGCGCCGCTTAGCCATCGCGTCCGGTCTACTCGTATGTGTTGCCGCATTCCTCGCCGCCACCACCGCCCCCACCTCCCCCACCCCTCTCGACACCACCGGCCGCACCCAAGCCGATTACAACGAACAAATCACCACCATCAAGCAGCAACTCCCCGACACCTTCACCATTCTCCAACAGCCCCCGTTCATCGTCTGTGGCGATGACACCCCCCGCCGCGTCAAGTACTACTCCGAGCAAACCGTCGCCTGGGCCGTCAAAACGCTCAAAAATGAATACTTCGAAAAAGATCCCACCGATCTCATCACCATCTACCTCTTCAAAGACGAAGCCAGCTACAAAAAGTACACCAAGCAACTCTTCGACGAAGAACCCTCCACCCCCTACGGCTACTACTCACCCACCGACAAAGCCCTCATCATGAACATCTCCACCGGCGGCGGCACCCTCGTCCACGAAATCGTCCACCCCTTCGTCGCCGCCAATTTCCCCAAGTGCCCCGCCTGGTTCAACGAAGGCCTCGGCTCCCTCTACGAACAATCCGGAGCCAAAGACGGCCGCATCGTCGGCTACACCAACTGGCGCCTCCCCGCCCTGCAAAAAGCCCTCAAGGCCGCCACCGTCCCCTCCTTTGAAAAATTCTGCGCCACCACCGACAACGATTTCTACACCAAAGACCGCGGCACCAACTACGGCCAGGCCCGCTACCTCTGCTACTACCTTCAGGAGAAAGGCCTCCTCCAAAACTTCTACAAGGCCTTCCTCAAAAATCACGAAAAAGACCCCACCGGCTACGAAACCCTCAAATCCACCCTCAACGAGAAAGACATGCCCGCCTTCCAAAAACGCTGGACCGATTTCACCCTCGCCCTCCGCTACCCCGACGTACACTAAATTGCTTAAAGGGGACGCACCGGCTCTGTCTCGACCCTCTAGTTCCCGCCCGATTTTCGCGCAAATGAAACTTGCGCCCTCGCAATTCATCGATTACACGATACCGGATGTTGACCTGCAAATCGCCATGGAAGGTGTTGCTCGTCGCGTATCGCGCCGCGCGCCGAGTGTTGCCCGACTACTCCTGCAAGTTCAGCCGCCACGACTTCACCTGGCCGCAACTGTTTGCCTGTCTGGTGCTGCGCGAGCATCAGAAGAAGAGTTATCGCGGTATCGAAGCGCTGTTGCTCGATGTTCACTGGTGTAAGCAGATCGGCTTGCGCAGAGTGCCCGACCACAACACGCTCTGTCGCGCGTTCCATGCGATCATGAGCGGGGCGCGTGTCGAAAAGATGCTGGATTTGCTGGCGCAGCTCGTGCAGACATGCCGAGGGTTGGGCGTCATTCTGGCCATTGATGCAACCTACCTCGACACGCATCACCACAGCCGGCACTACGAGTATCGTTGCCGACAGCACGCCAGCAAGGATAAGAAGACCGCCGACACCCGCCGGGCTGCGGCGCTCAAGAAACTCCCGAAACTGGCCTTGGTGGTGGATACGTCCACGCACCTGATCCTGGCGGCGCGCACGCAGGTGGGCATGCGCGGCGATGCGCCGGACTTCGCGCCGCTGCTGCGCCAGGCGTGCGCGCGGGCGCGGAAGGTGAGCATAGTGGTGGCGGATTCGGGGTACGATTCACATGCCAATCACGTGACGGCGCGGGAGGTATTGGGCGTGTGCTCGTGGATCAAGGCCGAGACGGGCCGACCGACGACCAAGAAGGCCGCGTCGCCGTATCGCCGGGTGATGAAACGCGAATTGACCGGTTCGCAGGCGGGCCGGCCGTACGGACGGCGGGCACATGCCGAGACGGTCAACAGCATGCTCAAGCGGAACTTGGGCGACTGCCTGCGGGCCCGCTCCGAGGAGGCCCGGGCTCTGGAGCAGTTGTTGCGGGTGATCACGCATGATGTGATGATCATGCGATACGATGCGAGGGTCGAGACAGAGCCGGACGCACCTCATTCTTTTTCCCAAGCCGAGACATCTTAGAATTTCCAAGCTCAGGGATTGCAATCCCTGCGGCTCGGTGACTTAAAAGGGACGCACTTGCTCTGTCCCATTCCCATTAACATTTCGCACGCTTTTGAGCCCGCAACCGAGAAGGTACAATACCCTTTATGCGGCGGCACACGTCGGGGCTTCTCCCCACGTTCACCGTAGTGGAAACACCGCACAACAAAATCTGATCGTCTCCCGAATCTCGAGGTCTCCCATGGTACCCGGTGATTCCCTCTGCCTCGCCCACCTAGAAACAATCCGCGCCCTCGAACCAGCCGTCGCAGAAAACCTCCCAATGCTCCTCCCCATCGACAAAGCCTGGCAGCCCACCGACTACCTCCCCAACCTCCAAGCCGAAGACTGGCGCGAGCAAATCGAAAGTTTCCGCCAACCCGCCCAATCCGTCTCCGATGAACTCCTCGTCATCCTCGTCGGCGACATGGTCACCGAAGAGGCCCTCCCCAGCTATTCCGTCTCCCTCAACGAACTCGCCCGAGACACCACCGGCGACGGCCCCGCCCCCTGGGCCAGGTGGCTCCGCGGATGGACCGCCGAAGAAAATCGCCACGGCGACCTCCTCAACGCCTACCTCCGCCTCACCGGCCGCGTCGACATGCGGGCCGTCGAAGTCACCATCCATCACCTCATCGCCAACGGCTTCAATCCCAAATCTTACCCCGACCCCTACAACGGCCTCGTCTACACCTCCTTCCAGGAACGCGCCACCCGCATCTCCCACGGCAACGCCGGCAAAATCGTCGGCCGCCAGGGCGACGCCAACCTCTCCCGCATCTGCCTCAAAATCGCCGGCGACGAAGCCCGCCACGAAGCCTTCTACACCCGCATGATGGGCCTCGTCATGGATCGCGACCCCGAAGGCGGCATCCTCGCCTTCCGCAACATGATCCGCGGCCTCATCGCCATGCCCGGCCGCCTCATGTACGACGGCAAAGATCCCGACCTCTTCGACCACTTCGCCATCGTCGCCCAGCGCCTCGACGTCTACACCGTCCGCGACTACGCCTCGATCATCCAGCATCTCGTCAGAACCTGGAACATCGCCTCCCGCATCGTCACCGGCAAAGCCGCCCAGGCCCAAAACTACCTCTGCAGCAAAGCCGAAAGCTACGCCCGCTTCGCCGACGAAATCGCCGCCACTCTCGAAACCCAACCCCGCACCGCCTTCACCTGGATCCACAACCGCAAAGCCTGATCCCCCACCCGCCAGCATGCTTTCGTTGCCCTGTTCCACTGGTGGGCTGGGTCGTAGGTGGGGGCGAGGATATCATAGGGGATCGATAATGGATCCAGCATACATTTGGGATACTACGATTGGGATACTACGATGGTGCGTTCCCTTAGACTCCTCCTGCCGTCAGCGTTCTTCGTTGCGGTCGCCACCGGCCTGGCTTGCTGTGAATCGGCGATGCACCCCACAAGGGTTCCCATGCCCTCATTAGGCGGTGAGACGCTGGTTCAGCCATTCGCGATGGGCAAACCCGATATCGTCCTGCTGGTGACCGGCTCCACCAACGGCGTACTCGAACCGTGCGACTGTTCGCCGGGAATGCCCAGCGGAATGACGCGCCGCAGCGGACTGATCCAGGCCTATCGCACCGTTTTCCCGCGCAGTCTGCTACTGGATACAGGGGATGCCTTGCCGGAACGCAGCGCCGCTCAGCCCATCCACGAATACGTCATGCGGGCCTACCGTCTTATGGGATATGACACGCTGGTACTCGGCGAGCAGGAGTGGTTGCAGAGTCCCGCGGCGCTGGCTCATTGGCGGCAGGTTGGGGGCTGCGAGTTTCTGAGCACGAGCGTGCAGGAAAATTCTTCTCTCCCCGGCGAATCCCCTATCGTGCCCGTGGTGCGGCGGCAGTGGGGCAAGATTCGGTTGGCGGTGCTGTCAGACCTTGACCTCGCCGAAAATGTGCCGGCACACCCCACTGTTCGCGATCGCTTCAAGCGGCTCAACCCCAGTGACTGGAGCGCACGCGTCCAACGGTTGAAGGAGGAGGGTGATGTAGTGGTGGTGGTTTCACATGGGTCCGAAGCGTTCCTCGAAACCTTGGCGCCGTCGATTCCGGCGGATCTGTTCGTCCGCGGGCATATGCGCGGAGCCGAGTCGGACCTGCGCCGCGTCGCTGGTCGCCCCGTGGTCAGCGTAGGCGGGCCTGGATTTGTCGGAGTGGTAGCTCTTCAGTTGCAGCACGGACAGATCACACGAATCGAGTATCGCCTCGAACGGGTCGAGCAGAAATGGCCTGCCGATCCACGACTCAAGGAAAATTACTACGCCTACGCGCAGGCGGCGCTGGCGTTCACCCAGGCGCAAAAACCCGTTCCGGGACTGCATTACACCCCTTCCGCAGCTTGCGGCACCTGCCATCAGGGGGCGCTGGAAACCTGGCAAAAAACCCGGCACGCTTCAGCCTACACGACGCTCGTTACAGCTCACCGCCAGGATGACCCCGACTGCCTGGCCTGCCATACTACGGGTTTGGGCATCATGACCGGTTTCCGATCAATCTCCAGCACTCCCGATCTGGCGGGTGTGCACTGCCAGTCCTGCCACCTCCTGGATGCCAATGAGCATCAACGTTCCCCGAAGGCCGCGGTCGCACGACCGACCGCCGCCACCTGCGCCGTCTGCCACACGCCGACCACCGATCCCAAATTCGACTACCCCCGGCATCTGAAGCTGATCCGCTCCGCACTCCATTGAAAACGGCCCCGCGCGGCGATAACCGCGCGGGGCCGTATCGAGCCATTCAACTACCCTGCCGCGCTTTCACACGCCGGCAGGGGCTGATGATCCGATTACTTGTAGAAGTGGGTGGACTCGGATTTCTCCACCGGCCGGGTCGTTGCATCGCTGTTGATGGCGACCTTGAAACGCACATCGCCTTCCTTCAACGCTTTGACGACCACTTTCCACTGGGCCTTTTCCTTCGGTGCCAGACTCACCAATGGCTCGAAGGTGACCGTCATGCCATCCACCGACCCTTTGGTCGCGCCGGAATTCGACTCATACCCCATCGTGTCTTCCATCGTGCAGACGACCTTGATGTTCGAGTCGATGGCGGTTCCCTGGTTGGTGACGGTAATGGTGTACGTCGTGGTCTTGCCCAATTCAATGGGATCAGGATCATCGACCATCTCCAGAAGGATCGCCGGAATTCCTCGGATCACCGTGTCCGCGGCGGCGGTCACCGTCTCGGCGCAATAAGCCTTGGCCGAGGCCGTGTTATGAATCGCTCCCGCGACGGCGCTGTTCAACGTCACGTTCACCTTCTTGGCCTCGTTGGGTGCCAACGTGCCCAGGTTCCACATGACCCTCACCTTGTCGGTGGTGGCACGATCCGTCGCACTGACGAGTTGCGTGCCCTGCGGGATCGGATCTTCCAGTATGAGATCCTTCGCCGGCGCATCGCCGGTGTTGGTGACCGTCAGCTCATAGGTGAAATCACGTCCAATATATTGCTTGGCCGGCCCGGTCTTCGTGATCTTGAGCACCGGTTGGGTAATGGTGACGGCCGCGGTCGCGTCCGCCGACAAGCCGCCGTCGCCAGTGGCGACCGCCCTATTGGTGAACTTGCCCTTCTGGTTGGCCTTCAGATTCACCGAGACCGCGCGCGCTTCGCCCGCCGGAAGATCGCCGATGGCGACCTCAACGCGATTCTTCTTGTCTTCCGTCATCATTCCCTGCGGCAAGGCGTCGGTCAGCACCACGTGCCGCGCCAGACCGGTACCCGTGTTGGTGACCACGTACTTGGTCGGCAGCACATCGCACAGGATGGCCGATTCCGGCATGGTCTTGGTCAGTGTCAGCGCGGGCTGGATGACGTTGGTCGCCAGGCACGGCGCCGGCAGGTACGTCACAAAAGCACAATCGACCAGCGTCCCGACCTTCTTGGCCTTGCCGGTCACCTTGATGGTCTTGCTCTGCTTGGCCGACAGATCTCCAAGGTTCCAGCGTACCTCTCCAACGGTCGAGGATTCTGGCTTCGGGTCAGCGCTGAGCACTTCAAATTCGGGAGCCAGTTGCTCAGTGGCCACCACATTACTCAGTTTCATGTCGGTCAGATTGGTCACATACATCGTGTAGGCAAACGGCTGCCCCACCGCGGTTTCCGCCGGGGCCACTCGTTGCAGCATCACCACCGCATCGCCGGGATTGTTCGAGGGGTAGTTGAAGGACGATCTGACCATGCCGTCTGGCACGACAGGCGCAACTGCGGGCGCCTTCTGCTCCAGCGGCGGCGCCGCCGCCGTGCGGTGCTCTTCACTTCTGCAACCAGCCAGGCACAGCACCATCACGAGCGGTAAAGCTGCCAGCGATCTCAAAATGATCTTGGTCTTCATAGAAGTTCCTTTCACTGAACGAGAAAACATTACGCTCCACGAAGAGCTAACTCATTCCGTATCCGGACGTAGGCCCAACAAATCTCACCTCCTTACCCCTGGCGAGCGGTCACGATCTTTAAAAAAAATAACAGGCGAAAAAAAGATATGAATATTTATTTCGCACATACAAATCTTAGGCGGCGTGACGTGGGTGTCAAGTATTAGATATCGTAAATATGTGGAAACTAAGATTCTTGCCTACCCTCGGTAGTCCCATCCTCCAGCGATTCGCATTTCACGTCTCGCATTTCATGTCTTATGCTTTATGTTTCGCGTTACGCATTTCATGTTTCGCATTTCATACTTCCCCCACCCTCCCCCATTCTGAATTCTGAACTCCGAATTCCGAATTCTGAATTCTCCCCCTTCCCTCCGCTCCGTCGAAACCCACGTCTCTGCCCCAACGGGGCCGCGGAATGTAGCCACGGGTGAAGCCGCAGCGGAACCCGTGGAAAACGAACACATCCAATTGGTCCGCCCCGGATGGGGCGGAGGAATCTCTCGCAACATGCTCCGCAAACTATCTACCAGTTACCGCCCGCTGCGCAACTCTGCCGGTCGATCCCCGTCCTGTGGTGCCGACGCCCCCGTCGGCCGTCCCCGCCCCGGGGTGCCATGCCCTTGGCACAATCTCGGTGCCAAGCGCATGCCGACGGAACCCGCATGACGCGCCCTCACTGAACAGAAGATTGTGTACTCGCCTCACCATCTAGTGGTCCCCGCCTAACAGTCTATAACTTATTCAACGCCTTTTGAGCCCGCTTCACTTTGGCGAGGATGTCGGTGGCCGACGCCGTCCAGATGAATGGCTTGGGGTTCTCGTTGTGCT
>Ga0114951_10001135_pt1 | contig 34396 bp, 32 predicted proteins | sample AM7aDNAmetaG_FD_88677 | JGI IMG/M metagenome (GOLD analysis project Ga0114951, IMG submission 88677) | Freshwater microbial communities from Finland to study Microbial Dark Matter (Phase II) - AM7a DNA metaG | ecosystem: Environmental > Aquatic > Freshwater > Lake | place: Finland: Lake Alinen... | reverse complement strand
TTTATGTAACTCCTTATTTAAACCCAACAGATATCTATTTTACCAATTATTCGGCCTGCGTGCAAACTTGGGTGCAGTTGATGTTGATGTTCTCTCAATCCGGCTTTAGAATATGAAAGCTGGTCTAACTTACTTTGCTCGTATTTTCTATATGCCCAAAAATCAGGAGGCCCATAATTGAAATATGATTTCGATCAAATTTGTGACAGGAAAAACACCAACTGCGTGAAATGGGATTTGGCTGAGAAAATCTTCGGACGGCAGGAAGTAATTCCGATGTGGATAGCGGATATGGACTTTCCGGTTGCCCAACCCATCGTAGAGGCTTTAAAACAAAGGGTAGAACATCCCTTTTACGGCTATACCCACCCCGGACAAAAACCAGTAGAAGCGGTAGTTGAACGCATGTGGGGGAAATACGGTTGGAAAATAGATCCGGAATGGGTGGTGTTTACACCGGGCGTTATTCCGGCTTTAAACTCGGCAGTCAGATCACTAACTCATCCTGGCGATCAGATTATTCTGCAGCCGCCGGTATATCATCCCTTTTTCCCTATCGTGACAGGAAGCGGCTGCCAGATCGTTAATAACACGCTTAAGCTGAGCAATGACGAATATAACATGGACTTTGATGACCTGGAAAGTAAATTTACCGTCCACAGCCCCCTGCCCGGAAGCGGAAACCGCATCAAAGCTGTGATACTGTGCAATCCGCATAATCCGGTTGGCCGCTTGTGGACTCTTCAAGAACTGGAAAAACTGGGGGAAATTATTATCCGCAATGGAGCGATCGTTATCTCAGATGAAATCCACTGCGAGTTACTTTTTAAAGGCCGTAAACACACCCCTTTTGCCGCGATTTCCAAAGAATTTGAGCAGAATTGTATAGTCTGTATGGCTCCCAGCAAGACTTTCAGCCTGGCCGGACTGGAAATATCCAACATCATCATTCCTAACCCTAAATTACGCGAAGCCTTCAATAATGCCAGATCGGGTATTATGCCCGGCCCGAACCTCTTCGGCTATATCGCACTGGAAGCGGCTTACCGTCAGGGCGACGAATGGTTGGAGCAGGTTCTGGAATACTTGCAGGGCAATCTGGATTACTTGCTGGATTATTTCAGACAGAAAATCAGGAGGATCAGGGTTATTGAGCCTCAGGGCACCTACCTGGTATGGCTGGATTTTCGGGCACTGGGCCTGGGTGATCAGGCTTTAAGATCATTCTTAACCGAAAAAGCCGGAATCGGATTGGATGAGGGAACCAGGTTCGGCGAGGGCGGGAATGGATTTATGAGAATGAATATAGCCTGTCCGCTTCCCCTCCTGAAAGAAGCCTTAAATAGGCTGGAAACAGCCGTCAACGATTTTTAAGTTGGGAATATTATGAAAATATCTTTACATATCTGCTGCGCCGTTTGCGCGGCAGGCGCATCAGAACGACTGATTCAGGAAGGCCACCACATTGAGGGTTATTTTTTTAATCCCAACCTTTATCCTGAAGAAGAATACCTGCTCCGGTTGGAGAACGCGCAAACCGTGGCCAGGGAGATGGGTTTTCACTTAACCGAAGGTCCCCGGAATTTCCTGGATTGGGATGATGCGGTAGCAGGGTTGGCAAGCGAATCGGAAGGAGGGGCACGATGCCTGGTCTGTTTCAAATTCAGGCTGGCACAGACTCACCGCTTTATGCGGGAGACTGGATGTGACGCGTTTACCACTACATTGACTATGGGATCAAACAAATCTGGCATATTAATCAATCAGTTAGGATGTGAAATCGGCGGCGAGGATTTCCTGGAGCGGGACTTTAAAAAAAAGGGCGGGTTTCAGAGGGCAGGGGAACTGGCGGAGAGGTGGGGATTATACCGGCAGCATTATTGCGGTTGCCGCTACAGCTTAAAAGCAATGGAAACCCGTTTTAACCAGAAACAGTCGCCAAATTCCCTTCATCAAAACACTGACCAATAAGGCCGTATTTTCAAGCCAAAAGCCTGTTCTGTTAACTTGACAGGAACTGGAGTCCCTGATACACTTTTCACGTGGGCTGCGCTCGTAGCCCTTACGTTTTGCATGGGGCCCCATGGTGTAGCGGTCAAACATGCCACCCTGTCACGGTGGAGATCGCGGGTTCGAATCCCGCTGGGGTCGCTTATTTCTCTCGAATTTCCACTTTATTCAGCTTTACTTTTTACCTCTTTACTTTTACCTCAGGCTTTGTTTTAATTAGTTTTAATTGAAATACAAAGATCGCTTTCATCTTTAATAGTCAAACCTTGGGAATAAAAATAAGCCGTAAATCAGGCTGAAAATAATCTTCCAGGAGGCTATATTATGTCTACTGAAAAATACACGGTCTCAGGTGAAGAACTGCTGGCCAAGGTCAAAAAGTTAATCCATGAAGGCAATATCCGCCGGGTGCGAGTGATTCAAGGTGGGCGTGTAATCATCGAAATCCCCCTGACAGTTGGAGCCCCTGCGGCGGCCCTGGGCATCATGATGGCCCCGGTGCTGGCTGCTATAGGCGCTTTGGCTGCCCTGATTACCGAGTGCACCATCGAAGTCGAGAAAGTCGACAAAGACGAGAAGTAAAATTATCGGAACTCAATTCGGCCAAAGCGAAGCAGCAAAGTAAGTGCTACCGGATTAATGTAAATCCTTTTCTAACGCTCTGCTATAATAGACATATGGCAAATAAGCGATCGCTTCTTTTATTGGTTGACGGCAATGCCCTGGTACACCGGGCCTATCATGCCCTGCCTCCTCTGACCGTACCCAGGACCGCTGAAATCGTAGGTGCGGTTTATGGTTTCGCCTCGATGCTAATTAAAGCCCTCAATGAACTGAAGCCGACCTGCGCGGCTGTTGCTTTCGACCGCAAGGCGCCTACCTTCCGACATCTACTTTTCGCTGAATATAAAGCCCACCGCCCCGCTACCCCTGATGAGCTGATCAACCAGCTTGGACGGGTCCGGGAAGTGGTCAAGGCCTTCCAAATCCCCATTTTTGAAATGGATGGGTTTGAGGCAGATGATATTTTAGGTGCGTTGAGCAGTCAGGCAGTCAACCAGAACCTTGAGACTGTAATCATGACCGGCGATGCTGATATGATGCAACTGGTTTCTCCTCAAATCAAGGTCTACTATCCCCGGCCTGGCGGTTCTTTTTCTGACGCTATCCTTTATGACGCGGCTGCTGTAAAGCAAAAATACGGCGTGGAACCGCTATTAATCGCCGATCTAAAAGCCCTGAAGGGCGATCCGTCTGATAATATTCCCGGAGTGCCGGGAGTCGGGGATAAGACTGCTTTGAAACTGGTTGAGAAATTCGGAGCGGTCGAGCAGATGCTAGCCCGAATAGAAGAGATAGAACCTGTCAAACTCAAAGAAAAGATCAGGGAAAACGTCGAACGGGTTAAGCAGAGTAAAGTTCTGGCCACCATCGTCAAAGAGACTCCGGTCAACCTGGATTTGGAACAATGCAGTAAGATAAATCTTTACGATCGCAACCTTGTGACGGAACTTTTCCGCAACCTGGGTTTTAACAGCCTGCTGGCAAAATTGCCTGTTTCCGAAATTGAGCCGCCCAAAATACAATCGCTGGCGACTGAAAATAAAGCTGCGGAAAACATCTATAAAACTATCAACACTTCGGCTGAATTGGAAGGACTGGTAAAAAGACTGGCCGGAACTGGATCTCTGGCGATCTCCATAGAGGGTTCCGACCTGAATCCTATGAATGCTCAGTTGGTGGGATTGGCCTTATCTCCGGCAGAAGGAGAAGCATATTATATTCCGCTCTCCCAACCTGGCTTCTTCAGCGACGGCCACCTCTCCCGAACTGAAGCTCTTAATATACTGAAACCCGTATTAGAAAATCCTGCTATCGCCACATGCATTCACAATAGTAAATATGCTGTAGTAGTTCTGGCAGAAAACGGAATCGATATTCCCAATTTCGAGTTCGATACTATGTTGGCAGCCTATCTTCTGGGTGATAAGTCATTGGGACTTAAAGAATTGGTTTTCGGACGCACCGGCCTGGAGATAACACCTTCCCAGGATCTGACTGGTAAAGGAACTAAACAGATTTCACTTTTTCAGGTCGACATTTCGGAAGTGGCGGCTTTTGCCGGTGCCAATGCCGATATGACTGGCCGGCTGGCCAAATTACTCAAGACAGAACTGGCAACCCAGCCGGAAATACGGAAGTTGTATGAAAAAGTTGAAGCCCCGCTGGTGCCGGTGTTAGCCTGCATGGAGCGCTGTGGAATCAGCCTTGATGTCAAACTTCTAAACGACATGTCTCAGCGGCTGGGCGGCCAATTAGAAGCCCTGGGAAAAACCATCTTCAGTGATGCCGGGCATGAATTTAACATCAATTCACCTGCTCAGCTGGGTGAGGTGCTTTTCGATGAAATGCACCTGCCCGGTAAAAAGGTACATGGTAAGTATTCTACTGATGCGGCCGTGCTGGAAGACTTAAGGGCATATCCTATCATCAACCACATCCTGGAATACCGGCAGTTAATAAAATTAAAATCCACCTATATCGATGCACTGCCTGGGTTGATAAATGCCCGTACCGGCCGCGTACACACTAACTTCAATCAGACACGCACCACCACCGGCCGCCTTTCTTCCAGCGAACCCAATCTCCAAAATATTCCTATCAGGGGCGAATTGGGTAAAGAAATTCGCAGGGCTTTTATTGCTCCGCCAGGAAAAATCCTGCTGGCTGGAGATTATTCACAGATTGATTTGCGCGCCTTGGCTCATTTATCTCAGGATGAGAATTTGCTTACGGCCTTCCGGCAGGATAAGGATATTCATGCGGCAACCGCTGCTCAAATTTTCGGTGTAGATATCTCTCAGGTCGATCCTGACATGCGCCGTCTGGCCAAAACAGTCAATTTCGGTGTGATATACGGGATGAGCGAATTTGGTCTGGAGCAAGCCACCGACTTGTCCCGCCAGGATGCAGGGAAATTTATCACGGCCTATTTCGATCGTTACCCGGGGGTGGCCAACTACCTGGAGGCTACCCGTGAACAGGCACGGCGCACTGGCTATGTTCAGACCATTCTGGGAAGACGCCGTTATATACAGGAGATTCATTCACCCAACCGTATTATCCGCGAATCGGCTGAACGTATGGCTATTAATATGCCGGTGCAGGGTACATCTTCTGATATCATTAAGGTAGCGATGCTCGATTTAAACCAGGAACTTCAGTCCCGCTCTCTGAAAAGCCGCATGCTGTTGCAGGTGCATGATGAACTGATTTTTGAAGTACCTCTGGATGAAATGGATATTATGACCAGGCTCGTGCCGGAAAAAATGTCCAAAGCCATTGAATTAAGCGTGCCGGTCAAAGTGGACATCAAGTCCGGTTTGAACTGGGGCAGTATGGAGTAACCGGGATGCCTGAATTACCTGAAGTAGAAACTACAGTAAACGACCTTAAACCGCAATTAACCGGTCTACGGATATCCTCAGTTGAAGTACTGGCACCCAGGACCATAGAGACACCTTCGGTTGAGGAATTCATCTGTTGCCTGACCGGCAGACGCATTGATAAAATATCCCGGCGGGGTAAACACCTGGTTTTCTCTCTGGATAACAGCCAGATATTGATAGTCCATTTGAGGATGACAGGCTCTTTATTGATTAAGAAATCATCTGATTTACCCGAGAAATTTGTAAGGGTCATCCTTAGATTTGAGAATGGCGCAGCCTTGCATTTCAGGGACGTTCGCCGCTTCGGGCGCATGTGGCTGGTAGATAATCAGGACGCAGTAGTGGGTGAATTGGGACCTGAACCGTTGAATGATGAATTTACCCCTGCGGTGTTAGCCGCTATTTTGAAAGATCGACAAACTCCCATCAAAGGTTTGCTTCTGGACCAAAAACTGATTGCCGGAATAGGCAATATGTATGCAGACGAAGCTCTTCATCAAGCACGTCTGCATCCTCTTCGTCCGGCAGGCAGCCTCAAGATTAAAGAGATAGCCGCCTTGCATGAAGCCATCCGGATTGTTTTGAATAAGGGCATTCGCAACAAAGGAGCCAGCACGGATACCTATTTCCGGCCTTCTGGCAGCAAAGGGGCAGCCCACCTTGAGTTTCAGGTGGCTCACCGAAAAGGTGAAGAATGTCCAGCTTGCCGGGGAATTATTGAAAGGATAACCGTTCAACAACGCGGCACCTTTTACTGTCCGCTCTGCCAAAAACGGCCGACAGAATAGACCGAATTATATTACATTTTCACTCTTGAGTTTCTCGATTTCCGCAGACGACAGGCCGAGCAATTCCCTGTAGACATAGTCATTATCCTCGCCTTTCAAAGGGGCAGGTTTGCGGTAATCAATCGGGCAAGCCGAAAGCCGGATGGGCGAGGATTGGGCCTGTTCAAAGAAAAAACCGCGGGCTTTGAGATGTGGGTCAGCAGCTATATCAGCCGCATTTTGTACAACCCCAGCCGCTATCCCATACCTTTGCAAAATAGTCATAACCTCAAAGGCATCCTGTAACTGCGACCAGGACTGGATTTGGCTGTTTAGGGCTTCGCTGTTTTGTATTCGCGCGGTTCTTGAAGAAAATTCAGGCCGATCTGCCCAGTTTGGATTTCCCAATGCTTTTTTCAAACTTTCCCATTCTGCGTCGCTGTTGATAGTAATGGCTACCCAGCGGTCTTCACTTCGACAGCGATAAATACCCTCAGGAGCCGGACGGCTGATTAAATCGATATTCGATTTACGTGTGTATTCCAGGATATTATCTGCCAATAACGTAGTCATAGTCTCAGTAAGCGCCAGGTCGATATATTGGCCCTGGCCGGTTTTTTGCCTGTATTCCAGGGCGCCTAGGAGAGAAATTGCGGCATACAGACCTGCCACGTGATCAGCGATAGCAAACCCCACCCCCAGCGGTGTTTGACCTGGATAGCCGGTAAGTGAAGTTAACCCGGCGGTGGCCTGCACAGTGGGACCAAAGCCGCTAAAATCCTGCCGGGGGCCACTGTGTCCGGCGGTAGACATTCGCAAATAAATAATATCCGAACGGATTTTCTGCAAAGCCGGATAATCCATGCCCCAGTTGTCCATTACCCTGGGCGAAAAATTTTCCACTACGGCATCACTGAGATCAATCAGCTTCCTGACGATTCTCTGTCCCTCGGCTTTTTCCAGATTCAGGGTTATCCCCAGTTTATTACGGTTCCAGGTGTTGTAATATCCGCGCGAAAAGGCATCGTCTTTTTCAGGTAGCAGCGGTTGGATTTTGATTACTTCCGCCCCGAAATCCGCCAATATGAGGGTGGCATAAGGCCCGGCCAGCACCCAGCTGAAATCCAGAATCCGCAGGTCCTTAAGAACTGCTTCAGGAGGCATTTTCTGATTATTATTTTGCTTCAACATATACCCCGATTATACCCTATTCGTCCTTCCTATTGATAAAATAATATTCTGTCTCTAGCAGCGACATGTCTAAATTGGCTTGCCTCGGATTAATGCTATAATAATGCAAGTTATTTATATGCAACTAATCGTAGATAAGAATGGGAGGCGTTGATGGCCGAATTTGAAATCAAACGCGTCGCTGAGGCTGCTGGTATTATCCGTTCTAATATTGAACGCATCATTGTCGGTAAAAGCGCGGTAATTGAATTAGTATTAGTGGCTGTTTTGTGTGAAGGGCATGTCTTACTGGAAGATGTTCCGGGAATCGGCAAAACGATGCTGGCCAGGGCAGTGGCACGCTCTCTGAAATGCCAGTTCAACCGTATCCAGTGCACACCCGACTTGCTGCCTTCTGATATCACCGGAACCTATGTTTTTAATCAGAAAAACAGTGATTTTGAGTTCAGACCGGGGCCTGTTTTCGCTCAAATCGTCTTAGCCGATGAGATCAACCGTGCCACGCCTCGCAGTCAATCCTCTCTGCTTGAAGCAATGGAGGAGAGACAGGTCACACTTGAAGGTCAGACTCGTCTTTTGCCGCGGCCTTTTTTAGTGCTGGCCACTCAGAATCCGATAGAATTGGAGGGCACCTTTCCGCTGCCGGAAGCCCAACTCGACCGTTTTTTAATGAAAATTAAAATTGGTTACACTTCAGAAAGTGAAGATGAAATTATTTTAGACCGTTATATAGACCACAATCCAATTGAGGACTTGAATCCGGTAATCTCGGCAGAAGATGTTATTCAGCTGCAAAAGGCCTGCCGGAAAGTCCGCATCTCACCAGATGTTCGTCAGTATATTATAAGGCTGGTCAGAGCCACCCGCGCTCAACCGCATGTTGAACTTGGCGCCAGTCCCCGCGCCATGATCGGTCTTTCCCGTACTTCTCAATCGCTGGCCGCTATACGCGGGCGGGATTTTGTAATACCGGACGATGTAAAATATTTAGCGCCTTTTGTCTTGTCCCACCGTATTATCCCGGAGGCCACGGTCTCTCTAAAAGGCCGCAGCGGCGAAATGATAGTTAGAGAAGTGCTGGAGAGTGTGGCAGCTCCAGTCGAGATAGAACCCGATATGATGAAGTAAATAGGAGAGTTTAGTTGCTCGGCAAGGCCTGGATACTGATCTCATTTTTCCTCTTTATAATGGCTGTCGCTTTGAAACAACCGGCCTTGCTGGTGGTAGCTCTGCTTTTTTTTCTGGCTTCCGGCCTGGCCAGATTATGGTCAGCTAACGCCTATAAACGGCTGGAGTACCACCTCGAAACCAGCGAACGGCGGGTCTTTTTCGGCGAACAAATCAAACTTGAGGTCAGCCTGTCCAACGGCAAGTCCTTGCCTTTGCCCTGGGTCCATCTTGAGATTGAAATCCCCGCAGAAGTTAACCTCCTGAAAGGCCAGACTCAGAAATGTATTAAACCCGGCCGGGAAACACTTTCCGGTTTTTTTTCACTCGGCTGGTACCACCGGATGAAACGGTACTATCCAGTGAGATGTGGAAGGCGCGGACTCTATTTTTTCGGTCCGGCCAGGATAAATACCGGTGACCCCTTCGGTTTTTTCAGCAACTCCGCCGAATACAAAGAGGAAGTACCGCTGCTGGTTTTCCCGCGCATATTGTCCCTGCAGGAATTGGGTATCCCTTCCCGTCAACCCTTCGGAGACATCCGCATCAGGAGACATTTATTCGAGGACCCCATTCAGATGATGACCATTCGCGCTTACGTCCCCGGCGATCCCATGAAGCGCATCCACTGGAAAGCCACCGCCAGGCTGCAGAAACTGCAGAGCCGGGTTTTCGATCATACCACCAGCATGGATATGGCCCTCTTTTTGGATTCCCGCACCGTTTCTTATCAGTACTACTGGTTTACCCTGATCTCCGACCTTTTAGAAACGGCGGTTTTAACCGCTACGGGGATCGCTGACCATTCACTGCGCAACGGATACAGGGTTGGAGTCTATGTCAACGAATACTACTGGAACACCAACCGCTTGTTGAAGCTGCCGCCGTCGGACCATCAGGACCAGATGAAGGGCATTCTGGAAGCCATGGCCCAGATTCGGGGTCTGCCGGTCATGACCATAGACCGTTTGATCAGCCAGGAAGCCCGCCAAATTTCATGGGAAACCACGCTGGTTCTGATCACAGCCGTGTTAACAGATGAAACCGCAGCGGTACTGGAACATTTTCGTAAAGCCGGGCGTCGTGTCGCCCTGGTACTGATCGGAGAGGAGTCTGCCGCAGCACATTTGGAATGTATAACCATTTACAGAGTATCTGAAGAAGTCTACAAAAAGCAGGAAGCCGAATTCGGCCTGGAGCAGATCAGATAATGTCGGTCAGTCGTACTAAAATCCAATTGAAGATGCCGTCCCCTTACGAGTTGATACCAGTGTTCAGTTTGGTGATGGATATTCTCTGGATTTATGCCTGGCAGATCGGACTGACCCACCTGCAGCAACTCAGTTTGGAAAAACCGCCGATCAATTTTATCAGCTATATTGTTTTTTCAGTTGGGACTTATGCCTTTACCCGGTTTTTACTTACCGGCAGGTGGTCCTTAAAGTGGGTGCGGTTGGTGGCGCTGGGATTCGATCTCGTTCTTCTCCTGGTCTTGCTCAGAATAAATTTGTCAGGAGGCTACGCTTTACTGGATCCCGCCTGGCTAGCTTATGCCGGCACTGAGGTATACGCCGTAGCCATCGCGTTAGCGGCAGGCTTTTATTTGATCTGGCGGTGCTTTAATGTAGACCGGCAAGCCCAGGAATTTCACTCGCTTTACCGTCATTTTGTAATAGGGTTGGCTGCCTTTATTTTCCTTTTGATTATCTGGGGCTTTGCCGGACTGGACAGCCAGATCGTTTTCTCGTCTGTAGGTCTATTTGCCTTCAGCTATTTCGGACTGGGGCTGTTAACTCTGGCGATGGTCAATCTGAAGTCCCTGCAAGCTCAGTTTTCACACCATCAGGAAGTGGTTACCAACTTCCGTAGACGCTGGTTATCTATGCTGGTTATTCTGATTGCAGCTCTTCTGGTAGTAGCAGTTGCTTTGGGCAGCCTCCTTAATTCCAACCTGGCAAACGCGATTCTGCATGGTTTAGCAGTCACCGGAGACTGGTTAGGCGACAATATCATATATCTGTTTTACCCCATCGGCTTTATCGTACAATTGCTGTCTTATGTTCTGGCATACCTCATTCATCTTATCCGACGTGAACAACCGAGCGAACCCAACAATTTCAACATGCAGGAGTGGATAAACAATCTTAAAGACCCGAATAATGTGACTACTCCGGATTATTTAATCATACTCATGACCATTCTCAAGTGGGCGGCAGCAGCTCTGGCAGCCGGTCTAATTATCTATTTTCTGTGGCGCTCGCTCAGACGTTACCAGCAGGGTAAAAGCGAGGAAGGCTTTGATGAAGAGAATGAGAGCCTGTGGTCATGGTTAATGCTAAAAGCTGAAATTAAGACCGTCTTGAACTGGCTATTCGGCTGGCTGCGCAGGCGCAAACAGCTGGTTCAGGTTGACTCCTATATAGAAACGCCTGCGGTGCAAAGCCTTGAGACCGAAGATCACCTGTTCACCATCAGGGAGTTGTACAGGGCGGTATTGTGGCGTGGGCGTGAAACAGGTATCCCCAGGCACAAAGGAGAGACCCCTTACGAATATCTCAGCAGGTTGGAAAGCAAATCCGGGGAGGCCGCTCAAGAAATCAGACACCTGACCGAAGCTTATGTCCAGGCACGCTACGGGTTAGAGGATACTGAACCGGAAAAATTAAGATGGCTGAATCGTCTGTGGCAGGCACTCAGAAGCAAGATCAACGGATAGGTATCCGGCACTTGAGGCTAAAACTGGAGCGGGAGACGGGATTCGAACCCGCGACCTTCTCCTTGGGAAGGAGACATGCTACCACTGCACTACTCCCGCTCAGATAGTTAATATTTTACTTTTATTCCTCCCGGTTGTAAAGAAAACCCCGGTCATTTTTTTACTGGCGGTCTACTTGTTGTCCCCCTAAATAACGCTATTTTTAAACCGCGCTATCTGACATTGCTTCCATAATTATTAATGTTGAGGTTTGACACGCAGGGGAATACCCGCGACCATGAAAAAGACTTCATCGGCACTACTGGCCAGCATCTGGTTAGCGCGACCCAGAAAATCGCGGTAAAGACGGCCCAGACGGTTTTCAGGTACGATATCCATCCCTACCTCATTGCTAACAATAATAAAGGAGGCAGGTAGACTCTTGAGGCACTCCTGGAGCTCTTTGATCTCCTCAATGACCTGTTTTTCCAGCTTCTCTTCGCTTTGGGTAGCGAATTGATCATCGGCATACTGGCATAAAACGTTGCTGACCAGCAGGGTAATACAGTCAATCAACACCAGTTCCTCATTCTGAAAGGCGATATCGATTTTATCGCCGATATGAAGACCAGTCTCCAGTGTGCGCCAGTGATCTGGCCGTTCTGCTTGGTGTTTGGCGATGCGGAGTCGCATGTCCTCATCGCCAGCGGAGGCTGTAGCGACAAAAAGAACCGTTTTAGACTGGTTAGCCATCTCCTGTGCCAGGCGGCTCTTCCCGCTGCGGGCACCGCCCAAAATTAGGGTGATTTTCTTCACAGCCTTCTCCCATCCGGTTTTTCCAGCAATTCACATTCAGCGATTTTAAGGAACCAGTGATTATTCCTTTTTTCTTTTTCTGCCCGCCGGATTTCAATGCGTTTTTTAAATAACGGCCCATCCACGACCAGAGTGTGGAATTCACCTGCCTCACCGCAGGGCGATATTTCATCGTCGTAAGCTGAAAGTTCTTTCAGGAAAGCTGCATCGAACTTTCTCCCCAGCCATTCTGCACCCATAAGATCGGCCCGGGTAGCTACTACCACTGCTTCAAATCCCTGATCAATGAATGCCCTGGCTATGTCTTCCTGATGTTCCTGCCACAGCGGCAGTACAGGCATGACATTAACGCTGGAGCAGACCCGGGTGATCCACTCCCGGTGAGGCTCGAAGTCAATGTCCCCGAAGATTCCGTAATTCACGCCAGTGCTTTTCAATTTGGCCAGGCTGGCTGAATAAATCGCCTCATAGTTTGAGGAAGTGGTCGGTTGCTGCACCAGAGGCAATTCCATGGCTTTGGCTTGCAAACGAATCCAGCGGGCGGGCAGGCCGTGAGAACACGAACGCCTTTTATCATTGGTGACCATATTCAGCAGGCAGACGATTTGAAATCCCTGTTGAACGGCCTTATAGGCAGCCTGGCAACAGTCTTTGCCGCCGCTCCATGAAACAAAAGTCTTCTTCATCATATGCACCTGTCTGTTAAATGGGAGGTGTCGTTTAAAAGACTCAGAATGGCCGTGCCTGGGTAAGTATCCACTATACTCAACGAGCCCAGATCAACCCGGATGTTCCAGCGGCTCTTCATATCCATGCCCAGAAGCTGGCAGATCAGCGAACGTAGCACGCCGCTATGGGCCACGATCAGGATAGTTTGGTCTTCGGTGTGATTATTCAAGCGCGACCTGAATTCAGAAATTCTTTGTTCCAGTTGAGCCAGTCCTTCTCCTCCTGGATAAACCAGGTCGCTGTTATGGTTAATCCACATCTGGGCGATTTCCGGAAATTGAATTTGAACCTCACTGAAATTCAGACCTTCTATCTTCCCGAAGTCAATTTCCCGCAATTCAGTGCGAGTTATTACCGGTAAATTATGCAGGGAAGCCAGGGTCTGAGCTGTAGCCCTGGCCCTTTGCATAGTCGAAGAATAGATTAAATCGATTTTTTCCACGGCCAGGCGGTCGCGCAATTGCTCTGCTTGTCTCAAGCCGACAGGGCCCAACCCCACATCAGTTCGTCCCCAATAGCGCTGAGAGCTATTGTGGTCCGTTTCTCCGTGTCTGACCAACAGTAATTTAGCCAATGTGCCTCCTTTTTAAAGCAGCCAGTGATTATGAGATAGCAATAAGGTGATAATAAGTACCACTACGAGTACGATTTCATTGATGGCGCCGTAGTTATCACCGGTTAAGCCTCTTAACCGGCTTATAAAATGACAGGCCGTCATCGTTGCCGCTAGCCAGGCGCCAGCCATAATAATCACTCCGGCCCACCTGAACAGAACTGCCGCCACCGCCAGACTGACCAGAGTGGCAATCACGAAATGGCTTGCTTTGACTGCCTCTTTGAAGGCCTTGCCTAGGCCGGAAGGACGGGCATAAGGATACCAATAGATGGAGTTGACCATTGTCCAGCGGCTGATGACAGGCGCCACAATTAGCAGTGGCAGTTTAACTGACCCGGGTATACTGTTGAGTGTAACATATTCAACCAGCAGAAAGAGAGCCAGCCCAATTGCCCCAAAACCACCGATACGGCTGTCTTTCATGATGGTCAGCCGTTCCTCCGTGCTGCGATGTCCAGCCATGCCGTCCAGGGTATCGGCCAACCCATCCAGGTGAAGGCCTCCACTTAAAACGGCCAGAGCCACTACCAATAATACATTCACTACGGCCGCCGGTAGAACATAGCCCAGCCCCCAGTTCAACCCGGCTAGAATCAATCCGATTAATAATCCCACCACCGGAAAAAATACGCTGGAGCGCCCTACCTGTTCGGCGGAGAAACTGCGTTTGACAGGCAGCAAGGTCAGAAATTGGATAGCGGCCAGAAATTCCATCACTGTCTCTCCCCTTTTCAGTCTCATGTTAAGGGTTGCGATATTTCATTTATCAGGTTACGTTTCCAGTTGAATTGTTTTTGCAATTTGGTTGAAATTTGAAAAAATGCACGCCGGAATCTCCCACCCTCTACTTATTAGACACACCGGCTTCAGTAAAGGTCGCCATCTCGGAGAGAATCCGGCAGGAGGCCTCGGCCAGAACCATACCTAACGCAGCTCCTGTACCTTCACCTAGTCTCATATTCAAGTCCAACAATGGCTTCAATCCTAGATAATCTAACAGGTATTTGTGCCCCGGTTCAACTGAGACGTGACCTGCAATCAGGTAGTCCTTGGCCTGCGGACACAGGCCCACCGCAATTAGAGCGGCGGCTCCGGAAATAAATCCGTCGATCATGACAGGCACGCGATTGGCTGCCGCGCCCAGGATCACCCCGGCCAGGCCGCCTATCTCGAAGCCTCCCACTTTAGCCAGTAGTTCCAGAGGTTGGTCGGCGGAGGGATTATTGACTGTTATCGCTTTCTCAATGGCCGCAATTTTCCTTTGAAGTTGTTCATCGCTAAGACCTGTGCCTCTCCCGGTCACCTCAGCTACTGTTTTTCTGGTCATGACAGCGCAGATAGCGCTGCTGGCGGTAGTATTGCCGATGCCCATATCTCCGGTTCCAACGATATCCAGTCCCTTATTAATCTCGGACTGCACAACCTCAATACCGGTTTCGATAGATAGCCGTGCTTGATCGAGGCTCATAGCCGGACCCAGGCACATGTTCTGTGTGCCGGGCGCTATTTTTTGCTTGATAATTCCCATAAATGAAGATGTTTTACCCGCGATGCCGATGTCCACCACTATCATCCTGGCCCCAACCTGGCGGGATATGACGTTGATGCCCGCTCCCCCCCTGACGAAGTTCAAAACCATTTGAGCTGTCACTTCCTGAGAATAAGCGCTGGTGCCTTCCGCAGCCACCCCGTGGTCGGCCACCATCACGATCACGGCTTTTTGCTTGATCTGAGGCCGGGCTTTGGCCTGAATACCGGCTATCTGGATGGAGAGTTCCTCTAACCTGCCCAGGCTGCCAGCCGGTTTGGTAAGGGTATCCTGTCTGGCCCTGGCCAGTGAAAGCGCATTCCTGTCCAGGGGTTGAATGCTCTGGATGATATCGACTAATGACTTCGCCATGTTTCTCCTTAATATATATCTAAAATAACCCTGTATTTTTTCAATTATATCGGGTATGCCCCGCATATCCTGCAATAAGTTGTTTTATCATTAACGGAGCCGCTGCATTCAGGACATTTTCTGCCGTTTTCGGCGCTCAGATAAGGCACTCCCATTAAATTTCTGTATATTTCATAGTAATGCAGCTGCTCTCTGGTACTGATGTTTACGCGGTCCTCTTGCTTATACCTGGTTTTTCTTTTTGTAAATTCCAAATCGGAGATTCTGGAGTTATAAAAAGTCGATAAAGTCGCAGTTCCGCTGCCAACCTCTAGAGGCGCTTTAACCCGCCAGGCCAGTTCTGCTGACAGGAGACTCTCAAAAGCCTGGCGTAGAATCCATTTGCCCCAGGTCTGCCCATCTTTCTGGCCGACTTTCAGTGAAGAATCCAGATTCATGGCGAACTCTTTGAATTCAGGGTCAAGGAATGGCAATCGGACTTCAATCCCCAGAGAACGGGCCAGGGGAATCGAAGAAAAGGACATGTTTTCCCACATTTTAGCCAGATCACTATCCAGTTGTTCTTTGTTACGGTTAAAAAAGAAGCTGTATCCGGCCAAAAGTTCATCACTGCCGTCACCGGTCATAACAGACGACAGACCCAGTTGTTTCATGGCTTTAAGTCCAATATAACAGGCAGAGCTGTTGCGAATCTCCATGGGATCGAAGGAGCCCAAAATTTTGATAGTATTGCCAATGCCGTCCTCCAATTCATCTTCCCCAAAATGATGAACATGGTGTTTCAAGTCAAAAAGGTCAGCCACTTTTCGAGCATATTCAATATCGGGCGCCGGCGCTCCTTTCAGAGCTACTGTGATGCAATATGGTTTATGCCATTTTGAGGCCAGTCCAGCCAGGATGGAGGTGTCCAGGCCTCCGGAGAGAAGCAGACCCTCGGTTAGATTACGTTTTACACTACCCTCCAGGGCCTGGATTACGTTATCAATAACAACATCTGATGAAAGGGATTTCTTAATTGGATTCACTTAACGCACCTGCACATATAAGCTTTTTGATAACTTTGATTAGCTTGCGGCAATCGGACATATTTCTGGGTGCGATGCGGATATATTCCGGCAGCCCAAATGATGCACAGTCACGCACTAGAATACCCTGCCGCAAGAGCGCTTTTCGAAATGATCTACCGCTATCCACTTTTATCAAAAAGAAGTTGGTATGAGTGGACAAAGGGTTTAACCCGATGCTGCGCAATTCGTTAACCAGGAATTGCCTGGCATGCCAAATTCTTCTTTGCGATTGCTCAATAAAATTATCTGCACCGAGGACAGCAATTCCAGCTTTCTGAGCTGCAATATTAACATTCCAGGGCGGACAAACACGGCGAAGGGTGTTGATAATATCTTCCGCGGCTACAGCGTAACCTAATCGCAATCCAGCTAATCCGTAGTCCTTGGTCATTGATCTGAGAATGATGATATTACCCCGTTTAACCAGCGGTATAGATGACCACTGCTTATTTACAAAATTGATATAAGCCTCATCCAGTACCAATAAGGTATCATCAAGGCTTGATATGAGCGTTTCTATTTCATCCCGGCTAAAATAATGTCCGGTGGGATTATTCGGATTACACAGAAATACTGCTTTAGGCTGAGAGTGCTGAATCGCTTGTTTCAGATCCTTGATATTTAAAGTTTCGCTTTCCAGGCTTTTCCAATGGTATTCAACCACCTCAGCCCCCGCGATGCGGCTGGCAATCTCATATTCTCCATACGTTGGGCTGGGTATCAAAACCTTATCTCCTGTGTTGAAATAGGCTAAAGCGGTAAGCCTGATCAATTCAGTCGTCCCGTTCCCTACCAGGATATGGTCAATTGAAAGGCCGAGCTTTTTAGATAATTTGATGCGCAATTCGCTGCTTTGAGAATCCGGATATTCCTCGATTTTCAGGTTGTCCAGGCTTTTCCTGACTTTTTGAGGGGTCGGATAAGGGTTACAGCAAACGCTGAAGTCAAGAATACTGTCAAAAGCCAGTCCCATGGTTTTGATTTCAGCGTAATCCAACCCGCCGTGCGTCCCGATTAATAATTTATTTAATTCAGGCCTGGATAGTAATGGCAAAACGAGTGACCTCCACTGCCAAACATAATATCGTCCACGAGAAAGTTGAAAAGAGCATCAATTGCAAAGCCCTATCTATCGTAGCGGGAACCAGGGAACCTTTGCTGTCGCCTAGCTGGTAGTGTCCGGTTTTGATCAATTGCACGTCGAGGGCACCGGCAGCAGCGGACATGGGCCATCCCGCGTTTGGACTGGCTGTTCTGGAATGATCACGCACCATAATAGACCAGGCTCCTCTGGGATTTTGCCTTGAAAACCAGGCAGCCAGAACATATAGCAAGGCTGTCAGTCTGGCTGGAATGATATTAACTACGTCGTCAAGTCTGGCAGCGAATTTCCCCAGGTATTCATACTTGCCATGCAGGCCGATCATGGCATCCAGTGTGTTGATGACTCTGTAAGCCATTGCCCCGGGGATTCCCAGGATTAAAAAATAAAACAGGGGCGCCACAATACTGTCGCAGGTATTTTCCGTTACCGATTCTACAGTGGCTGATATAATCAGAGGTTCTGAAAGGTCGTGGGCTTTTCGTTTTACCAGGGCGCGTAATCCAGATCGAGCTTTGACTAAATCCTTATCTGTAAGGGAAAACTTTATTCTTTGGGCGGCCTTCCGCAATTCTTTTAAAGAAAAAGTGGTTTTGAAAAGCACCATCCCTGTAACAATATAAACCGGGTAATTCCATCCTTTCAGGTACTTCATTAGAAAATACGCGGGGATGACAAAAAGCCCGATCGTAACCAGTGTTAACATAGTTCCGAATATGATTTGGAACAAAGGTTTCAGGTTAAGCCCCCATTTTTCCCAAACCGCAGTGAACTTACCCATCCAGACAACGGGGTGCAGAGGCAGCGGAGGTTCACCAATGGTTAAATCAATTGCCAGAGCTCCACTTAAAATATAAACAAAATCCATTATTTTTCACTTATCCGGCTATTATTTGAGCGGTTATCAGCCTTGTTGCTTGCCAGCACTACCGGTAAAGTATTTTCCGGGTGTGGGTAAACCAGGCTATTCATGCCGTATACCGCCAGTATGTTTTCAGCGGTTATTACCTGTCGGGGCGTGCCCTCGGTAAATAGGCGCCCTCCTTTAAGGATAACCAGTTTATCACAATATTGGGCTGCCAGGTTGAGATCATGTAGCGCTATCAGTACCGCCAGATTTCTCTCTTTGCAGAGGTCTCTTATCAAATCCAGAATGGCCGTTTGATGATTGATATCCAGGTTGGCTGTGGGTTCGTCCAGTAGAATGGCCACCGGTTCCTGCGCTAAAACTCGGGCGACTGTGACCCTCTGCCGTTCACCGCCGGAAAGTTCCCCTATTTTCCTACTGGCCAGTGTTGACATGCCCGTCCTTTCCATGGCCCATTCGACTATTTTCAGATCACCCGCGCTTTCATGCCGCAAAAGTCCCAGATGGGGAGTGCGCCCCAATAAAACCACTTCTGCTACGGTAAAAGTCTCCGGCATCAGCGGATTTTGCGGAACTACGCCGATCAATTTGGCCATCTGGCTGCGGGAAAGTCTGTTGATATCCTGACCGTCCAACTGTATTTTTCCAGACCTCAAAGGTAATACGCGGCTGAGCGCCTTGATGATGCTGGTCTTACCGCAACCGTTGGGGCCGATCAAGCCCAGCATTTCTCCGGGCACCACCTGGAAGCTCACTTTATCAACTACCGGAGCATGATTATAGCTTAAAGAAATTCCCTGCATTTCCAGCTTTATCATTGATACATCCTAAAACACGGCTTTCTTTTTACGTCTTAACAGAAAAAGGAAGAAGGGTGCGCCCAAAAAAGCGGTTATAACGCCTACCGGTATTTCGGTGGGGGGAAAAAGTGTACGGCTGGCCGTATCGGCCAATATTAATAGAATCGCTCCACTTAGAGCCGCCAGAGGCAGCAGTGTGCGGTGGTCAGGACCCCAGATCAGGCGCACGGCATGAGGAATAATAATACCCACAAAACCAATCGTTCCTACAAAACAAACCGCCGCCGCGGTGATAAGAGTTGAAGCGGCCATCAAGATCAATTTGGTGCGTTCAACGTTTATTCCCAGTTGTTCGGCCTGCTCTTCATCCAGCTGCATGACATTGAGAGGCCGTGCAAAAATAAAGATCACCGCCAGACCCACGACTAGAAAAGGAGCGATCAGGCCAACCTGCTCCCAGTTAGCCATGGAAAACTTGCCCATCAACCAGGACAGGATACCCGGCATCTTATCGGCCGAAATAATCGTGATGTAAGAGGTCAACGATATTAAAAAAGAACCGATGGCCACACCGGCCAGTATGAGCGTAGTAACCGGGATAGCTTTGCCTACCCTGGCGATCAAATACACCGCTGAAACACTGACTAAAGCGCCCAGAAAAGCCAGAACAGGAATCAGATAGCCGCCCAGGAAGGTCCACGGTAAAAGAAAACCTGTGACAGCCCCCAGGGCAGCCCCCTGCGCTACACCGATGAGATAGGGATCAGCTAGTGGATTGCGGAAAAGTCCTTGATAGGTTGCGCCCGCCACCCCCAGCGCTGCCCCGGCCATTCCTGCCAAAATAATTCGCGGTAATCGTATACCGGTGACAATCATGTCAGTCGTCGAGGACCAGTTTACCTCCAAATTGACCAGCGGCAGGTGTGAGACCAGAATAGCCCAGACTTGCCTGAAGGCAATGTGAACGCTGCCCACAGTCAGTACCAGGCTGCCAACCACCAGTAACCCCACGGCCATTGCCGCGACGGAAAATATGCTGAAACGCCGCCGCCAGGTTACCCTATTTTCCAAAGCGTTTAATTGATTCTGCTGGGTTGTCACTTCTGCCGAGGCTCCTATTTATAAAGTTCCGGATGTATTAATTTCGCTAGCTCTTCCAGCGCGTCAATCGTACGGGGGGTAGTGCGGCCGAAGATGTCAGAGTCCACCTGATAAACCCGGTTGTTTTTAAGGGCGTCCGTAGCCTGGAAACGCGGTTCATTCTTGAGAAAATTGTATGAAACAGCCTGGTCCCCCATGCTGCTGAGAACTACAATAACCTCGGGATTTCTTTGAATCGCGGTCTCCAGATCGATAGTCTGGTTGGCTTTCAGATCTGAGGCCATATTGCTGCCTCCGGCTCTGACTATCAAATCGTCTATCATACTACCGCGGCCTACCGTCCACAGGGGATCGTGCCAGGTTACAAAAAAGACCCTGGGTTTAGATGCGCCGGCCGTTTTTTCTTTCACTGCCGTGATGCGCTGTTTCAGGCTCGCCACCAGAACGGAAGCGGCATTTTGTTTTCCGGAGATTTTCCCCACCAATTCGATATCGGCCAAAAGCTGGTCAAGGCTGGGTGCAACTATGCCTATGACAGGTATTCCCAGCTTTTCTAAAGCAGGAATCACTTCAGTTTTATGTATACTATCTGCCAGTATCAAATCAGGCTGCAGAGAGACTACTTTTTCCACATCCACCGTGCTGTATCCTGAAACCTGGAGTTTTTTCTGCGCTTCCGGAGGATAGTTACAGTATGTGGTTACTCCGATTAAGCGGTCTTCCAATCCTAGAGCGTAAACGATTTCGGTGTTGGACGGGGAGAGAGAAACAATGCGTTGGGGAATTCCCTTTATCTGAACCGTTCGGCCCAGGTCATCGGTGATATTACCCTGGGGCACAGGACTTTTACACCCTGAAGCTGCAATTAAAAGCGCTAAGATAATCGACCCTAAAAAGTAGAAACGTCTCATTAAGTCCATCCTTGCCAAATCATTCCCGAATAAAAAAAGAAAATCCCCCTCAATTCTTGTCGAGGGGGATTCAAGGCTTGTGGCCATATCCCACCTCCTTACCCGCGGAGGGTTTCATGAATTCAGCGTTCTGGCTTGCCCCGTTAAAGGCTTACAGCAGGCGGTACTGCGCCGGACTCACACCGGCTTGCTTTCTGATTCACACCCAATATTCTATTACTTATTACGATACAGGAAAAAAAAGGCGGTTGCAAGCGCATTTTTTTGTGAGGATTGCGAATTGATTACCTTCCTCAACCGGATGTTATAATGTGGATGAAGCGTTAATTCAAGGATGGGTTATGCACAAAGCGCTGCTTTTCGAAAAGCTGGCCGGAAATTTTGTCAGGTGCGAAATTTGCCGCTGGAACTGCAAAATAGCACCGGGATTATCCGGCGTTTGCCGTATGTATCAAAACAACGGCGGGACCCTTTTTAACCTCAATTACGGACTGGCTTCCTCGGTGGCTATTGACCCTATAGAAAAAAAACCCCTTTACCACTTTTACCCGGGCAGTCGCGTTTTTTCACTGGGCTCCTGGGGCTGTAACTTCCATTGCCAGGGTTGCCAGAACTGGTCGATCTCCTGTGTGGACTTCGCCTCTTCAGAAAGCGGTTCTGAGATGATCTCGCCTCAGGAGGCTATAAGACTTACTAAAGAGAATGAATGTCAAGGCATCGCCTGGACTTATAACGAACCCACTATGTGGTTTGAATATACGCTGGACTCGGCCAAACTGGCCAGACAAAACGGCCTTTATACTGTCTATGTGACCAATGGTTATATTAGCCCTTCGGCTCTCGATACAATCGGACCGTATCTGGATGCCTGGCGCGTGGACATCAAGGGTTTTACCGCCGATTTCTACCGACGCCTGGCTAAAATCACTCACTGGGAAGGCATTCTTGAAACCGCCGAACGCGCCAAAAAGAAATGGCATATGCATGTAGAGGTAGTCACCAATATCACTCCCGGTCTGAACGATGATGACGCCCAGTTAAAGGGTATTGCCGGCTGGATAAAAGCCCAACTGGGCGAACTGACCCCCTGGCATATTACCCGTTTTTTTCCGCAATACCATGAGTTGGACATACCGCCAACTCCGGTTGGGACTTTAGAAAAGGCCATTCGGATCGGGAAAGAAACCGGACTGAAATTCATTTATGCCGGCAACGTTCCCGGACACATTGCTGAGAATACTTTCTGCTTTCAATGCGGCAAAATGGTAGTGCAAAGACAGGGTTATACTACCCATATTCTGGGTCTGAACGGCAGTTGTTGCCGACACTGCGGTTCTGAACTGAATTTTCAGAGGAGGGAGTAATGATCAGACAACCTGTGGTGGCTGGCCTTTTTTATCCCGATTCTCCAGTTGAACTAAAAACCCAGTTGAAATCGCTTATCGATGAAAACGCTGAAAGGGCGGATGCCGTCGGCGTTATCATGCCGCATGCCGGTTATATTTATTCCGGGGCTGTAGCGGGGACTGTCGTCTCCCGTATTCAAATGAAAGACACTTTCATCATTATCGGACCCAACCACACGGGACAGGGCCAACCCGTCAGTATCATGTCCTCTGGCAAGTGGAAAACCGCCCTGGGGGAGGTTCGTATTGATGAAATCATGGCCAAGAAAATACTATCCTTATGCCCCTATCTCAGGGAAGACACCCTGGCGCATCTATCCGAGCACTCTATCGAAGTGCAATTACCTTTCCTGCAGTTCTGCAAGCCCGATATTAAAATCGTGCCTATCATGCTGGCGGTCTCTGATCCGGAAGTCCTTAAGGCACTGGGGTTGGCTATTGCCCAGGCCATCCGGGAAACTGGTCGGGAAACCGTCATTCTGGCCTCCAGCGATATGTCCCATTATGAAACCCAGCAAATTGTCCGCCAGAAAGACCGCCAGGCTATCCTGGCCGTACTGGATTTGGATCCAGCTGAACTTCTTAAGCGTGTGCACGAAAAAAATATCAGCATGTGCGGTTATGCCCCTGTGGCAGCCATGCTTTGGGCTGTTGCTGAGATGGGTGTTCTCAAGGCTGAACTCGTCAGGTACCAAACCAGCGGAGATGTCACGGGTGACCTGAGTTCAGTAGTAGGTTATGCCGGTATACTGGTTAAAAGACTTTCTCCTCTGGTCATACTGGCCAAGGCAGCCCTGGAGACCTACGTTAATAACAGAAAAGTAGTAGAGCCAACCGAACTCACTCCTGAAATGCAGGAACAGGCCGGCGTTTTCGTCTGCATCAAAAAATTCGGGGAATTGCGCGGTTGTATCGGCACTTTCGAACCCACCCGCAATAATGTGGCGGAGGAAATTGTGGATAACGCTATCGGCACTGCCGTCCACGATCCCCGCTTCGATCCTGTCGAACCCTCAGAGTTGAAAGATCTTGATTATACCGTGGATGTTCTGACCATGCCGCAGCCAGTCAAGAGTAAAGACGACCTCGATCCGCGAAAATATGGCGTAATCGTAGCCGCAGGTCGCCGCAGAGGACTGCTTCTGCCCGATCTCGAAGGGGTAAATACCGTCGACGAGCAGATCGATATCTGCCGCCAAAAAGGCGGCATTGGTCCAGACGCAGCGGTCAAGCTCTTCCGCTTTGAGGTAAAACGGTATCATTAAGGCTTCAAAATATTTTAAGTAATCTGTGCCTGATTTTTTCTGTAGCCAGTACCGCTTTTTAAAGGTATTTTCTTTCGCATTTTTATAAAATAGTTACCTTTTTTTGGCGCAGAATCTGCGCCAAAACTACTTTTAGAAAACGTTAAAAAACCCTTGACAATAGCCCTTATAAATGATACAAATTTAATAGGATGCAAAAATGTCAGGTGCCATAATTTGGCGCTGTGAAAATCTAGAAAATGCATAAGGAGAAAAAGTGACTGCATCATCATCAATCAAAGCCGAGACTTTGATACAGGCTGAAGGAGAGCCCCCCTTAGGTAGCCTTTACTTTAAAATTGGGGAAAACGAAGAAGACGAACCCCCAAGTAAACGCAGTTTAAACATCAAGGAAAAACATTTTAGTCATGTCCCTCAGAAGGATTGGAACGACTGGAAGTGGCAATTCCGTCACCGCATTACTACGGTAGATGAATTAGCCAAATACCTTCCCCTCACATCTAAAGACCAGGCTGAAATGAAACTGGTTATCAACCGATACCCCTTTTCTGTCACCCCTTATTATCTTTCTTTAATCCACGCGGAAGATCGCAATGACCCCATCAGAAAACAGGCCGTACCGTGTTTTGAAGAAATAACTATGGCCGATATGGGCGAAGAGGATCCGCTGGAAGAGAAAAGAGATTCTGTTGTTCCTGGACTGGTTCACCGCTATCCGGATAGGGTTCTAATGGTGCTTACCGATATCTGTCCTATGTTATGCCGGCACTGCACGCGCAAGCGTGAATGGGAGAACGGCGGCTGGGTGCGTAAAGACGAAGAGATTGAACCCATGCTGGACTATATCCGCAATCACCCTAAAGTAAGAGATGTTATCATCTCCGGCGGCGACGTTTTAACCCTTTCAACCGAGCGGCTGGAGAGAGTTTTATACAGACTGCGCAAGATCGAACATGTGGAAATGATCCGCATTGGCTCTCGTTACCCTGTGGTACTGCCTCAGCGTATTGATGATGAACTGTGCGACATGCTTTCCAAATATGGTCCGATCTGGCTTAATACTCATTTCAACCATCCCAACGAGATCACTCCGGAAGCTGCCAAAGCCTGCGATAAGCTTTTACGAGCTGGCGTGCCGGTCAATAACCAGACGGTCTTGCTGCGCGGTATCAATGATAGCGTGGAGACTCAATTGAAACTTTCTCACGCTTTACTTAAAGCCAAGGTGCGGCCTTACTACTTGTTCCAGTGTGACGAGGTACAGGGTACAGAACACCTTCGCACACCTGTTGAGACAGGTATTAGCATTATCGAGGGCATGCGCGGACATACTTCTGGGCTGGCCATACCCAGTTTCGTAATCGATCTACCCTCAGGTGGTGGTAAGGTCCCGTTGCAGCCTGACTATATCCTTTCACACACCAAGGAACGTTTAATTCTGAGGAACTATCAGGGCCGTATTATTACCTTCCGGAACCCGGGAGCCGATTCCGGTAACAAATTGGAAATGGTGCCTCAGGTAGAAGAAGCAATAGTCAATGAAGATAGGGCTCTCGTACGATCTTAAGGACTCCGTAGCAGCCGGTCAAGAACAACCGGAAGATGCTTTAGAAGAATACGATTCAATGGAAACAGTGGACGCCCTCAAAGCAGCTATCGAAGCCAAAGGACATTCGGTAGTCAAGCTGGGGGGCGGCCGCGAGTTTTTAAGGCGTGTTCTTTCTGAAGAAGTTGACTTCGTCTTCAATATCTCAGAAGGCCTGGGAAGTTACCGCAGCCGTGAGGCACAGGTGCCCTCAGTTCTGGAAATGCTGAATATCCCCTATTCCGGCGCTGATCCTCAATGCCTGTCTGTTTGCCTGGATAAACACCTCACCAAAAAGTTGGTTTCGTTGGAAGGCGTACCCACCCCCAGGTGGAGTGTTATCGACCGCGCTAATGTGAAGTCCGTGGACTGGGTATCCTTGCCCTCTCCGGCTTTTGTTAAACCGGTCTGGGAAGGCTCCAGTAAAGGCATCCGCCTTAATTCGCTGGTCCGCGATCCCAGGCAAATTCAGTCCACCGTTACTCAGCTTTTAAAGCAGTACCACCAGCCGGTGCTGGTAGAAGAATATATTTCCGGCCAAGAGGTCACGGTAGGCGTGGTGGGCAACAGCCCACCCAGGATAGTCGGCATCATGGGTGTAGTGCCTCGTCAGAAGGATGCCGACTTTGTATATTCGCTGGAAGTAAAGCGCGATTACGAGAACCTGGTGGACTACGAATGCCCAGCTAAACTGGATAAGGTAGTTTTAAATAATATCGAAAAATACGCCCTCAAGACTTTCCAGGTACTGGAGTGCCGCGATTTTTCCCGTATAGACTTCAGGATCAGCGCTGATGGCACACCCTACTTTCTGGAGATCAATCCACTGGCCGGCCTCAATCCTCGCAGTAGCGACCTCATCATCATGGCTAAATTGATCGGTCTGACCTACAATGGGTTGATCGGATCGATTCTGGATGCCGCCCTTAAGAGATTGGAGCAGTGACCTTAAAAGTCGCTCTCATTTACAACGATCCCCAGCCTGACCGGTATGGCGTGATGGGCGAGTCCAAAGCTGAGATGGGTGTTATAGATGAAGTCAAAGCAGTCAGCCAGGCCCTGGATGATCTGCACTACGAATATATTTTAATGCCCCTCCGTCCCCCTCTCTCTCAAGTCAAACGCGCCTTGAGTATGACTAAAGCCGACGTGGTTTTCAATCTTTTTGAAGGTTTCGACGGCAACCCGGAGACTGAGGCCAGAATAGCGGAGATTTTAACAGATTTGAAATTGATCTTCACTGGTTGTCCTGCACCCGCCCTGGGTCTGGCCCTGGATAAGGCTAAGACTAAAAGACTGCTCTCTGAGGCTGGAATTAGTACGCCGCCTTACCAGATTCTAAGCCCGTTGGATTTAAAGACTTTCCATTTAAACTTTCCCTGTTTGGTCAAACCGGTCAACGAAGATGCCAGTCATGGCCTTTCAGAAGATAGTGTCGTAAATAATTTAAAGAATTTGAAAAAGCAGGTTGAGAAAATTTGCGGGGGATTTGGCGGACAGGCCCTGGTAGAAGAATTTCTGAACGGCCGGGAGTTCAATACCGTGGTTATGGGCAACAAGCGTCTGGGCATATCAGCGATTTCGGAGATAGTTTTCACTCTGCCGCCAGATAAGCCGCGTATTTTAACTTTCGCTTCCAAATGGGATGAGGGCAGCCTTTATTATATCAATACTAAAGCCCACTGCCCGGCGCAGATAAAAGCTGTAGAGCAAGCCCGTATCACCAAACTGGCTAAAGCGGCTTTCCGGATCACCGGCTGCCGGGGTTACGCCAGAGTGGATTTCCGCGAGGGGCAACCAGGCCAGTTTTACGTTCTGGAAGTTAATCCCAACCCTGATATTACACCCGGTGCCGGGGCTTCTTTGCAGGCTGCTGCTGCCGGATTGAATTACAGCCAGTTTATAGACAGAATCCTGCATCTGGCTCTACAATAAATAAAGGGAGATGTTATGAAGATTAGATCAATGATAGATCGGGATAAACCTGCCATAATGCATATTTTGCGCAATACTCCGGAATTTACACCTGAGGAAGTCGACCTGGCCGAAGAAGTCATCGACGATTATTTAGAGGACAGTGCGGCCTCTGGCTTTTTCACCTTGGTGGCTGATCTGGAACCCGGAATCGGGGGATATGTGGTTTATGGGTCTGTCCCTATCTCGTATAATGTTTGGGAACTTTACTGGTTTGCAGTAGACGGCAATATCCGCGGCCAGGGTATCGGCCGGAAGCTTTGGGAAACCGCTGAGAACAACATGTGGGAGGCGGGGGCTCGACTCCTGGTTATCGAAACCTCCACCAAGTCAGAGTATGATCGCACCAATTTGTTCTATGAACGGGCCGGTTATAAAGAAGTAGGCTTGATCAAGGATTTTTATATGATTGGCGACGATCAGATAACCTACGAGAAACGGCGCCCACAATAGAAGAGATTATATGATAATTCGACCAATGACGGCGGAAGATAAACCTTCCGTGATGCAAATATTGAAAAGCACACCGCAGTTTAATCTCCTTGATCGCGCTGTGGCTGAAGAGGTGGTTGATGCCTATTTATACAATCCCTCCAGCCAGGAATTTCACGCCCTTGTAGCTGAAGTCGATGACCATATTGTCGGCTATGTCTGTTACGGCCCTAACAGCATGACTGTCAGCACCTGGGGTATTTACTGGATCGCCGTCGCCGGAGCTGATCATGGAAAAGGCATCGGGCGTCAGCTTATGACCATTACTGAAAATAATATTCAAAAGGCGGGCGGGAAATTAATAGTACTGGAAACTTCCTCCACTCCGCTTTATGACCGCACCAACCGCTTCTATAAAAAATTGGACTACCATCAGGCTAGCCGCATCGCCGATTTCTACAGTCCGGGCGATGACCAGATTCTATATATTAAACGTTTTTAACTTGCAGTTTCCGATTTCGAGTATCTAACTTGATTTTGAAGCGGTTTTACCGTAAAATCAAAATGGTTTACGGGCGCTTAGCTCAGCTGGTAGAGCACAGATCTGATAAGTCTGCGGTCAATGGTTCGATCCCATTAGCGCCCACCATTAGCCTCAAATTCCTTCTTTTACGGTCAGTTTAGACGCAGAAAATGCTTGTTGACCCTAGAATTGCAAGAGTCGCGAGTCTATAAAACCACAAAACAGGAAGCCTTCCATCCATTACCAGAGAATGTCTTCTAATCCTGAAACTTATCGTTAAGTCCCTCTAACCTGTCTTTTAACTGTCAAACCTTTTACTCGATTTTTATTACCATAAAAAAACTCTTCTTCTATACTTTTCTTAACTCGATTTGATTTCTGATTGAAACCAGATTTTCTTTAACGCCGACCCGCTGGATATGTTAAGATTTTCTGAGAAAATACAAACCGGGAGATGGCTTATGAAATCGGCAACTGAATACCTGTGGTTCAATACAACGCATGAAAGGGAATTTATCAATATCACGGAAAAGGTCGCGGACATAGTCAAGCAGTCCAATATTATGGAGGGATTTGTCCTGGTCTCTGCCATGCATATCACTGCAGGGGTGTACGTCAACGATGCCGAGTCAGGCTTGATTGCAGATATCGAGGAATGGCTCGAGAAGCTGGCACCCTACCGGCCGGACTACAGACATCATGCTACCGGCGAGATGAACGGAGACGCTCATTTGAAGAGTTTACTGATACATCACGAGGTGATAGTTCCAATAACTCAGGGAAGGCTGGACCTCGGTCCGTGGCAGCAAATATACTACGCAGAGTTTGACGGCCGGCGTAAAAAACGGGTCATTGTGAAGGCCCTGGGTGAATAGCGAGCAGACGCGGCCAGGTTTCAATCTCAAGGATGACAAAATAGATCCTCCACTCTGAACCGAAGAAAAATATTCGATGCTTTTTTAACGTTGGAAACTGCCTCTTCCGGACCATAAGGCTTGGACATAAAAGCCCTGGCTCCTGTTACACTGACTTTCTACAATGTCAACTTATATTGTCTTGGGATGAACGCCTTACCTATTAATGCCGGCATCTTCACCCCCCTGGAATTGCCACCATAGAATTGACCTCATTTATGATTTATCATCATCAAACCACAGGCTGGCTAAGGATCCTATTTGGCTATTAGCAATCACAACGATTGGGTTATTTGACACTATTACAGGGAATATAGCCGGATTACAATAAATAATGGCATAGACGAATCGATTGAAAAAGAAATATAAAGAGCGCTAATGAAGGCCTGTCATTGCCAGGCGAGTACGAAACGGGAATATTGTAACTATTATTAACTAAATTGTAACCTTTCCACAACTTTTATATACCCCCTGTTAACATAATATTTACTTTGGAATGGTATTCTTTAATCAATACGGAAAATCAAATGAAAGGAGCAGGGTAACAGGTCCTTACTCTGAAATAGCGCACTTTCAATTAATGAGGTGAGGCCAAATATTCTGCACCATAAAACCTTGCGGATTTTAAGATGAACAACAAAGAATCTATGAGTCCACACCCAGACGCTCAAGAAGCGCTCTTTATAAAGGATTGGGCCATCAAATCGGCCATCAATGCCATTGCCACCTTTGATATGGAGGGCAACCTGACCTATGTGAATCCCGCTTTTCTTAAGCTGTGGGGATATGACCCCAGGGCGGATGTCTTGGGGAAACCGGTTGCGAAATTCTGGCAGGTGGGCGAAAAAGCTGGCGAGGTTATGGAGGTCGTCACCAGGAAGGGTGGCTGGACCGGAGAATTGATTGGCAGGGCCAGGGATGGCACTCTCTTCGACGTTCAGGCTGCCTACAGCCTGGTGGTCAACAATGCTGGCCAACCTGTCTGTCTGCAGGCCTCCTTCTCAGACATCACGCGAAGCAAGAAAGCAGAAATCGCCTTATGGGAAAGCGAGGCCAGATTCCGGGAACTCATCGATCGCATGAGTAGCGGGGTTGCTGTGTATGAGGCCGTCGACAACGGCGGAGATTTCATATTCACGGATTTCAACCCTGCCGCTGAGAGGATAGAAAAAATCAGCCGGGCAGATGTCCTCGGTATGCGCGTTTCCAGTGTGCTTCCAGGGGTGAAAGAATCTGGAATTATTAAAGTGTTCCAGAGAGTCTGGGAAACCGGCCAACCGGAGTATTTCCCTGAACATCTTTTTGAAAGCGGCCAGGTCAATGGAAGCTGGAGAGAGAACCGGGTTTTCAGATTGTCCACCGGTGAGATAGTCTCTATCTATAATGATATTACCGACCTCAAGAAGGTCGAGAACGCGCTGAGGGAAAGCGAACAAATCTTCAGCCAGTTCATGGCGCTCAGCCCGGTCCTGGTATATATCAAAGACGAGAAATTAAGTTTCGTAAAAATTAGTGAGGGTTTTATAGAACTGCTGGACCACCCCATCAGCGAATTACTCGGTAAAAACGCAAATGACCTGTTTCCCCCGGAGTTTGCGCAAATTATAACAGCTGATGACCTGAAAGTATTAAATGAAGGCAAAGTGATCACCTCTGAACAGAAACTTAAGGACAAAGTTTATTCAACCATAAAATTTCCAATCCACAGGGGAGAAAAACCCGATTACCTGGGCGGTTTCTCAATTGACATCACCGCCCGCAAGAAAGCGGAGGAAACGCTGAAAATTGCTTATATAGCTTATGCTAAAGAAAAGGAGTTGCGCCAGGAGCTTGAAGAAGAAATAAAGGCCAGGATCAGGTTTATTGATGTGCTGGCCCATGAGCTCAAGGGATCCCTTACGCCGATGCTCGCCTCTTCTGGGATGATCCAGGAAAACCTGACTATCAATTCTGACCCAAACCTGAAGAAGCTTGCCGATTACTTCTTTAACGGGACCCAGATACTTAATAATCGACTGGAAGAATTGCTGGATATCGCCAGATATGCCAGGGGAGCTATTAACCTGAACCTGGAACCCACCGATATAGGCCAGTTTATAAAGCAGGTAGCGTCGCATTACACACCCGCTATCACCCGCAGCAAACAAGAATTGAAAGTCGAGGTAGCTGAGAATTTACCCATGGTCAACCTGGACCAGTCCCGCCTGGGGCAAGTGCTGGCCAATTTACTCTCCAACGCCAGCAAGTACAGCCTTGAAGGCGGCCGCATCCTGCTTACAGCCAGCCAGCATGAGGATAAATTACTAATTGCCGTCAAAGATGAAGGGATAGGGATATCTAAAGAAGACCAGGCCATCCTTTTCCAGCCTTATCAACGGTTAGGCAAGGAAAAGACCAGAATCCAGGGACTGGGTCTGGGACTGATGGTAGTCAAGCATATCGTAGAAGCCCACGGCGGACAGATCTGGGTGACCAGTGAACCGGGCCAAGGCAGCACCTTTAGCTTCACAATACCCATGAAATAGTTATTCTGACACAATATCCTTTTTCAGCGTGACAATGCTATTCTTTGATATCCGGATAGAACCAAACCATGAAGGCAGAGGAATTTTTTCCTTAAATATGAGAGGCATTCCCGATTGCGATGTAGTTGATAATGCCTTTGACGATGAAGCTCCCCCCGAAATACAACAGCGCCAGGCTCAAGATAATAAACACCCCTTCCTGCATTTTTTGCCCCCAGAAACTCCGCGTCCGGAATATAACGACTGAAACCAGAGAAAGCCAGACCAGGTCGCACAACCAGTGGGCAATAATGAAGATGGGTAGTCCCCACATCCCGGCCGCATTGAGGAAGTTCATCAAAAGCAGGCTGCCTACCGTTATCCACCATACCAGGAAAAAAGGGTTCAGGCCGCTCATCAAAATGCCAGCCTTGAAGGCGCCGTAAGTTGTGTCAGTTCCCTCCCGGGACATGACGCGGCGCGCGCGGAACAGACCGAAGCCCATCCACATAATCATGCCTCCTCCCAGCACTCCCAGTACCATCTGAACTACTGCGTTTCCGAGAACACTGGCCAGGCCAAAGTACACCAGCAAAATAAGCGGCACTTCGATTGCGGCATGCCCCAGCGCTACCTGAAGACCCGTCCAGGGCGACTTCAAGCTCTTGGCCAGCGTTACGGCAAACATCGGACCGGGCGCCATCACGCCTGAAAGCGAAGTTAAGATCACAACACCCAAAGCGGCTAGCATAAAACCTTGTTCCTGATGTAATTTTTCCCTATTTATTATAACATTGGAAATTGAAGACCATGAACAAGCGGATATGATATCGGTTTAAGGAGGAATTATCGCATGTCGTGCTATTTTCGTCACTTAAAAGACATCCTGGATGAAGCGGGCATTACAGTTACCCCCGCCAATAAAAAACAGGTTGACCAGGCTTTTCATCAGATCGTGGGAGTAGTTTATAAGGACTGCCCATCGACATGGAAAGCCCTCAAGCTGGCTCTGCAATCTGACGATCTGAAGCGCCGCGAGCTAATTCAGAAGCTACAGGCTGCCCTGCCTTCCAGATGATTTTGCTTTGTTCAACTATTTCCTGTATTCTCGATAACATTCATGATCCTTAAACCAATCAATCCAGGACTGGCTTAATTATCGAACGCGCCCTCCTTCCGTTGTGCTATAATAACCTGAAACTGAAAAGAAAACCACCTGACTAGCCAGGAGAGCATAAAATAATGAGTAAATCCATATGGAGAATTTTAATAATATTTTTAGGTGTGACGGTTGTTCTGGTTACGGCAATATTTTTATTCGTACTGTGGCTATTAAGGAGCTAGTTGCCGGTATAGAGCAGCCGTACTGTTTTCTATTCAGCCATAATAATTCATGATTTTTTAATAATTGTTTGCTACTATAGCTGTACAATGTCGCTGGAGGTAAACATGCCAATTAAAAAATCAAAAATAGGGATTATTAATTTACTGGCGGGTATGTTGATTCTGACCAGTAGCGCCTGTGCGCAGGGGCCGCTGCAGTTCACTCCGGTTGACAACTCGACGCCCCCAAAAGGCTCTAATCCAGCTCCGGCAACAAGCTCCAACTCCAAAATAACTTATGCCATCGTAGATACGGGCCAGACCAAATGCTATGACGATATCAAGGAAATATCCGGGCCAAAACAGGGAGAAGCCTTTTTCGGCCAGGATGCGCAATACCAGGGCAACCAGCCTGGCTACAGTCTCAGCGCCGACGGACTGACCGTTTCCGATAATGTTACCGGCTTGACCTGGCAAAGATCACCGGATACCAACGGCGACGGAGCTTTGACTGCCAGCGACAAACTGACCTGGCCGCAGGCTCAAACTCGCCCTGCGGTCCTCAATACAGCCAGCTACGGCGGATTCAATGACTGGCGATTGCCGACCATCAAGGAACTCTACTCTCTGATAAAATTCAACGGCAGCGATCCCAGCAATATGACCGGTGACGATAAAGCAATCCCTTTCATCGACACGAATTACTTTAAATTCGCCTACGGAGAAGTTAACGCCGGGGAAAGGATCATCGACTCCCAGTATGCCTCCAGTACACTGTATGTCAGCCAGGGTTTGGGCGGAGAGTTGCTGTTTGGGGTGAACTTCGCCGACGGACGCATCAAAGGCTATGGGCTGAACATGGGCGGTCCGGGCGGACCGCCGCAGGCGGGAGGCCAGGCTCAGGGAGGCGGCAGACCAGCACCAGGCAGTCAGGCCCAGGCAGGCGGCAGGCTGCCTGGCGGAGAGAAAACTTTCTTCGTCCAATGCGTCCGCGGAAACCCTGAATATGGTAAAAACCACTTCGTCAGCAACGGCGATAGCACCATTACCGACAGCGCTAGCGGCCTGATGTGGGCCCAATCGGACAGTGGCTCAGGCCTGAACTGGAAAGAGGCTCTGGCCTGGGTCCAGACCCAGAATGCCGCCAACTACCTGGGACACAACGACTGGAGACTGCCCAGTGCTAAAGAGCTCCAGAGCATCGTTGATTACACCCGGTCTCCTGATACTACTGCTTCAGCCGCTGTCGATCCACTTTTCAGCTGCACCCAGGTCACGAAT
>Ga0114951_10001134_pt1 | contig 34421 bp, 34 predicted proteins | sample AM7aDNAmetaG_FD_88677 | JGI IMG/M metagenome (GOLD analysis project Ga0114951, IMG submission 88677) | Freshwater microbial communities from Finland to study Microbial Dark Matter (Phase II) - AM7a DNA metaG | ecosystem: Environmental > Aquatic > Freshwater > Lake | place: Finland: Lake Alinen... | reverse complement strand
TCTCCGTGAAAACTTAGCGTACGCACCCGAAGGTGCGGTACTAGCTTTAGAGAGAGCTCGAAAGCTCAAATACCGAAGCGAGCCATCGCTTCGGTCTGTCTTGTGGTCCGTTGCGGCCGGCCCAAGAGCCTGCCGTGTTTCAGCAATGAAAGACCACGCGACGGGGTATTCATTGAACCTCGCGCACCCCGAAGGGTACGCCAGGCGCACTGGCGTCCACCGATCGCCGTGCCGCCGAAGCGGCGCCGACTGATCGGCTTCCTCATCCTGTTCAGTTTTCAAAGACCGCGTGCCACGTAGGCACACTGTCGGACCGCTGCGGCGGTTCGGAGGCGCACTGCCCCCGGTAGGTAAGGTCGTGAGACTGAGTACCTGACCACCACTTCCCGACAGGGACTTCGTAGTATACACGAAGATGCCGAGTCGTTCAACGGTCCGCGCTCTCTGGTCATCGTCGCGAGCAGGCTCGCAACCAGCGGACTCCGAAAGCGCTAGGGGAGTATACCCGCTGAAGAAGGCGTGTCAACCTGTACTGAGCGTTTCGTGAAACCAGGCCGCGCAAAGGCGCGGCGAGGGCCTCGCAGGCGAGGGCTCACAGGCCCTTGATCAACCCCTGCGACGTGGCCGACTTGCCTGCCTTGAGGCGGTGGCCGGCAAGCTGGTGGGCCGGAACGGCGAGGCTCGTCAGAGGCTCGCCGTCAAGGCTCACGCCGCCCTGCTGGATGCGCCGCCGCCATTCCGAGCGCGTCTGGCCGAACCAGCGCTCAAGGACGGCGGGAAGAAACACCTGCCCGCCGTCCTCGACGTCTGACGGCACGAGGACGAGCTCCTGCAGGTCGGCGGCAGCCTCGTGGCGGCGAAACACCGAGTCGAAGTGGTCTTCCGCCGCCGCCGCGGCAGCGGCACCGCGCAGCCGTGCGATGATCTCGCGGGCCAGGCGCGCCTTGAGATCGCGCGGGTTCGCGGCGCCGCTCTCGAGCTCCGCTTCCATGGCAGCGAGCTCGTCGGCGTGGTGCGCCGTGAGGAGGCGGAAGTAGGTCATCATCGTCGCGTCGGGGATGCTCATGACCTTGCCGTACACGTCGCGCGGGTCGTCGGTGACGCCGATGTAGTTGCCGGTGCTCTTGCTCATCCGCTCGACGCCATCGGTGCCCGGCAGGATGTCGAGGGTCATGATCGCCTGCGGCCGCTGGCCGAAGTACTCCTGCAGGTCGCGGCCCATGAAGAGGTTGAACTTCTGGTCGGTGCCGCCGAGCTCGATGTCGGCCTCGACAGCCACCGAGTCGTAGCCTTGGGCCAGCGGATAAAGCATCTCGAGCAGCGAGATGGGCTGATGCGCCGCCCAGCGCTTGGCGAAATCGTCGCGCTCAAGGATCCGCGCGACGGTGGTGGTGGAAGTAAGCTCGAAGATCTGTTCGGTGGTGAGCGGCGCCAGCCACTCCCCGTTGTGAGGTACCTCGAGCCTGGCGGGATCGTCGTCAAGAATCAGGAAAGCCTGATCCTGGTACGTCTTGGCGTTGGCATCGATGACGGCGCCGTCCAGACGGGGGCGCGTCTTGCTGCGGCCAGAAGGGTCGCCGATACGCGCCGTGTAGTCGCCGATGATGAGCACCGCGACGTGCCCGGCGTCCTGGAACTGGCGCAACTTGTTGAGCACGACCGTGTGGCCGAGGTGGATGTCCGGCGCGGTGGGGTCGACGCCGAGCTTGACGCGCAGGGGCCGCCCCTCGCGCTCGGCGAGGTCGAGCTTGGCTTCGAGGGCGCCTTCGGGCAGGACCTCAACGGCGCCGATCATGAGGTCGTCGATGAGGCGACGGTCGGTCACGGATGAAGCCTCCGGACGGGGTTCGTGGCGGGCCCGGCCGAGACTGCACGCCGGGTCGCCGCAGCTTCGCGGCCGCCGCGCATGATACCACAGGGTCGCGGCGAGGCAGGAGGGCGCCGCCGCCGCGTCAGGCGACGCCGCGGAAGAGGTGACCGCTGGTGGAACGCTCGCGAGCGGCCAGCGGGGCCAGCGCCGGCAGGCCGCCGGCGACGAAGGCTGTGCGTTCCGTTTCGTTCAGGTCCGACTGGACGACGAGAAACGTCGTGACCCCCGCGGCGCGCAGCTCGTCGAGGTTGGGCGCCAAGTTGGTCACGCGGGCGTTGAAGAGGCGCGTGCCGCCGGCGTCGACGTCGGCCGGGAACTCGTAGCCTTTGGCGTCTTCGAGCACCAGGCCGACGTGCTCTGCCGGGCGGGGCGCGGCAAAGAGGCCCTCGGCCCGGCCGAGCTGGTCGCGCGCACGCAGCACCTGCTGGCGGCCGAAGGCGAGCACCTCGACGGCCGGGGGCGAGTCGAGAAACGGTGTGCCGGCAGCCATGGCACTGCGCAGACCGGCGATCTCGGCGAGCGACGCTTCTGGGGAGGCGACGACGGCCGCCGGCGGACGGCCGGCCAGGCCGGCCGCGATTGCGGCGACCAGGCCGTTCAGGCCTTGCAGCGGGTACTCAAGCACAAACGGCGAGGAGTGCACGTCGGGTGTCCGGCTGAGCCCTTCGCCGAGGAGCAGGCCCAGGTGCCGCACGTACACGGCGTCCCAGCGCAGCGCCAGCACGGCGCTCAACCAAGGCGCCTCAGCGTCGAAGAGGATCTCGGGGAGACGCGCGCGCAGCGCATGTCCGGAGGACCGCAGGGCCTCGGCGGCGGCCGCGATGGCCCCGGGGGGATCCGAGATCCGCAGGTCGAGGCAGAGCGCGCCGACCCCCTGGATGCGCAGAGGATGCTCGCCCGGGCGGAGCACCAGCACGAGACCGGGGCGCTCCTGGCCGCCCGGGGTCGGCCCAGACAAGGCAGGGCCCGTCGATTCGCTTGAACGGGCCGCAGCGAGCGAGGCCTCCGGTATACGCGCCGCGTCCTGCGGCAGCGACGCGGCACTGCGGCGGCCGGCGGCCAGGCGGCGCTCGTCGAGCGCCGCCACGGCCCGCCGGCGCAGGTCCTTAAGGTCGCCGACGGCGAGAAAGAGCCCATCAGCGACGGCGAGCTCCAGCTCGCCGAGCCGGTACGGCGTGCCGCCGAGCGCGCCGAGCGCGTCGCGGGCCTTCTCCGCGGTGAGCGCCGCGGTGCGCGCCGGCGCCAGCAATGCCGCGGTCGTGACGGTCACGGTCGCGCCGCCGGCATCCGTCTCGATGGCCAGAGCCGCCGGCCTGCCCTCTTCTCCGACGAGGCACATGCGCAGCCGCACGGGGCGCAGGACGCTGCGCCCGGCGATGAGGTCGCGGGCAAGCTGCCCGGCGTCGGCCGCCGCCAGCCGGAACAGGCGGTCCTTGACGGCGACGCGCTCGTGCAGGCGCAGCGTGAGCTCGGCGTCGCCACCCTCCTGGACGCGCACGGGTTCGGTCTGGCCCCACGGCGTGTACAGATAGACAAGGTCGCCCGCGGCGACCTCTTTCACCAGCCGCACCCTGACCTCGCCGCGGCGCCCGTCCACCGCCGCCACGCGGCCCACGAGCACGCCGCGGTGGCCGCCGCGGCCGCCGCTGCGGACCTCATCGTGGCGGCCGTCGAGGTGCGCCGTCGTGAAGCTCCGCGAGAAGCTCTGCTCGAGGCGCGAGCTCCACGCGGGGCGCACCTCGTAGCCTTCGGGGTCGGCGAGCGCCGCGTCCAGGGCCTCGCGGTACACTGCCGTGGTGACGCCGACGTAGGCGGCGTCCTTCATGCGGCCTTCGATCTTGAACGAGGTGACCCCGGCGGCAAGCAGTCGCGGCAGCGCGCCGATCGCGGCGAGGTCGCTGGTAGACATGACGCGCGCCGGCTCGGCGACGCGGCCGGCGAGCCTGCCGTGCTCGGCGGCCGGACCGCCGCGCCCACCGGCAACAGGCGATGCCGGTCGGGCAGGCGCGCGCGCGGCTTTGTCGCCCAGGCGGCGCAGGTCGTAGCGCAGCCGGCAAGACTGACTGCAGCGCCCGCGGTTGCCGCTGCGCCCGCCCACCATGCTGGACAGCAGGCAAGCGCCGGAGTACCCGTAGCAGAGCGCCCCATGGACGAAGGCCTCGAGCTCGAGGCCGTGCGCTTCGAGGGCGCCGATCTCCGAGAGGCTGAGCTCGCGGGCGAGGATCGCCCGCGCGAAACCGAGCTGAGACAGCGCCGCCAGTTGAGACGAGCTGTGCGTGTTGAGCTGCGTGCTGGCATGCAGCGGCAGCTCCGGGTACGCCTCGCGCACGCGCGCGACGAAGCCGAGATCGGCAACGATGAGCGCATCGAGGCCGGCGAGATACGGCGCCTCCAGCGCCGCGAGCGCCGGCTCCACCTCGTCGTCCTTGAGCAGCGTGTTGAGCGCCAGGTAGGCGCGGGCGTCATGCAGGTGGGCCGTCTCAACCGCTGCGACGGCGGCCTCGCCGGCGAAGTTGCCGGCGAAAGCGCGCGCGCTCCAGCGCTCGAGGCCGAAATAGACGGCGTCGGCGCCGGCGGCAAGGGCCGCGCGCAAAGCGCGCGGCTCCCCGGCCGGCGCCAGCAACTCGACGCGTCTCGCAGCCGTCATGTCGGCGGCGCCTTCATGAGCAAGCCGGGCTCAGCGCGCCGGCAGCGCGCCCGGCTCCTCCTTGACGACCTTGCCGCGCCTGTCGCGATGCACGCGGATGAGGCCGCTGGTGGCGATCGTCTTGACGCCGCCCCGCTCGAGCTCGTCGAGGAAGATGTTGATGCCCAGCGAGTCGCTGCTCATGTGCCCGGCGATGACCACGTGGATGCTGTGCTGGTCGGCTTCGTCGCGCAGTTCCTGGCTCATGTGCATGCCGACGACCGTACCGACACCTGCGTCGGCGAGCTTCTCGATGATCTTCTTGGGACCCTCGGTGCCGCCCGTCATGTCGACCCAGATCTTGCCCGCCCGGGCGCTCGGGCTGCTCTTGCCGATGTACGGGCCGGCGCCTTTCTGCGCGGCGATGCGGTACTCGGGGATCTCGAGCAGCGCCTTCTGCACGTCTTCAATGAGCGTGGGCTTCTTCTTGGCGAACCATTTGGCGAGGTAGTCGACGACGAGGTTATCGGTAGGCGTGTGCGCCGAGAAGAACGGGATCTCAAGGAGCCGCGCCGCGTCGATGGCCTGGTCGTAGTTCAGAGGCATGAGGCGACGGCGGACCTCGTCCATGCGCTCCATGATGAGCTTCTCGCCGGCCTGGATGGGCACGCCCATGGTGGCCCAGATGTCGGCCTGCACCTCCATGACGCTGTCGAGCCTGGTGAGACCCCAACTTTCGGGGTGGTGCGTGTAGATCGCCTCGATCGGCACTCCCTTCTGGCGCAGGCGGTCGGCGAGGACCACTTCGCCGGTGTTCATGTCGATGCCGCCGATGAGCGTCGTGACGTCAGTGTCGGGGTCGCCGACGTAGATCCGCGTGTCGTTGAACGGATTGGTGAGCTCCTCGGGGTCGGCCAGCTCCTTGAGGTGGTCGGGGAGGGCGTCGTAGCGTTTCTTCGTGCGCGCCAGGAACTCGTCGACGCCGGCCTTGCCGCGCGGGTCGGCCTCGACGCCCATGCGCACGGCGGTCTTGTAGATCTCACGTAGCTTCACAGTGATCCTTTCTTCGGCGGGCCGGGCGATCCACGCGCGCCTGCGACCCGCATGACGTCGCTCGGTTCTGAGTATTGTTACTCACGCGGGCCGTCGCAGCACCCCGGTTCACCGCGCGCCGGGCGTGGCAGCGGGCGCGAGAGAAACCGGCTGTCGGCGTCGACGAAGCGCCAGGGCTTCTGGTCGCCGCCGCGCACGCCGATGCGCGGCGTGGTCACGACGCGAGGAGCGTTCGCGCGCGACCCACCATCCCCTGCCCTGGGCAGGATCGCCAGAGGCGGCTCCCAAACGGGCAGGCCGTTCTGTTCGCGACCGATGCCCAGAGCCTGCGCGAGGCGCGCAGGGCCGCTGCAGAGCAGGCGTTGCTCCTCGACGCCGCGGCGGGCGCTCATCTCCACCATCCCCTGCTCCGGGACGACGGCCCGCAGCAGGACCCCGGCGCCCGTGCCCTCCGGCTCACAGGCCACGTTGGCGCAGAAGTGCATGCCGTAGGTGAAGTACACATAGAGGTGTCCCGGCGGTCCGAAGAGCACGGCGTTGCGCGCCGTCTTGCCGCGGTACCCGTGGCAGCATGGATCGTCCTCGCGGTAGGCCTCGGTCTCGACGATGCGGCCGCCGGCACCGCGAAAGAGGAATGCGCAGCCGATGAGGTCGCCGGCGACCTCGAGGGCGGAGCGGGCGAAAAAGCTCTGCGGAAGAGTCGTCTGCGCGTCCACGGCGACAGTGTAGCGGAGGACGCTCAGACGCCGCCGCGCGCAGGCGGCGTCGGTGGGCGGCGGAGACTCCCGCCGACCCCGCTGCATCTGGAGCGCGCGGGCATGTGCCTGCGAGCTAGGCTTCCCGAAGACGGTCGAGATAGCGCTTCATGCTCAGCGCCTTGTCGCCGTCGCCGACGATCACGAGGAGGGTGTCGTCGCCGGCCAGCGTGCCGACCACGTCCGTGTGGTTGAGATTGTCGATCTGACGCGCCACGGTGGACGCCGTGCCGATCTCGCAGCGCACGACCACGAGCTGCTGCGCGACCGACGTGGAGCGTGCGAAGTCACGCAGCACGTGCCGCGCCGCCTGCTCGGGATCCTTGGGTCGCTCGCGGGAGCTGAGCACGTACTTGGCGCGGCCCAGGTGCGTGCGCACCTTCTGCAGGTCGAGCTCGCGGATGTCGCGAGAGACGGTGGCCTGCGTGACCTCGCAGCCGAGAGCGCCGAGGGCGCTCACCAGCTCACGCTGCGTGGACACCTCGCGCTGCTGCACGACCGTCTGGATAAGGCGCTGGCGCTCTGTCTTGCCCAACGGCGCGCGATCGTTCATGCCTTCGGTGTCTCCCGTGACGAGGGCCGGCCGCGATGGTGCGGCGGCCGACACCGTTTCCTTCGTGGATTGATGCATAGAATACACCAAGTCCGTTCGGAATATGCAAATGCCCGAAAGCGCAGGGCGCGGCGGGCAGCCGTCCTCGAAGCGGGTGAGCGGGTCGCTCTTGATGATGTGGGCGGCTGATCGCCGGCGACCGCACCGAGCGCGCATCCCTCGTGCGATCAGTCTCCCCTCACTGCACTTTGTGCGGTCTCTTCCCCGTCACCGTGGGGGCCGCGGCCGCAGGCCGCGGCCGGCGTGGTCCTCGCCGTGCCCGCCGGCGGTCGTCTCTGCCGATGGCCTCAAAGGCCATCCTGAGCTCCACGTCGCGAAGGAGTCGTACTGCTGCGTCGAGGTCCATGACCGCGTTGTATCAAGCGGTCCTGAGAGATGTCTGAGGAGCGACTGACGGCTTGCTGAGAGACTGCGGACCGCGGTGGCGGGTCAGGCGTGGCGCGGAGCGTGCAACGGAAGACGGCACGCGCGGGTAGCTCGCAGACGATGGCCGGCATGCGACGGGCGGGTGCCCGCAGGCAGCCCCGCCCGTCGCCGTCCTTGCGCTCCAGCAAGCAGTCCTATCGTAGCGACGCGGCGAGCTCCCGCCCGAGCGCCGTGAGGATCTTGGCGCGCACGCCGGCGATGTCTTTCTCGCTCAGCGTGCGCTCCGGCGAGCGCATCACGACGCGCAGCGCCAGCGACCTCTTGTCCGCCGGCACCTGATCGCCCTCATACACGTCGAAGACGTGCACGTCGCGGGTGAGCTTGCCGCCCGCGCGGCGCGCGACGCCGACCACGTCGGCGGCGGCGACGCCGCGATCCACGACGACCGCGAGGTCCTGGACGGCCGGCGGGTAGACGCCGAGGTCCGCGAACGCCGCCGTCCCGAGGGCGACGGGCGCGATGCGGTCGAGAGCGAGCGCCGCGAAGTACAGCTCGAGGTCGCCGACCCCGTAGGCCGCGGCTGCGTCGGGACGCAGGAGCCCGAGGGCGCCGACGACGCCGGCGCCGGGCACGCTGACGAGCGCCGCCTTGCCCGGGTGCAGGTAGGGGTAGCGCACCGCCGCCTCACCCAGAGGTGCAAGCTCGGCGCGCAGACGCAAGGCTCCCAGCGCCGCCTCGACGATGCCCTTGAGTGCAGAGAAGTCGGTCGGGCGGCCCGTACCCGTCCAGTTCTCGACCTCGAGGGGGCCGGCGAGCACGATTCCGACGGCCTCCGGCTCGTGCGGCAAGACGGCGCCGGGCTCGGCGGCATGCGCCGGCGCCGGGCTCGTCTGGTCGTCCCACAGGTACACGTTGCCGATCTCGAAGAGGTTCGGGGGATGGTTGAGCCGGTCGACGTTGGCCCGCACTGCCCCGATGAGGCCCGGCAGCAGCATCGTGCGCATCACCGACTGCTCGACGCTCATCGGGTTGCTGAGCTTGACGGGACTCAGGCGGACATCGCCTGCCGGCAGACCGAGCGAGTCGAGGGCGTCGGGCGCCACGAAGGTGTAGGTGATGGCCTCGTCGAGGCCGCAGCCGACAAGGGCACGCCGGATGGCGCGCCGCACCTTCTGCGGGCCGGTCAGGCCGCCGGCCGTGCGATGCCGCGGGAGCGTCTCCGGCGCCAGATCATAGCCCGCGATGCGCCCGACCTCCTCGATGAGGTCGACCTCGCGCACGAGGTCGGGGCGGAACGTCGGGGGCGCGATCGTCCACTCCGCGATTGCCGATGATTGGGCGCCGCGGGGCGCGGTGGCCGAGGCGCCGCCCTCGTCCACCTCGCACTCGAGGCGGCGCAGGATGCCCGCCTGCTCGGCGGCCGGCACGGCATAGCCGAGCAGGGCGTCGGCTTTCGCCGGCCGATAGCTGAGCCGCGGCCGCGAGGGCGCCTCCTGCCACACGTCGACCCTGCCCGGGGCGACGGCGCCACCGCACAGCTCGGCGAACAGCCGTGAGGCGAAGTCGAGCCCTCCGGGCACGAGGTTCGCGTCGAGGCCTTTCTCGAAGCGGTTGCTGGCTTCGCTGCGGATGCCGGTGTGCAGCTCGGTGCGCAGGATGCTGGGGCCGTTGAAGCTGGCCGCCTCGAGCACGAGGTCGGTGGTGCTCTCGTCCACCTCGGCGTCGACGCTGCCGAACACGCCGGCGATGACCAGCGGCCGCTCGACGTCGGCGATGACCAGCATGTGGTCGTCGAGCCTGCGCTCCACGCCGTCGAGGGTGACGATCCGCTCGCCGCTCGCGGCGCGGCGGGCGATGAGCTTGTTGCCGCGGATCTTGCCGGCGTCGAAGGCGTGCAGCGGCTGGCCCCAGGCGAGCATCACGTAGTTGGTCACGTCGACGACGTTGCTGATGGGGCGCATGCCGGCGTGCGTGAGGCGTGCCTTGAGCCAGGCCGGCGAGTCGCCGACCGTCACGCCGCGGATGACCTGAGCCGCGTAGCGCGGGCACAGGTCGGGGTCGGCGACCGCGACGGCGACCGCCTCTTCGGTGGGAGCGCCGCCCACCGCCGGTCCGGCGGTTGGCGGCGGCGCCAGCTCGAGGCGCGCCGCGGCAGCGACCTCGCGGGCGATGCCGTAGATGCTGAAGCAGTCGGGCCGGTTCGAGGTGAGCTCAAGCTCGAGCACCGCCTCGCTCACCGGCAGGTAGTCCTGCAGCGACGCGCCCATGATCCACTCGTCGGGCAGCACCACGATGCCGGGGCTCTTTTCCTCGTAGCCCAGCTCCTGCTCGCTCATCATCATGCCGTCGCTCTCGACGCCGCGCAGGTTGGCATTCTTGAGCTTGAGGCCGTTTTCGAGCACGGCGCCGCTGAGCGAGACGGCGACGGTGTCGCCGGCCTGGAAGTTGTCGGCACCGCAGACGATCTGCCGCACGCCGCCGTGGGCCTCCCCCACCTCGACGGAGCAGACGCTGAGCTTGTCGGCGTTGGGATGCCTGTCTCGACTGAGGACCTTGCCGACCACGAAGCGGCTGAGGTTCTCGGGGCCCCGCGGGGCGCCGACCCAGTCGATGCCCTCCACCTCCGTGCCCGACATCGTGAGGACCTCGGCGAGCTCCTCGACGCTGCCGCGCCAGTCCACGTACTCCTTGATCCAGCTGAACGGTACGCGCATGGTTGCCGCCCCCTCTCAGAACTGCCGCAGGAAGCGGACGTCGTTGTCGTAGAACAGGCGCAGGTCGGGGATGCCGTGCTTGAGCATCGCCATGCGCTCGACGCCCATGCCGAAGGCGAAGCCGCTGACCTTCTCGGGGTCGTAGTCGACAAAGTCGTAGACCGCCGGATCGACCATGCCGGCACCCATGATCTCGAGCCAGCCGGAGTGCTTGCAGGAGCGGCAGCCTTTGCCGCCGCAGAGCTCGCAGCTCACGTCGACCTCGATGCTCGGTTCGGTGAACGGGAAGAAGTGGGGGCGTATGCGGATGGCGCGCTCGCCGCCGAAGAACTCCTGCGTGAAGTGGTGCAGGGTGCCTTTGAGATCGGCGAGCGTGATGCCCTCGTCGACGACGAGGCCCTCGACCTGGTGGAACATCGGCGTGTGCGTGGCGTCGGAGTCGCGGCGGTAGACCTTGCCGAGGCAGACAACGTACACGGGCGGGCGCTGTTGCTCCATGACGCGCACCTGCACGGGAGAGGTGTGGGTGCGCAGGAGCACGCCGCGGTCGGCGTCCATCACGGCCTCGGGCATGGTCTCGCGCGGCTCCACCACCCAGAACGTGTCGTGGGCGGAGCGCGCCGGGTGGCTGGGCGGCGTGTTCAGGGCCGTGAAGTTGTAGTAGTCGAGCTCGACCTCAGGGCCCTCTGCGATGCGGTAGCCGAGGCCGATGAAGATGTCTTCGACCTCGCGCATCGTCTGGCTGATGAGGTGCTCGTGGCCGGCCGGGAAGGGCTGGCCGGGCAGCGTCACGTCGAGGCGCTCGTGGGCCAGCGAGGCGGAGAGCGCTTCGCGCCTCAGCTCCGCCTCGCGCTCCTCCACGAGCGCTTCGAGCTCGCGGCGGACCGCGTTGCCGCCCTTGCCGAGCAGCGGCCGGTCCACGGCGGGCAGAGTGGGGATGGAGCGCAGCAGCTCGGTGAGCGCGCTCTTGCGCCCCAGCGTGGAGACGCGCGCCTGCTCGAGGGCGGCGACGTCGGCGGCGCGCAGGATCGTGTCGCGGGCCGTCGTGTACAGAGCCGCCAGGCCCGGGGCGCGCTGTCTCAGGATCTGCAGCTCGGCGTCGTCCATGGTCATCCTTTCGTGGGCGCCGCGGGGCGCTGCGAGAATTCGTAGAGGGCGATCGCGCCGGCGACGCCGGCGTTCAGCGATTCCACCGCGCCGGGCAGGCCCGGCGCCAGCGGGATCGTGACAAGATCGGTGACGTGCGCGAGTGCCTCGCCCGACAAGCCTGAGCGCTCGGCCCCGACGACGAGCACGGCCGGGCGCCGCAGGCCGGCAGCGGCCAGCGGCGTGCCTTCGTGGGCGGCGAGGCCGTACACCGCGGCCCCGGGCAGCGCCGCGAGCACGTCTGCCAGCCGTACCTCCGGGAACAAGGGCAGCTCGAAGACGGCGCCCATCCCGGCGCGCACCGTCTTGGGGCCATACAGGTCGGCGGAGCCGGGAGCTGTGGCCAGGGCGGTGGCGCCGAAGGCCACCGCCGCCCGCAGCAGGGTGCCCATGTTGCCCGGGTCGCCGAGGCCGTCGGCGAAGACGACGAGCAGCCCGGCGGGAACGACGCCCTCGCGGCCGCTCAGGGTGGTGAGAGCGCGGCGCTCTGGAAGCGGAAACACCGCCATGACGTCCGGCGGTGTTTCGAGGCTGCTGATCTTTGCCGCGACGCGTTCCGCTACAGGGTGCACCGCCGGCGGCGGCGCGCCGGCGGCGCCCGGCGGCGGCTCGTCCTGGCCGCTCAGCCCCAGGCGCGCGCTGAGCTCCAGGGCGCGCGCGGCGTGCACGAACACGACCTGCGGCCGGTGGCCGGCGGCGAGGCCGGCCGCGACAAGATCGGCGCCTTCCACGAGGAAGGCGCCTTCACGCTCGCGAAACTTGCGCTGACGCAGCGCCGCCGCCCTCTTGACGAGGGCGTTCTGGGTGCTGCCGAGTGGTTCGCCTAAAACCCCAAGCTGTTCGCCTACCCTGGCGGCGTTCAGGCCGCTTCGAGGGCCGCGCGCGCCTGGTCGACGAGCGACGTGAAATACGTGGGGTCGCTCACGGCGAGCTCGGCGAGGATCTTGCGGTCGAGCTCGACCTGAGCCAGCTGCAGGCCGTGCATGAACTGGTTGTACGAGAGGCCGTTCTCGCGAGCCCCTGCATTGATGCGGATGATCCACAGCTTGCGGAACTCGCGCTTGCGCACGCGCCGGTCGCGGTAGGCGTACTGGCCGCTGCGCTGCACCTGCTCCTTGGCGCGCTTGTAGCTCGAGTTCTTGGTGGCGCGGTAGCCCTTCGCCTGCTCGAGCACCTTGCGGCGCTTCTTGCGCGCGTTGACGCTCCGTTTGATACGAGACATGGTCCGTACTCCTTGGCACTACGCCGGCCGCTGCCTGGGGCGCGGGCCGGGCGGTGGATCGCTTTCGTTGATCTAGCGCAATCCGAGCAGGCGCTTGATCCCCTTGGTGTCTGCCGGACTGACGTCGTTCAGCTTGCGGAAGCCCCGCTTTCGCTTGGAGCTCTTGTGCTCCAGGAGGTGGCTCTTCATCCCGTGGCGGCGAACCAGCTTGCCTGTGCCCGTGAGACGGAAGCGCTTCTTGGATGCGCTGTGGGTCTTTGTCTTCGGCATACGTACCTCCCTCCCGCTACTTAACAGGCGCCAGCATCATGACCATGTTGCGCCCGTCTTGCAGGGGCTTGGACTCGATGACGCCGAACTCCTTGATATCTTCGGCGAGCCGCAAGAGCAGCATCTCGCCGCGCTCTGGATGGACCATCTCGCGGCCGCGGAACATGATCGTGACCTTGACCTTGTCCTTGTGCTGCAGAAAGCGCACCACGTGGCCCTTCTTGGTCTCGTAGTCGTGCACGCCCACCTTGGGCCGGAACTTGATCTCCTTGATCACGATCTGGCTCTGGTGCTTGCGCGCCTGCTTCGCCTTGAGCTCGAGCTCGTAGCGGTACTTGCTGTAGTTCATGATCCGGCACACCGGCGGGTCGGACTGCGCGGCCACCTCGACGAGGTCGAGGTTGTGTGAGGCGGCGTACTCCTGGGCGAAGGCTATCGGCTTGATGCCGAGCTGCTCGCCCTTTTCGTCGATAAGACGGACCTGCGGCACCGTAATGCCGTCGTTGATGCGGATGCGGACCTCGTTGGCCCGGTCCCGCATGAACTTGTCTCTTGGAGAAAATGGTCTACCCATATACGGCAAAAGGCTCGCCAACGGCGAGCCCTCACGATCTCCTTTCTCGTGATGGACCCTGTCGGCCGGTGAACAGGCGCAGGGTGGGGTGCTCGCAAGCTCCCGCTTGATGGCGGACGGGAGTATACACGACGCGGCGACGGGCGTCGAACGGTGGGGCGGGCGTCTGCGCCGCCGGCCCCGCCCGTGCACTGGAGTCGCGGCGCGGCCGGGAGTAGCATCCCTGAAGACACGCGCCCAAGGAGGAACCACGGCCACGTCGTCCACCCAGTTTCTCGTCGACGCCGACAGCACCGTCGTGCCGGCCGACCGCGACGCGATCACGTCGCGCCTGCAGGCCGGCCGTTTCTTCTGGCTCGACATCCACGGGCCCGGCGCCGAGGGTCTCGGGCTGCTTCGCGACGTCTTCGGCTTTCACCCCATCGCGCTCGAGGATTCGGAGCACTTCGGCCAGCGCCCGAAGCTCGATACCTACGACGACTACGTGATGCTCGTTGTCTACGGCGCGAATCGCGACGACGACAACCTCGTCGAGGTGCACTGCTTCCTCTCCGAGCACTACCTCGTGACCGTGCACCACGACGACTGCCCGGCTTTCAGCGACCTACGCGCCCGCATCACGTCGCACCACCTGCACACCGACAACTCCGCCTTCGTCCTGTACGCGGTCGTCGACGCGCTGGTGGACAGCTTCTTCCCCCTGCTCAGCGAGTTCGACGACCGCATCGACACGATCGAGGATCGCGTCTTTCAAGCTCCCGACGACGCCCAGCTCCAGGAGGTCTTTGCGATCAAGCGCACGCTCGTGAGCCTGCGCAAGGTGATCACCCCGGAGCGCGACCTCTTTGCGCGCATCGCCACCGGGGTGCTCGCGATCCCCGGCATGACGCCCGACGCGGAGCGCTACTACCGCGACGTCTACGACCACCTGATCCGCATCAGCGACCTCATCGACAGCTATCGCGACCTCACGACGGGCGCCATGGACGTGTACCTTTCCACCGTCTCCAACAGGCTGAACGATGTGATGAAACGCCTCACGATCGTGGCCACCATCTTCATGCCGCTGACCTGGATCACGGGGTTCTTCGGCATGAACTTCGGCCGGCTGGTGCTCAACATCACCGGCTGGCCGGCCTTTCTCGTCTTCGGGCTGGCCGGCCAGGCGCTGGCCGTGGCCATCATGCTGTTCCTGTTCAAGAAAGAGGGCTGGATCTAGCCGGCGCTCACGGCCCTTCGACGTGCCACAGCCGGGCGTGGTCCACCACGGCGAAGCCCAGGCTCGCGTACAGCGGTTCCGCGTCCGGGGCCGAGAGCAGACCGAAGAGATGCGCGCCCCCGCGCACGTGATGATCGAGGGCGGCGGAGACCGCCGCTGCCGCGGCACCACGGCGGCGATGAGCCTGCCGCGTCCCCACGGCGTAGATGCCCACCGTCGCTCCGCTGCGACCGGTACCGGCGGCGGCAAGTGCCCTCCCTTCTCGGCGAGTGAGGAACACATCGGCGTTCGGGAGGTCGGGGAATGTCGGCCCCAGCATGGAACGGACCCAGTCCGGCTCGATCTCGTAGGCGTCGCCGAGAACGTCGGCGGCGTCCATCACTCCGACCAGATCAGCGACGCGCTCGACGACGTGCTCGTGCTCGACGTGCCGCGCGTCGGCCGCGTGCACGCACATGAACGGGATCGAGCCGCCGGCGACAAGACCCAGGCCGGCGGCCGCCTCAGCGGCCTCTTCGGCCGCCGGCGACAAGACGGCGATCGAACCGGGCAGCCGGCGCTCACGCAGCAATCGATGGAAGCGGCGCATGGCCTCACCGGCGCCGTCAGCAGCGAACACGTAGCCGAAATTCATGTCGGGAAAGGCCTCGCCACCGATGCCCAGGCTGCCGCCGGGCACCAGGAGCACCTCTCCGCGCACAGCGCCGCGCACGAAGGCGCACCAGCCGTCTCCGACGGCGCGCCCCAGGTCGAGCAGCGAGACTCGTCGGGACACCATGTCGCTCCTTTCGCGCGGAAGGCCGAGACGCGTGCGGGCGGGCCCGTGACGGCCGGGGACCGCCCGGGGCGTGCTCCACGCGCAGTGTACACTCGCGCGCTCGCCGGCGACCGTTGAGCGACGGGCGCGCAGACGAGGGCGGGCGCGCCGCTTGCGTCCCGCGCCCGCCTCCCCCGCCGGCAGTCACACGCGGACGTCGCGGCGCTCGAAGAGAAGGACCGTCGCCGCGAGAAGCGCCAGCGTCGTGCAGACCAGCACGGTAACGTCGACGCCCGCCAGCCCGCGGCCCAGCGGCGTGGTCCCGCCCGAGTAGTAGAACAACGACAGCACCCGGTATGGGTGCGCCGCGGCGTTGATCTGGGCAAGCGTATTGAGCAGATACATGGCCACGGCCACGCCGGCGCCGACGGCGGTGCCTGCGGACCGGCTCCCCGTGGCCGCGCCGGTGGCCAAGGTGACGCTACCGATGGCCAGAGCGAGGAGCGTGAACAGCAGCACCGCCTCAAAGATCGAGCCGGCGCCGACGGGCGTGCCCACGATAGCGGTGGCGATCGCCAGCGATGCCCAGAACGCCGCGCCGATCGCAGATACCAGCGCGGTCAGCGCCGCGAACTTCTGCAGCACCAGCCGGCGGCGCGAGACCGGGTAGGCGAGGAGCAGGCTGAGCGTGCCGTCCTCCTCCTCGCCCGCCAGGGCGCGGCCCGCGACGCCGATCGCGAAGGCGATGAACACGATCGGCGCGAGCCACGAAAGCAGCTCGGTGTTGATGTAACCGGTGGGCGAGGTGAAATCGCCGCTGGGCCCGAGGAAAGCGGCGCGCAGAGCGGCCGGGAGGTTGTCGATGTACCCCTGAAGCTGCCCGGCGCTCTTGCTGATGCTCGGATAGACGGCCATCAGCATGGCCACGTAGGCGACCACGCCGACGCTCCACGTGAGCAGGTTGCGCGCCTGATCGCGCAACGTCTTCAAGAAGGAGTCATGCAACATGGCCGGCATCCTCTTTGCCGACCGCACCGGGCGCGGCCGGCCCGGCATGCCCCATGCGGTCGCCGTACAGCGCGAGAAAGACGTCCTCCAGGTCGGGCTCGCGGCTGGTCATCGTGACGACCTCGAACTGGGCGAGCTTCTTGACGGCGGCGTCCAGCGAACCGCTCACCGTGAGCCGCAGCGTGGAGCTGCCGGCGCCCTGCGAAGCCTCGGCGCCGTTCTCGACGACCGCGGTCACGCCGGATACGCCGAGGAATGCCGCGGCGGGCACCGGCGCCGCGAACGTCACCTCGATCTCACGGATGGCGCGCCCGGCGAGCGCGCCAACGTCCTCGATCGCGACGAGCGTGCCCTCGCGCACGAAGGCGACCATGTCGCAGACGCGCTGTGCCTCGGGGAGCACGTGCGACGAGAGGAACACCGTCTGCCCGGCCTCCCTCGCCTCCCGCACCAAGTGGTAGAACTCGTGCTGGACCAGCGGGTCGAGGCCCGACGTAGGCTCATCGAGGATGAGCAAGTCCGGCCGGTGCATGAACGCCTGTATGAGGCCGAGCTTGCGCTTGTTGCCCGTCGAAAGGTCGGCGACCCTTCTGCCGGCGTCGAAGTCGAGGCGCCGGCAGAGATCGTCGACGTAGCCCCGCTGGACGCCGCCGCGAAGATTGGCGAAGTAGCGCAGCGTCTCGTGCCCGCTGAGCCGCGGATAGAAGCTCAGCTCGCCGGGCAGATACCCCGTGCGCCGCCTGATCGCGAGGCTGTCGCGGCGGCAGTCGAGGCCGAGCACTGAAGCGTGTCCGGTGGTCGGCCGGATCAGGTCGAGCAGCACCCGGATGGTCGTTGACTTGCCGGCGCCGTTGGGGCCGAGGAAGCCGAACACGCGGCCCGGCGGGACCTCGAGATCGAGGTCGACGATGCCGCGCTGCTTGCCGTAGCTCTTCGTCAGGCGCTGGGTGAGGATCGCGGCGGTCATGATCCCTCACCCTCCTCTCGTCGTCTCCAGAACACTCTCACCTCGCGGAGTCCCGCGCGTGCAGTGTACGCTGAACGCGGTCATCCCCGAGTGCCCTGCGGACGTGACGGCGCGCTCCGCGGCGACCGCGGCGCACCTGCAAGACTGTATCTCTCCGTCTCTCCTGCCGATATGGTTGCCAGGGCACGCCGGGAGACGTGCGCGTCGCCGCGAACAGGAGGATGAGGATGAGCGTCGCCGTTCAGGCCATCGGAGAAGGTCTGCTGGGTGCGACTCGCGCCTCTGTCGCCGCCTTCACGCTGGGGCTCCTCCTCACCTTTCTCGGCGTGCGCCTCAACACGCGGCTCATTCGCGCCAAGGTGAAGTGGTGGTTTCACGACATTGAGTCCGAAGGCGGCCTGCACGTGCACCATATGGTCATCGGTGTCGTGCTGATGGTCGTCACGGGGCTCGTCCTGATCGCCGTCGCACCCGAGGGCCTCTGGCTGCAGTTGTGTGCCTTGGTGTTCGGCGCCGGGGTGGCCCTGACGCTCGACGAGTTCGCCCTGATCCTGCGCCTGCAGGACGTCTACTGGACCTCGGAGGGCCGCCTCTCGGTGGATGCCGTGATCGTCGCCGTGTGCGCCGGACTCCTCATCATCCTGGGCTTCAGTCCAGCGGGGACGGGTGACACGGGACTCACGGGGGGCGCTGCCGCAGCCACCATCGGGGTGACCATTTTCATCAACTTGTGCTTCGCCGTCGTCTGCCTGCTGAAAGGCAAGTACTGGACGGGTTTCTTCGGCATCTTCGTGCCGATCCTGGGGATCGTCGGGGCGATCCGCGTGGCGCGACCCGACTCTCCGTGGGCGCGCAGGCGCTACGCGAAGAAGCCCAAGAAGCTGGCCAAAGCGCAACGCCGTGAGAACCACGTGAACAGCACCTGGCGCGCCTGGCGCGAGGCGTTTTTCGACCTCATCGCCGGCAAGCCGCATCTGCCGAACGTCCTCCCGCCGGATGCGCACGCCGCAGCGGCGCCGGTCACCGCGAGCGAACCGACGGCAGAGGTCATGGCGGCGGCGAGCAGCGAGCAGCCGGCGACAGCGGGGCAGCCGGCGGAAGCCGAGGCGGACGAGCCGGCCTGATCAGGCGCCGCCGGCGACGATCTCGAGATCGTCGATGAAGCGGCGCTGCGCCGGCACAATGGCCGCGCGCGCCGCCGTCAGATCGAACCAGGCGGCGCGGTCGACCGCGGGGAACGCCGCCTTCATCCGCGTGCGCGGCGGCCACTCGATCGCGAACGTGCTGCTCGCGATGCCCGCCGGATCGCAGTCGTGCTCGACCGCCCAGGCGTAGACGAGCTTGTGATGGTGCGCCTTGACGCCGCCGAGGGGCTGGAATGGCCCTTCGGGCGCCAGCCCCGTACGCTCCTTCACCGCGCGCCGGGCGACGGCCAGGAGGTCGACGCCGGCGGCGCGGTTCCTGGCCTTGGCGGCGGTCACGGTCGCCGACGCGGGTCCGAGCTCCACAGCCTCGACCTCGCCCTTGGGGATGCTCCAGGAGCCGGCGTCCTTCTTCGCCCGGTACGGGCCGCCGGGGTGTACGAGCAGCACCTCGAGGCGACGCTCGCACGTCGCGGGGATGGCCACCCACCTGTACATCAGGAGTCCTGCGCTCACGGACGGCATGCACGAAGTATCCCACGGAGCGCGCAGGGCCGGCGGCGCTGCGGGCCGCCGGCCCTGCGCCGATCAGCCCATCACCCGCGGATTCACTTCCCCGACATGAGCACTGGGAAGAAGATCTGCCAGGCGAGCAGCGCTTTTGCGGTCAAGCTGAGGATGATGTAGACCTTCTCGCCGAACAGGTAGTCGCGCCACGGGCCGACCTTCTTGTACTGCAGCACCATGTTCACGGCGAAGCAGTTGAAGAAGACGAATAGGCTGGCGATGATCCCGTAGACGAAGCCGGGCGGCGACACCTTGAGGCCGGGCGCCCAGACGTAGATGACGATGGCCACCCACGGGAGGAGCCCGGCGAAGGAGCCGAACCAGAACGGCAGCCAACTGGGCCTGCCCGGCTGCTCGTACTTCTCCTGCAGCAGCCCGAAGAGGATCATCGCCGCGTTGACGCCGAAGATCGCGAGCAGCGCGGCGGCGTCGCTGATGCCGGTGATCATCGCGATGAGCACGATCATCAGCGACGAGCTGAAGAAGTACTCGATCCAGCGCCCGTAGTTGCGGCTCTGCAGCAGATTCGCCTTGTACCAGCCAAAGACCGGCGGAGAGGCGATGACGAGCAGCGCCCCGGCGGAGATGGCAAGGAAGGCGAACACGCCCCAGCCAATCGGCACGTCGAACAGATGGTGCAGCCTGGACGGAGAGCCGGGCGGGCCGTTCATGAACGTCGCCGTGACCGGCAGGCTGAAGCTGTTGGTGAGGACGGCGATCAGGACGGCCTGGGCGGCAAGCACGAGGCCGACGCCGACGTTCCAGGCACGAAGGCGGCCGAGACGGCGCTCGGTCGTGGCGTCGGGCTGGCCGGCCGCGGGCGGAGCCGCACCGGCTGTGAGGACTTGGTCGCTGTTCATAGGGCACTCCTTTGCGAGTGATGAGTGGCAGGGCGCGGCCCGGCTATCCGGTCGGCGGACTGTGAGCCGGCGGTCCGTGTTCCGCCGTCGCGAAAACGCCAGACGATGGCAGCCAGGAGAACGACCGTGGCCACGACTGCCGCGACCACGACGAGGCCCGTATGCCGGTGCGCGACCACGATGCCCCAGGATGCCCACACCAGGGTGAGGCCATAGATGGCTTCGCGGAAGCGCACGGTGATAAAGACACCGATGGCCGCGGCAAGCAGGATGAACAGCGCGGCCGCCGTGGTGCCGTGCGGCCCGAACCCCGCGACGCCCCTGCTGCTCGGCCACTGGAAGCCGTTGAGGATGGTGGCCGCGGTTATCCAGCCGAACAGCACGGACAGAGGGGCGCGCGCCAACCAGAAGAACGCGCACCCTTGCGGGCCCATAGCCGCGACCAGGACGAAAGCCCAGGCCAGCGTCGCCAGGAGCAGCACCATGACGATGTTGCTGAGGCCGAGGCCGGTGTAGACGGTGGCCGCGTTGAGCGGGTAGGCGATGACGAACGGGATGGCGATCGTGTCCAGGCGACGGTCACCGCGGTGCGACGGCAGTGCCTGGTAGAGCGCGAACGCCAGCGCGCCGATGAAGATCGGCGCCCAGACCGCGAAGGTGTACACAGCCGGCGTGAACGCGGTGGGGAAGGAGCTATAGACGTCGTTGCTTCCGGAGCCGCTGAAGCCACCCCCGCCGCCCAGCATGTTGATGGCAACCATCACGGTGGCGGCGGCGGCGACCGCGATCTGACGTGGGAAGCCGCGGAGAAGCGGCAGAGAGTCTTGTTCCGTCGTCATCGTGATCCGTCCTCTGGCGGTGAGATGTCGAGACGCATCTTCGTCAGGCGCGCGTAGTCGAAGCGGCGCCGAAGCGGTCCCGTGCGAGTCGTACCCACGTCGCGGAAGCCGAAAGCGTGGTACAGGCGGACGGCCGGCGACGTGGCCCCCCGCTGAGCACGAGCGCTCGGCCGCCTCCGCGCCGGGCGTCGGAGACGATGCGCCTCAGCATAGCCGAGCCGATGCCCGCGTTCCGCAGTGTCGGAGCCACCGTGAATCCGTCGAGATGGATGACGCCGCGCTCGCGCAGCGCCCCCGAGAGAGCGCGCGCCGCGGCCCGGCGCCACGACGCCCCGAAGCTCCCGTAGGCGGCGCGCAGCGCGGTGAGGTCGGGGCGCAGCAGCCTGACGCCGGCGAAGGCGACGCCCACGACGGCACCGTCCTCTTTGAGGGCGGCGTAGACGCAGGCGGGCTCGACGCAGCCGGCGATGAGTGCGACCGCGCGGGCGCGGTCGCGGGGCAGCGCCGGCCAGAAGCTGAGCTTGGCGCGGAAGGTCTCGTAGAACAGGGCCGCCGCTTCGACGGCCTGCCCCGCGGCCAGCCCACGGCGGATCGTGACCGCCGGCGCAGCCCGGAAAACGGACGTCAGTGGCGCGCCGCTGGTCATCGTTCACACGCTTCGGCCGCCGTGCGCTCGATGATCGCGATGAAGTCGTCGAGAAACCTGCCGATCACCTGCCGCTCGTCGTCGCCGAAGCTCTCGACGAGCTCGAGGATCTCCAGAGCCATCGGCGAAACCTCCTCTGTGAGGTCCTCGTCGGCCTTCGGCAGGCGCTTGACCATCACGCGGCGGCGGTCGCCGGCGTGTCTCTCTCGCGTCACGTACCCGCTCTTCTCGAGGCGGTCGACGAGCGCCGTCACGGCACCGCTCGTCATCTGCAGGCGCATCGCCAGCTCGCTCGGGCCGAGGCCGCCGTCGACGTCGAGATGCTCGAGCGCCAGCATCTCGGGCACGCTGATGCCGACTGCACGGGAGAAGGCGACCATGAGCCTCGACATGGCGATGTCGAGGCGCCTGGTCGCCCACGTGATGTCCTCAGCGCTGAACGCCCGCTCCGGCGGGGGCCCCGCTTGCTCTCGTGATGCCTCCATCATGACCCTTGTCTCATCTCCGAAGTATCTTGACCATTGAGATACCCAATGGACGAGGAAACCGCACCCAGATGTACCGTGCGACAAGACTCAAGCCCTTCCGCGAGGAGTCCCGATGAAGCTCGCAGACCCGATCGTCAGATTCATCACCGGCACGCGTACGAAGTGGGTCGTACTCGCCGCGTGGATCGTGATCACCCTCGTCTCTCTGCCCCTGACGGGAAAGCTCAACGGAATCACAACCAACGACCGGAGGAGCTCGCTGCAGGCCGGCGCGTAGTCGGCCAAGGTGCTCGACGCGCAGGCCCGATCCCCGGCGCCGCACCACGGCTCGGCATCGCGCGAAGAGGCGGGCTTCTGGTCGAGGCTCGGGTCACGTCTGTTCGGCACCGGAGCCGGCAGCCGGCCGCGGACCGAAGCCATCATCACCAAGCTCGTGCTGGAGCCGATGACGCTTGGCCCGCTCGACCTGAACACGAACCTGAGCCAGCTGGACGTCTACCGTGGCTACATCCGGACGGTCCAAGGGCAGAGACTGATCTCGCAGTCGTTCCCGATCGGGCTCACGGCGCCGGCCGACGTTGTCTTGCCGGCAGGCAAGCTGCAGGCTGTGATGACGGCAGCCAAGACCGTGCCCGGCGTCGCCGACGTGCCAGCCACGTCGGCGCAGACGTCCGGCGATCTTGCCCAGTTTCCAGGTCGTGCTCAAGCAGCATTCCTACAGCAGCAGCGCCTGGCCGACGATCGACGCGCTCCGCGGGGCGATGAAGTCTGCCGCGGGCCGACGGCCCTCGTGGGCGGCGACACCGCGCAGGCGTCGGCTCCGGCGACTCCGGCGACGCCCGCGGCCGCGGCGGGTGCGGCAGGCGCGGCGGGCCATGTCCGCCGTCTCGGCGCTCGTCGATCCGGAGGCTGAACGCGCAACCGGACGGAAGGTGATGGTCATGTGTTCGCATGTCCCTGCCGCGCCGGGCACGCGGCCGCGTCACTCAGCCTCTTCCACGCGGCCGCGCCCCCGGCGCCGTAGCAGTAACGCAGTCACGACCACGATGACCGCGGCGATCGCGACCAGCGCCCAGATCCAGCTGCGCGTGCCGGCCGGCGTCTGGGCGCCGGCCTTGGGGCGCACCGTGAGGAACGTCTTCTGGCTGGCCTGCCGGTAGAAGGCCTGGCCGCCTTCGATGGTGGAGTAGACCCAGCCATCCCACCTGCCGGTGTTGACCGCCTGCAGCAGCTTGGCGTAGACGGTGACCGCCTGCGGGTTCGACGCATACATGATCTGTTGGCAGTCGGCGATGGCCGCGGCGCGCTTCTGCACGTTGAGCTCGTGGGTCTGCAGCTCGGAGGCGCGGTCGTACGCCTGGTCGGACCAGCAGGGCTCGTTCCAGCCTTCGATCTGGGCGGTCGTGTAGGAGTCCAGGGTCTGGCTGGGGTCCGCCATGCCGCCCCAGCTCCAGAGGTAGAGGTCGTAGTCGGGCGCGTAGGTGTCGCCCTCGTAGTTCCACACGCCATCGTTGATCACGCCCTCGTCGACGACCTGGTACTTGATGTCGAGGCCGAGCTGCCGGAACCAGCCGGTCATGAGCTTGGCCGACGTCTGCAACTGGATGGAGCTGGTGGGAGCCCACAGCCGCAGCTTGATGGGCGTGCCGTCGCGCTCGCGGATGCCGTCGCCGTCGGTGTCGACGTAGCCCGCCTCGTCGAGCAGGCTCGCCGCCTTGGCGAGGTCGAAGGTCCGCAGCACGCCGGCGGGAGGCTGCCAGTGGTAGTCGGGGTCCTTCCAGAAGCCCGGGGGCAGGACGGTGGTGCCGGGGACGGCGAGGCCGCCGTAGGGGATCGCGACGAGCTTCTCGCGGTCGATCGCGTAATCGAGCGCGACGCGGAACTTCGGGTCTCTGAGCACCGGCGCGCCGCGCGAGTCCGGGCTGTCGTAGCAGTTGAAGTTCATGTGGTCCCAGCCGGGCCCGAGGTAGGCGATGGCCTTGATGCCCGGCGTCGCTTGCAGCTTGCGGAATGCCGCCGGCGGGATGCCCTGGGCGCAATCGATCGTGCCCGAGATCAGGTCCTCGACCATCGTGTTCGCGTTCTTGTAGATCTGGTAGATGATCTCGTCGACGGCCGGCGCGCCCAGCCAGTAGTCCTTGTTGGCCTTCATGCGCACGTAGGACCCGCGCTTCCACTCGACCACCTGGAAGGGGCCGCTGCCGATGGGGGCCGCGTTCTCGAAGGACCCGGTCGCCTCCTTAGCCGGGATCTTCTCCCACACGTGCTTCGGCAGGATGGGGATCCACATGCTGAGGATGTCCGCCTTCGGCTGCTTCGTGATCAGCTGGACGGTGTAGTCGTCGACCTTGACTGCCTTCGTGATGCCGCCGGCGGCACCCGTGTACGCCGGGATCTGATTGTCGACGATGTAGTTGTACGTGAAGACAACGTCGTCGGCGGTCAGCGGCTGCCCGTCCTGCCAGGTGATGCCCTTGTGCAGGTGGAAGGTCCAGGTCTTGCCGTCGGGCGACGACTCCCAGCTTTCGGCGACGCCGTCGGGGCCCGGCATGTAGTCCTCCGGGCGCCGCTCGACGAGGAACTCGTAGTTCTGCGAGTAGACGTCGTAGGCCGTGTCGGTGAACCCGATGAGCGGGTTCATGCTGTTGACGTCCTGGGTGACGCCGATGCGCAGAACGACCTTGCCGGCGCCCGCTGAAGTCGCGGCCGACGGGGAACCGGACGCCGCGGCCGGCGGCGGCGCAGCGGGCGCCAGAAGCGCCGCCGCGGCGGCGACCAGAAGGACGAGGAAGACCGCCGCAGCGGCAACCGGAACGAGCCGACGCGTGCCCGGCGGCCGACTGCGCCGCGACTGCGTTTCCATGAGTGATCCCCCCGTTCGTTTCACTCGTCGATCTCGTGCCGGCAGGCGTGCAGGCTCGTGATCTTACATCCGCGCCCGTGTTGGGAAGCGTTCGCGGCCGAACGGCGAGTGCTCCCCGTCAATCTGCCGGCGACGCGGCGGCCTCGACGAGATCGGCGCAGCAAGGCACGCGCTGCCGTCTCACCGCTCACGGGTGGCGCCGTTGTGGGCGCCGTACTGTCCATACACGGCGGCGATGGCGCGCGGCAGAAAGCCGCGCCCCCGGCCCTGCTCCTCGGCACGGTCGCCGGCCTCGTGGGCCCAGGCGACCGACTGGACCAGCGGCCAGCGCAAGGGCTCGGGCGGCACGGAGGCCAACGGGGGGCCGACGACCGGCATGTGGCTCCAGCGGTCGTCATCCCGCAGCACCAGCGAGGCGAGGATCTTGCCGCCCAGCTTGGTGCCGGTGAGGCCGTGCCCGGAGAAGCCCAGGCCGGCGTGCACGGTGCCGCCCGGCGCGCTCTCGAAGAACGGCAGCGCCGTGCTGGTGACGTCCATGGGGCCGCTCCAGGCGGCGTCGAAGCGCACGCCCTCGAGCTGCGGAAAGAGCCACGTGAGGCCGTGCGCCGCCATCTCGGCGAGACGCGCCGAGGTGAGAACGCGGCCCCCGATGCGGCCCCCGTACACGATACCCATGGCGCCGCCGCCGATGGCGATGCGGCCGTCTGGCGTCGTGCGCAGGTAGTAGAGCATCTCGCGCAGGTCGGCGATGCCCATGTGGGAGGTCCATCCCAGCGCCTCGAGGAGCGCGGGGATGGGTTCGGTGATGACCATGAAGTCGGTGCAGACCGCAAAGGCGCGGCGGAAGTGCCGCTGCCGCGCCGCCCAGGCGCCGTGTGTCAGGACGACCTGGGCCGCGGCCACGGCGCCGGCCGGCGTGACGACGCGCGCCGGCCGGCCGGTCTCGAGGCGGAGCATGGGCGTGCCCTCGCAGATGCGCACGCCCCGTTCGAGCAGCACCCGCCGCAGCTCGCGGGCGAGCTTGGCCGGCTGGATGACCGTCAGGTCCGGCGTGATGACGCCGCCGACGAAACGCGGCGAGTCGGCGACGCGCCGCGCCTCGGCGGCGTCCACGCGCCGCAGACGATCGGCGCAGCCGTGCTTCGCCAGCAGGCGAAACGTCTCGTCGTCGGGCCCCGCCTGCCACTCGCCGGCGCGCGCGTACAGGATGCCCTCATGAAAAGCGTCTATGCGCGCCTCGTGCCGCGCGATCCAGACGTCGAGCTCGTCCACCATGGCAGCGAGGGCGGCGGCGTAGGCCACCCCGCCCTGCTCACCCAGCGATGCGCACAGCGTCGAGAGGCCGGTCCACGAGGGCGAGAAGAAACCGCCGTTGGCGCCGCTGCCACCGGCGCCGCAGATGTCGGCCTCGAGCAGGACGACGCCCAGATGCGGCGCTCGCTCCGCGAGCTCGTACGCCGTCCAAAGGCCGGCAAAGCCACCGCCGACAACGCAGACGTCGGCGGCGGCCTCGCCGGTCAAGGGCCGGCAGGGCGCGCCCGGATCAGCGCGCAGCGCCTCGTCGAGCCAGAAGCTGCGCGCCCCGACCGGCGGCACGTTCCCGTTCGCCCTCTCACCGTTCGCCGATCCACGCCGCTGCGTCATGTCATGCCTCCAGCCGTCATCTCACGATGAGCGTATACGAGATTCCGTCAGGGTGTCCGCCGTCAAGATGCGGAAGTCGCGACGGAGTTGCACGGGGTCGGCCCGCGGCGGACGCGCGCGGCACAGCGGGCGCGACGAGCGCCGCACAGCGGACGCGCCTACAGGCCGATGACCTCGAAGCCCAGCGCGAGCGCGGCGCGACCAAGCTGACGATCGTGTGTCGCGAAGACGAGGCCGGGGGCGCGACGGTCGCGCCACATCAGCGCCGTGGCCAGGTGAACGGCATCGAGGGTCTTGAGTGCGACCGCATAGGGCTCACCGGCCCTCCGCAAGATGGACAACGCCGGCATGAGGCGACGCATGCGCCTGAGATGCCTGTACGCGACCTGACGCCGCTCGCCGGACTCGTCGATGCTGAGCTGACGACGCAGGCGGGCCGCTTCGATCGCGCGCAGGCACTCGACCTCGGTGAGATAGGAGGTCACGCGGTCGTCGCAGTCGAGCAGCGCCGTCAGCGGATCGGGCTGCTGCAGCACGAAGCGAAGGATGACCGAGGAGTCGACGTAGGCGATCACGGCTCGGCGTCGGGCGGCGCGTCGGACCTGCGACCCGCCTCGATCGCTTCGTCGGCCACACGGTCGAGCCGCAGGTCGCGATCGTCGCGGTCTTCGCGAAGGAGAGCGACCACATCGATGAATCGCCCCAGCGGCGGCAGGTCGACCCGGCCCCACAGAGCCGGGTCTTCGGTGGGCTCGATGATCTCGAGGTCGTCGATCTCATCGGGCTCGTGCGGACCCAGGGTCGCGACCGGGATGTCGTGGCTGAGCACGGTGAACGACCTGCCCTCGCGCACCTCGCGGAGATAGTGGCTGAGCTTCGCTTTGAGTTCGGCGACGGACACGGTGTCCATGGTCACAGTATGGCCAGAACTGGTCAAGATGACAATCGGGCGGGCGTTGCTGACGTTTGCGCCGTGGGCGGGTGGACACTCGCGGCGACGGCGGGGCCGAAGGGCCCCGCCGCCCGGCCGGAGCGGCCGTCAGGCCGCCGGCAGCCGGCGCTCGGCGATCTCGCCGGCGATCTGCGCTGCAGCGTCGGCGAGCAGGGCGGAGCCCTTCTGCTCGCCGCGTTCGCGCACGGCCACCTCGCGGCTCGCCTGTTCCTTGTCGCCGACGACCAGCAGATACGGCACCTTCTGCAACTGACCGTCGCGGATCCTCTTGCCCATGCTTTCGCCGCGGTCGTCGAGGTCGGCGCGGATGCCGGCCTGGTGCAAGGCGCCGAGGACCTCGTGGCCGTAGGCCGCGTGCCGGTCGGCGATGGGGATGACGAGCACCTGCACCGGCGCCAGCCACGTGGGCAGGTTGCCGCCGTAGTGCTCCAGCAGGATGCCCATGAAGCGCTCGATGCTGCCCAGCAGCGCGCGGTGGATCATGACGGGCCGATGCTCTTCGTTGTCGGCCCCGGTGTACGTGATGTCGAGGCGCTCAGGCATGGCAAAGTCGACCTGGATGGTGCCGCACTGCCAGGTGCGGCCCATGACGTCCCTGATGTGGAAGTCGATCTTGGGGCCGTAGAAGGCGCCGTCCCCGGGGTTCAGCACGTAGGCGAGAGGCTCACCGTCGGGGCCTTTCTCGGCGTCGAGCACGCGCGAAAGGGTACCCTCGGCGCGCGCCCACATCTCGTCGCTGCCGATGCTCTTGTCGGGCCGGGTGCTGAGCTCGATCTTGACGTCGCTGAAGCCGAAGGCCGCGTAGATGTGGTGCATGAATCGCACCACGCCGCGGACCTCGTCCGCGAGCTGCTCCGGGGTGCAGTAGATGTGCGCGTCGTCCTGCGTGAAGTAGCGCACGCGGAAGAGGCCGTGAAGCACGCCGCTCATCTCGTGGCGGTGCACCTGGCCGAGCTCGGCGAGGCGCAGCGGCAGGTCGCGGTAGGAGCGCCGGCGGCTCTTGTAGACGAGCAGGCCGCCGGGGCAGTTCATGGGCTTCACGGCGAACGGCTGCTCGTCGATCTCGGTGAAGTACATGTTGTCCTTGTAGTTCTCCCAGTGCCCACTGAGCTCCCAGAGCTCGCGGCGCAGGATCTGGGGCGTGCGGATCTCCTCGTAGCCGGCAGCCACATGCTCGGCGCGCCAGAAGTCGATGATCGCGTTCCAGATGCGCATGCCCTTGGCGTGGAAGAACGGGAAGCCGGGGCCTTCCTCGTGGAAGCTGAACAGGTCGAGGTCGCGGCCGATGCGACGGTGGTCGCGCTGGCGGGCGAGCTCGAGGGCCTCGAGGTGCGCGGTCAGCTCCTCCTTTGTGACGAACGCCGTGCCGTACACACGGGTGAGCATGGGCTTGTGCTCGTCGCCGCGCCAGTAAGCGCCGGCCAGACTGGTGAGCTTGAAGGTGCCGCTCCCGAGCTTGCTGGTGCTGGGCAGATGCGGGCCGCGGCACAGGTCGATGAAATCGCCCTGAGTGTAGACGCTGATGGTCTCTTCGCCGGGAAGGTCCTCGATGAGCTCGACCTTGAAGGGCTGGTCCGCGCCGGGGCCGGCCGGAGAGGCTCCGCCCGCCGGCCCGAACAGCGCCAGCGCCTCGGCGCGCGGCAGCTCGGCGCGCGTCAGCGGCAGGTTCTGGCTGACGATCCTGGCCATCTCCTTCTCGAGGCGCGCGAGATCGGTCTCAGTGATGGGCTCAGGAAGCTGGAAGTCGTAGTAGAAGCCGTTCTCGATGGTGGGGCCGATGGCGTACTTGGTGCCTGGGAACAGGCGCAGGACAGCCTGCGCCATGATGTGCGAAGCGGAGTGACGCAGCACGTCGACGGCGTCTGGATCGTCGCCTTTGAGCGTGACGATGTCGACGCGGTCGCCGTCGCGCAGCGGGGCGGTGACGTCGACGAGGCGGGTGACGTCGGGCGCTGCGGCGGCGGTCACGCGGCCCGCGATGGCGGCTTTCGCCAGTCGCGGGCCGATCGCCGCTGCCGCATCGCGCACGGTGGCGCCGTCGGGGAGCTCCAGGGGGGAGCCGTCGGGGAGGGTGATCTGCATGGGGACACCGGTCCTTTGCGGTTCTCGCGCCCGCGTACCTTGGCGGGGGCTGTTGACCGGTGCAGTCTACAGACTCGGGCGCGGCCCGGTCGAACCAGTGGGCGAATCTCGCCCACCTGCCGGCCGACGTTCAGCCGCGACCGGCACAACGCCGACCTTGCCGCCAGGCGACCGTCACTCGCGCGTGCGGATGGCCTCGAGCTCGATCTTTCGGCCGGCGACGACGCGGTCCCGGCCGCTCGCCTTGGCTTCGGCGAGCGTTCGCGCCGCCTCGGCGAGCAGCTCGCCCGCCGATTCTTCCCGGCCGGTGGCTCCGCCCGCACTGACCGTGACGGCAAGCTCCTTGCCGGCGTGCGCGAACGGCTCTGCCGCCATGGCGACCCGCACGCGGTCGAGCACCGCCGCGACGTCGAGCTCGCCGGTCTTAGGGAGGATGATCAGGACCTCCTCGTCGGCCAGACGTCCGATAACGTCGAACGGGCGCAGGAGCAACGTGGCGCGGCGGACGGCCTCGCGCAGCACCGCGTCGCCGGCCGCGCGGCCGAAGGACTCGTTGACGTGCGCAAGGCCTTCGATGTCGAGCAGGCCGATGCTGAGCTCGGCGCGGTCACGCAGCGACCGCGCCAGCTCCGCATCGAGGCGACGCACGATCGCCTCGCTGCCGCCGACGCCGGTCAGCGGGTCGTAGCTCAGCGGCCTGGGCATCGCCATCTGCGCTGCCGTGCTCTCACGAGGGAGCTCGACGTACCGCCGGCCGGCCGCGACCCGCGCCCGCAGCTCGGCAGAGTCGACAGGCATACGCACGCAGTCGTGTGCGCCCGCCTCAAGGCCGATCGCCACCTCGTCGTGATGCCCGGCTCCGGCAAGCAGGATCACGTACGGGGGGATCGTGAAATGAAAGTCGCGCACGAGCCCGCAGAGCACGTGACCTTCGATTCCGGCCAGGTCCCAGTCGACCAGAGCCACTCGAGGGGCATCGGTGGCCAGGAGGAGATCCAGGGCCTGCCTGCCGTCGCCCGCCTCTACGAGTTGGTAATCGAGCCCCGCCAAGGCCTTCGCGAGACCCTGCCGGGACGCCTCGCCGCCGTGTGCGATGAGTACGTCCACTCCGATCCTCCCGACTCTCGGCTCCGCTCGCGCGAAGCACCACGGCCGCGACCATAGTAGGCCGGTGCCGGGATTCTAGCACGCGATGGGCACGGAGCCCCGCAGACATCGGCGCCGGGCTGCCCGGCGCAAGCTTCTCGACGCCGGGCGAACGCCCGGCGTCGCTCGTCAATGCGCGACGAGCACCGACTCCAGCTCGAACTTACCTCCAAGCGGGGCGCCGCCGTCATTATCATCGTCCGTCGAGCGCTGCGCGTCGAGCTTGGGCGCAGAGTGCGCATTGCTCTCGCACAAGCGCTGCGCGTCGCCCGCTGCCGCCTGCGTGACGCGCTCCCACGGAAGCGCTGCGAAGCGCCGACCGACGTTGACGCGCGCCCGCAGCTCGTCGGCGTCGGCGGGAGTATGGACGCAGTCGTCGGCGCCCGCCTCCAGGCCCTCGGCCAGGCGATGGTCGCTGCGCGCCAGCAGGATGATGTACGGGGGGCCGGCCTCGCGATGCGCGCGCACCAGCCGGCAGAGCTCGGGGCCATCGCACCCGGGAAGATCCCAGTCGATCAGCGCCAGCCGCGGCGCATCGGCGCCCATGAGCACGTCGAGGGCCACCGCCGCCCGCCCGGCTTCCACCAGCTCGACGCCCCCGCCGGCAAGGGTCTTGGCCAGTGTGCCTCGCGAAGCCTCGCTGCCGTGTGCGATGAGCACGTCCATGGCGCCTGCCTTCCCTCGTCCCTGCTCCGCGCGGCGCGCGGCGCACGATCCCCTCACAGTAGCTTTCGGGCGCGGCCTTCCCGGCGGTAATAGGGACCGCTCCCCCCGTTTGACGGGCCTGGGCTCAACGTTGCCAGCTCAGATGACGACGATGAGTGCGCATGGACGCCAGGGACAACCTCACGTTGCCTCAGAGCTCCCAGCGCATGGCCGCCGCGCTCCAGGCAGGCCGGCTGGTCTGCTTCCCCGGCGCCGGCCGTGGGCCGCACTACCAGCATCCGCTGCAGGCCGCGGCCGTCGGCGTTCCTTTCTTGCGGGGCTCGGACGTGGCACAGTAGCCGGAGTGAAGCACGAGCCACAAGCGCAGAGCCCGGCCGCGCCCAAGACGCTCGGCGAGATCGGCCGCGCCGGAGCGGGCGACGCAGACGCGAGCGGCGCCGACGGCGCCGAGGCCGGCGGGCCCTCAGGCGCTGCCGCGCGAGGCGGCGCGGTCCTTCGCGCCTTGCGCGCGCGGCCCTTCGGCGTCCCCGCGGCGCCGGTCGCGCCGACCCTGTGGCGCACCACCATCCAGTGGATCCTCGCGGCGGTCATCGCCACGGCGCTCGCGTGGCTTACCTACTCGCGCGAAGGTTGGATCCCGTTTCTCTCCGGCGCCGACCTCGCGATCCACGAATTCGGCCATCTGCTGACGATGTGGGCGCCGCCGCTCCTCTGCTCGCTGGCCGGCTCGTTTCTGCAGGTCGCCGCGCCGCTCGGGCTGGCAGCCTACTTCTGGTGGCGCCGCGACTGGTTCGCCGTGATCGTCCTGGTCGCCTGGGCGGCCGAGTCGCTGAACAACGTGTCGGTATACGTCGGCGACGCGCAGCGCATGGTGCTCTCGCTCTTTGGCGACGACGGCTCGGGCGCCGGCCACGACTGGCACAACATCCTCGGCGCGCTGGGCTGGCTGGGAGCCACCGACCAGCTCGCCAATGTCGTGCGTACCGCCTCGATCATCCTATTCGTGGTGGCGCTCGGACTTGCTGCACTCGGCTTCGCGAGGGCGCGGCGGGCGTAGCCGCACCGCGCGTCAGCGTGCCTTTGCGGGGGCCGCCCCAGCTGATGCTCCGCGGACGCCCCGCCTGGCGGAGGCCGGGCCCAGACGCGCGGCCCGCCGAGGTCAGTCCGGCGGATCGAGCACGAAGCCGGCGGCGATCACGCGCTCGCAGGCGGCGACCACCTCGGCGTCGTAGCGCGTGCCGGCGCCGCCCCGCACCTCGGCGAGGGCGGCGTCGATGCCCAGCGTCTGCCGGTAGGGCCGGTGACTGGCCATCGCCTCTACGACGTCGGCGACCGCGATGATGCGCGCCTCGAGCATGATCTCGTCGCCCTTCAGCCCCTCCGGGTAGCCCGAGCCGTCCATGCGCTCGTGGTGCTGACCGACGATCTCGGCGACCGGCTGCCGGAAGTGGATGGCGCCCAGGAGCTCGAGCCCCACCTCCGGGTGCCGCTTGATGAGAGCGAACTCCTCCACGTTGAGCGCCCCGGGCTTGCTGAGGATCTCGGCGGGCACGGCGATCTTGCCGATGTCGTGAACCTCGCCGGCGAAGGCGAGACCCTCGCGCGCCTCCTCGTCGAGCCCCAGCTCGACGGCGATGGCCGCGGCAAGAACAGTGACGCGGCGCTCGTGGGCGGCCGTGTACGGGTCGCGCAGGCCGACGATCGCGCCCATCGCCCTCACCGTCTCGTGCAGCTGCTCGCGCAGCTGCGCGGCGCTGAGCGCGAGCGCCTCAGCCTGCTTGCGCCCGGTGACGTCGTAGACCAGGGAGCAGAGCAGCGTCGTGCCCCGCAGCTCGATCGGCCCGCTGAAGACTTCCACGTCGCGGATCGTGCCGTCGGCCCGTCGGTGCTTGAAATAGAAGATCTTGCGCCTCTTCGCGCGCGCCGACTTCATCTCCGCCCGCACCGCCGCGGGCGACAGCACGTTGATCTGCTCGATGCGCATGGCCAGCATCTCCTCACGACTCCAGCCGTACCAGGCGCAGGCGGCGGGGTTCGCGTCGACGATGGCTCCGCTCTCCGGATCGATGACCAGCATGACGGCGTGATTATCTTCGAACAGTGTGCGGTAGCGCTCCTCGCTCTCGCGCATCGCCTCCTCGCCGCGCTTGCGCGCGGTGATGTCGCTCACCACGACGCGGGAGACGGTGGCGCCCTTGTCGTCCTGCGCGATCGTCGCCTCGAGATTCGCCCAGATGGGAGGTCCGTCGGGCCGCAGCAGGCGCAGCTCGCAGGTCTGCGCCGCGCCGGTGGCGAGGAGCGCCCTGCGGTGGTGGTAGTAGATGTCCTGGTCCGCGGGCAAGATGAATCGGGTCAGGGGCTGCTTGGCCAGGGCGCCCCGGGCCACGCCCAGCAGAGTGGCAGCGGTGAGGTTGGCCTCAAGGATCAGCTCCTCCGCGTCGAGCGTGCAGTAGCCCACCGGAGCCAGGTCGTAGAGGTCGAAGTACCGCGCCCGTGAGTCCTCCAGCGCAAGCTGGGCGCGGCGCAGCTCCTCGTTCTGCATCTCGAGCTCGATCTGGTGCACGCGCAGCTCTTGGAGCGTCTCGTCGGGCGAGAGGGCCGGCGGGTGTTGTGGGGCCAGAGCCCTGGCCCGCTCCTCGGCGCGGCTGCGCAGGTCGGCCAGGTCCGAGATTGGGGGCGGGGCCTCGGAGGACGCGGCCTCGGCGGACTCGAGGGCGCCGGCAGTGGCCTTGGCAGCCGCGCGACGCTTGGGATCTCGGCCGGTCACGGAGTGCCTCCCCGCGTGCCATCCCCCGCCTTGCCACATCGCGCGGCTTGGCGCGTCGGCGGCCTGCGCGTGCCGATGTCAGGATAGTTGACCATGTTGAGTGAGTATGACCTGACGCGCGCGCAAAGTCACCCTCGGGCCGTTCGCCATGGGTCGCTCGCGAGCGAACGCATCCTCGGCGCGCTGGGCTGGCTGGGAGCCACCGACCAGCTCGCCACTGTCTTGCGCACGGCGTCTGTCTGCCTCTTCGTGGTCGCACTCGGGCTCGCAGTGCTCGGCTTCGCGAGGGCGCGGCGGGCGTAGCCGCGGCGCGCCTCGAGGAGCCTTGCCGGGGGACCGCGCCTGCTGATTTCCCGCGGACGCCCTCGTGGCGAAGGCCGCCGGCGCCTCTGCGCAGTGACTCAGGCCTCTTTGAAGGCGAACCCCTGCGCGAACACGCGCTCGCAGGCGGCCACCACGCCCGCGTCGTAGCGCCCGCCGGCGCCGGCGTGCACCTCGGCGAGGGCGGCCTCGAGGCCCAGCGAGGGGCGGTAGGGCCGGTGCGAGGCCATCGCCTCGACGACGTCGGCGACCGCGAGGATGCGTGCCTCAGGCAGGAT
>Ga0114951_10001133_pt1 | contig 34424 bp, 34 predicted proteins | sample AM7aDNAmetaG_FD_88677 | JGI IMG/M metagenome (GOLD analysis project Ga0114951, IMG submission 88677) | Freshwater microbial communities from Finland to study Microbial Dark Matter (Phase II) - AM7a DNA metaG | ecosystem: Environmental > Aquatic > Freshwater > Lake | place: Finland: Lake Alinen... | reverse complement strand
TAACGGCGACCGGGGAATCCCACAACCCATCGGAATGATGGGTACTTCGCTGGAGGCAAATTTCCATATTATCGTCGGACAGACTGCCGCAGCAAAAAATATTTACAAATGCGTAAAGAAAGCAGGCCTTGAGGTAGTCGACCTGATCCTTGAACCGATTGCATCCGCCGAAGCAGTGCTGAGTGAGGAAGAAAAAGAGGCGGGAGTCGTTTTGGTTGATATCGGCGGTGGCACCTCCGACATTGCCATCTTCCATGAGAAGATCATCCGGCACACCGCTGTCATCCCCCTGGGGGGCGAGATCATTACCGAAGATGTCCGTGAAGGATGCTCCATCATCAGGAAGCATGCGGAAGAGCTGAAAGTAAAGTTCGGATCAGCGCTGGCTGGGGAGAACCGGGAGGAAGAGATCGTCGCGATCCCCGGACTGCGTGGCAGACCACCAAAGGAGATCAGCATCCGGAACCTGGCCAATATCATCCAGGCCCGTATGGAAGAGATCATCGAATATGTATATTATGAGATCAAGAACTCCGGGTATGAAAAGAAACTCCTGGGCGGTATCGTCCTGACCGGGGGCGGTGCGCAGCTGAAGCACGTAGGCCAGCTGATGGAGTTCAAAACAGGCATGGATACCCGTATCGGCTACCCTAACGAACACCTTGCAAATGCCGTTCCAGAAGAGATGGCCAGCCCGATGTATTCAACCGGTATCGGACTTGTGATTGAGGGAATCCAGCGCTACGAAAAGGAGAAAGACAAAATGAAGGCCAGCATGCCTGTTGTGGAAGAGGTTGTTCCTGTTGAGGAAGAAACCAGGAAGAAAAAAGAGAGAAAGCCCAGGAAAGCAGAAGCCTCTTCAAAAAAATTCACTGACTCCTTTGTTGAAAACATCCGTAAATGGTTTGAAGAGGACAATGAGTAAGGCCGCTATTAACACTCACTATGTTAATAAAAAAATCAGGATGTCCTATTTTGTCTAAGGTTTATCGATAATTTTAAAAATCAAAAATCCCCCCTATGCTGAAGTTCGATCTGCCCAAGAATCAGTCATCTATCATAAAGGTGATTGGTGTTGGTGGGGGTGGCAGCAATGCTGTCACCCATATGCACCGTCAGGGAATCAAAGGTGTTGACTTTATTATCTGCAACACAGATGCCCAGGCTATGGAGAACAGCCAGGTTCCCACAAAGATCCAGCTTGGAGCCAACCTGACCGGTGGCCTTGGAGCAGGCGCTGTTCCTTCCATCGGGAAAAATGCCGCGCTCGAGAACATCCAGGACATCCGCAATATCCTTGAGAAAAACACCAAGATGGTGTTCATCACCGCCGGACTGGGCGGAGGTACCGGAACCGGTGCCGCCCCTGTAATTGCCAGCGTTGCCAAGGAACTGGGCATCCTGACCGTCGGTATCGTGACCCTCCCCTTCTCTTTCGAAGGCAGAAAACGTAAACAACATGCAGAGCTCGGGATCTCTGAACTCAAGAAGTATGTGGATGCGCTGGTCATCATCTGCAATGACAAACTGCGCGACCTTTTCGGGGATCAGCGGCTTTCGGCTGCTTTTAACCACGCTGATGATGTGCTGACCACTGCCGCAAAAGGAATTGCGGAGATCATCACCGTAACCGGTTACATCAACGTAGATTTTGAAGATGTCAAAACCGTAATGAAAGAGAGCGGCGTAGCCATCATGGGCAGCGGTGTTGCCAATGGTGAAGGCCGTGCGCTCAAGGCCATTGAAATGGCACTGAATTCCCCCCTGCTCAACGACAACAACATTGAAGGGGCAAACAACCTCCTGCTGTATATTGCATCCGGCAAGGAAGAGATCACGATGGATGAGGTCACGGAAATCACGGATTACATACAGACCATGACCAAGAACTCCGCAGAGGTGATCTGGGGGAACGGGATCGACGAAGCACTTGAAGACAATATCACGGTGACCATCATCGCCACCGGCTTTGATGAAGAACATAAAAAGAAGCCTAACGTGCCCGAAAAATCGGTTACGGTCAAGCCCCTGTATGAATCTGATTTCACTGTAAAACCGATAGAATCACCATTAGCGGGTCTGAGAGAAATTATACACGAACCGGTACAGACAGCCGAACCAACGCCACAACCGGTAATTGAGATGATCCAGGAAGAGATCCGGATCATTGAAGAACCTGTCATAGTGGAAAAACCGGAACAGGAACAAACACCGGAGATGTCTCTGGAACCGGCAACTGAAAGGACACTCATCTTCAGTTTTGAGACACAGGAGGCCGCTGAACCTTCCATACAATACGTTGAACAGGTCACGGAAGAACCGGTTGTAACCACAGCCACTTTTGAGGCAGAGATTCCGGAACCCATGATGCAGTCCTATTTCAGGCCGGAAGCCAAGACAGAACCGCAGCCAATGCGCGAAGGCGGCTCTTCCCATGAAATGGATAAAATGCATCTGGACCGGGTTCAGAAGCTCAAATCCTTAAGCGAAAAGCTGAAAAGCCATCCGCCGGTTGAAACAGTGCTTGCCGAACTTGAAAATACACCGGCCTACAAACGGAGAAACGTCGAACTGCAGGATGTCCAGCACTCATCAGAATCTACAGTATCCAGGCTCACCTTATCTGAGAACCCCGATAAAACAGTAGAGCTGAGGAGTCCGAATTCCTACCTTCACGATAAACCGGATTGATCATGGAACTGGAAAAGCTCATCAATGATGACATTAAAACCGCCATGCTCGCGCGTGATGCGGAACGACTGGAAGCGCTGAGAGCGATAAAGGCAGCCATTCTCCTGGAGAAAACCAAAGAGGGTGCAACGGGTACGATGTCTGCAGACATTGAACTGAAGATCCTTCAGAAACTTGTAAAGCAACGCAAAGAATCCGGAGATATCTACAAAAATGCAGGCCGTGAAGACCTTGCGAAGAAAGAGTTCCTTGACGCATCCATTATTGAAAAATATCTTCCGCAGCAGCTTTCCGAAGAAGAGATCACCGAAAAGATCCGCCAGATCGTTGCGGAAACCGGCGCCTCTTCAGTAAAGGATATGGGAAAGGTCATGGGGCTTGCAACAAAGGAATTTGCAGGCAGAGCCGATAACAAGATGATCGCTGAAACAATCCGTAAAATACTGGTGCCTTAAACAGACTCATCACTAAACTTGTATACTCCAACAAATGAAAGACGGCAGCTGTCAGCCGTCTTTTCTCTTTTTAAGCCTTCCCTGAATCAGTAATTTCTTTTTACGTACCTGTTCTCCTTGATGCGGGAAACGATTCCGGCAAACCAACAACTCAGGCCCCAGAAGAAACGTAATGTCCCGAAGCCGCTCCTGACGTCCGCGTAAAAACGCTCACCCCTCAGTATCTTGCCAAAAGCCCCCCAGGCCCGGTCGCTTGTCTTCACCCAGTTATGGATGGTCCCTGGCATCATGTTGAAAATCGCCTTGATCCTGTTGGCTTCCGTGAGTTCATTCATCAGCTCATCGTTCACAGATCGCGTATAGGCGGCCATGGCTCCGGAATCTCCCGACAAATGATCAATGCAAGCCTTTGCAGCCAGTTTTCCGCTTCGAACAGCATAATAGATGCCTTCACCGGTAAGCGGATCGGTAAGCCCGGCAGCATCACCGGCTATCATGATATTGCCCTTATGGAATTGCGTTTTTTTAACCCGGACAGGGATAGGCCATGATTTCAGGGAAAGAGTTTCGGAAAAAGCAAGCTCCCCGGCCTTCGAGATATCCGTGGTTATCCCTGCGGATGCAAGGAACCGCTCGTAATAAGGCATCATCCCTTTTGAGAGTGTCGCGGGACCACCCACTCCCACCGAGATATGATCCTTCTTCGGGAAGATCCATCCGTAACCACCCGGAAAGGTTCCCCAATCGAGAAATACCGTGCTTCCGAACTTTTCCAGAAAACCGGGCGGCGGCTTCAGTTCGGCTTCCCAGGCCAGACCCTGCATGATATGATCCCGAAGTCCTATAGCCCGGGAAACCGTCCCTGAAGCACCTTCTGCACCAATAAGCAGGCGGGCATGATAAGTTCCTTTTGAGGTTTCAACCTTAACCCCTGCAGCATCCTGAGTTACACCCGTAACCTGCTCTTCAAACCGGACCACGGCCCCTTTCTGAACTGCCTCGTCAAGAATGAACTTATCCAGCCGGTCACGCATGGTGCAATACATCATGGGTGTTGCCGAATTGCGGGTAAATATCTCCTTAAAACCGCAGGAAAAGCGAATTGAAAAAACAGGTGCTTCAATTACAGGGCCCAGGTCGAGTGGAATCTCTGAAATGATCTTATGGGTAAGTCCTCCGCCACATACCTTGTAACGTGGAAAAAGGGCCTTCTCAATAACAAGGACGGAAACGCCGGATGATGCAAGCACGCAAGCAGCAATAGCTCCGGCCGGACCAGCTCCTGCAATGATCACATCAGCATCCATAATCTGCATTACAACAGTGACAGGACTTCCTTAAGAAGTTTCTCTTTCTGAACGGGAACAACGCCCACATCTTCGCAGACGAGACCGCCTGCCAGGTTCGAGATATAGGCAATTTCATAGGGCGAGCGTTTCATCGCAAGGCAGAGCGAAGCTACGCTGATCACGGTATCGCCAGCTCCTGATACATCTGCGATGGAACGAAGGTGTGCAGGGATGAACACATTCTTCTCCCCGGCTGCATCTTTCAGGCTGATCACTACACCGTGTTCCGACAAGGTGGTCAGGATATACCCGGCCTGGAGTCTTTCCCGCAGCGACTGGGCTGCGATAATAAGTTCGGTGCGGTTATCACTGCCAAGATCGATCTTCAGGCCTTCAGTGAGCTCTTTAAGGTTGGGTTTAAAAAGCGTAACACCGCGAAAGGCTTCGAAGTTCTTCTTCTTCGGGTCAACCGACATGGGAATATTGAGCTCTTTTGCCAGGGCGATAACAGTGCTGATCACCTTTTCGGTGAGCACGCCTTTATTATAATCCTGGAAAATGATACAGTCGACCTTCTCCTTTTTGAGAATGTCTTCAATGACAGACAGAAGCGCCTGCTCATCCTGTTCTGAAAGATCATGATCCACCTCCTCATCCACCCTCAGCATCTGGGTGCTGTTTCCGAATATTCGGAATTTCGTGGTGGTGACACGCTGCCTGCTTCTCACCACGCCATAGGTGGCAATGTGTTCCCTGTTCAGTATCTCCGTAAAAGCATCGCCTTTTTCATCAGAACCGATGACAGAACAAAGGATGGGGGCTGCGCCCATCGACCGGATGTTCATTGCGACGTTTGCAGCGCCGCCCATACGATTTTCCCGTTTTTTCAGGGCAACGATCGGAATCGGCGCTTCCGGAGAGATACGATCAACCTTGCCCCAGAGGTAGGCATCCACCATCACGTCGCCAATGATCATGATGTTCAGATTTTCAAAAGCCTTAAAAAGCGCCTCGTAGGTATTTTCCTTGTGCATGAAGGGGGAATTTAATTCTCCTGTGGAACAGCCTGGTAATCGGCTATGGTTTTGATCTGGTTATTCTGTTGGTCGGAAGAGATTACTCCGTCCATCAGGCGGATAATGCGGTGTGCATGAAGCGCAATATCTTCCTCATGGGTCACGATTATAACGGTATTGCCCATCTTATGGATGTGCTCGAGAAGACCAAGAATTTCAATGGAGGTCTTGGAGTCGAGATTACCTGTCGGCTCATCGGCAAGAATAATTGCCGGGTCGTTGATCAAAGCCCTGGCAATGGCAACACGCTGTCGCTGTCCACCGGAAAGTTCATTCGGCCGGTGGGCCATACGATCGGCAAGCTTTACCTCATTCAGTACCTTCGTTGCCTTTTCAATACGTTTTTCCTTCCCATACCCTGCATAGATCAGCGGCAGCATCACATTTTCGAGGGCGGTGCTGCGCGGCAGCAGGTTGAAGGTCTGGAATACAAAGCCTATCTGCCGGTTCCGTATCTCAGCAAGGTTGTTGTCATCCATTTTGCTGACATCCTCGCCATTCAGGAAATACTCCCCGCTGGTAGGTGTGTCGAGGCAGCCAAGGATGTTCATCATCGTGGATTTCCCTGAACCGGAGGGACCCATGATTGCTACAAATTCATTTTTACGGATGACCAGGGATACCGAGCGCAGCGCTTCTACCAGTACGGTTCCTACCTTAAAGGTTTTTACAATATCAACAAGGCGGATGACTTCATTGTCCATAAGAAGTAGTTTCGGAAAGGAGGTTATCAAACAAAATTACAATAATAATCAGAAACGGATGATAAAATCTTCCTTGCTCAGGCCCTCCCTGAAGAAGACGATCCCGCACTGGTACAGATCAATCGTTACCTTAACCGATGGATGCGCCTTGATCTTTTCCCAGGCCGATTTCATCCCGGGGGACCAGTGGATGTCATCAAAAACAATGACCGCATCAGGCCCAAGGTGGGGGAGCAGCTCTTCAAAATAACGCAGGGTAGGTTCCTCCCGGTGGTTTCCGTCTACAAAAACAAAGTCAACGGTGCCGATCTCCTTGAGGAGGGCAGGCAGGATATCATCGAAATTCCCGAAAACAGTACGGATATTCGATAACTTCAGGCTTTCGAAATTCGCTTCAGCCTTGTCAAGAGTCTCACTGCATCCTTCGATGGAGATCACCTGGCTCTCAGGGCAGCCATAGGCCATATATGAGGCGCTGATCCCGACGGAAGTACCGATCTCCAGGATGGTTTTAGGTTTGAAATACTGCACCAGCCGGAACAGCAGCCGTCCGAATTTACGGGAAACTGCTGAAGAATGAAGGAGCTGACTTACCGGAACGATCTTTCTGCTCCACTGGACATTCGAGGATTTTGCCCCCAGGTCACACATCTTGATATAGCTCGGGTTCATCAGGAGATGATGACGCATTTTCTCCACCGGATCATAACCGGGGTAATGAGTTGTATCGGTAAGGATCTTTGCGTAAATGGAATAGATAAAAGGAGAATGCAGGTGAAACCGCGAAACCGACTTCATCCGGTACCGGAAATAATCAAACATCATAGCCATTCGATGGTTCATGCCGCTGGAAATTCAGGCGGCAAATTTACGCGTTTTCCTGTTTGCTTTTTCGTAATTTTGCAGCGGTTCAAAATGTGATAACCTATTCATGCCGAACAGATCTGCAAAAGTCACCGATTATTTTTCCCTGGTTAAGATCAACCATACTATTTTTTCGTTGCCATTTGCACTGATCGGGTTTTCGCTGGCGGTAAAAGCAAAAAGCGCCGCACTGGATCTCCGGCTCCTAATCCTCGTCATCCTCTGTGTTTTCTTTGCCCGTAACGCCGCCATGGGGTTCAACCGGTATGCCGACCGTGAATTCGATAAAAAGAATCCCCGTACGGCTTTGCGCGAGATCCCGAAAAATATCATCAGACCCAAGTCGGCCTTGTGGTTTATACTCATCAATGCCCTCCTGTTCATGGGGACTGCCTGGATGATCAATTTTTTATGCTTCATGCTCTCTCCTGTGGCTTTGATCGTTGTACTCGGGTACAGCCTTACAAAACGCTTTACTTTTCTGTCACACGTTTCTTTAGGACTGGGGCTTGCACTTGCACCTATCGGCGCCTATCTCGCAGTAACGGCCCAGTTCGCAATGCTGCCTTTATTCTATTCATTTATCGTGATCTTCTGGGTTGCCGGGTTCGACATCCTTTATGCCATGCAGGACGTAGATTTCGACAAAACTGAACAGCTGAAATCCATCCCTGTCAGGTTCGGCCAGACAAATGCCCTGATCGTATCGGCCCTGTTTCACCTTATTGCAGTCATCCTGGTGATCACCGCAGGTTTCTTCGGAGACTTTCACCATCTTTACTGGATGGGTGCGGCGATCTTTACCATGATCCTGTTATACGAACACATGGTGGTAAAACCAAACGACCTCTCAAAGGTCAACCTTGCCTTCGCCACCATGAATGGCCTTGCCAGTGTGGTGTTTGCGGTGTTTGTCATTGCGGATCTGTATTTCGGATATTGAGACTATCAGCCCCCATCCCCGGCCCTTCCCCCTTACCATCAGCCCCCATCCCCGGCCCTTCCCCCTCCCGGGGGAAGGGAGACCTGATCTTTTACCAGTGATGTTTTCATCAGGTAATCCTCTATATTAAACAGTACTTTTTCAATTTCATTTTCCACTTCCCAATTTGAAAATCTTAATTCTTTGATTCCGAAATTTTTCAGGATAGAGGTCCTTTCAATATCTCTCTCCTTTTGATACCTCTCATTATGAAATGCTCCATCCAATTCAATTGAAAGTTTTGCATCATAACAAAAAAAATCGAGGATAATTACATAAACCGGATGCTGACGACGGAATTTAAAACCTAAAACCTGTCTGTTTTTTAAACAATTCCACAGCCGTCTTTCAGACTGTGTCATTGACTTCCTGAGATCTCCTGCAATTCTGAATAACTCCGGTTTAGCACCAAAGTACATCTGAAAAGCTTCTCCGCCTCTTAACTTAGCCACTATTTACCTCATTGATTACTTTATACTTTCTCCCTTCCCCCAGTGGGGGGAAGGGTCGGGGATGGGGGCTGTAACCTCGCCAGCAGGGGGAAGGGTCGGGGATGGGGGCTGTAACCTCGCCAGCAGGGGGAAGGGCCGGGGATGGGGGCTGTATCATTTCCCCCAGTTATCCCGATCCAGACTCCGGTACTGTATCGCCTCCGCCAAATGCTCCGCTTTTATCTCGGGCTGTTTATCGAGATCAGCGATGGTCCTGGAAACTTTCAGGATGCGGTCGAACGCGCGGGCCGACAGGCCCAGCTTTTCCATGGCCGTTTTCAGTATGGCTGAACAGGCTTCATCCAGCCGGCAGACCTTGCGCAGTAAACGGGCCGACATCTGCGCATTGCAGTAAACGCCCTTGACTTCCTCAAACCTTTTTTCCTGGATCTTCCTGGCTTCAATAACCCTGTTGCGGATCGCCTCGCTGTTTTCGGACAGGCGTGCATCATTCAGGTCGCGGAACGGCACCGGAATCACCTCCATGTGAATGTCGATGCGGTCGAAAAGCGGTCCCGATATCTTGTTCAGGTATTTCTGCACGAACCCGGGAGCGCAGGTGCATTCGATCTTCGGATGGTTGTAGTAGCCGCATGGGCAGGGGTTCATGGCAGCGATCAGCATGAAGCTGGCCGGGTATTCCACAGAGAACCTGGCCCTTGAAATGGTCACCACCCGGTCCTCAAGCGGCTGACGAAGCACCTCCAGCACTGTCCGCTTGAACTCTGGAAGTTCATCCAGGAACAACACCCCGTTATGCGCCATCGAGATTTCTCCCGGTTGCGGGATCCCCCCTCCCCCGACCAGCGCCACATCACTGATGGTGTGATGGGGCGACCGGAACGGCCTTACCGATACCAGGGAGTGATGGTGGGCCATCTTGCCCGCCACCGAGTGAATTTTAGTTGTTTCAAGTGCTTCCTGCAGATTCAAAGGAGGCAGGATCGAAGGCAGCCGCTTCGCCAACATCGTCTTCCCCGCACCCGGCGGCCCAATCAAAATCGCGTTATGTCCCCCTGCTGCCGCTATCTCTAACGCTCTTTTGATATTCTCCTGCCCCTTCACCTCTGCAAAATCGTATTCGAACTCATTAATCCTTGAAAAAAACTCCTCCCGGGTATCGATCTTTAAGGGTTCCATTGTGATCTCGTCATTCAGAAACCCGATCAGTTCCCGGATATTTTCAATCCCGTATACGTCCAGCTTATTCACGATCGCCGCCTCCTGCGCATTCTGCTTCGGCAGCAGAATCCCCTTGAATCCCTTCCTCTGGGCTTCGATGGCGATCGGCAAGGCCCCTTTCATCGGCTGCAGGCTTCCATCCAGGGAAAGCTCACCCATGATCATGAAGGATTCCAGCTTCTCTTCCTTGATTTTTTTATCTGCCGCCAGAATTGCTGCTGCAATGGTCAGATCATAGGATGACCCCTCCTTGCGCAGGTCGGCAGGCGCCATATTGATCACTATCTTCTTGCCAGGTATCTTAAAGCCGGTGTTCCTCAGGGCTGCATCAATCCGCTGGTGACTCTCTTTTACCGCATTATCCGGCAAACCCACCATAAAGAAATTTATCCCGTTATCGATACATACCTCTACCGTCACCGTCATGGCATGAATGCCATATAACGCACTCCCGAATGTTTTAACAAGCATAAACCGGAATTGGAATTACATCCCTTAATCCGGTTTACTCGAAAAGGTGATACGTTTTTGCAAAAAATATTTTATAAAAAAGAAATGAGTAATGAATAATTACACAATTATGCAATCAAATAATTATTAATTACTCATTATAAAGAACAGATAGAGAACCGAATAGACAAGCCCAATTTATTTTTCGGGTTTATATCCCGAAAGCGTCAGAATTTTCTGCCCGTCTTTTTCGAGGAGAAGCTGCTGCAGGGTCACATCGGAATTATTCTCCATATAGGACCGCACGATCCGCCAGCCGATCCATTCTCCCATGCGCGGGGGTGAAAAGGCGCCGAATTCGGTAGTATTGGGTCCGTCGGCAAGGAACATTCTGGAGAATTTTCCGTCCGTGGAATAGAGCATGCTGTTCTCGATGATGGCAGCCCAGACATGTGATTCGTTTTTGGTGATCCAGTCCGCCTGTGCCTTCGTATAGCCAAACTTCAGGTGAGGTGGAACATCCGGCATCATGGCATCCAGCCAGTAATGCGTTTTGCCAGCCTCCACGATCTGGTCAAGGAGGGTCATTGCATTTGGATTTTCAGGGGCCAGGCTGCCGGCCATGATCTTCATCACATCCGGCACAATGTAATCCGGGTTCATTCGCTCGGCACGGTACTGGGGAACACCATCGGAAAAATAGGGCTTAAAGTCCCTGCCAAGATATGTATCCAGCGCGATGATAACCACCGAATCTGCCAATTGTACAGGATGCTCATAATCCCCGCCGGAGATGTATGAATAAAAACGGGGCTGTTTTATTCCCGGATAATAATACTCCAGGTGCCGGAAGGCATCGGTAAGGTCATTTTCAACGGCTGACAGCTCTTTGAACTTATCTGCGGTAGCACGGTGAAAATCCTGCGTCCGTGGATTCTCAAGATAAACCTTCATCTGCTCAAGTTTTGAAGGGTCGTCCAGGTTCGTTCCCAGGAAAAAATCATACCGGCCCTGCAGCTTCTTCAGGTCTGATGCCAGGTTATCCGGTGAAACCCTGAAAAGATCCTGATCGTACCTGCCGATCTTAATCCCGGGTGTTTTTATGCCGGAAACATCGATCTTCAGGCGGTCCTTATGCCAGTTGCAGGCTGTGACAATAATAAGCGACAGTATCAGGAAGGGGATGAGCGTTCTTTTCATTTTCAGGTTTTTGTTTGAAAAAACGTGGCGAAGGCGGGGAAAGTATTTTTGATTTGTGATTTGTGAATTGTGATTCAAGGCAGTTATAACGAGCAAAAAATCAGGTTTATTTCTTTTGGATAAAATTAGGAAAAAACCCGTGTCCTCTAGCATGAAATCGCTATTTTTGTTGTATAAACGATACTTATGAGAAAAACAATAGCACGGCTTCTTTTACTGGTACTTATTCTTTCTGCCCAGGCAGGCTTTTCACAGAATCTTCCTGTTAAACTCGGGCTTCAGGTTTCCCCGAACATCGCATGGATGGGGCCAAAAACCTCCGGCTACAAGTCCGACGGGGCCACGGGAGGTGTCACCATTGGGTTGCTTTCCGATTTCTATTTCACCGAACGTTACGCTTTTTCCACAGGGCTGAATTTCGCATTCATGAACGGGAAACTGACATACCCGGATTATATTAATGTGAAACATGATTCTGTTACAGTTAAAGATACCGGGCAAACATCCAGGAAATACAACAGCATCTATCTTGAGATACCCACGATGATCAAGATGCAGACCAAGCGGTTCGGCAACTTCTCGCTGTACGGACAAATCGGCTTCAGTACCGGGTTCCGGCTCTCTTCAACAGTTAAGGATAACTTCGTATCAGACAAATCAAACACTACTGCATCTGATAAGAGTGACGGCAAAGAAAAAACCTCGCTGATCCGCGAAGCAGTTGTTATCGGTTTCGGCACCGAATACCACCTTGATGAATCCAGCGCGATCCTGGTGGGGCTGACATACAGCAATGCATTGAACAACGTGCTTGATGGCTTCAACAAACTCAGTGGCGACAATGAAAAAGCCCTGCTTAACCTTGTGGAACTGAAGATCGGCTTCATTTTTTAACACTGCGTATGAAGATCGCCCTTGCACAGCTGAATTACCATATCGGTGATTTTGAGAACAACGTCATCCGGATCCGTTCTGTTTTGCAAAAAGCAAGGGAACAGAAAGCCGACCTGGTAATCTTTGCCGAACTTGCCGTGTGCGGTTACCCGCCCCGTGACTTCCTGGAGTTTGATGATTTCATCCGCAAGAGCAATGATGCCATCCTGGAGATTGCAAAGGACTGTTCGGATATTGCAGCCATCATCGGCGGCCCTTCGGTAAATACAGCTGAAAAGGGAAAACCTTTGTACAATACCGCTTTTTTTCTTGCAGAGGGGAAGGTCGTTTCCATGGCCCATAAAACCCTGCTACCCAATTACGATGTTTTTGATGAATACCGCTATTTTGAGCCCAACCGTCTCCCCTATTCGGTGACGGAATACAAGGGACATAAGCTGGCTATCACCATTTGTGAGGATCTCTGGAACATTTCGGATGACCCCCTTTATGTCAGGAACCCGATGGATGAGCTCTCGGCGCTCAGTCCGGACCTTATCATCAACATAGCCGCCTCCCCTTTCCATTACGGGCAGCGGGAGATGCGCAAGGAGGTACTTGTAAGGAATGCCACTGCCTATTCCCTGCCTGTGATGTATGTGAACCATGTGGGCGGTCAGACTGAACTTTTATTTGACGGCGGATCCATGGTGGTTTCACCGGATGGCAAGGTTATTGAAGAGCTTAATTATTTCGAGGAAGATCTCCGGTATTACGATCTCGATGAGATCAGCAAAACCGGTAAGACGGAAAAACCGTCAACTGCGCAAAGTAAGATCGAGCGTATTCATGATGCGCTGGTAATGGGAATCCGGGATTACTTCTCAAAGATGGGTTTCTCGAAAGCGATCCTCGGACTTTCAGGGGGGATTGATTCTGCAGTTACCCTGGTACTCGCTGCGCGCGCACTGGGCAGTCAGAATGTGAAAGCGATCCTGCTTCCATCCAGGTACTCTTCCCAGCACAGCATTACTGACGCAGTCGACCTTGCTGAGAACCTGAATGTCAGCTACGATCAGATCAGCATTGACGATGCCTTTTCAGCCTTTGAACAAACCCTCTCCCCCATTTTCAGCGGACTTCCGTTCGGACTGGCGGAGGAAAACATGCAGGCCAGGGCCCGCGCTGTCATACTCATGGCCATCTCCAACAAACTTGGATACATCCTGCTGAACACCTCAAATAAAAGTGAGGCGGCCGTCGGTTACGGCACGCTTTACGGAGATATGTGCGGCGGTATTTCGGTGCTGGGTGATGTGTACAAGACAGAAGTCTATGAGCTTGCCGCCCTCATCAATAAAAAGAAGGAGATCATCCCCCTAAGCTCCATCACAAAACCCCCTTCGGCCGAACTGCGTCCTGACCAGAAAGATTCGGATTCGCTGCCGGATTATGCCGTCCTGGACAAAATACTGTATGAATACATCGAGCACCGGAAAGGCCCGAATGACCTTATCAGTGAAGGTTTTGAAGAAGAGGTGGTCAGGAAAATACTGAAGCTTGTCAACACCAGCGAATACAAACGCTACCAGACCCCGCCGATATTGAGGGTCTCGCCAAAGGCTTTCGGAACAGGGCGGAGGTTGCCCATCGTAGCCCGGTATTTATCGGTGGCCGAAAAGACAGCGACCCGAAAATAACCGGGATACCAGGGGCAGTTATTACTCTACATCCGACATCACGGATTCCACGGAGACGATCTCCGGCAGAACACGCTTTACGGCTGCTTCGATCCCGTTCTTCAGGGTCATCTGACTGTGAGGACAGTTGCCGCACATGCCCAGGAGGCGGATGTTCACAACGTTGTCTTCCGTCATGTCAACATATTCAACATCGCCACCGTCGGCCTGGAGGTAAGGACGGATCTGTTCAAGAACATTTTTTACTTTGCTTTCAAGTTCAGCGTTTGGAGCCATATTTCTTTATTTGTTTTCCCCCGGGAGGGGATGGTATTATTACTATGTTCAGATTACAAAATTAGGATTTCTTTCCCGAATGACGAAATCAGCTTAGTTGAATACTTCGCGGATCGCATTGGAAACGGCAACCTGCTGGGCAACGGATTCTGCAAGTTTCATAAAAGCTGCTGCAACCGGTGAACTATCATCCAGTGCCACCGGATGACCGTTGTCGCCTGAATCGGCAATTCCTGAAACGATGGGGATCTCACCAAGGAAAGGTATCTTCAGTTCCTCAGCAAACTTGCGGCAGCCGCTCTGGCCGAAGATGTAATATTTCTTATCCGGCATGTCAGGCGGAATGAAGAACGACATATTCTCGACAAGGCCGAGGATCGGGATGTTGATCTTGTCGTTACGGAACATATCAGCTGCCTTCTTAACGTCAGCAAGCGCCAGTTCCTGGGGGGTACTCACAATGATGGCTCCGGTCAGCGGGAAATCCTGTACCAGTGTGAGCGCAATATCGCCTGTACCTGGCGGAAGGTCGATCACCAGGTAATCGAGTTCACCCCATATTGCATCGGTAAAGAGCTGTTTCAGCGCCATGGCGGCCATCGGACCACGCCAGATCAGAGCTTTCGACTGATCCACAAAGAAACCGATGGATAAGAGCCTGATCCCGTATTTCTCGAAGGGGATGACATACATCTTCCCGTCCTTGTCAACGCCTTCAGGGTGTTTATCAACGAGTCCGAACATCATCGGGATCGAGGGGCCGTAGATATCGGCATCAATGATCCCGACTTTGGCGCCGGCTCTTGACAGTGCAACCGCCAGGTTTACAGCAACAGTGGATTTACCCACGCCGCCTTTTCCGGAACCGACCGCAATAATGTTCTTAACACCCTTCAGCAGTTCTTCATTATCCTTCCGCATCGAAGTCACTTTCGAATCCATGATCACCTCCACCTCTGCATTTTTATCTGCAAACTCATGAATGGCGTCTATACAGGCCTGCCTGATCTGGTTCTTCAGCGGGCAGGCCGGGGTTGTCAGTACCAGTTTGAAGGAAACTTTGTTTCCATCCACCTGGATATCCTTGATCATGTTGAGTGTCACCAGGTCCTTCTTCAGGTCCGGATCATCAACATGTCGTAATGCATCTATAATTTTATCTTCAGTCATAAATTCGAATTCATTTTTGTTAATTGATAATTACAACGGGGTGTTTCACGCAGATGCCGCAAAATTTTGCGCAAAATCCGCAAATAATCCCTCATTCTAAAATCGTCCAATCTCTCAATATCTCAATATCCCAATATCTGCTTTGGGTCCCAGAAATGTCTGTCAAAATCCACCACCTTGTCGTCCTTAACCCTGATCCCTTCGCTTTCCAGCAATTGTTTCATGACGTTAGGTCCGCCAAAGTGGTGTTTCCCCGTAAGCAGTCCCACACGGTTTACCACGCGGTGGGCCGGAATGGTATCAAGTTTTGTATGTGAGCCGTTCATAGCCCATCCGACCATCCTGGCCGATCCCCTGCTGCCGAGAAATTCAGCGATCGCCCCGTAGGAAGTTACCTTCCCGTAAGGGATCATGCGCACAACATCGTAAACTTTGTCAAAAAATGTTTCGTTTCCCGCCATCTTTCCAAACGAAACTATAACTCTTCGCGGATCTCCAGGAGGTAGCTTTTGATCTGCTGCAGCGAATCAATGATCTCAACCTTGTGTTCCACATCTTCCTTGTTATTCTTCAGTTTCTCACGGGCGCCCTGCAGCGTGTAACCTCTTTCCTTAACAAGATGGTAGATGATCCTCAGGTTGTCAAGATCCTTTTTTGTGAACAGCCTGTTCCCTTTTTTATTCTTCGTGGGCTTCAGGATGTCGAATTCCTTTTCCCAGAAACGGATCAGTGATGCATTCACCTCAAACAGCTCCGCCACTTCACCGATGGTGTAATACACTTTTTCGATCCGGATATTTTTCTTCAGCATTGTTTATTAAGGATTAATCCATGGTTTGTGAAGGGCGTGAAGAGAGGTCGAGGATGGTCTGGAACTGATCAGGTGAAAGGTCATTGAAAAAGAAATAGATCGGGTTGATGGCAGTACCGTTTTTCCGTACCTCATAATGAAGGTGAGGAGCAGTGGTTTTCCCGGTATTACCAACGTATCCGATGATCTGACCCCTAAGGATCTTCTGACCGGGCCTTACAAAGATCCTTGAAAGATGGGCATAAACGGTTTTATAGGTATATCCATGATCAATAATGATCTCATTTCCATATCCGCCGCCTTCATCCCTTCCAGCCATTTCAATTGTTCCGTTTCCGGTAGCATATACCTCTGTGCCGATATTGGCGCAGAAATCGATCCCTTCATGAAATTTCTTAACCTTATAAAAAGGGTCCACGCGAGAGCCAAAATAGGAACCAATATGCTTGAGATCTTTCTCATTCAGAGGCTGAATCGCAGGAATACTGGCGAGCATCCGCTCCTTGTTTTTAGCCATTTCAAACACATCATCATAGGATTTCGATTGCACGTAAATCCGGCTCATGATCTTGTCGAGCCTTTTCTCCGTTTCGATAATGAGGTCGGAGTTGGTGAACCCCTTCAGTTTCTCATAACGGTCAACACCTCCGATACCTGCTTCCCTGATGGATTTGGGAATCGGTTCAGATTCGAAGATCACCCTGTAGATATTATCGTCCCTGTCCTGGAGGTCGTTCATGATCTTTTCAGCCCGGCCCAGCTGGTCGTTGAGAATGCTGTACTGAAGCTTCACCTGTTCCAGCTCCCGTTTGGTCGCCTTTTCCCTTGGAGTATCAAAGAAATTGTAGGTAATCAACATGACAGCAACCGCAAATACAACCCCTGTGGAGAGGTGGGTAAAGAAATAGAACAACCGTTTCCGGATGGTGGTCTGGACACGGTCGAACGTCAGGGATTTCTTATTGAACTTGTACTTTATTTTGCTCATTATCTGGCTTCTATGATAAAATTTCGCATGAGCCGGACACCGGCTGCAAAATTACATAAATAAAGTAACTTTGTGCCCGTTTATTGTCCTGCAACTGTTAAAGATTGTTAAAAGCTTAATAATAATATAGTTAGATGAATTTTCAGACCATCCGAAAGACCTTCCTGGATTTCTTCCAATCCAAAGGACACCAGATCGTTGCCTCTGCACCCATGGTGATAAAAAATGACCCGACACTGATGTTTACCAATGCCGGCATGAACCAGTTCAAAGACATCTTCCTGGGAAACATGGAACCGAAGCATCCACGCATCGCCGATACACAGAAATGCCTTCGCGTTTCAGGGAAACACAATGACCTGGAAGAGGTTGGCCACGACACCTACCATCATACGATGTTTGAGATGCTCGGAAACTGGTCCTTTGGTGATTATTTCAAAAAAGAAGCCATTGAATGGGGGTGGGAACTATTGCACGACGTATTTAAGATCGATCCGGAACGGATGTATGTCACCGTTTTCGGCGGAGATGAGCAGGAAGGACTTGCCAAAGACACAGAAGCTTTTGACCTCTGGAAAAAGATTCTTCCGGAAGACCGCATCCTGTTTGGATCGAAGAAGGATAATTTCTGGGAGATGGGTGATACCGGACCCTGCGGACCCTGCTCCGAGATCCATGTGGATCTGCGCGACGATGAGGACCGGAAAAAACTTGCCGGCAGGGAGCTTGTCAATACGGGTGATCCTCTGGTAATCGAAATATGGAACCTCGTGTTCATGGAGTTTAACCGGATGGCGAATGGCCAGCTGGTTCCGCTTCCGGCAAAACACGTGGATACCGGGATGGGATTCGAGCGCCTTTGCATGGTCCTCCAGGGCAAGAAATCCAATTACGATACCGATATTTTTCAGCCGGTTATCCTGGCCATTGCACAAAAGGCCAGCATCGCCTACGGGACTGACCCAAAGGCCGACATCGCCATGCGCGTGATCGCCGACCACCTGCGCGCCATCAGCTTTGCCATAGCAGACGGACAGGTTCCCTCCAATAACAAGGCCGGATACGTGATCCGCCGCATCCTTCGCCGTGCTGTTAGGTATGGTTATGTTTTCCTGGATTTCAAAGATCCTTTTATCTTCGAATTCGTGCCCCTCCTCGTTCAGTTGATGGGCGATGCCTTCCCCGAACTTGAAAAACAGAAAAGCCTCGTGATGAACGTTATCCGGGAGGAAGAGGTTGCGTTTCTGCGCACGCTTTCTACTGGTATTCAAAAGTTTAATGCCTATATCAGTCAGCAGTCGGCAGTCAGCAGTCAGCAGTCAATTAGCAGTGACGTCATTGCGAGGAACGAAGTGACGAAGCAACCTGTTAAAGTACAGGGAGTAATTTCCGGCGACTTCGCCTTCGAGCTCTTCGACACCTACGGCTTCCCCGTGGATCTTACTGAACTGATGGCAAAGGAAAACGGCTGGAGTGTCGACATGGAAGGTTTTTCCAGGGGACTTGAGGCACAGAAAGCACGCTCGCGGAATGCGGCTGTTGTTGAAACCACCGACTGGGTTGAACTGATCAGCCAGGCGGAGATGACCGTATTCATCGGCTACGACCAACTATCCGCCGAAACGAAGATCATGAAGTACCGCAAGGTTACCTCCAAGCAGGGAGATGCCTGGCACATCGTGCTGCAGAAGACGCCCTTCTATGCTGAATCCGGCGGACAGGTAGGCGACCGTGGTGTGCTGACCTCCGGTGGTGAGTCTATTCCGGTGATCAATACCATTAAGGAGAACGACCTGATCATACACATAACTGCCTCCGTGTTTGCTGATCCCGCCGGCCTTGTTTCGGCAACCGTTGATAAAAGCAAACGTATCCTTACTGAGAACAACCACTCAGCGACCCATCTCCTGCATGCAGCACTGAGACAGGTGCTTGGAACCCATGTCGAACAGAAGGGTTCACTCGTGGACGAGAACCGTCTGCGTTTCGACTTCACCCATTTCGCAAAACTTACGAAGGAAGAGATCGAAAAAGTTGAACAGATGGTGAACCGGAAGATCCGGGAAAATATTCAGATTGAAGAAGACCGCTCCGTGCCCATTGAGAAAGCAAGAGAAATGGGAGCCATGGCCCTTTTTGGCGAGAAATACGGAGATACCGTCCGGGTGATCTGTTTCGATAAAAACTACTCTGTTGAACTTTGCGGCGGAACACATGTTCCGGCAACAGGACAGATCGGCATGGTAAAAGTTGTGTCGGAAGGCGCTATTGCAGCGGGTATCCGGAGGATCGAAGCTATTACCGCCGACAAGGCAGAAGAATTTTACAAATCCCAGACCGACCTCCTCGATGAGATCCTTGAGATCCTGAAGAATCCCAAGGACGTCATCAAAGGCATTTCAAATCTGCTTGAAGAGAATCAATCGCTGAAAAAATCAGCCGCCGAATATGAGAAGTTGAAGATTCTTGCTCAGAAGGATGATTTCCTGGCAAAGATCAAAGTGGTGAACGGGATCAACTTCATCGCCGAAAAGGTGGAGATGGATGCCGAATCTGCAAAAACCCTGGCATTTGAACTCAGCAAAGTCACAGAGAACCTTTTCCTTGTCTTTGCAGGCGAGGCTGACGGCAAGGCCCACCTCACGGTCATGGTCTCTGAAAACCTCGTGAAAGAGAAAGGCCTTCATGCCGGCAACATCATCCGCGAACTGGCCAAAGAGATCCAGGGCGGCGGCGGCGGACAGCCACATATTGCCACAGCCGGAGGGAAGAACCCCGCGGGCATTCCTGCAGTGTTGGAGAAAGCCAGGCAATTGGCGATATAGCGAAATGGCGATATAGCGAAATGGCGATTAATTAAAAATTACGACAAGGACTTGGTGTCCTTTGTGAAATCCTTCGTGTCCTTTGTGGTTAAAGAAAAAGCATGAAAGCAGTAGAAATCATCAATGAGATCCGGGCATTCTGCAGGCAGAACCAGGATCCCGCAATGGTCGATAAATACAAACGCTACTTCAAGGACGGCTACGACGCCTGGGGCCTGGCCAACGGACTTGCCACCGCCAAGGCAAAAGAGATGCTTACTCAACCCGGCATCACACTGGAGCTAGTGTTTGAAGCAGCTCCCGGCCTGATCAAAAGCGGAAAATACGAAGAGACCTTTTTTGTTTTTCTCCTGGCCCAGGGGTTTAAGAAAGAGTGGACAAGATTTACCCTCCGCGAAATGGAGAATTGGTTTATCATTGGCTTCACAAACTGGGCCCATACCGACTATTTCTGTGGCGAGATCATGTCATTCTTTTTTAAGAAAAAGATCATCGTCATGAACGATCTGGAGAGCTGGCGCATAGCTGAGAATAAGTTCCAGCGCCGTGCAGCCGTGGTATCCCTTATCAAACCCATGAAACTGGACACCGATTTCCAACCCTACTTCACTTTCATAGCGCCCATGATGCATGACCCCGAGCGGGAAGTCCACCAGGGGCTGGGATGGTTCCTTCGGGAATGCTGGAAAAAGCAGCCGGAGATCACAGAGAAATTCCTTCTGAAATATAAAGATACCGCGCCAAGACTGATCTTTCAATATGCGACGGAAAAAATGGATGCGGAGGGGAAGCAGCGTTTCCGAAAAACAAAGCGTTAAGCTTTTCGTGGTTTGTGTTTAAACACGAAGGACACAAAGTGCCACACGAAGGGCACAAAGTCTTTGAGTCCTTTGTGAAATCCTTTGTGTCCTTTGTGGTTTAATCTTAGAAAAGTTTCTGGACTTCCTTCTTGACTTCAGTCAGCGCCTCATTCACCGGCAGACTATCCTGTTGAACAGTCGTTTCAAGAATCATCCTCACCAGCTCCGCCGAAGGCGCAGTTGCCTCCAGTTTTCCGGCCGATAAGTGGATCAGCTTGATCGTCTCTTCCTTTGCATTCTTCACCAGTTCCCAGGCACTGAATGAAATATAGAGCTGCTGGGAGAGGTTGTATTCAAACTCCTCCTTGATCGTCCGGATCAGGGCCGACTGCAATTGAAGCACATTCATCTCGGAGAGGTTCATCCGCATGATCAGGTTCGTGGGGGTTATCCGTTCCAGGAAAAGGATGATCCGCTCATAGGCCTGGAGGCGGAGAGGAAAAATGATCTTTTGGGTTTCCACCTCAACCGAACTCCCTTGCGGGTACTTTTTCAATGAAAAATAGTACCGGATTACGATAAGGGTTGATAAAAGCAACAATGCGATCGTCAGGGTGACGGCTAAAAAACGAAATATGATCAGGGGGGCCATGGGGTTGTTTTTAGGATTACAAAGCTAAGGCAAAATCAAATGCCATGAATGCCATGTACGATGTGCGATATGCGATGTGCGAAATTTTGACTGCCGACTGCCGACTGCCAACCCTACTTGTCAATCCCTAAAAATGGAAAAAAGCTATCAGGGGTTATGTACGATGTTTCAGATCCGGGGTAAGCATTTATAAATGCTTTGGGAAATGACTTTTTTAAATTCGGATTCCATTTAAATTCATACCCAAAGGTTTTCCCTTCCGACTCCTCAACATAATCAATCTCCTGCTGAGCGGTTGTACGCCAGAAAAATCGCGAACACCATACATCATGTGTTTTCAGGTATTTCAACCGCTCACTCATCATGAAGTTTTCCCAAAGCTGGCCAATATCTGTCCTGAGGGACAAAGGGTTAAAAGCATTAATGATTGCATTTCGCAAACCATTATCATAGAAGTAAATTTTTCTGCTCTTTTTCAGTTCATTCCTCAGGTTCCTGCTTAAGGACCCTATCCTGAATATCACGAATGCTTTCTCCAGAAGATCAATATATCTTTCAACAGTTTGGTTATCCAGCCCTGTAATTTGACCCAATTCATTATAAGAAACCTCGTTCCCCACCTGGAAGGCAAGCGCCTGAACAAGTTTTTCAAGCCTGTCAGTTTTATTGATTCTCTCCATAAGGAGTATATCTTTATATAGATAACTATCGGCCAACTGTTTCAGTATCTCTTTTTCCTGCCCGGGATTATTAACAACATCAGGATAATAACCATAAATCATCCGTTGCTCCAGCAGCGTTTTTTCTTTAGCCAGTCCATGGTCCCCAACCATTTCCTTGAAGGAAAAAGGAAGAAGAAGATATTCCCATTTTCGTCCGGTCATCGGTTCATTTACCCTGTTTGACAGTTCAAATGAGGACGATCCGGTTGCCAGGACTTTCACTCCGGGGAAGTGATCTATAATCATTTTTATACACAGCCCGATATTTTCAATCCGCTGGGCTTCATCGATAATAATGATTTTTGATCCTCCGATCATCGTTTTCAAAGTGGCGATTGCTATAGTTCCCAGCATTGACCGGATCGAAAAATCATCACCACTCCAGAATTGCATCGGCAATTCTTTCCTTTTGGCAATTGAATTGACAAGCGTTGTTTTCCCGCTTTGCCTTGGGCCCAGGATAATTATTGCCTTCGGATCATCCCAATGTTTCAGGATGTTGTGTTCAAGTAGTCTTTCTACCATTTTATCAATTATTGCGTATTCATTCGCAAATATAAGCTATTTTTTGCGATTCTATTCGCAATATTAACGGTATTTTCTGAATTTAATGCCATGTCCGATGTGCGATATGCGATGTACGAAATTTTTACTGCCAACCGCCGACCATAAACTTTTCCGGAAACTGCATCTTTTCCTGTTATAATTTTAACTAAATTTGGCCTTTCTTTAAAAAACCTCATTCTCACAACTTTACAACTATGCTCTCGAACCGAATCAAGTATCTGTCAGAGTCAGAAACCCTGGCAATGTCAAGGAAAAGCCGTGAACTTAAAGCCCTTGGACACAATGTGATCAACTTAAGCCTGGGCGAACCTGATTTCAACACGCCGGATTATGTCAAAGCTGCTGCAAAGAAGGCCATTGACAACAATTACTCTTTCTACACCCCGGTAGCCGGTTACCAGGATCTGCGCGAGGCGATCTGCCTGAAACTGAAGCGGGACAACAATCTTGATTATGAATGCAACCAGGTGGTGGTCTCGACCGGCGCCAAGCAATCCATTGCCAATGTGGTGCTGAGCCTTGTAAACCCCGGCGACGAAGTGATCCTTCCCGCCCCCTACTGGGTTTCCTACAAAGAGATCGTTAAAGTTGCTGAAGGCAAAGCGGTGTATATCAACACCCCGATCGAACAGGAATTCAAGGTAACCCCGCAGCAGATTGAAGCGGCCATCACCCCGAAATCAAAACTGCTGATTTTCAGCTCGCCCTGCAACCCTACCGGTTCGGTTTATACGAAAGAAGAACTGAAAGCCATCGCAGAGGTGCTGGTGAAATATCCCCAGGTATACATCATTGCCGATGAGATCTATGAGCACATCAACTTCGTTGGCAAGCATGAAAGCATGGCCCAGTTTGATTTTATCAAAGACCACGTGATCGTCGTGAATGGCGTCTCCAAGGGTTTTGCCATGACCGGCTGGCGGATCGGCTACATCGCCGCACCAATCGAAATTGCAAAGGCCTGCGACAAGCTCCAGGGACAGTTCACCTCCGGCACCTGCAGCATCGCCCAGCGTGCCGCACTGGAGGCTATTGCCGGAGATCCCGACACCCAGGAACTCCGCACCATGAAAGCCGCCTTCCGTGAACGCCGCGACCTGATGTTGAATTTACTGGCGGATATCCCCGGAATAAAGCTCAACCACCCGGATGGCGCATTCTATATTTTCCCGGATATCTCCTGGTACTTTGGGAAATCCGACGGCACAAACAAAATAAACAACGCCAACGACCTCTGCATGTACCTGCTCAACACGGTATTTGTTGCACTGGTTCCCGGCGATGCATTCGGCGACCCGAATTGCCTGCGTTTCTCCTATGCCACCTCCAAGGAAAACCTCACCGAGGCTGTGAAAAGAATCAAAGAAGCATTGTACAAGTTAAATTAACCTCCTCCTCCCCTCTCTTGCAGGAGAGGGGCCAGGGGTGAGGCTGTGGAAGCGAAAATCCAAAATCTAAAAACATATACTCTATGACTACAAATCTGAAACTACAAAAGTGGGTTGATGAATGGGTTGCCATTTGCCAGCCGGATTCCGTGCATTGGTGCGATGGCAGCGAACAGGAGAACCAGCAGCTGCTCGACCTGATGGTAAAAACCGGGATGGCCGTTAAACTCAATGAAGAGAAACGCCCTGGAAGCTATTACTTCCAGAGTGATCCCAGCGACGTGGCCCGTGTTGAGAACAGAACCTTTATCTGCTCTGAGAAGAAAGAAGATGCCGGTCCCACGAATAACTGGATGGCACCTGCCGAGATCAAGAAGATCCTGACCGAAGAATTCCGCGGATCGATGAAGGGACGCACCATGTATGTGATCCCCTTCAGCATGGGACCGCTGGGATCAAAGATCGCCCACATCGGCATCCAGATCACCGATTCCCCCTATGTCGTTGTGAACATGCGTACCATGACCCGCATGGGCAAGGCCGTACTTGACATCCTTGGTGACGGTAATTTTGTTCCCTGCCTCCATTCCGTTGGCGCACCCCTGCAGCCCGGACAGAAGGATTCCAAGTGGCCCTGTGCCCCCATCGAAAAGAAATATATTGCCCATTTCCCCGAAACCAATGAGATCTGGTCGTTCGGAAGCGGATATGGCGGAAATGCACTCCTTGGCAAGAAATGCTTTGCGCTCCGCATTGCCTCTGTCATGGCACGCCGCGAAGGCTGGCTGGCTGAGCATATGCTCATCATGGGCATCACCAATCCCCAGGGTGAAAAGAAATATGTTGCAGCGGCTTTCCCAAGCGCCTGTGGCAAGACAAACCTCGCCATGCTGATCCCAACCATCCCCGGATGGAAAGTGGAGACCGTCGGCGACGATATCGCCTGGATGAAATTCGGCGAAGACGGCCGTTTATACGCGATCAACCCGGAAGCCGGATTTTTTGGCGTGGCTCCTTTTACTTCCATGGAGACCAACCCGAATGCCATGCTCTCCTGCCGTTCCAATTCCATTTTCACCAACACAGCACTTACCCCCGACGGAGATATCTGGTGGGAAGGCATAGGAACTGAAATCCCTGCCGGGTCCATTACATGGACCAACGAGGTTTTTGATAATGTGAAATGCAAGGTGGCGGCTCACCCCAATGCACGTTTTACTGCGCCGGCAAAACAATGCCCGGCCATAGATGCCGACTGGGAAAATCCAAAAGGTGTTCCTATCTCTGCATTCCTCTTCGGAGGCCGCCGTCCCGGCACCGTGCCCCTGGTTTACGAGTCATTCGACTGGAATCACGGCGTATTCATGGGATCCATTGTTGGCTCTGAAGTCACCGCCGCTGCCATCGGACTGAAAGCCGGTGTACGCCGCGATCCCTTTGCCATGCTGCCATTCTGCGGTTACCACATGGGCGACTATTTCGGCCATTGGGTGACCATCGGTGAAAATGCCCCGGATAAGACAAAACTGCCGAAGATCTTTAACGTGAACTGGTTCCGTAAAGGCGCCGATGGAAAATTCCTGTGGCCGGGTTATGGCGACAATATCCGCGTGCTGAAATGGATCTTCGGAAGGGTTGACGGCACAGCTGAAGCTGTTGAAACACCCATCGGATACGTACCCGCTAAGGACGCTATTGATGTTGAAGGCCTGAAAGGGGTTGCAGACAAAATGGATGAACTGCTGAAGGTAGATCCCCTGGAATGGAACAGTGAATGCGAACTCATTGCCGAGCATCAGGCCCAGTTTGGTGACCGCTTACCGGCTGAGATGACCAATCAGTTTGAGAAACTGAAATCACGCCTGGCCTAAATAAAACGCTGTCAATTACTAAAGCCCTGACAGCTTATTGACTCAGCAATGGACAACGAACGCAAGATCTATACGAAAACCGGCGACCTCGGGCAGACATCACTGCTCGGGGGCACCCGTGTTTCGAAGAGTCATGAACGGGTGGAGGCTTATGGCACCATCGATGAGCTCAACTCTTACATCGGTCTGCTTCGCGACCATGCAATCGATGACCGTTACCGGAACCTGCTGATCTCCGTACAGGAAGATCTCTTTGTTGCAGAAGCCTGGGTTGCCGCTGATCCTGACCTCGATGCACCGGGACTGCCTGTTATTGGCGAAAACCGGATAAAAGTTCTTGAGGAAGCTATTGATCAGATGAACATGGAACTCCCTGAATTAAGGAACTTCATTCTTCCGGGTGGTCACCAGGCGGTATCAGTCTGTCATGTGGCACGAACCATATGCAGGCGCGCTGAGCGTTGCGTGATCCGGATCGCCGGGAAAGGCAATAATGACGAGATGATCATCAAATACCTTAACCGTTTGTCAGACTATTTGTTCGTTCTGGCACGAAAGGTCGCAAAAGACCTTGGAGCCCCTGAAACTCCGTGGATTACAAAAGAGTAATTTTTTCTCTTGATTTTCTGAAAATAATTTTTATACTTTTGCAAAAATTATAAAAACTTAAAAAATGTACTGGACATTAGAATTAGCCTCAAAGCTCGAAGACGCACCCTGGCCCGCAACCAAGGAGGAGCTTGTCGATTGGGCTATCAGGTCAGGTGCACCGCAAGAAGTCATTGAGAACCTGAAAGAGATCGAAGACGAAGGGGAGTCATATGAACGCATAGAAGATATCTGGCCGGACTATCCCACGAAAGACGACTTCTTCTTTCATGAAGATGAATATTGATCCTGTTGGAGCCCGAACGCATGAAGGCCGCAATGAAATGCGGTCTTTTTTTATGCCCTCACGAAAATATTCCATTAATTTTCTTTTCCCTGAAAACTTCAGGATTAATACAAAATTCACCTTTAGTTTTGCCTCATCATATTCATAAACTCATTATAAAAATCAGAAAAAAATGAAAAAATTAGCATTAGTAATGGCCATGATCTTCTTCGTGGCAGTTAGCTTTGGACAGACACAGGACGCAGCTAAAACACAGACCAAGAAAGAAACAAAAACAGAACAGGCAAAACCTGCTGAAAAGACTGTTACTCCTGCAAAGGAAACCAAGAAAGAAGCCACTGCTCCTAAAAAAGAAGCAAAAAAGGAAGCAAAAACTGCTGAGCCTAAAAAAGACGCTCCGAAGAAATAATCTGAATTCTTCACAAAAAAAAGCTGTATTGAAAATCAATACAGCTTTTTTTTATTCTGATTATGACTTTAACCCACTTCAGGATTCACATATCTGAAAAAAGTGAAATTGACACTGCCATAATCACGGTGCTGACTGAAATAAGGATGCTCAGCAAATGAATAGTCCTTGGAGTGCTCCAGGATAAAAAGCCCATCTTTCTTTAATAAGCCGCTGCTGCCGATCATGTCGGGCAGACGGTCGATCCCTTCAAGATCGTAGGGCGGATCGGCAAAAATAAGGTCGTATGATTTGCCGGGAAACTTCAGGAACTGAAAACAGTTCATCCTTACCGCCTCCAGGTTGTCAGCCTTCATCAGTTCAGCCGTCCTTTTAATAAAATGGATGCACTTATGGTCAACGTCAATAGACTTCACCGACCTGCATCCCCTGGAGAAGAACTCAAATGAGATGCTTCCTGTTCCGGCAAAGAGGTCCAGCACGTCCAGATCTTCAATGTCGATTGTGTTGTTCAGGATGTTGAACAAGCTCTCCTTCGCATAGTCTGTTGTCGGACGAACAGGCAGGTTTGCAGGCGGATGGATCTGCCTGCCTCTGAATTTTCCGCTGATGATTCTCATGATCCCGGATTTAGAAGCGTGTAATACGCATGAGCCGGAATATCCCGGAATACATAACTGTAGGTGAAGGTCTCGCTCCGGGCAGCCATTTCAACACTGCGGATATACTTGTAAAGCAGTTCCGCCACCGGTGAGTTCTTTTCTGCTCTCCCCGACAGGACCACCCCGGTTTCTTCAGGGTTCAGCCCCAGCTGCTCATACACGAAGATCACATAATAGGCAAGGTCTTCGGGAACCTGAAAAGGAAATGCATTAAAGTAAGAGAGCTGTTTCCCGTCAAATACGAGCAGATCGAAATTATGATCCCTTACATTGATAAAGACCTTGTTATCCTGCACCAGGTTTTTGTAGTTCCCGTGAATGCTCCGGATCAAGGCAGAAGAGATATGGCTGATCCTGCCGCCTGGAAAAAGCCTTCCCAGTTTTGCCAGCAGTGATGACGGAACTGAATAAACGCTGTAAAGATCCAGAGAGGCAATATGATCAAAAGAGACCAGGTCGGTGGGTTCGTGCTCAACAGTAAAGGAAAGGTAGCGTTCCTTCTCCGCCGGATCGAAAAAAACTGAAGGGATCAGCGTCGACCGGTTATTCTCGGCAATGATCCGGGTGGAGTTAAAATTTCCCTTAAGCCATGGAACCTCTTCAAAAATACTTTCAATCGGGAGACGCAACGTTCCTGTTGCAACGAAACGGTTGCGCTCCCGTTCCAGTATGCTGTAGCTTACCTCCTTCTCCGAAACCTGCAGCAAAAGATCATAGCGTTCCGCAGCCGAAGGCAGGAACGACTCGTCGGTCTTGATGAAATGTTTGCTGAAGGGTTCTGGCATGATGGCAAAGATAACAAACGATTATCAACCGGCGAAATCGGGATAGGCCGGGATTTCCGTTAAAAAAATATACGTTCCCTTTGCGTGGTCGATGAAACAGGCATAATGGTTCAGTCCGTTGGTCACGACCAGGTAATCAACCTTCAGGGTCATGTTGTATATGGCCACCTGGTCGAAAACCTCCTGGGTGATCTTAACCTCCGGGGCTTTACATTCCACCACAAGGCAGGGAGTGCCGGTTTTTGTATAGATGACCAGGTCGCTGCGCTTGGCCAGGCGGTTGTATTTCAGGGAAGCCTCCACGTGAATGAGGGAGGCAGGCACTTCCTTTTCATGGATGAGGTATTGGATGAAATGCTGCCGCACCCACTCCTCCGGGGTCAGGGTCACATATTTTTTACGGATCGGGTCAAAGATCTCCGTACGACCATTCTGGGCCCTCGTTTTTGCTTCGATCACCGGCAGGTTTAACGCTTGCATCCTTTTCAATGATCGACAAACTTACATAAAATAAGACAAAATCCGTAACTTTGCCGCCACAGGCAAGTAGAAGTTCATTAAATCAACCTTACATGAAGACAAAAAAAGAGATCGTTGATGACTGGCTGGTCCGATACACCGGAACGCCGCTGAATGAATTCGGAAGCTTTATCCTGCTGACCAACTTCAGCAAATATCTTGAGATGTTCGCCAAGTGGAACAAGGTTCCGATCATCGGCAAGGACCGTTCCATGCCCAGCGCTACGGCCAACAACATTACCATGATCAATTTCGGCATGGGCAGCCCCAACGCCGCCACCATCATGGACCTCCTCAGCGCCATCAAGCCGAAAGCCTGCCTGTTCCTTGGAAAATGCGGGGGACTCAAGAAGAAGAACAAACTCGGGGATTTCATCCTTCCCATTGCTGCCATACGCGGAGAAGGAACTTCTGACGACTATTTCCCCGAACGTGTGCCCGCACTTCCTGCCTTTAACCTGCTTAAAGTTGTTTCTACCGTTATCCACGAAAAGAACCTGGAATACTGGACCGGTACCGTATATACCACCAACAGGCGTGTTTGGGAATATGATGAGGACTTTAAGGTCTACCTCAGGAAGACCCGTGCCATGGCCATCGATATGGAATCGGCCACCATCTTCTCAGTAGGTTTCGCCAACAGCATACCAACCGGAGCCGTCCTCCTTGTGTCCGATCAGCCCATGGTTGCATCCGGGATCAAGACAACAGCCAGCGACAAGATCGTTACAGAGAAATATGCTGAAGAGCACGTCAAGATAGGCATTGAGACACTGAAACAACTTGATGCTGCCGGCATGACCGTCAAGCACCTGCGTTTCGATTAGATCCGTCATGGCCCCACGGAAGAATGAAGTAAGCTTCGAGAACATCCTCCAGGATCTGAAGAACAAGATCTTCTATCCAATCTATTTTCTGTACGGGGAGGAGCCGTTTTTCATTGACGAGATCTCCAATTACATCGAACAGAATGTGCTGAACGATCTTGAAAAGGAGTTTAACCAGACCGTGATCTACGGTAAGGATGCGGACATCCCGACCATCATCAGCTATGCCAAGCGTTTCCCGATGATGGCCAACTACCAGGTGATCATCGTGAAGGAAGCCCAGGACATCGACAAGATCGAAGAGCTCGAAGCTTATGTTGAAAACCCCCTTGCCTCCACCCTGCTGGTGATCTGTTACAAGTACGAAAAAGCCGACCGGCGGAAGAGTTTCTTTAAGCTGGTGGAGAAGACCGGGATTTTGTTTGAGTCGCCCCGTCTCTATGACAACAAGATCCCCGACTGGATTGCAAACTATGTAAGCACCCTCAACTATTCGATCACCCCCAAAGCCTGTGTTCTGCTGACAGAATTTCTCGGAAACGACCTCTCCAAGGTGGTCAACGAGATCAGCAAACTCATCATCAACATCCCGAAAGGACAGGCGATCACGGAAGAGTATGTGGAGAAGAACATCGGGATCAGCAAGGATTTCAATGTATTTGAACTGCAGAAGGCACTGGGCAGAAAAGACATTCTGCGCTCCAATCAGATCATCACCTATTTTGCGGCCAATCTCCGGGAGAACCCACTGGTGAAAGTGATCCCGATGCTTTACAGCTTCTTTTCAAAACTGCTGGTTCTGCATCACCTCGAAGACAAATCAAAGAACAACGTTGCATCCGTCCTGGGCGTCAATCCCTTTTTTGTAAGCGACTTCCAGCAGGCAGCAGCCAACTACAGACCCTCCAAACTGGTTTACATCATTTCCGTCCTGCGGGAATACGATTTAAAAGCAAAAGGAGTCGACAGTACGTCGACTCCTGATGGTGAACTCATGAAAGAGCTCGTATTTAAAATCCTGCATTGAAGTCAGCAGTCGGCAGTCGGCAGTCGGCGGTTGAAGGCGGAAAACAGAAATCGGATGTTTGCGGTCCTGTAAAGATCACAAACATCCGACTTTTCAATGACTGCCGACTGAAGACTGATTAAAATCCTCCGTCAACAATCCATTTCTTCTCCGGGTTATCTTTTCTGAGAGCAAGGTTAAATGTCTTTACATACCCGTTTTTGCAGCGGATGGAATAGGGTACAAATTCTCCGGGACCATGGCCCGATTTAAACGGTTTCCCGATAGAAATAATCGTCAATCCACCGTATTGCCCCTTCACTGCCAGTTCCATCTGAACGAAATTTATCAGGCCCGGGATAAACTTTCTTACCATATCCCAGTCTTCTTTCTGGCATGCTGTGAAAAACATCCTGGCTGCTTCATCGCTGGTTATCCCTCCCACGCCCAGGTTTTTATCGCTCATGATGTCCTTCATGGCAACCCAATTCACTTCGGGGGGGAGCGTGATGACAAAGAGTTCATTCTTCGCCGGTTCGTTGTATTTTATGTTTGTCATCCGGATGACCTGGATCTCCTTGCCTGCTGAATCAATATACACATTGAATGACTTGAGCAGCTTGCTTGTTTTATCAAAGGTGTAGATCCTGGTGTTGTTGGATTCAGGGATGCTGGAATTCAGCGCATAGGTATTCCTGAAATCTCCGGTCGCCTTTGCATTTACAGTGAGGATGATCTCGTTTCCCTGCTCCTCTATCCTGTATTTTGAATCGCTTCCTTTTGCAGCACGTTTCTCTTTCCGAAGGATCTCCATCGGGTCCAGAAGTATCTTCATCCAGCTGACATAGCCCGCACCAGGCCCCGACTTCAGCGCTACCCCGATCTGGTCGCAGTACATGTACTGGTTCACACCGTCCATCACCACCGTTCTTCCTTTTTTCTCGATCCTCCACCTTCCTGGTTCTGCATGATTCGGATCTCCGAAAGCACTCCAGAGTTTATGGCTGACAAAATCCCCGCTCATATTAATGTACTCGAAGTTATCGCCTTCCTGCGTCCTTACATCGTACTCCATGTATACAGACGTCACATCCCACAGTGCCCTGATCGAACTCCCCAGCAGGGTGCTGGCAGCCTTTGCATCAGAACCTGCCCCGCTGCGGTTGTGGAATATCGGGAAAAGAACGAAGATCAGTGCCATCACAGCGGCAACAGCAGTCACTCTTTTCCATACGGGAGACATCCCCGGCAGTATCCGCCCCCTGCGTGACTGAAACGGGCTTCCCGAAGAAAGTGTTCTGCCGGCGATCTCCTGCTGAAGATTTCTTCCGGCATGAATGCCCACCTTCGGTTTCAGTTCTGAAACAACCGCGGACATTTCTTCATAGAGCGTCCGGCACTCTTCACATTCCCTGAAATGGGAAAACAGTTCGTTTTTTACCTCCGGGCTGATGCTGTCATCAAACAGATCGGCCATTTTTTCACTGACTTCAACGCAATTCATAATTTACCTCCTCTTGCTTTTTTACTTTGGTTCTTAGCTTAATGATACCATAAGAAAATCGCGATTTTATGGTTGTAACCGGTACCTTCATGATCTCAGCAATTTCAACAAAGCTCATCTCGTCGACCACCCTGAGACGGATCACCTCTGCCTGTTCCTCCGGTATTGACCGGAGCATGGCGTCGATCCGGGTAAACTCCTCCCGGGCGATCATCTCTTTCTCATGATTTGAGTCTGTGATGACGGCTGATCCGTTATGACCGTTCAGCTGTTCGAAACTGCTCTTTGATTTCTTCCGTAACTGGTCAAGACAGGCGTTGTAAACCATCCGGAATACATAGGAGGAGGCCTTGTCAATATGCTGCCGGCTCCCCTGCTCCTGGTAAACCCTGATCATGATCTCCTGTACCACATCTTCTGCCTCCTCCTGGTTTCCCAGTCTGAAAAATGCATGCCGCACGAGCCTGTCCTGGTTCTTCCTTACAAATCCTGCCAGGTCGGCCGGAGTCTGAGGAAATTTATCGGGATTTTCAGTCATTGGAAACTGTTTTACGGGTTAAAATCAGTGATAAGACGAAATAAGAGGGGGAAAAGACGTAAAAAAAGGAAGTTTTTTTTCGTGACGCGTGTTACCCTAATGGCGCGCGTCTCCGACGCGTGCCTGTATGTTGATTAAGTTGCAGCACGCGTCAGAGACGCGCGCTATTGGGGTTGCAGCACGTGTTGATTAAGTTGCAGCACGCGTCAGAGACGCGCGCTATTGGGGTTGATTAAGTTGCAGCACGCGTCAGAGACGCGCGCTATCAGATTGTCACCGCTTATAATTAAATTCCGATGAGCGATACATCTCATCGATGAGTTTCGCGTATTTATCGAGGATGATCTTTCTGCGGAGCTTGAGTGTGGGGGAGAGTTCTCCGGTGGCGACGCTCCATTCATCGGAGATGAGCCTGAATTTTTTGATCCTTTCAGTTTGTCCGAGGTCGAGGTTGTACTGGTCGATCTCGCGCTGGATACGGCGGATGATGTTCTGGTTTCGTGCTGCTATCTCGCGGCTTTCAAAGGCAATGTGCTTGACGGCACACCAGTTCCGCACGTGTTCAAAGTTGGGCAGGATAAGGGCCGCAGCATACTTGCGGTTCTCCCCGATCACCATCACCTGTTCGATAAAGGGTGATTCCTTGACCTTCTGTTCGATGGGCTGGGGAGCGATGTATTTGCCGCCCGAAGTCTTGAAGATCTCCTTCTTCCTGTCGGTGATCCGCAGGCAATGATCTTCGTCGAGTTCGCCGATATCGCCGGTATGAAACCAACCCTCCTCGTCGAACACTTCACTGTTTTTGTCAGGACGGTTAAGGTATCCCAGCATCACGCCCGGGCTTTTAACCAGTATCTCGCCATCCTCTGCGATCTTCAGTGTCACATCACGCAGGACAGGCCCCACTGTACCGAACTTCACGCCTCCCTTTCCCCAGCGGAAACAGGTGATGCCCGGGGAGGTCTCCGTTAGACCGTAGGCCTCCAGGATCGGGATGCGCGCCGCATAAAAGATCCGGGTCAGCCGCGGATGCAGGGATGCGCTGCCGCTCACGATGAATTTCATATGTCCCCCCATAGCACTTCTCCATTTGCGGAAAACAAGGATGTTGGCTATAAAGAGTTTCAGTTCATAAAACCATCCATTTTTATGGTCAAGTTCATATTTATGACCCTGCCGCAAGGACCAGAAAAACAAGGTTTTCATGGGTTCCTTCAATCCGCGGCCCTTCATCACGATCTTTCCGTAGATC
>Ga0114951_10001132_pt1 | contig 34439 bp, 29 predicted proteins | sample AM7aDNAmetaG_FD_88677 | JGI IMG/M metagenome (GOLD analysis project Ga0114951, IMG submission 88677) | Freshwater microbial communities from Finland to study Microbial Dark Matter (Phase II) - AM7a DNA metaG | ecosystem: Environmental > Aquatic > Freshwater > Lake | place: Finland: Lake Alinen... | reverse complement strand
TCGGTGCGAATTGTGAGATCGGGCCGTTCGCGAAGCTTCGGCGTGGCACTGTGATCGGCGATGGGTCGGTGATCGGAAGTTTTGTAGAAGTGAACCGGAGCCATCTCGGCAAGAAAGTTCTGGCCAAACATTTGACTTATTTGGGGGATGCAATGATTGGGGACGGCTCGAATATCGGGGCCGGGACGATCACGGCAAATTTTGACGGAAAGAAAAAGCATCAGACGACGATCGGTAAAAATGTAATGATAGGTTCTAATACGGTTTTCGTGGCGCCCGTCCGGATCCCGGATGGAGCGAAGACCGGCGCGGGATCCGTGGTGATCCCGAAAACAAAAATTAAAAAAGGTGATGTGGTCGTCGGCGTTCCCGCCCGGCCCATCTTAAAGAAGAAAAGGTAGGGTGCTCTTATGGTGAAGATTGCGAAGCTCAATAAAAAACAGAATGGTGACATGGTGCTTTTGACGGGGAGCTCTCATCCGGAGCTTGCCAAGGAGATTGCCAAGAATCTTGGCATTCCGCTCGGCGATGTGCTGCTCGGCCGTTTTCCGGAAGGGGAGATCCAGCTCCAGATTCGCGATAATATCCGGGGCAAGGACGTTTTTATCGTTCAGCCGACCTGCACGCCGCCGAACGAAAGTCTTATGGAGCTTTTGATTCTGATCGATGCCGCGCGCCGCGCTTCGGCCAAACGGATCACGGCAGTGCTGCCGTTCTTTGGCTATGCCCGTCAGGACCGCAAAGACAAACCCCGCGTTCCGATCACGGCGAAGCTTGTGGCGAACCTGATCGTCAGTGCCGGCGCGAATCGTGTTCTTGCGATGGACCTTCACGCAGGGCAGATCCAAGGATTCTTTGATATTCCGGTGGATCATCTCTATTCGATCAACGTGCTGGGGAGCTATTTCAAGAAAAAGAAGATCAAAGATCTTGTGGTTGTTTCACCCGACGTGGGCGGGATCAAAATGGCGCGGGGATACGCCAAGCTCTTTGATTGCGATTTTGCGATCGTGGACAAACGTCGTGAGAATGCGTCCCAGACGCATGTGATGCACATCATCGGTGCCGTGGCCGGGAAGAATGTCATTATCATTGATGACATGATCTCGACCGGGGGGTCGCTTGTGGAAGCCGCCAAAGCTCTCAAGACCGCGGGGGCATTGGACATCTATGCTAACATTGTGCATCCTGTTCTGGCCGGAAGTGCTGTGGAAAGGATCCAGAGTTCCGTTATCAAGGAGCTCATCGTGACGAACAGCATTCCTTTGGGCAAGGAAAAGCGGATCAAGAAGATCACTCAGCTTTCGATCGCCCCGCTTTTAGCTGACGCAATCTGCCGGATCCATTACAACGAATCGATCAGCACACTTTTTTCAAGCGCAGGTGTTGAAGCATAAACCGAACAAGAGGGAAGTCACTTCCGTCTTAATCACAGGACATCAAGGAGGAATTTTCAATGCAAACTTTTGAACTTCAAGCTAAGGCACGCACCGCGGACGGGACGAGCAAGGCGCGCGCGGTTCGCCGCAACGAAATGTTTCCTGCCGTGGTTTACGGCCATGGGATGAAACCGCTCTCGATCGAAGTGCCGGACAAGGCATTTCTTAAGGCGATCCATACGAAGGCCGGCGCAAACGTCCTGATCACACTTCAGGTCGAAGGCGTAAAACTGAAAGAATCCACCTGTCGCATCAAAGCGATCCAGAATAATCCCGTTACGGACAAGATCGACCATATTGATTTCATGGTCATCTCGCTCACAGAAAAGATCACGGTCAAGGTGCCGGTGGCCCTTCTTCATATTGAAGAAGCGCCTGGTATCAAGGAAGGCGGGTCGCTTGACTTGGTGCATCGTGAAGTCGAAGTGGAGTGCTTGCCCACGCAGATCCCGGAAAAGATCGAGATCGAAACGAAGGCGATGAAGATCAACGATGCGGTCCATGCCAAGGATTTGATTCTTCCGCAGGGGATCAAGTGCATGCTTCCGCCAGACGAGGTGGTTCTTGCGATCCATCCGCCTCGTGAAGAAGAAGTGAAGCCGGCCGAAGAAGGAGCCGCTGAGCCCGAGGTTATGGAAAAGGGCAAGAAGGATAAGGAAGGCGAAGAAGGTGCTCCTGCGAAGGCTGCGCCTGCCGGAGCCAAACCCGCCGCTGCACCTGCTGCAGGAAAGCCTGCCGCAGCTCCAGCCAAAGAAGGAAAGTAGAGACGGATCTCCCGGAAGACGCGCAAGCGTCTCCGGGAGAATCATGAGGCTCTGATGAAACTCATCATTGGGCTTGGGAATCCCGGAGACCAATACGCCCATACGAGGCACAACATCGGCCGCCGGCTGATGGAGTTTATCGTTGAGGAAGAGAAAGTAAAGTTTGCCTCTAAAAAGTCCCAGAAAGCGGCCCTATCCTCAGTTTGGTGGAATGGCGAGATCGTTCAATTGGCGTATCCTCTGACTTTTATGAATCTTTCCGGCGAAGCGGTCGGGGCCCTTGTGAGGTATTGGAAAGTCGAGGTAGCCAAAGATCTTTTGATTGTGGTCGATGATGTCGCGTTGCCATTCGGGAAATTTCGTTTACGAGGCGAAGGGAGCTCTGGCGGGCATAATGGTCTCGCTTCGATCGAGGAGCAGCTAGGCAGTTCTGAATATCCGAGGCTTCGGATTGGAATCGGCTCCAACGAAAACAAAAAAGACTTAGAGCCGGCAGGGTTGGGTGAGCCTCTCCGGGATTATGTACTTTCCGCATTTAATGCTGCGGAAGAGAAGAAAATGAAAGAGCTTCTTGGAAATGGGATGCAAGTGTGCCAAGCCTGGGTTACGGAACCTCTGGCGAAGGCAATGAGCCGGGTCAACTAAGCTTTTTATTAAACGAGAATCAGGCCTATGCCGCATAGGGCATGACTACCTATCGATAAAAAGAAAATCAAAGTCAGGGTTGCCCAAGCACGGCATTTATGTTACATTGTCTCTTCTTTGAGCCTTTTTGAAGGCCTAAAAACTTCATAACTGCTTCTGTAGCTTCTGTTTATGAAACTTACGGAAAGAGTTATCATTTTAATCCAGCACTGTGTTATTGTCAGATTGAACGATTCGCAGTGCAGTACCGTTAACCATTCATGAAAAATAAATGGAGAACGGTGCAAGACGCAGAGGGAGTGTGTGATGAAAAAATATGAAGGTTTGTTTATTTTTCCGCCGGAGATCACAGGGGAAAGTCACAAGGACCCTGCTGCGGAAGTTGTGAAATGGATCGAGAAGTTCGAAGGGAAAGTGATCCAGAAGACCGATCTTGGGAAAAAGCCGCTCGGTCACATGATCCGCAAATACAAGGACGGAAGAACGTTTGTTTTTGAATTCGAAATGGATCCTTCCCGGGCGCAGGATTTCCGCAAGGAACTGGAGCTTCAGGAAAATCTTTTAAGATATATGGTGAGCATCCTCGTGAAGAAGCCTGCGTTACCGCCTCTTCCGGTCGCTCCCGCTGCGACACCTAAAGCATAATCAATCCAACGCAAAAAAATATCGGGTGACCTATGGCTGTAAGTTTGAATAAAGTAATGTTGATCGGGAATCTTACCCGGGATCCGGAACTTCGTTATATTCCTTCGGGGCAGGCCGTGACGACGTTTACGATCGCCGTCAATCGTACGTACAATTCCAAAGCCGGTGAAAAAAAAGAAGAAGTTTGCTTTATCCGGATCGTGGTTTGGGCGCGTCTCGCGGAGATCTGCAATGAATATCTAAAAAAAGGTCGTCCTGTTTTTGTGGAGGGAAGGATCCAGACCCGGAGTTGGGATGGCCCGGATGGTAACAAGCGCTATTCTACCGAAGTGGTCGCCGATAATGTTCAGTTCCTCGGCTCGAAACCCGGAAGCGGGAAGAGCGATGCGGCGGATGTGCCGACGATGGACGTAGATGACAGCATTTTTGAAGCCCCGGAGGGCGGCATGCCTTCCAAAAAGGATTCCGTCTCCCTTTCAAAGGACGAACTTAAACCCGACGAAGAAATTCCCTTCTAAATCAGCCAGGTGTAAAAAATATGAAACCTAGATCCTCTTCAAAATTTGGAAAATTCGAAAAGAAAAAGCCTTTTGATAAGAACGCCCGTGGCCCCAAAAAAGGTGAAAAGGGTTATGGCTCTCCGAGCCGGACACCTTCCCGGCCTGTGCGCAAGCGCATGCGTCGGGTTCTGCCGATCATGGATTACAAAGATGTTGAAGCTCTCGGGAAATATATTACTGAGAAGGGCAAGATCCTGCCGCGTCGCATCACGCGTTTGAGCTCGAAGGATCAGCGGACGCTCACACGTCTCATTAAAAAGTCGCGCCATTCGGGGCTTTTAGCGTTCCAGGCGAACTGAGCGCCGGGACCATTTTAAAAAAAGAAAAAAGGGGAATTGATCCATGGAATTATTGCTTTTGAAAAATGTGGCAGATGTCGGCAAAAAAGGGGATGTCGTGCGCGTGCGCGACGGATTCGCACGGAATTTTCTGATGCCTCAGGATCTCGCGATCCCGGCGACCCGCGCCAATAAGCAGTTCTTCGCGGAGAAACGCGCTCGCAACGTTGTGCGCAAGGCCAAAGAAAAAGAAGCGGCTGAGAAACGCGCTAAAGAGATGAAGGATCTTACGATCACAATCGAAGTCCGCGCCGGTGAAGGGGACAAGTTGTATGGCTCCGTGACTGCTGAGGATCTTCGTGTGGCGCTCGAAAAACAAGGGCACGGCTTCGAAAAAAAGCAGATTCGAATTAAGGAAGCTTTGAAGACCCTGGGGACGCACCAAGTCGATCTTGAGATCTACCCGCAGGTCAAAACGCGGCTGACGGTCGAACTCGTTCGCGGCTCTGATTCTCATTAATTTAAATATCAACGGGTAATCAGGACAGTCCAGTTCGCCTTTTATCAAAAGAAGACGGAGAATTGGACGACCGTCTTAAACCTCTTCAGAGGTCATTTGTGGCTGAATTGCAGACAACGGTCAATCATTACGAAAAACTTCCGCCCCAGAATCGCGAAGCTGAAATGAGCGTTCTGGGTGCGATGTTTTTTGACGAGATCGCGCTCGCAAAAGCCATCGAAGTTCTGACCCCCGATTTTTTCTACGACCAGCGTCATCAAAATATCTTCAGCGCGATGACCGCTCTTTTTTCCCTGAATCACCCCGTGGACCTCATTACAGTTTCCGAGGAACTCAAGAAACGCCAACAGCTTGAGGGCTTGGGTGGAATCAGCTACCTGACGCAGTTGACCACGATCGTTCCTACCGCGGCAAATATTGAGCATTACGCCCGGATCGTCAAAGATAAGGCGCTCCTTCGCAAACTCATTCAGTCCGGGACGCAGATCGTGCAGAACAGTCTTGAGTCCGATGGGAATGCCCGGGAGATGATCGACAGCGCTGAAAAAATGATCTTTGATATCGGCCAGTCCCAGATCGAAAATAAGACCGTCCAGATTAAAGATATTATCCACGAGAGCATGGAGACGATTGATCAACTTTTTCAGCGCAAGGAACACATTACGGGCATTGCGACCGGTTTTCATGAATTTGACATGAAGACCGCGGGGCTCCAGCCTTCGGACTTGATTATCGTAGCAGGTCGTCCCTCCATGGGAAAATCTGCTTTTGCCACAGCGATTTGCGAACATGCCGGCATCAATCTGAAGAAACCCGTCGTTATTTTCTCGCTGGAAATGAGTAAAGAGCAGCTTGTCCAGAGGATGCTCTGCTCACACGCGCGTGTGGATGCGCAGAAGGTTCGCACGGGGTATCTCTCCCATCAGGATTGGCCGAAGCTCACTAACGCTGCCGGAAAACTTTCCGAGGCGCCGATTTTTATTGATGATACGCCGGGTCAGACCGTGCTTGAGATCCGTGCCAAGGCGCGCCGGCTCAAGATGAAACACGATATTTCGCTGATTGTGATCGACTATTTACAGCTTATGCAAGGTTCGAAGTCCTCCGAGAATCGTCAGCAGGAGATCTCCGAAATTTCAAGATCCCTTAAGGCTCTCGCGCGTGAGATCCGGGTTCCGGTCATCGCGGTGAGCCAGCTTTCCCGCGCGGTGGAGTCAAGGACCGGCAATCGGCCGCAGCTTTCCGACCTTCGCGAGTCCGGGGCGATCGAACAAGATGCAGACGTGGTTGTATTTCTTTTCCGAGAAGAGTATTATCAGCCATCTGAGGAGAACAAGAACAAGGCTGAGGCGATCATCGCGAAGCAGCGTAATGGACCCACGGGCGTTATTCCGCTCGTGTTTCTCAAGGAATGGACGCGTTTCGATAATCCCGAATTTTTTAGATCGGAGGAATCTGCATGAAGCGTTTTACGGTTCTGTTTTTAGGATTGTTCCTTTGCGCGTTCTATGCCTTCCCGGTTCTTGCCGAAGATGCGACGGATAAGACGGTTCCGGAAGCTGTGGCGGTCTCTTCGACGGTTCCCTCGAGCAGCAGTACGGAGACAACTCCCGCAAATGTCCCTACGCCGGAGGCTTCCGTTTCAAGTCCTGCCGTTCCACCGGCGGCTGAGACAACTTCTTCTGATAAAAAGGAAGAGGTCGCGCCAGTTCCAACACCCGATGCTCCCGTTTCAAGTTCTGTTGCCCAGCCGGCGACTCCCGCGCCTGTTGCTGCAGAGCCTCAGCCGGCCCCAAAAACAGTCGTGGCGATGGATGTCCGCGGGAATCGCATCGTGAGCACAAACACTATTTTGAGCAAGATCCAGACCAAGCAAGGACTCGCTCTCAAGCAGCAGACCGTCAACGAAGATATCAAACGTCTTTATGCCACCGGATTTTTTGAGGATGTGAAGCTGGAAGTGGAAGAGCTTCCCGAAGGATTTAAATTGATCGTCGAAGTGGATGAGAAGCCGATCATCAAGCAGATCGTAATCGAGGGAGCCACTTCCTTCAAAGAAGATAAACTTCGCAAGACGCTTGGCGTGATCGAGGGGCAGATCCTGGACCGCAAGGCCGTCAAAAAGGGCGAAGAAGAGATCCGCAAGCTTTATGCGGACAAGGGATTCCGGTTCGTCGATCTTCAGGCTGCTGTGAACGTCGATCCTCAGACAAAAGAAGCTGTGGTCACGATTAAGATTTCTGAGGGGAAAAAGTTTAAGATCACGAAGATCTCCTTTGAAGGGGTGCAAGCCTTTAAGGTTAAACAGCTGCAGAGGCTCATGAAGACAAAAGAGAAAAAATGGTTCTTGTTCGGGACCTTCAAAGAAGGCGACTTCGAGAAAGACCTTGAGAAGATCAGTTTCTTCTATCAAAAGGAAGGTTATCTGGATGTGAAGGTGTTACCGGAGTTTGATTACAACAAGGACCAGAACACGATTAAGATCTTGATCAAGATCGACGAGGGGCAACATTATCTGACCGGGGAGATCAAGTTTAAGGGGAATACCATCTTTCCGGAATCCGAACTTTGGCAGCAGCTCGAAATGCTTCCCGGCCTGACCTACTCGCAGTTTTATGTTGCGCAGGATATCGAAAAGATCCGCCAGTTCTACGCGAGCGAGGGTTATATAGAAGCCCGCGTGGTGCCTGACGTGAAACTGAACCGTGATAGCGGCAAGGTAGATATCCTGTATGAGATCCAAGAAGGGGACCTTTATTTTGTCGAGAAGGTTCAGATCCGCGGGAACACCAAGACCCGCGACAAGGTCATTCGTCGCGAACTCCGCATCCGTCCGGGCGAGCGCTTTGACGGCAAGAAGATCGAAAAATCCAAGGAGCGTCTCCAGAATCTGAACTATTTCGAAGAGATCACTTATGATACCGAGCCCACGACTGCCGGGCCGAATCGCAAGGATCTTATTTTCCGTGTGAAAGAAAAACGCACTGGAGAACTTTCTTTTGGCGGCGGCATCAGTTCCGTGGATACCTTCATGGGTTTTGCTGAGATTTCCCAACGCAACTTTGATCTCTTCAACTGGCCACGTTTTACTGGAGGGGGACAGTCGCTCTCGATCAAAGGACAGCTCGGAACCGTTCATAGGGAATATGATTTAAATTTTACCGAGCCCTACCTGTTCAATAAGCCCATTGCCTGGAGTACAGATTTTTATGAAACATCCATGGATAATAAGAATACTGAATTTGCCGAAAGACGGTTCGGGATGGCGACTACCTTGTCGCGTCTTTTTAAGGACGTATTCCGTCTGGGTGGCGGCTATACATTAGAAAATGTGAAACTCAAGAACATTGCGGATAATGCACCCGCCAACGTCAAGGACTTTGCGGGGCCGGACTGGCTTTCCAGGCTTCGTGCATTCACGTCCTTTGATAATCGGGATAATGTGTTCAACCCGACCAAAGGGCGTGTGATCAACCTTGGAGGTGACCTGATCGGGAGTTTTCTGGGTGGCGATCAAGAATATTATATTTTAAGGTCCGGGTATACGGAATATCTCACATTCCATAAGAAGCATCAAATCGAGTTCCAGGTTCGTTTGTCCACATCGCAGGCTTTTGGGTCGACATCCACGACTCCGGCCTATGACAGATTCTTTGCTGGCGGTCTTGGGACCGTGCGCGGTTATAATTATCGGCGGGTCGGTCCCCAAGCGAATGGCGAAGCCATAGGCGGGCAGACTATGGCTATCGCGAACCTTGATTATACTTTTCCGCTCCCATATCTTGACGCATTCCGCGGCGTGGTATTTGTTGACGCGGGCAATGTTAGCGAAGATTCTTACAATATCGATTTTGGAAAATTTGCTGTGAGCGTTGGTCCTGGCCTCAAAGTGAAGACGCCGATAGGACCTTTGGTTTTTTATTATGGTCTTCCCATTGTTAACCGGCCTGACAAGAACAGAAACGGACGTTTCGAGTTCAGTTTGAGCCGTAGCTTCTAAAACTTTTCAACTATCGTTCCATTCCAACAAAGGAGAAATACCATGAACCGTAAAATGACAGCGTGTTTTTTGGCAATACTGATGATGTTGGGCTTGAGTCTTCCGGCCTTTGCAGTCGAGATGAAAGTTGCGTATGTCGATGTGGGCGAGGTTTTTGACAATTACCAAAAGACCAAGGATCAGGATCTGGTGCTCAAGACCGCCGGAGAAGCCAAGGAAAAAGAACGTAATGACATGATGGCCAAGATCCGTTCGGCGGAAGATGAAATAGCCCTTCTCGCGGCAGATGCCCGTGCCGCCAAGCAGGAACAATTGATTGAAAAGAAGCGCCAACTCGAGGATTTTGATCGCAATGTCCGTCAGCAGCTCGCGGAACAGCGCGACAAGGTGGTTCGCGACATCTTCCAGGAGATCGATGTTATTGTTCAGGACCTCTCGGCCAAGGGTGGTTATGACATGATCTTCAATAAGCGCGTACTCCTCGCCCAGAAAAAGTCTTTCGACATCACGGCCCAGGTCTCCGCAGAGCTCGCGAAGAAGTATAAGAAGGCCTAAGCCGGAGAACGATGAAACAAAGAACTCTCAAAAACCAGGCCGTTTTCGAAGGGACGGGGCTCCATACCGGTCGAAAGGTGACGGTGTGCGTGCGTCCGGCTTCGGAGAATGCCGGGATACTTTTTTGCCGCGTCGATCTCGCTCCAGATCTTAAGGTCAAGGCTTCGATCGAGAGCGTCTGTTCCGACGAGATGCGTCAAACCGCGATCTTGGTTGGGACGGGTCGCGTTCGTACGATCGAGCATCTCATGGCTTCTTTTCATGGCCTCGGGATCGATAATGCCTTGGTGGAGATCGATGGAGAAGAAGTCCCCGGGATGGACGGAAGCGCCCTGGAATTCACGAAATCCATGATCGCCGCCGGTCTTGAAGAACAGAACGCAGAGCGGCAATTCCTGGTGGTCAAGACGCCCGTATACATTGATCAGGGCGATCAGTCGATCGTGATCTTGCCCGCCGATTCATTTTCGATCTCCTACATGCTCAACTATCGGGATGCGGACCTTCTGGACCAGTATCTGTCGCTTCCCATCATGCCGGAGATCTTTGAAAGAGAGCTGGCGTCGGCGCGTACTTTCTGCCTGAAAAAGGAAGCGGAACTCTTGCTTTCTCAGGGATTTGGCAAAGGGGCGAATCCTTCCAACACGCTCATTTTTGAAAAGAACAAACCCCTCCAGAACACTTTGCGGTTTGAGAATGAAGCCTGTCGCCACAAGATGATGGATATTCTGGGGGACCTGTTTTTGTGCGGAAAATTCATCCGCGGACACGTGATCGCTTCCCGGAGTGGCCACGCTCTTAACGTTGAACTTGTGAGGAAACTGATGATGAACACTCCCCCTGAACCCAAACCCCTCTCCAAAACGTTGAATGTTGAAGAGATACAAAAGATCATTCCTCACCGGTATCCTTTTCTTTTTGTGGACCGGATCGAGAATTTTGAGCCGGGGACGCGTGCGACGGGTTTCAAGCAGGTCACTATGAACGATTATTTTTTTCAGGGGCATTTCCCAGGTCACCCGGTGATGCCGGGGGTGCTGATCGTGGAAGCGATGGCGCAAGTCGGCGGAGTGATCATGCTGGGCGAACCCGAGAACCGGGGCAAGATCGCCTATTTCATGAGCGTGGATGCCGTCAAATGGCGCAGTCCGGTCCTCCCGGGGGATACCCTCCGTATGGAGGTCGAGGTCCTGAAGAAACGAGCCAAGTTCGGTCAATGTGCCGGCAAAGCCTATGTAGGGGACAAACTTGTATGCGAAGCGGATGTGAAGTTCGCAGTGGTCGATCGGGAATGATCCATCCCACCGCGATCATTCATCCGGACGCCGTTTTGAGCGAAGGGGTGGAGATCGGCCCTTGGGCCATCATCGCGGCAACGGTGAAGATCGGGGCGCGCACGAAAGTCGGACCGCGCGTGACGATCGAGGGGCACACCACGATTGGAGAAGATAACGAGATCTTCACCGGTGCAGTGGTGGGCAGTCTTACCCAGGATAAAAAAGCCGATGGCGGAGTGAGTTATCTCAAGATCGGCGACCGCAACACGATCCGTGAATACGCGACTCTGAATCCCGGCACACTGAACGGGACCGAGACTGTGATCGGGAACGACAATCTCCTGATGGCTTACGCGCATGTGGCCCATGATTGCATTATTCATAATGGCGCAACCCTTGCCAATAACGCGACGCTTGCAGGCCACGTGATTGTAGAGGACCAAGCGATCATCGGAGGCCTCTCCGCTGTCCATCAATTCGTCCGGATCGGAAAATTGTCGATCACGGGAGGCTGTTCCAAGGTCGTGCAAGACATTCCGCCTTTTATGATGGTCGATGGCCATCCGGCGCATGCTTTTGGGATCAACTCTGTCGGTCTGGATCGTGCGGGATTTACCCAGGAAGACAAGTCATCTATCAAAAAAGCCTTCAAGATCATCTTCAAGTCGGGTCTCATCTTAAAGAACGTCATCAAGCAGATCCAGCAAGACATTCCCTCAAATCCTTCTATTCAGACGATCGTTGATTTCTTGGAGAAGTCCGAACGGGGCATTTGCGGATAACTATCTGCATTACCAACCAGAGAACGCTGTCATGAAAACCATGGGGATCATCGCGGGGAACGGGCGATTTCCTATCCTGGTGGCGGAAGAGGCCAAGCGGGCGGGATATCGGGTCGTGACTTGCGCTATCGAGCAGGAAGCTGAACCCGCCATCGAGAAGCTTTCGGATGCTTTTTCATGGGTGAAAGTTGGCGAGCTCAAAAAACTTTCGAAATTCCTCAAAGATGAAGGAGCTCACGAAGCCATCATGGCCGGCAAGGTCGAAAAAGTGCGTTTTTTTAAAGAAAACGTGCGGCTTGATCTCGATATGATGGCGGTTCTTGTGAAGCTGAAGGATCGCAAAGACGATTCTCTCCTCGGCGGTATTGCAGATTACCTCTTTAAAAAAGGCATTGTGCTCCAGGACTCGACTTGTCTTCTCAAGGATATGATGCCTGGACCCGGACTCCTCGGGAAAAAGAAACCCTCCAAGTCGATCATGGACAATATCGATTTTGGTTTTGAGATGGCGCAGAAGGTCTCCGGTGCGGATATCGGACAGACGGTGGTTGTGAAGAATAAAGCAGTGCTCGCGGTTGAGGCTATTGAAGGCACCGACGAAGCGATACGTCGCGGCGGAGCGCTCGGGCGCGGTAAGATTATTGTGGTGAAAATCGCCAAGCCGAATCAGGACATGCGTTTTGATGTACCGGCGGTGGGCTTGAAGACCTTGGAAGGATTGATCGAAGCCAAGGCCGAGGCATTCGCCTTCGAAGCGCATAAGACTCTTTTTATCGGTAAAGATATCTTTGTGGAAAAAGCCAATCGCGCAGGCATTGTTCTCTACGGCGTAAGCGACCGGCCTTGATAGATAAAGAAATATAATGAACAGCGAAAAAATAAAACCCTCCGGCGGACTTCAGCGTGAGATCCAAGAGCTTAGTGTGCTTTATGAGATCACCCGGCACATGACGGCCCCATTCCCGATCGAAGAGCGAATGAGAAAGGCGCTGGATGTTCTTCAGGAAAAAATGGGCATGCACCGTGGGACCCTAACGCTTCTGGATGCTGACGGCGAGAGCCTCACGATTGAGATCGCCCATGGCCTCGACGATCAGGCCAAAAAGAAAGGCCGCTACAAGGTTGGGGAAGGGATCACCGGCAAGGTCGTGGAGGCGGGAGAGCCGATCGCGGTGCCCAATATCGGGGAAGAGCCGCTTTTCCTTAACCGTACCGGCGCACGGAAGGATTTCCGTCGCAACCGGATCGCTTTTATCTGTGTCCCCATCAAGATCGATCAGGAAACTATCGGGGCGCTCAGCGTGGATCGTCTTTTTGAGGGTAATATTTCTTTGGACGAAGATCTGAGGCTTTTGACCATCATTAGCTCCATTCTTGCGCAAACTGTTGCGAGTTACCGGCTACGCGAAAAAGAAAAAGTGAAGCTCCAATTCGAGAATGTCGAGCTGAAGCGCGAACTTGCCAAAAAATTCCATCCGACCAACATCATCGGTAAAAGCAAGCGCATGGAAGAAGTTTATGAGGCTATCGACATGGTCAGTCGGACGCGCTCGACCGTGCTCTTGCGGGGTGAGACGGGGACTGGGAAAGAATTGGTGGCGCACGCGATCCATTATGGGAGCTTTCGTTCGAAGGGACCTTTCGTGAAAGTGTCCTGCGCGGCTTTGCCGGAAACGCTTTTAGAGAGCGAGCTTTTTGGGTATGAGAAAGGCGCCTTTACCGGAGCAGCCGCAAAGAAGCTGGGACGTTTTGAGATGGCGGACGGAGGGACTCTCTTCCTCGATGAGATCGGGGATATTTCAGCCTCGATGCAGGTCAAACTCTTGCGAGCGCTCCAGGAACGAGAGTTCGAACGTGTCGGTGGAACCCAGACGATTCGTGTGGATGTGCGGGTGATCGCGGCGACAAATCGCGATCTTGAGAAGGCGATCCAGGAAAAGCAGTTCCGGGAAGACCTTTATTACCGGCTCAATGTGGTCCCGATCTTGTTGCCATCTTTAAGGGAAAGACGGGAAGACGTCCCGCTCCTGGTCGCGCATTTCTTGAAAAAGGCAGATCTTGAAAACGGGAAAAAAGTGAAATTCATTTCTGATGACGCCATGAAGTATCTGATGGGATACTCTTGGCCCGGTAATATCCGTGAGCTTGAGAACGCGATCGAGCGGGCCGTGATCCATTGCAAGTCCGATACGCTCGAAGTCGATCTCTTCCCAATCCCCGGGCCCAAAGGCCATGCGGTTACGATCCATCCAAAAATTTCTGAGTTCTCGATCGAAGGAAAAAGTGAAGACGCTTCAGGGAATCTCCCTGCGGCTGTCGAAAATCTTGAAAAGAAGCTGATCCAGGAGGCTCTCCACTCCAACGCCGGGAATCAGCGTAAGACGGCCAAGGCGCTTGGTGTTACCGAGCGTATCCTTGGGTATAAGATCAAGCAGTACAGTCTCAAATAGGCGGTTCCTACAAAATTGTAGGTGGTGGGGTCAAAGCGACAAATTTGTGGCTTTTTAAGGTGATCGAGATGAGATTCCCAAGAGGGGGATATCTTTGAAATTGGCATGGAAATTGCTTGTTAATGTGTAACAAGCTTTTGTAAGTCTTGATGAGAGAAATAGGATTTTAAAATCGTACAATCAAAAGGGGGATGTCATGTGCAAGGAAAGCGGTTGTAACTGCGGTTGTGGAAAAGTGGATGTGACGAAGATCTTTGGAAGTAATGTTTTTAATGACCGAACGATGAGGGAACGTCTTCCCAAGGAGACCTACAAGGCCCTCAGAAAAACGATCCAACAAGGGCTTCCGCTATCGCCTGAAGTGGCCAATGTAGTTGCGAATGCGATGAAGGATTGGGCTATCGAAAAAGGCGCGACGCATTATACCCATTGGTTCCAGCCGCTTACGGGCCGGACCGCGGAAAAACATGATTCTTTTATCTCTCCGACCGACGATGGCAGCGTGATCATGGAGTTCTCCGGGAAGCAATTGGCACAGGGTGAGCCGGATGCATCGTCATTCCCGAGCGGCGGTCTTCGTTCCACATTCGAAGCGCGTGGTTATACGGCGTGGGATTGCACTTCGCCCGCATTCCTCAAGGAGGATGCTTCGGGGAATGTGACCCTTGCCATTCCGACGGCTTTTTGTTCCTACACGAGCGAAGCGCTGGATAAGAAGACACCACTTCTTCGTTCCATGGAAGCGGTCTCCAAACAGGCCGTTCGCGTATTAAGAGCTCTTGGCAACAAGACCGCGAAGCGCATGACCTCGACGGTCGGTCCCGAACAGGAATACTTCCTGATCGACAAGACCTGCTATGAAAAGCGTCTCGACCTGATCGTTTCCGGAAGAACGCTTTTTGGTGCTCCGTCGCCTAAGGGGCAAGAGCTCGAAGACCAGTATTTTGGCGCGATCAAGGACCGTATTGCCGATTTCATGCGGGATCTGGATATCGAACTTTGGAAGATGGGGATCTCTTCTAAGACCAAACACAATGAGGTCGCGCCCGCGCAGTACGAAATGGCGCCGATCTTTAGTACGACCAACATCGCGGCGGATCACAACCAGCTTGTGATGGAAACCATGCAGAAAGTGGCGCTTCGCCACGGTCTCGTGTGCCTCCTTCATGAGAAGCCGTTCGCGGGCGTGAACGGTTCCGGCAAGCACAACAACTGGTCGCTTTCGACTGACGATGGCCAGAATCTTCTCGAACCGGGGAAAACACCCTCCGAGAACGAGCAGTTCCTGATCTTTGTAAGTGCTCTTCTTATAGCCGTGGATCGCCATGCGGATAAACTGCGCGCGAGTTGCGGCAATCCGGGCAACGACCTTCGCCTGGGTGCGAATGAGGCACCTCCGGCCATCATCTCGGTTTTCATGGGCGAGGAGTTTACGGAGATACTTGAAGGAATTGCCCATGGCAAAAAAGTCCAGTCCCGGGGCCAGAGTTTCCTTCATATCGGGGTGGATGCCCTACCTCCGCTCCCGAAGGACAATACTGATCGCAACCGAACGTCGCCCTTCGCATTCACTGGGAACAAGTTCGAATTCCGAATGGTCGGCTCCTCGGCCTCCATTTCAGGACCGAATATTGTGATTAATACCATTGTCGCAGAAGCGTTGGATGAGATCGCAACGCGCCTTGAGAAGGCCGGCAAGAACGGTCTGAACAAAGAAGCGACCGCGATCGTTCGTGACTCGATGAAAAAGCATGGGCGCATCATTTTTAACGGGAATAACTACTCCGACGAATGGATCGCAGAAGCCAAGAAGCGCGGTCTTCCGAATATCAAGACCGGTATTGATGCGTTGGCGACTATGGCGACCCCTCAGGCGGAGAAGCTCTTCGATAAGTACCAGGTGCTTTCTCCCAAGGAGCTGCATTCCCGCTATGAGATCTATCTCGAGGGTTATGTGAAGCACGTCAATATCGAAGCCCAAGCGTCTGTTCAGATGGTGAAGCGGCTTTTTATCCCCGCGGGGATGAAGTTTGCGGCTGAGCTCGCGGCAGGCATCGGGGCTTTGAAATCAGCTTCAGCGTCGGCCATGCCGCAGAAAGAATTGCTCGCGACTGTCAGCGGTCTTTTGTCGGTAGCTTCAGAAAAAGTTGCGGCACTTGAAACTGCGATCGAGAAGGCGCATCACGTAGCTGATATCGTCAAACGCGCTGAGGCGTTCCGTGACAAGGTGGTTGTGGCGATGAACGCTCTTCGTAAGGATATCGATGCGCTTGAGGGCGTGACTCCGACGGAAATCTGGCCTGTTCCGACCTACGCAGAAATGCTCTTCAAACTGTAAGTTTTTCAAATAGGGCAATCCCTGGCTTTTCATCAGATTTTTTTGATGAAAAGTCGGGATAGTCCTATTGTCCTCTATATTCTTCTGATCAATCGCGAATAGGGCAGGGCAGGCGAGCTTCCTCATCCCCTGAGGGACTCGCCTTTTTCGCCTCACCAGTATATGGGTGAGGACGAGCCCGCTCCGTTTGCGGCGGGTCGCCTCAAGTTTCGCGGCTTGTCTCGATTCTTTTCTTCCTGAAGCACTCCATTTTTAACCTCACTCTATATTTCTCAATAATTCTCAGCTATCCGTTCAACTTGGCACGCCTCTTGCACTCTATAAAGTGGCTCTACAATACAAGCTGAATTTTATAGGCAAAAAAATACAAAAATGTTCGACAAATTCGTGGATATGGAATTTAACCTGTGAAAGGGAGGAGTCTCAATGATGAATAAGCTAAGAAAGTGGTTTTTAGGAATATCCGGGTTCATGGTCCTCATGGGGGTCTCCAGGCTGGCGCTGGCCGCGGACGCAGTCGTTCCGGTCATCAATACAGGCGATACGGCTTGGGTGCTGCTGTCCGCAGCGCTTGTATTCCTGATGACACCGGGACTGGCGTTCTTCTACGGCGGTTTGGTCCGAAAGAAGAATATGCTTTCGGTGCTCATGCAATGTTTCATGCTGATGTGCATCATCACGCTTCAATGGGTGATCTTTGGCTACAGCCTTTCGTTCGGGCCGGATATCAAGGGGCTTATTGGGAGCTTGAGTTGGGCGGGTTTGCATGGTGTCGGGGTAACGCCGTTCGCGGATTATTCGGCGACGGTTCCGCATCAAGCCTTTATGATCTATCAAGCGATGTTTGCTATCATCACACCGGGCCTGATCTTGGGAGCCTTTGCGGAGCGCATGAAATTCTCCGCATTTGTTGTCTTCTCGCTTCTTTGGGCTACATTTGTTTATGATCCCGTCTGTCATTGGGTATGGGGCGTTGGCGGTTTTTTGAGAAATATGGGAGCCCTTGATTTTGCTGGCGGCACAGTCGTTCACATCAATGCCGGCGTTGCAGCTTTAGTCTGCGCGCTTGTACTTGGTAAAAGAAAAGGCTATCCCGATCGCATGTCACCTCCGCACAACCTTCCGTTCGCCGTACTGGGTGCGGGACTTTTGTGGTTTGGCTGGTTTGGCTTTAATGGCGGAAGTGCCCTAGGTGCAAACGGTCTTGCCACGAGCGCGCTCGTAGCAACACATGTGGCCGCGGCGGCCGCAGGTCTGACCTGGTCTCTCTTGGAGTGGAAAATTAGCAAGAAGCCCACCATGCTCGGGATGATCACAGGTGCGGTTGCGGGTTTGGTTGCCATCACGCCTGCCGCAGGGTTCGTCGGACCGATTGACGCCATCTGGATCGGCATCGGAGTTTCGGTCATCTGTTATTTCTTTGTGGCCGTGGTCAAAACAAAATTCGGCTATGACGATTCGCTGGACGCTTTTGGCGTGCATGGCGTTGGCGGGATCTGGGGCGCTTTGGCGACAGGTCTTTGGGCGGCGAAGGAAGTCAATCCGGCCGGAAATAATGGGCTCTTTCACGGGAATCCAGGGCTGTTCCTTGTTCAGCTGAAGGCTGTGGCGGTCACCATAGTCTATTCATTCATTGTTTCTTTTGTCCTTTTGAAGATCGTGGATGCTGTCATGGGTCTGCGTGTTTCGGAGGATGAAGAACGCATCGGGCTGGATCTCACGCAGCATCATGAGTCGGCCTACACCATGTTGGATTAAAGGAGGAATACTATGAGATATATCGTTGCGATCATTCAGCCGGACCGGTTGGACGAGGTTTTGAGGATTTTGGAAGAAAAAGAGATCCACCTTGTGACCGTGACCAATGTTTTGGGCCGCGGGCGCCAGAAGGGTATCTCGGAAGTCTACAGGGGCCACAAGGAAGGTGGCCGGCTGCTTAAGAAAGTGAAGCTGGAGATCGCGGTCAATGAAGAATTCGTGAAACCCACCATTGATGCGATTATCGAGGGTGCGCGGACGAACCACATCGGAGATGGCAAGATCTTCGTACTTGATCTTAAAGAGTGCTTCCGCATTCGCACCGGTGAAATCGGAAAAGTAGCGATCGGATAACTTTTGTAAGGCGTGAGGTGTACGGAGTGCGACGCGTGCTTTTTTTACTCCGTATGCCTTCCGCCGTACGAACTTGGCACGTCTTTTGCATCTATAACTTGCATGGGTCTCTTTCTTTATTCGAGTCAGAATAGAGAGTGGTTTTTTTGTCCTAAAACCTACAAAAATGTATGACGAATTCGTCGAAAATGCGTTGAGTCTACAAAAATGGGAGGCGTTTGATGCGAAATATAAGTAGATATTTTTTGGGAGGCGCGGTGTTTTTTGTGCTCCTAAGCATGTCCCAAATGGCCTGGGCTGCAAGTCCGGTAGCCCCGGCTATTAGCGGCGGAGATACTTCATGGGTTCTTGTTTCGGCTGCGCTGGTGTTTCTCATGACACCTGGCCTGGCTTTCTTCTATGGGGGTCTGGTACGCAGGAAGAACATGCTCTCGATCCTAATGCAGTGCTTCATGTTGATATGCATCATCACGCTTCAGTGGGTCCTCTTCGGGTACAGTCTTGCGTTCGGTCCGGATGTTAAAGGACTGATCGGCAACTTGAGCTGGGCGGGGCTGCAGGGCGTGAGTTTGGATCCTTTTGTGGTTTATTCGGCGACGATCCCGCATCAGCTTTTTATGATCTACCAAGCGATGTTCGCGATCATCACGCCGGGCCTGATTCTTGGGGCTTTCGCGGAGCGCATGAAATTTTCTGCATTTTGTATCTTTTCGCTTCTTTGGGCCACATTCGTTTACGATCCCGTTTGCCACTGGATGTGGGGGGTTGGTGGTTTTCTTAGGGATATGGGGGCTCTTGATTTTGCAGGAGGGGTCGTGGTTCATATTAATGCTGGTATCGCAGCACTGGTCTGTGCGCTCGTGCTCGGTAAAAGAAAAGGTTATCCCAATCATATGTCGCCTCCCCACAATCTCCCGTTCGCCGTACTCGGTGCCGGGCTTCTTTGGTTCGGTTGGTTCGGATTTAATGGCGGCAGCGCGCTGGGTGCTAACAGGATTGCCGTTAGCGCTATGGTCGTTTCTCACGTCGCTGGGGCAGCTGCCGGACTGACTTGGGCGCTCTTGGAGTGGAAGTTCAACTCCAAGCCCACCATGCTTGGTATGATCACCGGCGCCGTCGCAGGACTTGCGACGATCACTCCGGCAGCGGGTTTTGTGGGGCCGATCGATGCGATCTGGATCGGGGTTCTGGCATCACTCATCTGCTTCTTTTGCGTGGCGGTGGTCAAAGCCAAGTTTACCTATGATGATTCGCTGGATGCTTTCGGTGTGCACGGCGTGGGTGGGATCGTGGGGACTTTGGCCACAGGTCTTTGGGCGACGAAAGCCGTCAATCCAGCCGGGAATAACGGACTTTTTTACGGGAACCCGGGGCTCTTTTTGATTCAGTTAAAAGCCGTGGTCATTACGATCATTTATTCATTTGTCGTTTCCTGGGTCCTTCTGAAGCTTGTGGATGTTTTTATAGGTCTGCGTGTTTCTGAGGACGGCGAACGCATTGGGCTTGATCTTACGCAGCATCGTGAGTCGGCCTACACCATGCTGGATTAAGGAGGAAATTATGCGCTACATCGTTGCGATCATTCAGCCGGACCGTTTGGACGAGGTGCTTCAAATCTTAGAAGAAAAAGAGATCCATCTTGTGACCGTGACCAATGTCCTGGGACGCGGGCGCCAAAAGGGGATCTCGGAGGTTTACCGGGGTCACAAAGAAGGCGGTCGTCTGTTAAAAAAAATAAAGCTCGAGATAGCTGTCAATGAGGAATTCGTGAAAGCGACAGTCGACGCGATCATTGCAGGAGCTCGGACCAATCACATCGGAGATGGAAAGATCTTCGTCCTCGAGCTTAAAGAGTGTTTTCGCATTCGAACTGGCGAGACCGGTAAAATAGCGATTGGATAAACTTGTTCTTAATATCACCCCCGGCCCAAAATCGCCTCCCCTGGTGATTGAGAAGTACCCCTTCTCCGGGCCGGGGTTTTTTCTCCCAGTTTCTTTTGGGGAAAAGAATAACCCGCCTTTCATTTGTTCGCTGCATCGTTACCAGTCTTCCAGACAGGAATTGTTTTAGCGTCTCTCTTTTCAGTTTCTTTCCGGCATATATCAAAAATACGGTTGATTTTTTTGCCTGTCGGATGTTCATCGCGTTCAACAGAAAGTGATAGAGGACTACAAAAATGAAGGTTTACGACAAAAATGTCATCGGAAAGATAGCTTGGAATTATTTCTGCTACAAGGTAAAGATAAAAATCATGTTGGCACGGTAGTTGCTCTACTCTTTTGAGACCCATTTCAAAAATTAAATGGACTCAAAGGAGGCATCTATGGCAAAGCAAACGATCACATCAAGGGATATCAAGCCGACACTGGGGCTTTTTGGCGCCACGATGAACGCCATGGCGCTGATCGCGCCGGGGGCGTTCTTGTGGATCACCTATCAGTTACAAGTTGCAGCGACCTCGCCCAACGGCATGTCGGTGGCTAGCGACATCTGGCCCGGCATCGTGCTCGCGCTGATCGTGGCTTTTCTGACGGCGCTTGCGTATGCCCAGCTTGCGAAGATCTATCCGGAAGCCGGGTTTGCGAGCTGCTGTTACTTTGCTGAAAAGGCTTTTCTTAACAAGGCCGGAGCCACGCATAAAACCCATAACACCCCGACGTCTCTGGCGCGTTTGGCCAAGCTCCTAACCGGTTGGTCTGCCCACCTGTTCTACTGGGTCTATCCGGGGATCATGGTGGCGTTTATGGCAATCTTGATCGGTTACATCTACACGCAGTTCACGGGTCACACTCTTTCAGCGGACGCCCTCACCTTGATCGGCGTTGCTTTCGCAGGGATTACAGGTTACATCGCCTTTCGCGGAGTGAGCGGTTCTACTAAGGCGTCGATTTGGATCAACGTGATCCAATTAACGGCCCTGGTCATTTTCAGCGGCTTGGCTATTTACTATCGCATCACGAATCCGCAGCACGCGACTCAATGGGCGTTTGCGAGTGGGTTCGACATTTTCAAGATCCATTCCCTGCAAGGGGTCCTGGTGCAATCGACCATCGCCATTTTGATCCTGGTAGGATTTGAAAGCTGCACGGCCCTGTCTGCCGAAACAAAAGATCCGGGGAAGACGATTCCCAAGGCCATCATCCTTTCTCTGCTCATTCAGGGGGTGGCGGCGTATCTTCTGCAATATTTTGCGGCAGGTTTTATGATCAGTGAAAAATTGACCATGGTGGTGAACGGCCAAACCGTGACCGGCCTGGCTGCCGCGGCAGCTTCGAGCGCTCCGATCGGGGATCTCGTGAAAATGCTGGGAGACAACGTACTGCCCGGTATCGGATTCGGGCTGATGATCACCATGGCGCTCACGGTGGCTATCGCGATCGTCGGGACGACCTTGAGTTGTATGAATACGGCCGTTCGCGTGACATGTGGCATGGCAGAAGACCGGGAATTGCCAGAAATGCTGAGCTTCATGCACGCCGGATTCAGCACACCCCATATTGCTTTGTGGGTGCTGGTCGTTGTTTCTTCCATTATTGCGGGAGTGGGCGTGCGGTCGGTTGTGGGTCTGACGGGCATCACGCTTGCCTCGAACCTCGGTACTTTCATTCTGTACGGGTTGACCTGCATTTGGACCATTCTCGCATTCAAGGATCGCAAGGATTTCAGCGCTCTGAAGCACGGCTGGATCCCGGCGTTGGGACTGATCGCGAATATTGTCATGGTGATCGGTATTCTCTATCTGTACATCATCGGGAATGCGGATGCCAAGGCAGAAGCGAGGATCTGCTTCATCATTGCGGGCGCATGGGGAGTAATCAGCGTGTTCTACGTTTTGCTGACCAGCGTTCAGAAGACTTATCGGGTCAAAGTGGTGACCTGCGTGATGCGTCCCGAGCAGCTCGGAGACGTGGCTGCGGCACTCAGAAGGGAATCTCTTGTGGTCGGCATGACCGTCACCGACGTCCGTGGTTTCGGCCGGCAACATGGAGAGACCGAGGCGGATCTGCCGGTCCATGAAGATACGATCCGATTTCAGCCAAAGGTGAAGATCGAAGTGCTCGTCCGGGACTGGGATGTCAACAAAACCATGCAAGTGATCTCCAGTGCCGTGCGTACGGGGAATATCGGTGATGGCAAGATCATCGTGTTCGAGGCAACGAGCGCCATGCGTATTCGTACGGGTGAAAAAGGCGTGTACGCGCTTTAATCGGAGATAAGGCTCATACCATTTTAAAAAGGAGGAATGCAGTCATGAAAAAGTTAGAGATCATCGTAAAACCAGGGAAAAGTTCGGTGGTGCGCGAAGCGATCGAAGCCGCCGGTTATTCGGGGATTACGGTTTCGCAAGCGGAGGGTCACGGAACTCAGAAGGGCCTGACAAAAGGGAAAAGTGACGGGAACTATCGCTTGGAATTGGTTCCCAAGGTCCGTCTGGAACTGGTCATTCCGGATTCTGCGCTGGAGTCTGTTATCGAGGCTGTGGTGAAAGCTGCGAAAACAGGGCAACCCGGTGACGGAAAGATCTTTGTTTCGGACGTTCGGGATGTAATCCGTATCCGTACCGGGGAGCACGGCGAGAAAGCAGTTTGATCGATCATAGAGGCGAGGAGCATTATGGAAATTCAAGGTTCAGATCAGATCGGTAGCTTTAAGGTGGATCACGCGGGGCTTTCCAGGAAAGGGAAACTCCCGCAAGCGGTCCACGATTTGGAAAAGCAGATGATCGAGGAGGCTATGGTGCGTTCCGGGGGGAATCAGCGCGTGGCCTCTGAGATCCTTGGGATCACCGAGCGCATGCTGGGATACCGTTTGAAACATTACGGGCTGAAGTTTTAGAAAGCATATTTAAATAAAATAACAAAGGAGGAAGTGATGGAAAAAATATTAAGAGGTTTTTTAGGGATTTTTTTGATAGGGATGTTTCTCATCCCGGGGGCTGCGTTCGCGGAGGCAACGGGCGAAGTCGCGGTGCCTAAAGTTTCCGTGGCGGAAGTTGCGCCGCCTCCGGTTGCGCCAAGTGAAGGGCTCCTCATGACTGGTTTGGGAAGCATCGGGGTCGGGGATCTTCTGAAAAAGGCGGGCATTAATTTTTACGGTTATTCCGAGGCGGGGATCATGTATGACACCACGGCGACTCGGAATGGCATGGGGCCGACCTATCTGTTTTACAACTATGTCAAGAATACGCCGCTGTTTAACAAGACCAGCTTGAATCTCGAGCGGACGATCGATCCGACGAAAAAAAAGTTTGATGTTGGATTTCGGGCAGAAGGCATCTTTGGTTCGGATGCTAAATTCATTCACTCGAACGGGTTGATGGATAAGCAAACGGGCCGCTATCAATGGGATCTTCTCCAAGCTTATGTCGACGTGGCTTTCCCCTGCGTGCCGATGAAACTTCGCGTTGGAAAATGGATCGAGCTGGCCGGTTTTGAGCACTTTAGCGCTAACCTCTACGGAGCTTTCGGAGACGCTGCGAGGGCACTTTATTCTTACAGCTATCAGTTTCTCTATGCGGAACCGGGCACCCAGACGGGTGCTTTACTCACCTATGTGTTTAGCCCTAAATGGACGGCTGATCTCGGAATTACGGAAGGTTGGAACCAATCCATACGGGATGCCAACCATAGCCCAGATTTCCTGGGCCGCTTGACCTACACACCGACTGACAAGACTGCCGTTATTTTCGTGATGACGGAAGGACCGCAGTTTCCGTTCGGTGCTGGAAGGGGGATGCCTCCGGGAGACAGGAGTCACATCTGGACCAACTTTGACTTAGTGGTCACCCAGAAAATCACTGATAAGTTAAGCCTTGGGGTGGGCATGGACTATGTCCAGACCCCGAGGATTCCCGGTTACACAGGCGGATCCAAACAGTGGGGCGGTGTGGCCGGCTACAGCAGCTATGCGCTTAATCAATACTTTACGCTCAATACGCGCGCGGAATGGTATGGAGACGGTTCCAAGGGGTTCTCCACCGGTTATCCCGGAGGCACCAACGCCAACTACATGGAAGTGACGCAGGGTGTGGCGATCAAGCCGTTTCCCAAGAACAATGTTCTGTCGCGCTTGCTGATTCGGCCGGAAGTCCGTTACGATATCTCGGACCATGCGGTCTTTGCTAAGGGTCAACACAATCAAGTAACGCTTAGTGCGGACGCCCTTTTCACTTTTTAAAGTGACGTCGAAAATAGGACACGCTGGAGGGCAGTTGAGCCATTTGTTCGGTTAAGAAAATTAGGTCCAACGGCTATTTCAGGGGACAGGCGTTTCATGTGCCTGTCTCCTGTCTGCCAGTGGAATTTTATCCCGGTCCCAAGATCGCCTCCCCTGGTGATGATGCCTCGATCAACCTGTTTTTCATGGAAGGTTGAGGCTGGGCCGGGACTTTTTTTAAGTTTTTGAGATTTAGAGCGCCGAATTTTACGAACATCCGCCGCTGGACAGTTCTCCAAACCTGAAGTATTCTATGCGCCGACATGAAGGCTGTTTGGTCGTCCTAATTATCCTTTAATTCTTTAATTAAATGGGAATTAGGACAGTCCCAATCAACCCGTTAAATTAGCGGAAAGATTGGGACGGTTTTTATAGAAGCCCACTGATTCACTTACCCCAGGTAAAACCATGAAGAAAGCGATACTAGCGCTCGAGGATGGTGTGTGGTTCGAAGGCGAGGGTTTTGGCGCCGAGGGCGAAACTTTTGGGGAAGTCGTTTTCAATACCGGCCTAAGCGGCTATCAAGAGATCCTCACCGATCCTTCCTATAAAGGTCAGATGGTTTGCATGACCTATCCCCACATTGGCAATTATGGCGTCAACTCTGCCGACGGAGAATCCTCCCGGCCTTGGGTCGAAGGGTTTATCATCAAGGAATTGAGCCCCATCGTGAGCAATTACCGCTCTGAGATGACGCTCGACCAATACCTCAAGAAATACAATATCCTCGGCATTCAGGGGATCGACACCCGCAAGCTTGTGAAACACCTCAGAACCGTCGGTGCGAAAAAAGCGGTTATTTCCACCCAGGAACTTGATCCAAAAAAACTTGTCCAGAAGGCCAAAAAATCCCGAAGCATTGAAGGCGTGGACCTCGTGAAAGAGGTGATGTGCCAAAAATCTTTTGTGTTCGATGAGGTCATGCCCGCAGAATTCGCCTGGGGCGATCAGCGGAAAAAGAAATTCAAGGTTGTAGCCGTGGATAGCGGCACCAAATGGAATATCCTCCGGAAACTCAACCAGCACGGCTTTCATGTTCAGGTGGTTCCCGCGACCGCGACGGCCGAAGAGATCCTGGTCTACCAGCCGGACGGGATCTTTCTTTCGAATGGTCCCGGAGATCCTTCCGCGGTGAAATATTTGGTTGAAACGGTTCGCAAGCTTATTGGTAAAAAGCCCATGTTTGGGATCTGCCTTGGCCATCAGATGATCGGGCAAGCGCTCGGCGGAAAGACTTCGAAACTCAAGTTCGGGCACCACGGAAATAACCAGCCGGTCATGGACCTCAAGACTCGGAAAATCGAGATCACCTCTCAGAATCATAACTTTGTGGTGAATGTCGATACGCTTCCGAAGAACGAGGTCGAGATCACCCATATCAATTTGAATGACAAGACGCTTGAGGGGTTGCAACACAAGAAATACCCGCTCTTCAGCGTGCAATATCACCCAGAGAATGCTCCGGGACCCCACGACAGCGATTATCTTTTTACCCGTTTTTATGAACTTATTGAGAAGAATCAATAACATGCCTAAGAGAACCGACATCAAAAAAATCCTCATCATCGGCTCTGGCCCTATCATCATCGGGCAGGCCTGCGAATTTGATTATTCAGGCGCGCAAGCCGTGAAGGCTTTGAAGGAAGAGGGCTACAAGGTCGCGCTCATCAATTCGAATCCTGCGACCATCATGACCGACCCCGATCTCGCGGACGCAACTTATATCGAGCCGCTCACCGTGGAATTTCTTGAGAAGGTCATTATCAAAGAAAAGCCCGACGCAGTCCTGCCAACCATGGGCGGACAAACCGGATTGAACCTGGCCGTTGAAGCTTATGAAGCGGGAGTGTTTAAACGCCATAATGTCGAGATGATCGGCGCGAAGTACGAGGCGATCAAGAAGGCTGAGAATCGCGAGGAATTCAAGCGTGCCATGCTGAAGATCGGCCTGGATCTTCCGAAGAGTGATTTTGCCTATTCTTTGGAAGAAGCCGAGAAGGTTGCCGAAAAGATCGGCTATCCGGTGATCGTGCGCGCGAGTTTCACGCTCGGAGGATCCGGAAGCGGTGTTTGCCATAACATCGAAGAACTCCGGACGACAGCACGCACCGGGCTGGATTACAGCCGCGTTCATGAGATCCTGATCGAAGAATCGATCGTCGGATGGAAAGAGTATGAATTGGAAGTGATGCGCGACACCAACGACAACTTCGTCGTCATTTGTTCGATCGAGAATCTGGATCCGATGGGGGTCCACACTGGTGATTCCATCACTGTGGCGCCGGCGCAGACCCTGACGGACCGGGAATATCAGCGGATGCGCGATGCCGCCCGCAAAGTTATGTCCGAAATTGGGATCGAGACCGGAGGTTCGAACGTCCAGTTCGCAGTCGACCCCAAAACAGGTCGCATGGTCATCATTGAAATGAACCCGCGCGTTTCCAGGTCTTCGGCGCTTGCCTCTAAAGCTACGGGATTTCCGATCGCAAAGTTTGCGGCCAAGCTTGCGGTCGGGCTGACGCTGGATGAGATTCCCAATGACATCACCAAGTACACACCGGCTTCGTTTGAACCTTCAATTGACTATTGCGTGGTCAAGATCCCGCGCTTTGCTTTCGAAAAATTTGAGGGCGTGGATGACCGTTTATCCACCCAAATGAAATCCGTGGGCGAGGTCATGTCCATCGGCCGCACTTTCAAGGAAGCGTTCCAGAAGGGTCTGCGATCGCTGGAGACAAAACGCTTCGGGTTCGGGGGTGATGGTAAGGATAAGATCTTCGACCTCACGCTTAAGACGCGCGAAGAATATCTGCAGTTCCTCAAGACCGTTCCGCAAGACAAGGAGCTCCGTGAAAAGATCTTTGCTTATGCGAAAATCCCTCGAGAAGACAGGATCTTTTATTTGAAATACGCTTATCTGGCCGGGTACACCACCGAAGAGATCTATAAAAAAACAGGGGTCGATCCATGGTTCCTGGCGCAGCTTAAGCAGATCATTGATCTTGAAGGAGAGCTGCTCGCGGTGCAGGGGAAACCGAAGCTGCAGGACGTGCTGATGCGGAAGGCCAAGCAATATGGATTTTCCGACCGGCAGCTGGCCTTCTACTGGGGGCTTCAGGAAAAGGATGTGCGTAAGAAGCGCAAGGGTCTTGGCATTAAGCCGGTCTATAAGCTGGTGGATACCTGCGCCGCGGAATTCAAAGCCTACACGCCTTATTTTTATTCAACCTATGAAGACGAGGACGAGTCGAACCCCAGCCGAAAAAAGAAAGTCATGATCCTCGGGGGCGGGCCGAACCGTATCGGGCAGGGGATCGAGTTCGATTACTGTTGCGTTCATGCCGTGTTGGCGCTTAAGAAAATGGGTTATGAAACGATCATGGTCAACTCCAACCCCGAGACCGTGAGTACGGATTATGACACTTCCGACAAACTTTTCTTCGAGCCGCTTACGCTGGAAGATGTTCTCAATATCTATGAAAATGAAAAACCGCTCGGCGTGATCTTGCAGCTAGGCGGGCAAACGCCTTTGAATTTGGCGAAATCCCTTCTCGCAAACGGCGTGAAGATCCTCGGAACCTCGGTCGACGCGATCGATCGCGCCGAAGATCGCGACCGGTTCAAGAAGCTTCTGGGGAAGATCGGTCTTCGCCAGCCCGCAAATGGAATTGCAACGAGTCTAGATGAGGCCCATCAGATCGCCAAGGAGATCGGATACCCTGTTGTCATACGTCCGTCCTATGTGCTGGGCGGGCGCGCGATGGAGATTGTCTATGACCAGACCTCTCTTAAAAAATACATGAAATACGCGGTCGAGGCCAGTGACGACCAGCCTGTGCTGATCGATAAGTTTCTCGAAGATGCAACGGAGATCGACGTGGATCTTATTTCTGACGGCAAGATCGGGGTTGTTGGTTCCGTCATGGAACACATTGAGGAAGCCGGCATCCATTCCGGGGATAGCGCGTCCGTCATTCCTCCGTTCTCTCTCTCACGCGAGATCGTAGAAGAGATCGTCTCGAAGACCAAGCAGATCGCCAAAGAGCTCGGTGTGGTAGGACTGATGAACGTTCAGTATGCGATCCAGAAGGATCAGGTTTTTTGTCTGGAGGTGAACCCGCGCGCTTCGCGGACCGTGCCGTTCGTGAGTAAAACGATCGGGGTCCCGCTCGCGAAACTTGCCGCGCAGCTCATGGTAGGAAAAACGCTTAAAGATCTGAAATTCACTGAAGAGATCGTGCCGAAGCATGTGGCTGTGAAGGAGTCTGTCTTCCCGTTCGTGAAGTTTCCTGGGGTCGACATCATCCTTTCTCCGGAAATGAAATCCACCGGCGAGGTGATGGGGATCGACAAAGATTTCGGGAAAGCTTTTTATAAATCCCAGGACGCGGCCATGTCCCATATCCCGCGCAAGGGGACAGTATTTATTAGCGTGAAAGAAACAGATAAGCCCAAGATCGCCGAGATCGCCCGGGAGTTTCACAAGCTGGGTTTGAAGATCGTTTCGACGAAGGGAACGGCCAAGGTTCTCAAGGAAGCTGGAGTGCCCGCCGAAGAGGTTCTCAAGATGGCGGAAGGAAGTCCCAACCTTTCGCATTGGATCAAGGAAAAGAAAATGGACCTCATTATCAATACGCCGAGCGGAAAAGGTCCGATGCTGGATGAAGGCAAAATACGATCGCTGGCGGTATCCTTCAATATCCCGTGCATTACGACGCTCAGCGCCGCACGCGCGGCAGTGCGTGGACTTCAGGCTGTGCGTGATGATGACCTCGACGTGAAGTCGATCCAGGACTATCACGGCGTTAAAAGTAAATAAAACCCCCGACCGCTTTAAACATCTTCTCTCAATACCCACGCATTTGCCAATTCAAAATCGATGTGCTAGCTTTTAACTAAGGGCAAAACCTGAGAGATCAGGTGACGTTCGCCGCATGATGCGGCGAACCCGCAGAATGTTTCTGCGGGCAAAACCACAATCCCGAACGTTCGAAAGTTTTGAAGTCTTCGAATGAGGGAGGTTGGGTTGCCGGGAAGGGGATTCTCGTGAAGCGTGGCTTTCGTAAGTCATTCGTGGTTCTCATGCTTGTTGTTGTGCCGTTTGTCTATGCACAGCCGGTATCTTTCTCGCAAGATATCCTAGTATCTCCTGAGGTCATTTTTCCGGGTATTTCCGTATCGATGGGAAGATTTCCGACGACGGTCATCGAACCTGTCTTTTACGGTACGGCTTCTTGGTACAGCCGCTCTGATCGTGGTATTAAAAAGCGGACAGCGAGCGGGGCGATCTTTGATCCTTCCAAGAGGACCTGCGCTTCCTGGGTTTTCCCCCTTGGGACCCGAGTCCGTGTCACCAATCTGAAGAACGGTCGTTCTGTTGTTTGTGTGGTGAACGATCGGGGGCCTGCCAAGAAACTGAAACGGGTGGTCGATCTGACCAAAACTTCTTTTCGTGAGATTGCGGATACCAAGCACGGGCTTATCCGGGTCAGTGTAGTGCCGCTCAGCCCTGCTTCTAAGCGGGCCGCTTAAAGAAACAATGCTGGTTTTTGTCAAACTTCAATGTTAAATTATTCCAATCATGAACAAACTGACTAATGCACTCATCGCGTTTCTTGTTCTGCTTGCCTTTGCTTGCCCTTTAATCGCTGCGGAAGTGGCGCCGGAGGCTGCGATCCAGGAAGAAGGATCGATGCAGCGCAAAGCGCAGCGAGGGTTCCTCAATGTTGTGCTTTCCCCATTCGAGATCTCCAATGAGCTTTCCAAAGAGGTCCGTAATAACACACTCCCGCCGAGTTGGTTTGCGGGATTGGGGCGAGGTTCAATCTATGCCGTGGGGCGCGCTTTGGTGGGGGTCTATGAAATGGTGACTTTCCCGATACCTTATCCGGCGCACTACAAGCCGATCCTTCAGCCTGAATTTCCTTGGCAACTCGCGAAAGAAAAACCTAATTTCTAAGCGACAGCCTTAATGCTTCCTTCCAGGAAGGCGAGGACTTCTTTTGCGGCTCTTCCGCTTGCGCCTTTTTGGCCGAGTTTTTCCCTCACCTGACGAAACTCCTCTTTCATTTTCTTCTGAAGTTCCGGATTTTGGAGAAATACCTTGGCTTCATGGGCGAGTGTTTCAGGATGGGCATCTTGCTGGATGAACTCGGGCACGACTTTGTCGTCCGCGAGAAGGTTAACAAGCCCGAGGTAGGGGACTTTGATGAGATGTTTTCCGAAAATATAGGTCGACCAGCTTGCCCTATAAAGGAGGAAGAACGGCGTTCCGATGAGCGCGGTCTCGAGCGTCGCGGTCCCCGAGGCTACGTAGGCGAAATCCATGGCTTTCACAAGCTCATAGAACGGGACCGACGGACATTTCACTTTGACAGGCGATCCCGCAAGCAGTTCGTTATAGACTTCGGGTGGAACGTTCGACGACTTGGAGATAAAAAAAACCGCTTCCGGAAAATCCTTCTGGAGAAGGGCCGCCGCTTGAAGCATGACCGGCAGAATGCGCTTCACCTCTTTTTCCCGAGAGCCTGAAAAAAATCCGATCGCTTTTTGGTCTAAAGCGATGCCGATCTTGGTGCGGAGCACCGCGGCCTCCGGGAGCTCCGGGATCGCGTCGAGCAGGGGATGCCCTACGAACTTGACGGCGACCCCTTCCTTTTCATAGAAATCCTTCTCGAACGGCAAAATGACGAGCATTTCGCGGATATGCTTACGCACGACATGGATCCGACGCTTTCCCCATGCCCAGAGCTGTGGGGAGATGTAATAGAGGACGGGTGCAAGCTTGGAAATCTTTTTGGCAAGTCGGAGATTGAAGGCCGGGGAGTCGATCAGGATCACAGCATCTGGTTTTTCAGCCCGTATATTTTTGAGCGTTTCATTAAAGATCTTGAGATATTTGAAATAATTGCGGAGCACATCGCCTAAGCCTAGCGCCGAGATCTTGGTCATATCATGAAAGATCTGCATGCCTGTGGCTTGCATCTTGGCTCCGCCCACGCCGCAGAATTTTGTTCCGGGCGAGAGTTTTTGGATCTCGGAAATGAGATGAGCACCGTGAAGATCACCCGAGGCTTCACAGGCGACGAGGAAGATCTTCTTGGGCATTTTAGATGGCGCTCGGTTTAGGGTGGTTTTTCTGGATGACTTCGGCGATCTTGAGGGCGATCGCGAGGGCGTTGCGCGCTGCGACATCGGGTTTTCCGGGACTGCGTCCAGTGCGGATGCCTTCAAGGAAGAATTTCAGTTCTTCCTTGAGGGGCTCGGCCTTTTCAATCGAGATGTCTTCCTGGAGGACCTCGTTACCGGTCTTGCGGATGATCTTGCCGGTCTGCGCTCCGTAATCCAGGGAAATATAGGCGTCTTCCTGGAAGATGCGGATCTTACGCTGTTTTTCGAACGTGAGCCGCGACGCGGTGATGTTCGCGATCGTTCCGTTCTTGAATTTGAGGCGGACGTTCGCGATATCTTCAAAAGGGGTCAGGACATTCACTCCGATCGCGTCGAAATGTTCGAAGGGGGAATCCACGAGCCCCAGCACGATATCAAGATCATGGATCATCAGGTCCAGCACGACGCCGCAGTCGTTGATCCTCCCCGTAAAGGGCCCGAGGCGGTGGATCTCGAGGAACCGGATATTTTTCGCGATCTCCCGGACGCGCTTGAAAGCGGGATTGTGGCGTTCGATGTGGCCGACCTGGAGGGTGCAGGAATGCTTCCGGGAAAGTTTGATCAGTTCGTCCGCTTCGCGGAGCTTCAGCGTGATAGGTTTTTCGACCAGGACGTGGATGCCCTTCTTCAGGAATTCGCGGGCGATCTCGAAATGGGTGGAGGTCGGGGTGGAGACGCTCACCGCGTCGACTTTTCCGATGAGATCGCGGAAGTCCTTATAGTAGACGGTTCCGAGTTCCTTGGCCTTGTCCTCTTTGGCGGGATCCAGATCCGAGATTCCGACCAATTGGGCTTCCGGGAGGTCGCGGTAGATCCTGGCATGTTCCTTGCCAAGGTGTCCCACGCCGACCACGCCGACTTTAGGAGGCTCCGTCATCTTAAATCCTTTATGTCTCATGAGTTATCAAGAGAAAAATAACGCTCGAGAAGCTTAAATCATAACCTTGAGCAGTGTCAACGGATATGTTACAGTGTCGCTTCAAACCGTACGGTGTTTTGCGTACGGAGTACGGCGAAGGGTATTCCTTAATACGCCGTACACCTTACTCCTTACTCGGAGATTTTTCATGGATATCTATAAAAGACTACTGAGCTATGTAAAGCCGTACCGTTGGCGCCTTGCCATTGCCTTTGCGTGCATGCTGGCCTTTTCAATGGCGAATGCCCTCGTCTCGGTCGCTCTCTATGTGATCACGAAAGGGTTCTTTCAGAAGAACCAGGTCGTCGTTGATAATATCCCTTACCTTTCAAAATATTTTCCGAAGCTGACCTCCGTAGCCTTGCCCATGATTTGGATCCCGGTCATCCTGATAGGCGTGTTCATTTTGCGCGGTTTTTTTGACTATGTGTCGAACTACAACATGGCCAATGTCGGGATCCTTGCCGTCCGCAAAGTCCGGGACGATCTCTATCGTCACTTGGTCTATCTCTCGCATGATTTTTACGCCAAAGGTCGTACTGGGGATTTTTTAAGCCGCATCACCAACGATGTCAACCAGATCCAGGGGGCGATCACGGATGTGATCACGGACCTTGTCAAACAACCGCTCGTCATTCTTTTTAATATTCCTTTTATTTTTATCTGGGGCGGGAAATTCGCGCTTATCGCGATCGTGATCTTTCCGCTCGTGGCCATTCCCATTGTGCTGTTGGGCAAACAACTTCGCAAGTTGACGAAAAAGATGCAGGAACGCACCGGAGACATCACTTCTTTTATCGGTGAGACCTTGACCGGGGCCCATATCGTAAAGGCCTTCGGCCGTGAAGAAGGGGAGATCCGGCGTTTTGAAGAGATCAACAACAGCGTTTTTGAGTTTTTTCGGAGGACCATCAAAATCACGATCATCCAGCGTCCTCTTATTGAAATAATCGGTGCGGTCGGCGCTGCGTTCGCGGTGTGGTATGGGATGCAGTACCTGTCACCGGAACGTTTTGCAGCCTTTTTTATATCGCTTTATATTTGTTATGAACCTCTCAAAAAAATAAGCAAGGTCAATAGCACCATCCAGCAATCCATTGCGGCGGGGCAGCGTATTTTCGAGGTGCTCGACTCCCAACCTACGATCCGTGACAAGTCGGATGCCCTTGTTTTCAACGAGCCGATCCGTGAGATCAGTTATGAGCATGTGGGTTTTTATTATGAATTCGATAAATGGGTGCTCAAGGATATTGAGATCAAGGCCAAACACAATGAAGTGATCGCCTTCGTGGGCGCGAGCGGTTCCGGAAAGACCACACTTGTGAGTTTGCTCCTACGTTTTTATGATCCGGTGGAGGGCGCGATCAAGATCAACGGCAAGGATGTCCGGGATCTGTCGCTTCTTTCTTTGCGTCGCTTGATCGGGATCGTGTCGCAGGAGACCGTGCTTTTCAACTGTACGATTCGGGAGAATATCGCTTACGGTCGGCCGGACGCGAGCTTAGAAGATGTGAAGCGAGCCGCCGAGATCGCCTACGCCAATTATTTTATCGAGGCCCTTCCTCAAGGCTATGACACCCCGCTCGGGGACCGTGGGCTCAAGCTTTCTGGTGGCGAGCGCCAACGTATCGCGATCGCCCGAGCACTTCTCAAGGATCCGCCGATTCTGATCCTTGATGAAGCAACCTCGCATCTCGATACGCAAAGCGAGAAAGAAGTTCAAGGAGCCCTTGAGAACCTTATGAAGGCCCGCACCGTGTTTGTGATC
>Ga0114951_10001131_pt1 | contig 34444 bp, 31 predicted proteins | sample AM7aDNAmetaG_FD_88677 | JGI IMG/M metagenome (GOLD analysis project Ga0114951, IMG submission 88677) | Freshwater microbial communities from Finland to study Microbial Dark Matter (Phase II) - AM7a DNA metaG | ecosystem: Environmental > Aquatic > Freshwater > Lake | place: Finland: Lake Alinen... | reverse complement strand
GCGAGGCGATGGTTTTCGGGGGTCCCCGCCCCCCCCCCACCCCCCCCACTGGCGGAGCCGGAGAAGACGAACGGGAGGATGATGGCTTCACCGAGAATGGTGAGGCTGCCGAGGACGAGTACGAGCAACGTGGCGGTGGCGGAGGCGAGTTTGTTGGCTTCTTCTTTGCCGCGCTCGTGGAGGATTTTGGTGTAGACGGGGACGAAGACGGCAGTGAGGGCTCCTTCGCCGAAGATGCGTCGGAAGAGGTTTGGGAGTTGGAAGCCCATCCAGAAGGCGGACCATTCGGTGGTTTTGTTGCCGAGGTACATGGCGCAGGCTTTGTCGCGGAGGAGACCGAAGACACGTGAGAGGAGGGTAAGGCCGGACATGAGGTGGGCGTGTTTGACGAAGCGGTCCGCGGAGTGAGGGGTGGGCGAGGTGGTGGATTCGGCGCGCTGAATTTCGGCGGCGCCGGAAAGCGATGTGTCAGAGGCTTCGATTTGTTGTTCTTCCGCGTCCATGCGCGGGCATTGTACAGGCGAATCGGAGGGCGGGCGAGATGGTGGGGCAGATGGATGCGGCCCATCGACGGGCGGATTGCTTCACCACTGCTTCACCACATAGTCACAGAGGGATGGAGGGTGCACAGAGATGAACAAGATAGTGCTGGGCGAGCGTGGTGAAATCGGCGATTTGTTTGGACTGCCAGGCATCATTCTGATGCAGTTCCGCGGCCATGATGCGAGCGACGGCGGGGGCCAGATCGATCGCGGCGCGGGCGTTGAGAAAGAGGATGCGCGTGCGGCGGGCGAGGACATCTTCGACGGTGCGGGCCATTTCTTCACGTGCGGCCCAGAGGACTTGGGCGGCGACGATTGGGAAGACCGGCGAGAGGGGCTGGGCAAGTTCGGCGCGGGACTGCATGAGTTGTTGGATGGAGGCGGCGACGGAGCCGTAGTCGCGAAGGGGATCGCGAGGGTCGGTGTCTGCGTTGTGGCCAAAGATGTGGAGCGATTTGGTGATGCAGGGGCGCTCGTCGAGTTTGGCGAGGGTGGCGGCGTGATCGACGCAGTCTTCAGCCATCTTGCGGTAGGTGGTCCACTTCCCACCAGCGATGGATAGGAGGCCGGACTTGGCAACGTGGAGGGTGAAGTCGCGGGAGAGGGCGGCGGTGCCGGTGGCGCTGGAAGAACGGACGAGCGGACGGATGCCGGCGAAGACGCTGAGGATATCCGCGCGAGTGGGGCGTTTGTGGAGGTAGTGCTGGGCGGTTTCGAGGATGAAATCGATTTCCTGTTCCATGGGGATCGGGTCGAGGGGGGCGGCTTCGACGGGGATGTCGGTGGTGCCAAGGAGGGTGTGGTCGTGCCACGGAATGGCGAAGAGGACGCGGCCGTCGCTGGTGCGGGGGACCATGATGGCGGCGCTTCCGGGAAGGAAGGATTTGTCGAGGACAATGTGTGCGCCCTGGCTGGGGGCGATCATCGGCGCAGCGGCGGGGTCGTCGAGTTTGCGGAGGGCGTCGCTGAATGGGCCGGTGGCATTGATGACGCAACGGGCGCGGAGCGTGTGTTGCTGGTGGGATTCTAGGTCTTCGAACGTGAGGCCATCGACGTAGCCTTCGGCATCGTGGGTGAGGTTGAGGACGGGAGCGTAATTGAGGAGTGCAGCGCCGTGGGCATCGGCGGTTTGGGCGAGGTTGATGAGCAGGCGTGCGTCATCGAACTGGCCGTCGTAGTAGAGGACGCCGCCGCGGAGGCCGTCGGTTTCGAGGGTGGGGATATGTTGGAGGACTTCGCGTTTTGAGAGGATGCGGGATTGGCCGAAGCCGTAGCGCCCGGCGAGCATGTCATAGACGCGCATGCCGATGCCGTAGAAGGGCGTTTCCCACCAGATGTAATTGGGGACGATGAAGGCGAGATCGTGGACGAGGTGCGGGGCGTTCTGGCGGAGGATGCCGCGTTCTTTGAGGGCTTCCATGACGAGGGAGACGTTGCCTTGCTGGAGGTAGCGCACGCCGCCGTGGACGAGCTTGGTGGAGCGTGAGGAGGTGCCTTTGCCGAAATCGGATTGTTCGAAGAGGCAGACGGAGTAGCCGCGGGAAGCGGCGTCGACGGCAATGCCGATACCGGTAGCCCCCCCACCGATGACGGCCATGTCCCAGGGATCGGGATGGTTGAGAAGGCGGGTGAGTGAGGCGAGGCGGTTCATGACGGAAGGATACCACTGGGGAGGGAGAAGCAAGAAGTAAGAAGCAAGAATAAAGAAGACGGAAAGAGGAACTCAGGCGGTGCGGGCAAACTTTTGGCTTCTTGATTCTTGCTCCCTACTTCCGCGGTATGATGCCGGGATGATGAAACGAGAAGTTCGACATATACCGGTGTTGATGCGGGAAGTGATTGCGGCGCTAGAGCCGGAGCGGGGGAAGGTGATCGTTGATTGCACCGTGGGGCTGGGCGGACATTCGGCGGAGCTTTGGCGATTGATCAAGCCGAAGGGAAGGTTGATCGGGATTGATTTTGATCCAGGGAATCTGGCGCTGGCGCGGGCGAAGCTGGAGAAGGTGGGGAAGGGATTTGAGCTGTATCACAATAATTTTGCTGCGTTGCCTACGGTGTTGATGGAGGCGGGGGTGGAACGGGTGGATGGGGTGCTGGCGGATCTGGGGGTGGCCAGCCCGCAGATTGATGATCCTGCGCGGGGTTTTTCGTATCGGAGGCCGGGGCCACTGGACATGCGGATGGATCCGACGCGCGGGCAGCCGGCGTCGATACTGGTGAATCGGTTGAACGAAAAGGATCTGGCGGAAGCGATTTTGGAGTATGGAGATGAGACTGACGCGGCGAAGATCGCGCGGTTAATCGTGCGGCGGCGGGAAGAGCAGCCGATCGTGACGACGCAGGATCTGATGGCGATCGTCTGCCAGGCGCGGGACTTTACGATTGAACGGGCGGCGGGGGCGAAGTTGCATCCGGCGGCGCGAACGTTTCAGGCCCTTCGGATTCTGGTGAATCGGGAGATGGGGAACTTGGAGCATCTGCTGAAGGTGCTGCCGAGTTGCCTGAGGCCGGGCGGGCGGGCGGCGATCATCAGCTTTCACAGCGGAGAGGATCGGCGGGTGAAAAAATCGTTTCAGACGGGCGAACGTAGCGGCGTATATGAGGAAGTCAGCGATAACGTGATCGTGGCGGAAGAAGAGGAGATCGAGAATAATCCGCGGTCGCGGTCAGCGAAGTTGCGGTGGGCGCGATTGAGCGCATGAAGATGCTGCCAACCTTACTGGCCCACAATTGAGCACCAAAGTATTGGGCGGGGTGCGATGGGTTCGGGTAGGATGGGGGGCTCGGATTTTTTCGGTAAGGGCATGGCATGGCGTTGCTACTAAGTTGTCAGAATATTGCCAAGACGTACGGGACCCGGGAGTTGTTCCGGGGGATTACGCTGGGCTTGTATGATGGCGAGCGATGCGGGATGTTCGGGCCGAATGGGGCCGGCAAGTCGACTTTTTTGAAAATTCTGGCGGGACGCGAACAGGCGGATGAGGGGGCGCTGGAATCGCGGCGAGGCGTACGCGTGGGGTATGTGGCACAGGAGGATCGATTCACGCAGGAGACCGCCGAGCAGGAATTGCTGGCGGCGCTGAAGGACGATCATGCTGAAGAGCATGACAAGCTGACGCGTGTGGCGATCATGCTGACGAAGATTGGGTTTGAAGACCATGGCGTGAAAGTGGCGACACTTTCGGGCGGGTGGCGGAAACGGTTGGCGCTGGCGCGGGAGATGTTGCTGGAGCCGGAACTGCTGCTGCTGGACGAGCCGACGAATCATCTGGATCTGGAGGGGATTCTGTGGTTGGAGGAATTGCTCAAGGGAGCGCGGTTTGCGTACGTGGTCGTCACGCACGATCGGTATTTTCTGGAGAACGTGACGAACCGCGTGATCGAAATCAATCGCATGTATGCGGATGGATTCCTTTCGGTGCCGGGGACTTATTCGGATTTTCTCGCGCGACGTGAGACGGTGCTGGAGGCTCAGGCCAAGCAGCAACAGACGATGAAGATGCAGGTGAAGGAGGAGATCGCGTGGCTGAAGCGTGGGCCCAAGGCGCAACGGAACAAGAACAAGTCGCGTATCAAGGATGCCCACGATCTCATTGAGAATTATGCAGATGTGAGGTCGCGCAACGCCCAGGACGAGACGGTGGAACTGGAATTTTCCGCGACGGATCGAAAGACCAAGAAGCTGTTGGCCGCGCATAGCCTTGTGAAATCGATGGGCGACCGCCTGCTGATCAACAAACTGAACCTGGTGCTCACACCGGGGATGAAGCTGGGGGTGCTGGGTCCCAACGGCAGCGGGAAATCGACGTTCCTGAGACTATTGACGGGTGATCTGGAGCCGGACAGCGGCACGATCAAGCGCGCGGTAGCTTTGCGTACGGTGTTCTTCGATCAGCAGCGCAAGCAACTGGATAAGCGGGAATTGCTGCGGGATGCGCTTTCGCCCGGCGCGGATTCCGTGCTGTATCACGATCAACTGGTCCATGTCACGAGTTGGGCCAAACGGTTTCTGTTTCGCACGGAACAACTGGATCGGCAGGTCGGCGAGCTTTCCGGAGGCGAGCAGGCGCGGATTCTCATAGCGCGCCTGATGCTGATACCGGCGGATGTGTTGATTCTCGATGAGCCGACGAACGACCTGGATATTCCCTCGCTGGAGGTATTGGAGGAGAGTCTGGAAGAATTTCCTGGAGCGCTGGTGCTGGTGACGCACGACCGGTTCATGCTGGACCGGTTGTCGAGCGAGATTCTGGGTTTGGATGGGGCGGGGAATCACGGGATGTTCACGGATTACGATCAGTATGAGAATTGGGTGGAAGCGCGGGAGAAGAAAGCGTCAACGAAGCGAAACGAAGGAACAGCGAACGATAGCAAGATTGCCCCCCCACCGTCCGAAACGAAAAAGCCGGCCGGCAAGCGTCTGAATTACATGGAGCAGCGTGAGTGGGAGACGATCGAGGCGCGGATCATGGAAGCCGACGGGGAAGTGCAGAAGTGGCATAAGGCAATGGAAGAACCCGCAACGATGGCGGATCACGTGAAGCTGGCGGAGGCCTGCGAGAAGCTGCATAAAGCGCAGGAGCGCGTGGCAGAGTTGTATGAACGCTGGGGGGAGTTGGAAGCCAAGGTTAACGGTTAGCGATGGGTAGGGGCGAGGCATGCCTCACAAAGCCGTGCTTTGGAGGCATGTCACCTGATACATTTTGCGGTGGGCCGAAGCGTTACTGATTGAGGGCGCCTTGCTCGCATTCCGCGATGCAGACGTAGCAATCGATGCAGTTCTCTTCGATGATCTTGGCGTGATCCTTGGTGCCGTTGTTGGCCTTTTCAATGCTCTGGTTGGGGCACACGTCAGCGCATTTGAGGCAGGCGTTACATTTTTCCACATCAACGGACACGGGCATGATAGTGACTCCAAAAAGAGGACCTATGAATCCCACAATAAGGGAGTTCGCGTCAAACGGTCGCCACTTTATAATTTAAATCCATACATGTCAGATGGTTACATCCCATCTTGGGCATTACTTTACTGGGCATAATTATTAAATAATACCATTTGGTCTTTTATTATGCAAGAGAATCGGTACAATTACCGCGAAGCTTGATGTATAAGCTGAATTGAGTTGTATAGAGGTAAAAAATCATGTCAGAAACCACGAATTTGCGCCCTGATCGGGCAGCATGGTTGAAGGGGCCCGCCGCCAGCTGTTCCATGAAGCCGGAGGTTCTGGCTCGCCCCTGGCGTCTGGTACTGCTTGGCGCGCCGGGTGTAGGCAAGGGAACCCAGGCGGAACTGCTCGGATCGAGGCTAAAGGCGTGCCAACTCTCGACGGGCGATGTTTTTCGCGCTGCGAAGGGGCTTAAGGAATGCGAACGAAGCCCGGCCATGACGGCAGCGCTGGGATACATGAGCCGGGGAGAACTGGTGCCCGACACAACGGTGCTGGCGATGATCCAGGAACGAACGAGCTGTCTGACCTGCGGCGGCGGATTCCTGCTGGACGGCTTTCCGCGGACGGTCACGCAAGCCGAGGCCCTGCAGGGAATCCTGAAAGAAAAGGGAATCAAACTGGATGGCGTGCTGGACTATCGGCTGCCGTTGGAAGAGATCGTGTCGCGTCTGAGCGGACGGCGGACCTGTGCAGGATGCAAAGCTGTGTATCATGTGACCGGTCGGCCGTCAAAAGTTGCAGGCGTCTGCGATCAGTGCGGCGGGAAGCTGGTGCAGCGCGAGGATGACCGGGCGGAAGCTGTGCGGGTCCGGATGGCGGCATACCAACAGAGTACGTCGCCACTGACGGCGTTCTATGAAAAACTGGGATTGCTGATCACGATCGAAGCTACTGGAACTCCGGAGGAAATTTTCCTGCGGACGGTCGATGTTCTGCAGGCCCGGATATAACGCAGGCGGGTAGCGTCAAGTCATCTCAAGTGTGCAAACAAACATGCTCAGTGGAGCGTCTGCCCCACTGAGCATGCTGCTTTGTTTACGGCCTGTTATTTCAGAGGACGGAAGGAGAACTTCTGCCCGCCGACAGAGGCTTCAGCCATGAGGCCGCCGATGGGCTCGGTGTAGACGATAACGCCTTCCTTGTAGTCGGCGTCGGTGGAGGTGCCTTCCTTGGCGGCAACGGCGTTAGCCTGTGCGGCGAAAGCAAATTCATTATTCTTGAATCGTGAAAGCGCGCCGGCATCCTGGAAGAGGATCAATTCACGATATTCCTGTCCACCGAGCTGCGCACCGATGGTCCCCTGCTTCAATTCGCAGTACCCAACGGGCTGGCCCTTTTCGAAAACTTCGCCGGCGCCATAGGCGCCCCCGAGGCCCACGCCGCCGCGACCGACGGAGGGGAAGACCGCATAGCCCCAGGCGCTATCCATTTGTCTGCCGATGAACGGGTCAATATTATGGAACCGTTGAATGGCGGACCCGACTTCGTCGCCGAAGAGGGATTTTTCCTGATCGGTGACGGGAACGGAATTGCAGGCGGTGACAAAGCACGCAATGATGGCCGCGAGGGCCAGAGCTCCAGTCATTTTTCTGATCATCACTCTCTCCTTTTCAAAAACAGGATCGCGATGAGGCCGGGGACATTCGCAAAGAAGCAATCATGCGATCACTGCGGGATTGTAGTCGGGGGATGGAGTGAATCAAGCACGAGACTTGTGCGAAGTGCGAAGAGCCCTAAACTACAGAGCGAACCGGGAAATCCGGAGTGGGTCACAAATATGGCAAATGCAGAGTCCGCAAAGGGAAAAAAGGACGTGACGCGGTGAAATGGCAGGCGCTTGACGAAAAAGCAACGCGGCGGGCGTTGCTGACGATATTCCTGGTTGTGTTCATCGATCTGATGGGATTCGGCATTGTGATGCCGAACCTACAGCTCTATGGGCACGATTTCGGGATCTCGAATTATTTCTATCTGACGCTGATCGGGGCAACGTACTCATTCTTTCAATTCTTGTTCGCGCCGCTATTGGGAAAATGGTCGGATCGCATCGGCCGGCGGCCGGTGATGCTGGTTTCGCAGGCGGGTACGCTGGTCGGATTTCTGATGCTCTTCTATGCGCATTTTTACGAGCATTCGGCGGTGGGAATTTCGCTGCTGTTTGCCTCGCGAATTCTCGATGGGGTTTCGGGCGGGAACATTTCGACGGCGTCGGCATACATTGCGGATGTCACCAAGCCGGAGAATCGCGCCAGGGGATTTGGAATGATCGGAGCGGCGTTCGGGATCGGGTTTGTGTTTGGCCCGCTGATCGGCGGGATTACCGCCAAATTTCTGGGGTTGTCCTATGTGCCCCTGATCGCGGCGGCTTTCTCGCTGACCGCCCTGCTGTCGACGTATTTCTATCTTCCCGAGTCATTGAACCCAGAGACCAAACCCTCGGACCTGCGGCGCTATTCGCTAATGACGCTGTGGCGCGTGACGACCCGGCCGGTGATCGGCCCGTTGATTCTGATCTTCTTCGTGAACGGGTTTGCGTTCGCGGGGATGGAGCAGACGCTGTCGCTGTTGATCCAGATGCGGCTGTATCCGACGGACAAGACTGCGGGCATGAGTTTTCAGCAACTGGCGGATTACGTGCGGTTCCAGGACAAATCGGCATCGTTTGCGACGGGGTTGCTGTTCTTTTTTATCGGGATAATTCTGGCGGCCATTCAGGGAGGGATGATTCATCGACTGACACGCAAATTCGGGGAGCGGCTGCTGGTCATCAGCGGCCCGGTGCTGATTGCGATAGGATTGGTCATCATCGGGATACCGGTGGATTGGCCGTGGCGCTGGACCGGGTTTGGCGTGGGATGTGCGTTTCTGGCGGTGGGGTCGTCGATTTTCAATCCGTCGCTGCAGTCGTTGATATCGCGGCATGCGGGTTCGTCCGAGCAAGGCGAAGTGTTGGGAGCGAACCAGGGAATGGCGTCGCTGGCGCGGGCGGCGGGACCTGTGCTGGCGGGAGTGCTTTTCCAGTATTTATCGCCGGCGTCGCCGTACTATGTTTCAGCGGCGATGTGCGTGGTGGTTTCAGTTTGGGCGGTGACGTTGCGCAGGCAATTGACGCCGCCGGCAGTGCCAAATTCAGGGCCGAGCGTTCCCGTCTGAACCGGGGATTGGGGGGACGAGCCGACGATCGAGAGCGACGGTGACGCACCAGCCTACGGTCCAGCCAAGGACGGCGCCGAGGAGCGCATCGCTGAAAAAATGGGCCTGCATGACGACGCGCGCCAGCGCTGTGCCGACGGCGATGGTGATGAACAGTCCTCGCCCTTTGGGGGAGAGATAGCTGAGTGCTGCGGCACAGACAAAGGCCAGGGTGGCGTGCCCGGAGGGGAAGGAGAGGTCGGAGCCTTCGTGGAATCCGCGGAATAATTGCCAGTAATTGCCACCTTCGTTGTACATGCCCGCGACGCCGGGGAGTTCGGCATTGGGACGATAGCGGCCGCTGATCATGCGAATGAGCCCGCCGAGCAGACCGGCTGAAGCGGCCGCGGAGAAGAGGATGAGCGAAGCGCGCCAGCGGCGGCGCTGATCGTAGACGAGAACGGCGGCCATCAAAACGACGGTCATGAAGGGCTCGCCGAAATCGCGGCAGACGCGCCAGAGCGATTCGGTGCGCTTATACAGGCGACCGTGAAGGAGCGGCGGATCGACGCGGTAATAGAAGGGAGCGTCGGCGTCGGCGGCATGCGCGGCTTTGGTGGCGTCCCAGCGATAGGCATCCTGATCGCCCATGAACCAGCGCGTCGTGCGCCAGGCGAGCGTGTCGAGCGCGGCGTTATTGGCAAGGAGCGCGGCCTCTGCTACGGCGAAGAGCATCCAGAGGATGAGCCAGGCCTTCCAGCCGCAACAGCAGTGAATCGAGGAAGTTGCAAGAACCGGGGTTGAAGTCATACGTAGATTCCGTGAGAGACGCGTGCTCGGCCGATGGGAATTCTACCGCAAAAACGGCGAGGGCGACTCAGATGAGTCGCCCTCGTAATGTTTTTTGTGCTACATCGTTCAGGCCGTGGTGCCCGGAGCGGCCGCGGCAGGTTCCTCGACCGGAGCGACCTCCGCGGGCTTCTCGGCGGAGGTCTCTTCAGCGGCCTGCTGGGAAGTCGTACGGCGACGGGGGCGATCGCGGCGCGGGCCGCCTTCCGTCTTCTCGACTTCTTCCTTCTGCTGGCGACCGGCCTTGCCTTCCACGATGGCCTCGCCGACTTCCTTGAGAATCAGTTCGATGGCGCGCATGGCGTCGTCGTTGCCGGGGATGGCGATATCGACTTCATCGGGATCCGAATCGGTGTCGATGAGGGCGATAACGGGGATGTTGATCTTCTGAGCTTCGCGGACAGCGATGTGTTCGCGTTTGACATCAACGACAAAGATCGCGCCGGGAAGGCGGTCCATCGTGCGGATGCCCGAAAGGTTACGCAGGATTTTGCGGTATTCGCGTTTGAGGGAGGATTCCATCTTCTTGGAGAAATTCTTGCTGACGTCCGGCGATTGGAGGATTTGTTCGAGTTCTTCGAGGCGCTGCAACCGCGAACGGATGGTGCGGTAGTTGGTGAGTGTGCCGCCGAGCCAGCGTTCAGCGACGTAGGGCATGCCGGTGCGCTTGCCGACTTCTTCGATGACCGAACGCGCCTGGCGTTTGGTGCCGACGAACACGACATCCTTGCCGGACGCGACGAGCTTGTTGAGGAAGCGTTTGGCGGCGAGCATACCTTTGAGGGTTTCGCGGACGTCGATGATATGGATGAGGTTACGTTTGCCGTAGATGTAGGGCTTCATTTTCGGATTCCAGCGGGACTGGCGATGTCCGAAATGAATGCCCGCGTCGATGAGGTCGCGGACGAGTTGGGGGTTGGCCATGATACAACTCCGTGTGATGCAGCGATCGCGTAGAAGGCGGGCCGTCGCAAGTCATCCGGCAGGAACGTCCTGGCCGGTTGACCGAGCCTTCTGTACATCGCTTAAGCCAGCCGGCATTTGAGCGTGAGGCCTATTGAAAAGCCTACTGCCGACTTTTAACAAAAACGCAGCCGTCCGTGCAGAGCAGAACCCTGACGGAACGGCAAGAACGACGGCGAACTATATAGGTTACCGATAGGCAAATGCGGCGTCAACCAGAGATTAGCGATTACCTCGCAAATACGAAGCATTTGTGAACAAAAAGCAAGGTAGACACGGACGAGGAAGCGTGACTACCATTTAGTTGGCATTATGGAATAATTGCGGTCTAACGAGTAGATTGTCGCGGTGTCTTGTAGAGGACGATCAGGGCAGCGGACAAGGAACGTGTCGCTGCCGCGTCATCAAGGAGTGGAAGTCATGATTGAAATGATAAGCAAAATGAAGATGTTGGCGGTGATTGCTGTAGCTGGTGCGGGCTTGGCGATGGCGGCCCCCACGGCTCAGGCCGGCACACGTTGGAGCGTTGGTATCGGCATCGGTGGATTCGGCGGCGGGTACTATGCCCCGAGCTACTACGCACCGCCAGTGGTCTATCAGCCGGCCCCAGTGGTGTATCAGTATCAGCCGGCACCGGTTTACGCACCGGCTCCGGTCTACGCACCCACCCCGACTTATTACTCAGCTCCGGCCGTCACGTATTATCAACCGGCCCCTGTGTACTACCAGCCGGCGCCGGTGTATTACGCCCCGGCTCCCGTTTACTACGGGCCGGCGTATTACGGACCAACTTTTTCGCTGGGCCTCCGGTTTGGTGGCGGCGGCTACCATGGCGGTTACCACGGCGGCGGGTTCCATCATCGCTAACAAGTAGGATTAGGCTGGCAAAGCAAGGCTGGCATTGGAATTAGAATTTACGCGGGCGCGGTTGATCACCGCGCCCGCTTTAGTTTTGCGCCATCGCAGAGAAACAAAAACGCCCGAGGAAAATTCCACGGGCGCTGAGGGATTACAAGACAAAGCGGGACCTGTGCCCGGCAATTCAGTCGACGACATCAACGCCCATGGAACGGGCGGAGCCGGCGAGAATCTTCATCGCCGCATCGAGGTCGTAGGCGTTGAGATCCTTGATCTTCTCTTCGGCGAGTTTCTTGATCTGGGCCTTGGTGATCTTGCCGACCTTGTTCTTGTTGGGTTCGCCGGAGCCCTTTTCCAGCTTCAGGATGTCTTTGATCATGACCGACGCGGGCGGGGTCTTGATGATGAAGTCAAAGGTGCGGTCGGAGTAGACCGTCACTTCAACGCCGACGACTTTGCCCTTGAGGGCGGCGGTGGCGGCATTGAACTTGGTGATGAACTGACCGGGGTTGACGCCGTTGGCGCCGAGTGCCGGGCCGATTGGGGGGGCCGGGGTGGCGGTGCCGCCGGGAGCCTGCATTTTAAATTTCTTGACGATTTCCTTGGTTTTTGCCATGAGCGTAATTCCTAGTTTCCAGTTTCCAAATACTCAAATTTCCGCGGCCGGTAATTCAGGTGCCGGGCCACCTCGATGTTCCGCGAAGGTTTCCGTGAGAAGCATGCAGGCATTGCGAGCCGGCAACACGGAGACCGAAGCGGTCAAGGATCAATTACGCGGGCGCTGCGAACGACGATCCGGACATTTCTGCGGCCATCGTCCTGCCGAGGCTGGACGAGACGCAGGAAGAGGTTGCGAATCGAGAGGATCACCATCACGGCCGCCAGGACCACCAGGCCCGAGACGACTGCCAGCAGGACAAAGCCTGCCAGGACGATGAAGATCGGCAACACCACGCCGAGAGCGATGGCGATCCAAGCCCACCGTGGGAGTCTGGCGAGGCGATTTTGCCAAGCCATCATTCTGGGATCGTGGAACGCCATGCGAAACATATCGATTTCCTCCGGGCATTGCCCCGGGGACTATTGTTCAACTTTCTCGAGCTGCCAGTATTCGAGTTCGAGCGGTGTGGAGCGACCGAAGATGGTCACGATCACACGAACGACACCCTTGTCGGGGAATATCTCGTCGACCTGACCTTCGAAGTTTTCGAAGGGGCCTTCCTTGATCTTGATATTGTCGCCCTTCTTGAACTCAACCTTGACGGAACCGGCGCCGGACTGGCTTTCGGATTTTTCGACTTCGACGAGCATCTTTTCGACGTCCTTCGTGGACATGGCCGTCGGCTTATTGCGCTGGCCGATGAAATCACCGACGCCCTGCGTATCTTTGAAGAGGTAGTAGGAACGTTCCGGAACGGTGCCGTCGGAATTGAGTTCCATCTCGACGAAGACGTATCCGGGATAGAGTTTGCGTTCGGCGACTTTCTGCTGGCCCTGCTTGACGCGTTTGATGCGTTCGGTCGGGACGAGGATACGGCCGACGAGGTCGCCAAGATTCTCGATCTTGACCTTGCGTTCGAGCGCATCGCGGACCTGATCTTCACGGTTGGAGGCGACGCGAAGGACGAACCAATTTTTTATTGCGGTGGCCATAAGTATGCTGTTCCAAGTCCTGTTTTGCGTTTCGAAGCCCGGCGACCGAGGCCGGAAATTACTTCTTGAGAATTCCGATCCACTCAAAGAACCAGATAAAACCGACGTCGACCATCCAGAGGAGCGCCCCGAGGACCAGCGTCAGGATGATGACGACCTTGGTGGAGTTGATGACCGTCTGCCGGGAGGGCCAGGTGACTTTCCGCATTTCGGATTCAGTCATGATCATAAATTCAGCGAGGCTGGGCTTGTTGATGAGCCAGAAGGTGAGTGCGGCACCGGCGAGGAGCCAGACGCACATGGCGATAGTCTGTACGGCCATGTCCTTGACGGCAAAAACCTGGTAGACCCAGGCCATGCCAAAGCCCACGATGAGAGCCATGGCGGCAACAGTACCCCAGCGGACATACTTTCCCTGTCCGGGCTTGTAGATCGCGAAGAGCGATTTCCTGTCGCCTTTACTGGTGTCGAGTAGGGTCACGACGATCCTTTGCGTTGCACGGAGTTGTCATCAAGCACGCCGGACAGGAATCGAACCTGTAACCTGCGGTTTTGGAGACCGCCGCTCTGCCAATTGAGCTACCGGCGTATGTACTGAATTGCCAGCAGTCAGTGGCCAGCGGTCAGAAAGGGGTTACGTTCTGACAACTGGCCACTGGCCACTGACTTCTGGTTACTTGCCCTTCTTAACTTTATGTTCGGTGTGCTTGCGCACCCGGGGGCAAAACTTCTTTACGAGTTTCTTGGTGTCGTACTCCTTGGGATCGATGGTGATCCGATAGTTCAGATCGGAGCACTCGGTGCACTGGAGCCACACCCATTCACGCGCCATGACAGTATCCTTCACACATTACGAGCCGACAGAAGCGTCAGCAAGCGGTTCATTTTAGCAAGATCGGGGCGGTTTGGGAAAACCGCCCCGATCACAGTTTCCAGGTCGACAGAGTGCACGCCGAAGCGTGTACTCCGCTTTAGGCGATGATCTTGGTGACCACGCCTGCGCCAACGGTACGGCCGCCTTCGCGAATTGCGAAACGGACGCCGGATTCCATGGCGATGGGGCATTCGCCCAAGTCCACGCTGATCTTGACGTTGTCGCCGGGCATGACCATTTCGGTGCCCGCGGGCAGCGCGATCGAGCCGGTGACGTCAGTGGTGCGGAAGTAGAACTGCGGGCGATAGCCGGTGAAGAAGGCCGTTTTGCGGCCGCCTTCGGCTTCAGTCAGCACGTAGATTTCGGCTTCGAACTTGGTGTGCGGCGTGATGGAGCCGGGCTTGGCGATAACCTGACCGCGCTCAAGTTGTTCCTTTTCGATGCCGCGGAGAAGGAGGCCGACGTTGTCGCCGGGGATGGCCGAGTCCAGAGTCTTCTGGAACATTTCCACGCCGGTGACGACCGACTGCATCGATTCCTTCTTGAGACCGACGATTTCCACGGGATCGCCGACCTTGATCGAGCCACGTTCGACACGGCCGGTGCCGACGGTACCACGACCCTTGATCGAGAAGACGTCTTCGACGGGCATGAGGAAGGGCTTGTCGGACTCGCGAACCGGTTCGGGGATGTAGGTATCGAGCGCTTCGACGAGCTTCATGATGGGCTCGATGGCCTTGGCATCGGTCGGGTTCTTGAGGGCCGCGATGGCGGTGCCGCGGATGATCGGGATTTCATCGCCGGGGAACTTGTACTTGGTGAGCAGTTCACGGACTTCGAGTTCAACGAGGTCGAGGAGTTCGCCATCATCGACGAGATCGATCTTGTTGAGGAAGACCACGATCCGGGGCACGTTGACCTGGCGGGCCAGGAGAACGTGTTCGCGGGTCTGCGGCATCGGGCCGTCAGCGGCGGAGACGACGAGGATCGCTCCATCCATCTGGGCGGCGCCGGTGATCATGTTCTTGATGAAGTCGGCGTGGCCGGGGCAGTCGATGTGAGCGTAGTGGCGGGAAGCCGACTCATACTCGACGTGCGACACGGCGATCGTCACGATCTTGGTGGGATCGCGGCGGCCTTGCTTTTCCGACGCATTGGCGACCTTGTCATAAGAGACAGCGGTAGCCAGGCCCTTGGCGGCCAGCACCGTGGTCAGGGCCGCCGTAAGGGTGGTCTTGCCATGGTCAATGTGACCAATGGTTCCCACGTTTACGTGCGGTTTCTTACGTTCAAATACTCCCTTAGCCATTGATCAAACCTCCGTCTGGGGGATCCGAATAAAACGAAAAGTCACGGGAATCTGATGACACGCGTCTGCAAACCCAAGCGGGCATTGTTGGTCGACGCGGCAAATACGCAGACACCGTTGCCAACATGAGCTGTTGAAGGGACTTGAACCCTTGACCTCATCCTTACCAAGGATGTGCTCTACCAACTGAGCTACAACAGCCGGTACTGGAACGGAGATACGCTCCGCGCCAAGTTAGACCCGAAAGTGTACCGGCGGCGCGGGAAGCTTGCAAGGGCGATCGCGAAAAACGGGGTTGCGAAACGCCATTGCGAGGCCCGGTAATAAACCGGGCCACCAAAGCCCCTTGGTCCACTGGTGCATACTTCCGAAGCGAATAAGGGTGATGTACGGGACTCGAACCCGCGACCCTCGGGACCACAACCCGATGCTCTACCAACTGAGCTAACACCACCATGAATCAGGCCGGAGTACCGTCTGAGAACATGAGTTTAATTGGCGGCAGGCGTGAGTGTCAAATCGCCGGACTCTTCCGCCGCCGCCCTGCCACTGCCTGACGCCAGGCCCTGGGGCTCTTCCCGGTGCGACGCTTGAAGCGCAAGGTGAAATAGAACGGATTCTCGAATCCCACCTGAAGTGCGACCTGCTTAATGGCGTGGGGCGTGAACGCCAGAAGTTGCTTGGCGCGATCGAGGCGGTGGATCTCGAGGAACTGCTGCGGCGTCGTACCGGTCTGCTCACGGAATAGATGCGCCAGACGCGAGGCGGAGAGATTTACGCGGTCCGCGAGAAGATCGAGCGTGATGCGATCCTGCAGCCTGCGGCAGAGATAGTCCATGGTCTGGCGCACGCGTGAATCCATCTGCGGATGGCCGATGTGGGGATTGGCGGCATCGCAGAGCAGCAACGCGCGTTCGAGCGCGTTGAAGGCGAAATCTTGATGGCGCGATTGTGCGCCGCGGGAATGCTCGTACATCTCTGCCAACGCGGATTGGACGGGCCGTCGCGCAGCCTGATTCAACCGGAGCCGCATGAGCCCCGGGGCTTCCTGGGGCCAGTCGAGCCAGTCCATCCAATGCAGCCGCGGCTGGAAGTGCGCCCAGAGAATTTCCCAGCGTTCGAGCTGGGGCTCCACGCCGTAATCGTGGAGGGTGCCGGGGCGAAGCAGAACGATGTCTCCGGGCGTAGCCAGCATCTCGCCGGCTGGGTAGCCGAAGCGGCCGCAGCCGGCGACGGTGTAGATCAACAGCCAGTCCTGCGCGCCGTTTTCTCGCCAGGTGGCGTAGCCGCGACGTTCACGAAAATGTCCGGCAATGATGTCGGTCGTCGTGGCATGGGGAGTTTCGAGGAATTTTTTCATACAGCAGGATCGTATAGGTTTTCAGCAAGGGAGGCAATTCCATCGGGTACGCCGATATGGTGCAATTTCGCATGGATCATGTTGGGTACTGTGGACTTGAAAGTGGGTGCAAAAGTGGGCGCGAATACTTGGCCGTTAACCGGTGCGCTGTCTTCCGAAGAGATCGAGCATTATCACCGCGAGGGGTATCACGTGGCGCGGGGGCTGATGAGTGCCGCGGAAGTCGCCGAAATCCGCGAGGGGTTCATGGAGATGAACGCGAGCGGCCCGGTCGAGGGGCTTTCCGAGACGCGGCGCAGTGGCGCGGAGAACGGGTATTCCAAAGATGACCCGCTGTCGTTCTATCCGCGGATGATGAATCCCCACCGGCAACAAAATATGCCCGTCGGCCCGCTATCGCTGAAATACCTGCTCGACCAGCGCATCGGCCGGATCCTCCGCGAACTCTTCGCTGATGAACCCATCGCCGCACAAACCATGTTTTACTTCAAGCCGCCGGGGGCCCGTGGGCAGGATTTTCACCAGGACAATTTCTACCTGCGGGTACAGCCGGGAACCTGCATGGCGGCCTGGATGGCCATTGATGACTGCGACGAAGAAAACGGGACGATGACGGTGGTGCCGGAATCATCGCGCATGGAAATCGTCTGTCCAGAAAATTCGGATTCACAACAATTTTTCACGACCGAGCACGTGGAAATCCCCACGGGGATGCGGCGTGTGCCGATGCTTCTGGAAGCCGGCGACGTGCTTTTTTTCAATGGATCCATCATTCACGGTAGCTATCCCAACACGAGCAAGACGCGGTTCCGGCGTAGTTTCATCTGCCATTATGTGCCCTCGGGCTGCGCGGAAGTGGCGAATTGGTATCGGCCCCTGCTGCGCTTCGATGGATCGCTGGTGGAAAAGCAGGTAGCGGAGGGAGGCGGACCGTGCGGGACGTTGCAAGCGGAGATTAAGGGGCCGCACTGAGGGGCGGCATCGGAGTATGGACGCGTCGGGGTATCGGTGTGATAGCGCCGATACCCCGATTCATTTGGTGGATACGGGAATTCAGAAAATCACTTGGGCTGTGTTGTTGCGGGAGACTTGGCGATACCGATCACGCCGACGCCGATGCGGACTCCGGCATTGCCAGCAGGTTGGCTGGTGAGGTCGTCAATCTTGGCGTGAATGACGACGCTGCGGCCGAGGATGGGATCCTTCATGCCGCAAATGCTCAGACCGGGAACATGCAGGTCGATCTGGGCAACGCCCGAAGCGTCGGCCGTGATATTGCCGAGATCGCCGGCATGATGATCGGCGGCGGTGGGCCCGCCGTGATGATGGCCTTCGGGATTGTAGTGCCCGCCCGCGGCTGAGCCGTCATCGGACGAAAGATCACCGAACTCGTGGACGTGCAGGGCATGAACGGAATTGGGCGAAAGCTGAATCTGACCGAAAATGTGCACTCCGCCGGTCTCTTTCGTGAAGTGCATGGTTCCGGCGCAGGTATTTCCTTTGGTGGGCGAAATGACGGCGACGGCGTCCGTGATCGTCTCGCACATCGGACAGCACATTTTCACTTGCTCGCCAGCATCGTGGTGAGTCTGTTGCGTGCAGCCGGCCGCCGCAAAGAATGCGGCAACGCTGAGGATGGTAAGCGTTTTCGGTGCGTTAAGCATGGATTGTTCCCACTTTCTCATGCGACGCAACGGACGGGGCACTCTCCCTCAAATGCCGCGGCCGTGCGTCCATGATTATCTTTCCCCTGGTTCAGTCAAAGTCAAACGGAAAATGGCACCACGCATTTGGGAAACAAAAGGAGACAAAAAAAATTGAAAGACACGACAATTTGCCCCCCCACCGCGAAATCGCTACCCTAGCGGGCTCGAATTTCCCTGAAGGAGTGACGCGTGGAATTGAAAATTGCAGTGTTGCCAGGCGATGGCATTGGCGCCGAAGTGATTAACGCCGGCATGAAGGTGTTGGGCGCGGTGGCACAAAAGTTCGGCCATACGATCAAGGCGGAGCACGGCGACATCGGCTGGGCTGCGTTGGACAATGGCCACAAGACGGCGTTGCCGCCGGCGACGAAGGAATTGTGCGCCCGATCGCAGGCGATCTTCTTCGGGGCGGTGGGGTTGCCGGACCGCGATAAGACCTTGCCGCTGCAGGAACGTCCCGAGCGCGTGGCCCTGCTGGAACTGCGGAAGGGGCTGTTTGCCAACCTGCGGCACGTGGTGTTACCGAAAAATTTGTCGCACCTGTGCCCGCTCAAGCCGCAGATCATCGAGAAGGGCATCGACATCATGATCATCCGCGAGCTCACCGGCGGGCTTTATTACGGCCAGCCGCAGGGGGTCACCGGCACGGCGCCGGATCGGAAAGCGGTCGACACGATGGCCTACAGCGAAATGGAAATCCGGCGCATCCTCAAGGTCGGTTTTGAAACGGCGCGAAAACGCCGCAAGCGTTTGCTCTCGGTCGACAAGGCCAACATTCTGGCCACCAGCCAGCTATGGCGGGAGCTATCGACGGCGATGGCGAAGGAATACCCGGATGTTGCCGTGGAGCACATGTACGTCGATAATGCCTCGATGCAGTTGCTGCGTCGGCCCAGTGAGTTCGACGTAATCGTGACGGAAAACACCTTCGGCGACATTCTCTCCGATGAAGCCTCGATGCTCGCCGGATCGATCGGCCTGGTTCCGTCGGCATGCCTGGGCAATGAGTTCCTGGCGACCTACGATCCCGCCGCGAAAAATCTGCCGCGGGCCACGCCGTTCTACGAACCGATCCACGGTTCGGCGCCGGACATCGCCGGCAAAGATCTGGCTAATCCGATCGCGACGATCCTGACCGGCAGCATGATGTTGCGCTACACCTTCAACCTGCAGAAGGAAGCCGATGCCATTGACGCTGCGACCAACGCCGTGCTCAATGAAGGAAAGACGCTGACCGGCGATCTCGGCGGGAAGTCGAAGTGTTCGGAGGTTACCGCGGCGGTCATCGCGAAACTCTGACCCCCCCTACTTCCATCGATTCACTTTGTATACACGAAACGGGGACGGCCATGGCCGTCCCCGTTTTCATTTACTTGCTGCGACAGTTTGTTACTTGGATTTTTTCTCTTTGCCGCCATCGCTTCCGGCATTCAGAGTGCTTGGGCCGCTGTATTCTTTCCCAGTGAGAACTTTGAACACCGATTTGGCGATCAGTTCGGCGCCTTCCTTGGTGGGATGCACCTTGTCGGCAAAAACCTTCTGATTCTTTCCGGAGGCTATCGCCAATGTATCGTGCATATTGATGATGCCCACATGAAGATCCTTGGCCACTTTATCAATCATGGGCTTCTGTTCCTTGATGGCCGCCTCGTTGATTCCATAGTTGCCGGTGCCCTCCACGAACGGGGCATAACTAATGAAGATTCGCGGCTTGGACTCCAGCTTCTGAAACTTCTCAACAAGTTCTTTGTAATCCTTGACGAATTGTTCCTTGTGGGACCAGTTCCCTGGTTTGGTGTCATTCGAGCCGAGACAAATGATAACCACATCCGGTGCGGACTCCAGAGCGTTCTTGCAGGCATCCTCTTTCTGATAGGGCTTATCGCCGCTGTTGAGAAGCGTCGCCCCGCTGACGCCGAAGGGCTTCACTTCCCATTTTTCCCCAAGCATTACACCAAGCTGCACCGGCCACGATGCCGGCGCGGAGCAAACGCCGACGGTGATCGAATCCCCAACGCAGCTCACCTTCACCGCACTCTTATATGTTTCCGTTTTGATCGGCGCTTGCGGATCTGCCGCCAGCAAAATCGTCGATAACATCAAAGCAATGCCGCACGCGACAACAAATCTCCAGCTCAATTTCAACACGACATTTCCTTTCAAACCATTCATCAGGACGGCGGATCAGGCCGACGCGAGCTGAAACAGAAATTCATAGAGTACTCTGATCGCGACGGCGACGTCTTCGACCTTCACACGCTCATCCGGGCTGTGCCCGGCGCCACCGGGAGTGCGAATCAGAAGCATCGCGGTGGGTGTGAATCCGGCCATGACAGACGCATCGTGACTGGCGCCGCTGGGGAGTTTTCGCACGGGGTTTCCCGTAGCGGCGATGACATCAATGAGCCGACCGGTCAGATCCATATCCAAAGGCATCGCTGGAGTCTCGTCGCGCGAGAGGAGTTCCAGCCCGAGGCCGCGCTGCCGGACCATTTGCTGAATGGCCGCGAGAATGCCTTCCGCAGCGTGAATGCGGGCGGCATTGTCTTCGTGACGAATGTCAACGACCAAGCTTACTTCGGCGGGAACGACGCTGGACATATTGGGAACGCAGCGGATTTCACCGACGGTGGCGACAAGTCCCGGCATCTTCTGACCGCAGGCTTCCACCGCCAGGATCGCATCTGCCGCACCGGCCAGCGCGTCCTTGCGGGCATTCATGGGGAGTACACCGGCGTGACCGGCCTGACCAACGATACGCAGATCGATGCGGGTGAGACCCGAAACGGCCGTGACGACGCCCACCGGCGCGTTGTGCTGATCCAGTACCGGCCCCTGCTCGACATGCAGTTCCACACAGCCGGCCAGGGACTCGCGGCGCCTTGCCGCGAAGGGGAGCTCTTCCGGCCGCAGTCCAAAATTGTAGATCGCCTCTTCGAGCGTTGTGCCCTGGCGATCCTTGAGTTCCAGCCAATTCCGGTCGAGTGCGCCGGTCAGCGCCATGCTGCCGAGATGGGGCCTTCCAAAACGCACGCCTTCAGTATCGGCGAAGCCGACGACGTCGATGCCGAAATCGAAGACGTGGTCATCGAGAAGTTGGATGACGGCGATGGCAGCGAGCACGCCGAGCACCCCGTCATACTTGCCGGCGTTGCGGACAGTGTCGAGATGCGAGCCCAGCAGAAACGTTTTGGAGAGAAAGCTTTTCCCGCGATGGTGGCCGAAGATATTGGCGGCGGCGTCCATGCGGACCGTCAGGCCGGCGTCGCGCATCCAGGTGCGCATCATCGTATGGAGGTTGTACATCGCGTCGCTGAGATACGTGCGCGTGACCACACCGGGCTCTTCCGTGAGCTGGGCGATGGCATCGCAACGCGCCATAACCGAACGTGCGGCGGCTTCAAAAGCATCCGCCGAGGGCTTTGCGCAAGATCGTTCTGCGCTCAATGTCATAGCCTTCCTGCCGGAACCGAATCAATCTAACTAATTGAAGTTCGCGGCAACAGGGTCTTCGAGTCGGCCGCGACCGAGACGTGCCTTTAAGCGAACTTAGTATAACGCCCACTTGAAGAGCGGCCAAACGCAAAATAGCGTACCGATCGGCGCTGGAGCGCGATGAAAACTACATCGTCCAATAAAACAATGGCCGTTCTGCCAAAGAAAAATCCTCAGTAGAGACGCCTGGACGGATCGGCGACAAACAGGCGAAATAGCTCCATCGCCTCATCGCGCATAAAATCGCTGACGATCTCCATCGTGGCCCCGCCGATGCGCTTCATATCCGCGTTGGAGACCGTAAGCTCATTAAACCCGCACGCCACCGCATCGGGAATGGACGTGCCATAGACGATACGTTCGATCCCCGCCCAGTGGATTGCGGAAAAGCACATCGGACAGGGTTCCGTTGTTGAGTAAATGGTGCAGCCGTCCAGTTTGACCTTGCCGAGTTTCTTGCAGGCGAGTCGTATGGCGGTGACTTCGGCATGTGCGGTGGGATCGACCTGCTCCCAGACCTCGTTATGGCTGGCTGCCAGAACCTGGCCGTCCCTGGCGATAACCGCGCCAAAGGGAGACTGTCCCGAGTCGAGCGCCGCACGGGCCGATTCGATGGCCAGACGCATAAAGTCAGCGTCAGTCAATGGTCATTCCCTTTTTTAGATTACTTGGCAGATGTGGGATCCATTGGGCTGCTCAGGGCTGCCAGCGAACGAATCCTTCAATGGCTTCGTATTCCGCAAGGCCTAGTTTGTCATAAAGCCGCGCGGTGGCGCGATTGCGTTCTTCGGCACGCTGCCAGAATTCGCGCTGGTCCAGGCCGGGGAACATGGCACGGTCCTTCTGGCTCTGATGTTTGAAGATGGCCATACGCTTACGCAGCAGTTCGTCGGGGCTGAGCGGTACGGCCATCTCGATTTTTTCCGGTTCCCATTCCTGCCAAGCGCCGCGATACAGCCACACTTCACAATCCTTGAGCCATGCCGCAGACGCGCGGTGGAGTTGTTCCAGCGCGGCCATGACCGCAGCCAGACAGACCCGATGCGTGCCGTGGGGATCGCTCAAGTCTCCGGCGGCATAGATCTGCTGCGGCCTGATTTTCTCCAGCAGCGTAACCGTCAGACGGATATCTTCCGGGCCAATAGGCTTCTTCTTCACACGACCGGTCTCGTAGAAAGGCAGGTCCATGAAATGGAGCCGATCTATGGGAATTCCGCAACTGCGCCCGGCGGCGCGGGCCTCGCCCTTGCGGATGAGCGCCTTGAGTCGCTGCACCTCGGGAGAATCCACCTGCCCCGGCTTTTTGTGACGGAGAAATTCCTCGATGTGATCTTCGACGCGCGCGGCGGAGTCAGCGGCGATGCCGAAGATCTCGTTAAATCCGGCGGCGAAATCCGCGAACCGCAAAGCATCGGCATCGAAAACGGCGATGTTGCCGCTGGTCTGATAAGCGACATGAACTTCGTGCCCCTGGTCGACCAGGCGAATGAGCGTACCGCCCATGGAGATCACGTCATCGTCCGGATGGGGTGAAAATACCAGAACCCGTTTGGGAAAAATGGCGTCGGTCGGACGTGGAATGTCGCCCGGCCGCTTTTCGCTGGCGGGCTTGCCGCCGGGCCAGCCGGTGATGGTTTCCTGCAGGGCGCGGAATACGTCAATGTTAATGTCGTAGGCGGATTCGCGGGCGGCGACCAGATCCTGCAGGCCGTGCTCGTTGTAATCGCCGTCGGTGAGCTTGAGGATCGGCTTGCCGAGCTTGGCGGCCAGCCAGATGACGGCCTTGCGGGTCGTACGCTCATCCCAGTTGACCGGGCCGAGCGCCCAGGGCGTCTTGAACCGGGTGAGTTCAGCGGCGGCGGCTTCATCGAGGAAAATCTGTGCGTGCGGATGCTCCTGCAAAAAGCTGGCCGCCACGCTGGAGGTCACCGGCCCCTCAACCGCCTGGGCAATCACCGGCGCCTTGTGTTCACCGAACGCGATGAGAACGACCTGCTTGGCCGCGAGAATCGTGCCGACACCCATGGTCAGCGCGCGGCGAGGAACGTGCTCTTCGCCGAAGAAATCGCTGGCAGCATCGAGGCGGGTCACGTGATCGAGCGTGATGATGCGCGTACGGCTTTCGCGATTGGAGCCGGGTTCGTTGAAACCGATGTGTCCGGTGCGGCCGATGCCGAGGATCTGCAGATCGAGACCGCCGGCGTCGACGATGGCTTGTTCGTAAGCCGCACAAAACGCGGCCACCTGGTCCACGGAGATCGTCCCATCCGGGATATGAACGTTTTTCGGATCGATGTCGAGTTCATCGAAGAGGTTCTCGTGCATGAACCGCCAGTAACTCTGGAGATCTTCGCGGCGCATCGGAAAGTATTCATCGAGATTGAACGTGATGACGTTCTTGAACGAGAGGCCCTGCTGCTTGTGCAGGCGGACGAGTTCGCCGTAGACGCCCAGCGGCGTTGAACCCGTCGCCAGGCCCAGAACGCACGGCTTGCCGCCGGCGGCCTTCTGGCGGATCAGGTCGGCGATGATCGCAGCCACCGCAACACTGGCGTGGTGCGCCTCGGAAAAAACCTGAACGGGAACTTTCTCAGGTAAACCCAACTGCAATGGCATCGTCACGACTCCTTTCACGACCACCATTGTTATCGGCTGGAAGGGGTTCGTCCATCGCGTGGGATTTCTGCTTCAGCTTCATTCAACAGAGCGGCCCGGGCGACTTGCCCGGGCCGTTGTTCCTGCTCCGACGTTCGTGGGACGATGAAGATTACCCCTCATCGTGCGCGTCGAGTTTGTAATAAAGCGTACGCCGCGGCAGACCCAGCGTCTTGGCCAGTTCCACCTTGCTCATCTCGGGACAGGCCTTGGCGGCCTGCTGTATGAGCGTCTTCTCGAAGGCTTCCACCGCCTGCTTAAGCGTGAGACGTTTGGCGCGAATCAACGCCACCAGGTTGTCAGCAATCTCGCTGGGAATCATCTCGCTGGCCGGCTTGATGTCCGCGGCATCAAAAAGATAGCGCGGCAGATCGCTTAGATCGAGCCGGTCGCCCTCGGCTTTGAAGACCAGAGCCTGACGAACGATGTTCTCCAACTCGCGGACGTTACCGGTGCCGGCCTTGCGTTTGAGAAGTTCAAACACGAGCGGATCGATATGCCGGATCGGCTCGGCACAATAGTGCTGATATTTCTCCACGAAATGCGTCACCAGCAGCGGGATGTCTTCCACGCGCTGCCGTAGCGGAGGCACGACCAGATGAATAACATTCAACCGCTGGTAAAGATCGAGCCGGAACTCGCCACGTGCCACTTTTTCCTGCAGCGAAACGTTGGTGGCGGCAATGACGCGAACGTCAATGGTTTCTTCCTTGTCGGCACCCACCGGAAGAACGCGGCGTTCCTGCAGGACACGGAGAAGCTTGGGCTGCAGATACAGCGGCAATTCGGAAATTTCATCGAGGAAAATGGTGCCCTTGTTGGCCGTACGGAAATAACCCAGGCGGGCGTCGGTAGCGCCGGAGAAGGCGCCCTTGGTGTGGCCGAAGAGTTCGGACTCCGCCAGCGAACCGGTGATGGCCGCGCAGTTTACGGGGATGAAAATATGTTTGCCGCGTTTAGGATCAAGCTGGTGGATGGCTTCGGCCAGGAGCTGTTTGCCGGTACCGGATTCGCCGTGGATGAGCACGGTGGCATCGGAAACTTGAGCGCCGCGGTAAACTTGCACAATTAACTCGTGCATGGCCGGGCTAACGGCCATAATGCCCACGGAATCGAGTAGTTCCTTAGGGTCGATGGTCTTGCGCGCGACAATGGCGGGCGGATCCATTTGACCGAGAAGTTGCAGAACGCGGGCTTGCCATCCGGCGGCATCGGTATCGACGAAGTGGGACACGCCGAGGCGAACGGCCGCACAACAGAGTTCGAAGGGTGTGCCGCCGTGGGTGAGCAGGATGACCGGTGGATGAGAATGAATCTTCTGAAGCTGGGCGAGGATTTCCAAGGCTTGTCCGGAAGCAGGGGCAAGATCGTCAGCATCCAGCGGAATTTCGACGCGACCGGCGGTGGTGTTGAAAAGATTCAGAATAAGGGATGTGGAGGTTTGGGTAATTTCGTGAAGATTTGCGAGGAACTGCTGAGGAGCAAAAACAGAAAGCCCCAAGCCGTCAGGAAGCTCCAGATTTTGGAGAATCGAACGGTCGCCACAGTACGCAACTGTGGACGCAGACGAATCCGAACGGATCGTGCCCAAGTGCTACTCCCTCCCGTAACCAAGCCTCGCGAGCTAGGTTACGTACAAATTTACTACATCGTCGCGCGACACCACGTAAGAGCCTCTCTCTATGGGTCGCCCAAGACGTGTGCGACCGCCTCTTACGTTTCTCCAGATGGGTGTTGCGACGGAGAAATGTAGTCAGTAGATACTTACCACCGATCTAAAGGGAGTCAAATGGAATTTTATTATTTCCGGACCTAAAGGTGCTATTTTTGCGCAAAATGGTACAAAGGTTATTTGCGGTGCGCGTTCTGGAATTTTCGGGGAAGGATATATTCATGCGTGCGGTGTTAATTCTTCTGTTTCTTCTTAATATTACTGTTCTAACATGTTGTGAAAGCTATAGTTCCAGCAATGCGTTGCACACCAATACCGGCCATGCAGCAAAAGATGTTGACAGCGGAGAAAATCAAGAAACGCGGATTTTATTGGACTTCGAAAAAGCAAATCCGCCCGTAGAATGGACCGAAGATAAGGACGATTTGACAGTTACGAGTGCGGCTACTACGACAGAATCGCCCGAGAAGGGGACGGAAAGTGTCATGCTGACGCGGAGCAGTTTGCGGCCGCAGGAAGGGCTTTGGTCGCTGCAGATTCATGGCGCGGAAAAGGGGGGCGGAGCGGTGGTGCATAAGTTCGATAAGTCCATTGATTTAAATAACTTCGATACGGTTTATGCGGGGGTGTTACATACGGGGATGCCGGCCCAAAGTGGGAGGATGATGGCGGCGGTTTACCTAGTGGATGGGGCTGGACACCGTGTCGCTGGGGATTGGTATGCGATTACCACGCGCTGGCAACAGGTTCCGATGGATCTTAAGACCGCTGCTGAAGCGGGGTTACAGCTCGGCCAGATTACGGAGCTGGGAGTCCGAATTCGGACGGCCATAGGACTGAAGAGTCCGGTATCGACGACCCGGCCGGCGACGGCGGACGGCAAAAAGGAGATCGATTTGGACACCAAATCGACTCGAAATGCGCCCGATTTGACACCGATTTCACCTGATTTGAAGTCGTTTTCGAGTGATATTGAGGCAAAAGAGAGTGGTATTTTGCCATTTTCGATGGATATTCAGACGGATAACTGGGCCGTGAGCCGCGACAAACATTCGTATTTAGGGGATATGGCGGGATCGCCAAAAAGCTTTTACGTCAAAAGGGAAGGCGGGCGGTTACTGGTGGGGTCGGTTAACCAATACGAAATTGCTTTTTATGAACGGGCGGGAACGGAGCGGCCGTGGATCAGTGTGACCCAGGGGGGTGGCGCGAGCGGCAGGAAGCGGCTGGTGCTGGGTCAGCCGGGCACAGGGCTGATGCTGCTGGATCAGGAGGGGTATGACGGGTTGGCGGGAGGGATGCAACAGGGGGCATATGTGCGGGGCCTGGCGGCAGAGGGGAAGGTGAAGATGCCTGCGTTCAGTTGGCCGACGGTGGGGGCTGCGGGGGCGGAGCAGACGACTTGGGAGTGGGAGTGCGGTTGGACGAGTCCGGTTGGGGCGCTGGTGGAAGTGAAGCAGACGGTTGGGCCGTTCGATGCGATGGGGCGGCCGGCGAAGGTGGTGACCTGGCGGTTCATGATTTACCAGTGGGGACAGGTGTTTGTGCATGCGGAGTGGCCGACGGGGAATAGTGAATTGGGAATAGTGAATAGTGAAAGTGCGGGGGGAGTGGGGGGGGCGGGCGCGACGAAGTCTGAAAGTACCCCCCCTACCGCTGCGCTGCGGGTGCCGGTGAGTTGGGCGCTGGTGCTGGATTCGGGGGTGGTGGGCGAGGAGCGTTATGCGGGGATGACGGGGGCGGGAGAGAATGCGGAAAAGTTATTGGCGGGGATTTATCCGCGGGCGGTGCGGGAGGCGGTTGGCGTGAATAGTGAATTGGGAATGGTGAATAGTGAAAAGCGGTTGGGAGCGTTGCCGCACCAGATGCAGTTGGGGTCGCCGATCGGGATGATTGCCAAGAGGGGGCTGGGGGTGGGTTTTGAGAAGGGATTGTGGTGGTGGGCGGAGGGCGACGGGAGGAAAGTTTTTGGTGCGGGGATCAGTGCGCGCGAGGGGGCGGAGGGGCGGAGCGGGCCGGTGGATTGCATGCTGCTGGTGAACGAGGCGAATGCGCTGGCGATGGCGGGGAGTTTTGGGCAGTACCTGGTGCCGCCGCGGGTGAAGGTGCGGCAGGGCGAGCTGGATCGGAATTTTCCGGGTGATGTGGACAACGATGGGTTTGTGGATTCGTATGGGTTTGAGGTGGTGCGGCTGAGCAGAGGGCGGGCGAGTTTTGTGGTGGATCCGAGAATGAGTGGTCAGTTGTCAGTGGTCGGTGGTCAGAAAGAGGAGGGGGTGCGGCCACTGTTTTATCCGGTGATTTTGTTTACGGTGCCGGCGGTGGAGCGGGAGGATGTGGACTTGAAGCATTCGCGGGTGCTGGTGAATGTGGATGGGAAGCAGTTTGAGGATCCGCCGCAGTGGCCGGATGGGAGTTTTTTGCTGCAGCTTCCGTGGGTGATTGATCGACCGGTGGGCGTTGAGGCGATTTTGGTGAAGAAATGAGTTTTCACCACCAAGACACGGAGGCACCAAGACGGGCGAAGAATTTGAACCACGAACGGTCGAAGACGCGAAGGAAGAGGTGGAGACCGTTAGCCGCGGGCGTGGGGAGTGGTAGAATGCGCCCGGCTAACATGTGGAACGCGAATGATGTGAAACGGAGTGGACTTCATGATCAAACAACGAGTGGTTGAGGTATTCGGTGTCGTTTCATTAGTGGTTGGGGGGTTATTGGTTGGCGCTCAAACGCTTCCGGCGACGCGACCCGCCGGTGGAGCGGCGTCGCGGGCGGCGATTGTTTATGACAATACCCCGCCTATCGATCCTGACTTGCTGCCGCGAGAGTTGGTGGACGCGTGTTTGAAGTCGCCGCGAGTGTGGGTGATGAATCCACCACCCGACCGCGACCCCTATGGCGATCTGAGCATTGCGGAGCGGATCGAGAAGCAAGTAAAGCGGATGCAGGCAGGTGGCGCTGTGTTGCTGCTGTTTCCCGATGGTCAGCCTGCCCAGTATCGCTCTGGTGGCGATGAAGACAGGATTCCTGGCTTTCGCGGGAAGAGCAATGTGCCGATGCCTGGCGCAGTGCGGCAATGGTATGCCGATGGAAGCTTGATGCTTGCCGAGGACACAACCGCGGAGGGTTTACAAACTGCACGCTACCATGGGCCGCGTGGCGAAGTGTTGGGGAAGATTGAAAAGGGAGATGGCATAGCGCTGGTCATGGCGGCGCGCGCGGCCGATCGCATACCTGGGACAATCACGGGCACGCGTCCCTACAAGAATGGGAAGCTACACGGTGGTGCCGTGACCTATGCGGACTACGCCGCAGGGAGCAAATGGCGCGAGGAAACGTACAGCGAGGGGCTGCTGGAAGGGCCAACGCTGCATTGGGCTGATGGCTGGCTGAACACTGCGGAGATTTATCATGCTGGCATCAAACAAGAAGCATTCATGTTCGATAGTTCTGGGCGCGTGACGCACTCGGATCATTTCAGCGATGGCATGCGTTCGACGGGTCCGGCGGAAGGGAATTTCGATCCAGCACCGTATAAGCAGAGGGCTTTTGCACGACCGGCGACGCAAGGGATTCGCGGATTCTCGCGACTCATGCGAGAGACGTGGCCGAAGGCGGGCGAGCGTGATGCGGGGCGACTGGCGCCTGCAGCGGGGACGGCACCCGCGACGCGGCGTGCGCCAGCCGAGTTTGTGGCGATGTGGAGCGGGGGCGATGAGGTTTGGGGTGTGCGACCGAGCGATGCCGCGACGGCGTTGAGCACGGACAGAGGGCAGACATGGGAAGTTCGTACCTCGAAGTGGGAGTTTGAGCCGCGGATGCTGGGGGCTTCGGTCAATGGTGTGGTGGCGGTCTGGGGCGTGGTGGGGGCTCCCGCGGCAGATGGTCGACAGGCGAGCCGCGTGGCCATTTCCCGCGACAAGGGCGTTACGTGGCGCACAGTGGCGGTGCCCATCGACATCGCGCTGGGCATGACAGTGGATGCTGCAGGCACCGTCTCCATCGGCGGGAAATACCTGCCCAAGGCCGGCATGAAGGTGGAGCACTGGTTCCTGCTACCGGACTGGAGGGCGCAGACGAGCACAGGCAACGGCTGGACCAAGCTAGGCATTGCTTTCGAGGGCCCGCCAACGATCGTTGAGAAGTTTGAGGTGAAAGGCGGCACGGTTTGGATTGCGCAGAGTCCCGGTTTTCTCGACCCGGGCGGTTTCAGCGTTTACTTGGTTGCCTCGCAGCAGGCGGCGCCGCGCTCGCTGGCGCGGACCAGAGAAAAGCCGCGGGTTGTGGTGGTGGATGGTGGCGCGAGTGTGGAAATCTATGAAAACAAAACGGTATGGAAGAGCCAGCGGGAATCGAGCGTCGAGGAGAAACTGCTGGGCAAGTTTGCGGTGGGGAGAGAGTGATCAGTGGTCAGTGGCCAGTGGTCAGAGTGGAGGGAAAGGAGGGGCGTTGCCGCACCAGATGCAGTTGGGATCGCCGATCGGGATGATTGCCAAGACGGGGCTGGGGGTGGGATGGGAGAAGGGGTTGTGGTGGTGGGCGGAGGGCCCCCCCCCATCGGGAAAAAAGGTGTTTGGCGCGGGGATCAGTGCGCGCGAGGGGGCGGAGGGGCGGAGCGGGCCGGTGGATTGCATGTTGCTGGTGAGCGAGGCGAATGCGCTGGCGATGGCGGGGAGTTTTGGCCAGTACCTGGTGCCGCCGCGGGTGAAGGTGCGGCAGGGCGAACTGGATCGGAATTTCCCGGGTGATGTGGACAACGATGGGTTTGTGGACTCGTACGGGTTTGAGGTGGTGCGGTTGAGCAGAGGGCGGGCGAGTTTTGTGGTGGATCCAAGGGTCAGTGGTCAGTTGTCAGTGGCCAGTGGCACGAAAGACGAGGGGGTGCGGCCGCTGTTTTATCCGGTGATTTTGTTTACGGTGCCGGCGGTGGAGCGGGACGATGTGGATTTAAAACATTCGCGGGTGCTGGTGAATGTGGACGGGAAGCAATTTGAGGATCCGCCGCAGTGGCCGGATGGGAGTTTTTTGCTGCAGCTTCCTTATGTCATCGATAGACCCGTAGGAGTTGAGGCGATTCTTGTTAAGAAGCAAGAAGCAAGAAGCAAGTAGCAAGAAGACGGGGAGGGATGTGGTGTTATGGGTTATGGGTTATGAGCTAGGTTGTCTCTGCTATTTTGGAAAAAAGGGCTCATTTAATGGGACGGCAAATCAACTTCTATTTTACGGCAGTGGATGAAAGAAATATCCTCGATGCGATAGAAGAATCTGGCAAGTTGTACGTCGTGCGCAGCGTCGCCAGGAAATCGGCGCATGAAGTTCGCTTGCCACTCCGACCAATGACCTCAAATAGCAATCCTTACTTGTCATCGCTGATATTGAGTCCTATTGACATTTGCCCCAAGATTATTTCAGAACACAATCCTGAGCGTCAGGAGTATTACATCGATAAAGCCGATTCCGAGGCAGTCTCGTATCGTCGATGCGTACTCTCACGTGACAATAAATCTCCGAGTTCCCACCTGCGGATCAGCGGGGGACGGTTTTGGTACAGTCCCGTCGATTTGAAACGCAAGCCGAAACGCCCCGAGTTCTGTCGCTGGGCGAACAGGGTCCTCGCGCTTGTTCGTCGTCGATCTCAACGACTTAATGACGTCATGTACATTGGCCCAGACGCGGCAAGGATGGTGAGGGAAGGTTCTCTACTTCTGGGAAATATGTAATCATAGCAGTGGACTACAGAACTGTGACGTAAACGTTGCGAACCTGTGCAAGCGGTTGAGGAGGACAAGTTGGGCATGGCCAGACCACCGAGGTTGTGGTCTGGACCATGGCACCCGGGCGAGGGGAATTCGGAATTCAGAGTTCGGAATTCAGAATGGTGAGGGGGACGTTTTCACCACCAAGACACGGAGACACCAAGACGCACGAAGGTGGTTGGGGTGGCGCGAGCGGGAACGAAACGCAGCCGGGAACCGAATTCTATCTGTGTGAATTACCCTTGTCTTTGCCTATCGAGTAAGGCATAATAAATAAGTAAGGCGATCAATAATTGTAAGGAATAAGCCATGACACATTCAACGGTTACGAGTAAGGGGCAGACGACGATTCCGGGGGAGATTCGTGCGGCCCTAAGAATCAAGCCGGGCGACAGGCTGGATTATGCGATCGATGGAGATCACGCCACGATTCGCGTGAATCCGGGGACGCGATCGCTGAAGGGCGTGCTGGCGAGCACCAAGGGCAAGGGGATGTCGTTTGCACAGATTCGTGCGGCGGCGGGCAAGGCGGCACTTGGCCGCGGGGGCGTGCGATGAGCAAGCGCCGGCTGATCGACACCAATTTGATTGTGCGCCATCTCGTGCAGGATCATGAGAAGCATGCCAAGACGGCGGGGAAGCTGTTTGACGCGTGCGATCGCGGGGAGGTCGTGCTGGTCGTGCTCCCGGTCGTTTTGGCCGAGTGCGTTTTTGTGTTGGAATCATTTTATGAGCAACCGCGTGGGAATATTGCGGCGGCACTGGTCAGGCTGATCAACAGTCCGGGCGTCGAAATCTGCGATACCGCCGTTCACGTTGATGCGCTCGAGCGGTACCGGAGGACGAAGTGCCATTTTGTGGACTGCATAATTGCTGCGACTGCGGCAGCGGAGGATATGCCGGTGGCGACATTTGATGAGGATTTCAGGAAGTTTTCCGATGTGCGTGTGAAGGTTGAATAAGATCGGGTGCGTGGCCTGATGGCCGACGGCTACAGAGGGTTTTGGCATTTCGGGGCTTTGGGGGAATTGGTTCAGAAACTGTGCAAGCGGTTGAGGAGAGCAAGTTGGGCATGGCCAGGCCACCGAGATTGTGGCCTGGACCATGGCACCCGGGCGAGGGGAATTCGGAATTCAGAGTTCGGAATTCAGAATGGTGAGGGGGACGTTTTCACCACCAAGACACGGAGACACCAAGACGCGTTGAATATAGGGGAAAACGGGAAAAGATCCCTGACCCCTTTAGTTCACTTGCCGTCGGCACGCTTGGATGAGGGCGCGGAGCGCGGTCCAAAGTACGAATAGGGAAATTGTGATTCCGAAGGAAACCATACCCCAGAATTGGAAGGGATGTTGCGTGGGGGTAATCGGTATGTCATGGCTGCCGCGCCATACAAAACTGCCTTGGCGCAGGGTTGCGATCGTTGCCATCCCCATGAAGGCACCCCAACTCAGACAGAATATGCCGGCAATCAGTTGAAATAGTCGCGGGTGACGCTGCTCCCAGGGTTTCTTTGGTGGAGTGCGAGGGTCTTCCTCGGGTGACTTCCAGTAAACGTGAAATGATTTCACGGGTGCTCCTGATTTTTCGGCGGTGCGGTTTCGGCACCGAAAACAAGCGTCGAATTAGACCACGATCATTCCAGAACACCAAGAATAATTTCAGTACGTCGGAGTGTCTTGGTGATTTGATTTGCCAAAGTGTCGGCCCTTCGGGCCTCGATAAAAGGGGTGGATGGGGTCCGTGGCCTTACGGCACACGGCTACAGAAAGTTTTGGCCCGTTGGGCCATTAACTCAATGGGCTGCGAACGGGTGCAAGCGGTTGAGGAGAGCAAGTTGGGCATGGCCAGGCCACCGAGGTTGTGGCCTGGACCATGGCACCCGGGGTGGGGGAATTCGGAATTCAGAGTTCGGAATTCAGAATGGTGAGGTGAGGGGGCAGTTGAATGTAGAACGATGAACGGAGAATGGTGAAAAACATGGGGGAGAACGTGTCAGGTGAGGATGCCGAGGGATTGGAGTTGGAAGAAGCATTTGGCGCAGGAGTGGACGTCGGCGAGGGCGGCGTGGGCTTTGGTGAGGGGTTGGTTGAAGAGCTTGAGGTGGAGTTGGGCGAGGGTGGGCCACTTGTTGCCGTAGGGGCCGGGGATGGCGCAGAAACTGGTAGTGGATTGCATGGTGCAGATTTGTTTTTTGCCGTTGAGGAGGTTGGGGCGATTTGCGCGGAGGAATTCTGCGCCGAGGATATTGGAATCGAATTCCATGTTGTGCGCGACGAGGGTGGTGGCGGATTGGCAGGCGGAGGCGAACTGGTCGAGGGCGGCGGAAAGGGGGACACCATCGGCCAGGGCGCGCTGGGTGGTGATGCCGTGGATGCGGGCGGCGTCCGCGGGGATGGTGTAGCCGTCGGGGCGGATGAGGAATTCGTGGGAGGCGACGGGCGTGCCTTGGGGATCGGTGAGGAGGAAGGCGAGCTGGACGACGCGGGGCCAGTTGGCCAGATCGGTGACGGGGGCTTTACGGCGGAGGGGGATGCCGGTGGTTTCGGTGTCGAAGAATAAATACATGGGGGCTCCGCCTGTGGGTTTGAGAGGGTACAGGAGGGGATTATAGCGGAGGCGGGGAGAAAACGATGAACTTAGAACGATGAACGATGAAGGGGGAGTT
>Ga0114951_10001129_pt1 | contig 34501 bp, 36 predicted proteins | sample AM7aDNAmetaG_FD_88677 | JGI IMG/M metagenome (GOLD analysis project Ga0114951, IMG submission 88677) | Freshwater microbial communities from Finland to study Microbial Dark Matter (Phase II) - AM7a DNA metaG | ecosystem: Environmental > Aquatic > Freshwater > Lake | place: Finland: Lake Alinen... | reverse complement strand
TACTTGGTGATACCTTCTGGCAGTATCATTTCTATTAAAGATTGGAGTTCCATAACCTAAAGATTTTTTAGGCTAATTTAATAAATTATTTTTCTCTCCCACAACTTTTCCGCTTGATCCATAAAATGTACTTTTCTAAAATAAAAAAACAGCCTTGGAAAAAGCTGTTTTTTGAATTTTTATTGTCAAAATATATAGTTGACAATTTGTAAGGAATTGATATATAGCGCCTTACTTAGTTTTAGTAGCGGGGGTAGGACAAATCTTCACAATTTTTAGCTCTGATAATCAGTAGTTTAGCATTTCAAACTATGCTATTCTATGCACCTATTGGGGTTGTTTATTGTCAATTTATTGTCAATTTTTATTATTATTTTCTTCGAAAAACTGCTCTAATTTATTATATATAGCGTTCAAATTTAAATCATTTGTTAAAGAACCTTCACTAGTTCCTGTTAAAAAGTTTTCCCTTTCTTCTAATACAGCTTCATGAATTCCTCCGTTCAATTTGAGCAAAAAATCATTATCATAGCAATCATTAATGTATTCTGCTATCATTAGCTTTTTTATACTTTCATCTTTTAATATTTTTGTAATTATATAATACATTATTAAAGTATTTCTCTTTTTTAATTTAAAATTTAATTTACTTAAATTGGCATTTTCCATATACAACTTTAATTGCGCTCTTGCCGAATCATATATTTGTTTTTCTAACTCTTGATTTTTCTTTGCTATTTCTTCTGAAATTTCATTTGTAAAAAAGTAGCGAGCGTCAACATCCAGAACTTTTGAAATTTTCAACAATGTCTCAACTTTCAATGTGTTATTCTTTATAGAATAATACAATCCTGCCTCACTCACATTGACTTCTTTACATAAATTTTTAATAGTTATCTGCCTTTCTTTTGCCAACTTTTGAATTCTTGACATAATATCTTGAATATTAGACATATATGTATGTATTATTTAATTTTAACAAAATAAACTACAATTTGCTTGTTTATTACTTTAAAATACATTAGTTTTGCACTAAAATATACAAGAGTAAATTACAAATATTCCCTTATTATTAATAAAGTGTAAAGATATGAAAAAAAGAATAACAAAAAAAACAAATGATTTTAAGAGTTTTATTGAGAAAAATTTGTCAAAAGAAAACTTTGATAAACTTCCGGAACTTTTCAAAGCTTCTAAAAAGATGGTAACAATGAGATTAAAAAATCCTAAAAGGTTAACCGGCGCCCAGCTAAATACACTCATAAGGCTTACGGGATTAACTTTTGAAGATTTTAAAGTTTTTATTATATAGTTCATAAACAAAAAACCCCGCATGGTAACAACGAATTATTAATAAAGCAAAAGCCTCTTAACAGGGGCTTTTTGACTTTTACAATGGCAAGCAATGAATAAAAAGAAAGAAATTAAAAAAGTTATTGAGAAATCAATAGAACATCCGGTTGATGACTTAATCGAACCTAAACAAGATATTCCCCAAATAATAAGTGATAATAATCAAGTCGAAAAAAAGTCTTATTTTGAAAAGAGATTAATTTCTTTAGAAATTACAGATATTCGGAATTCAATTTCCGTAAGAAATCACCACGATAATAAACCATATAATTCTAAATTCTTTACTGAAGATAGTGAGGGCAATATAGTAATACATTACTATACTCCAGATGGATTTCCATTATTGCACAATGGTAAAGATGAATACACAAGAAAAAGACTTAAAAATCCAAGTGATAAAATAAAATATTTTCAGGAAAAGGGAACCGGTGTTCACCCATTTCTTACTTCTCTAGTAATAAGCTCTTATCAAAAAAGTAATAAATTTGACACTCTTATTGTTACCGAGGGCGAGTTTAAAGCAATTGCTCTAAACAATATTGGCCTTTATGCCATTGGCATTGGCGGTATATTTTCTTTTAAGGACAAAGAAGAAAATACATTAAATCACAATATTATAAATATAATTGAGCGATGCAATGTAAAAAACCTAATTCTTCTATTCGATGCAGATTGTCTTTCAGTAGAATGGGAAGAAAATAAAGACTTGTTCAAAAGGCTTAATCAATTTTACAATGCAGTATTGAGCTTTAATGAAATGTCAAAATGCCTGAATATTGATGTTTATTTCTCTCATGTAAATGAAATTCACGAAAAAAACGCCAAAGGCATTGACGATCTTATTTATCACAAGGATACAAATAAAGATGAACTGATTAAAGAGATAAATAATCTAACATCAGGAAGTAACCGGAATTATATTAAATGCTTACTTATTTCTGGTACATCAAATTATATTATTAAGAAATATTTTTCAGTCGATAAAGTAGAATCTTTTTATGAAAAATATAAATCTAAACTTGAAGGCAGAGACTTTAAATACAAAGATGAGAATTGGTATACTGATGATACCGGAAAATTAAGGATAAGCTGGTACAATGAAGCTGTCAATTATATTCGTGTAGGTATAACTTTTTATAGAAAAGCTTACATCGAAAATGCTCATGGTGAAAATGAAATGAGTCTTTTAGAATGGAATATTGGTGAAATTATGAGAGATTATAAAAAATCGCAACTCTTTGTTGAACAAATCCAGAAATTTGTTGCCTTTTGTAACATTCCTGAACATTCAGATAAATATAAGCGAATTATTGAAGTTTCTAAAGAAGGGACAAAAACACAATTATACAATCGTTATCATCCTATCAAGCATGATATTAAAGAAGGCTCTTTTGCTACAATAGAGAAATTCTTAAAGCATATTTTTAATTTCTGTAATACTAAAAATGAAAATCTTTATGAATTCGGCCTTGATTATATTCAGCTTCTTTATTCGATGCCATTACAAAGACTTCCTGTTATTTGCCTGGTAAGCCAGGAACGTAATACCGGAAAATCGACTTTTTTAGAGTTCTTGCGACTTATTTTTAAAGAAAATTGTACAATTCTGGATAACGAACGCTTCACAGGTAAATTTACCTCACACTTTACTGACAAATTAGTGATTGGTCTTGATGAAGGCTTTATTCCGGTTGAACAAAAGCTAATGAAAGAGCGCATTAAAAATATGAGTACGGGACGTAGAGCATGGCTTGAAGCAAAGGGGAAAAATGCCCAGGAGATTGATTATTTTGGAAAGCTTATTCTTTGCTCCAACGATGAAAAGAACTTTATGCAAATTGATGATGGCGAAAATCGTTTTGCTGTAATTAAAGTTCGAAAACTTGAATATGATGATCCGCTTATTCTTAATAAACTAAAAAGCGAAATTGGTTGCTTTCTGTATTTTATTAAAAACAGAAAATTTCATTATGAAGGTGGTAAAAGTAGATTTTGGTTTAATACATCTGTTTATATGACACCTGCAATGTCAGATGTTGTAGAACGTACAAAACCACAGTTCCAAAGAGATTTTGAGGATTTTATAAAAGAACATTTCTTAAAGTTTAAGAAAGAATATTTGCATTATACACTAACGGACATAATAAATATTTTCAAGCTGGAAAGAAACAACAATTATAGCAACTCTCAAAAAATTAAAGATTTTCTTAATGATGGTGGCAAAGCAAAGAAAATAAATACTATAAAAAGATATAAAATATACAGCATTTTAGATGATAGTTTTTCCGGTCAGTTTACTGTTGCTAATGAAAGTAAAACCGGTACACCATATGAATTTTATTTTAAAGATTGGCTTTCAGATGATGAGTTGAAAGGTTTTTATAACACAGATTTTGAAATTGAAAATTAATTCTTTATAAAATAATGATTAACATTCTTAACATTCTTAACAAATACCCTTAAGCCCTTTATTTATGCTTGTTTTAAGTGTTTATATTTTTTGATATACTCTTAACAAAGTTAACATCTTATCTTTTTTTTGTTAAGAATGTTAAACTCAAATATATAAATTAACACTATAAATACATGAATATCAGCATTGTAAAAAATGTTAAGAATGTTAAGAGCTTTTCTAAGTTCAACAGAAAAATACAAAACATCTAATTATTTAAATATTATTTAAAAACTAACACAATGAAAAAAACACAGTTATCAAAAAAAGAGCTGGCTCAGATTTTAGGCATTTCAAAACGAAAACTGGCTTATGATTTAAACAAAAAATTTATTAAAACATTATTTAAATTGGGTTACAAGAAAAATATGCGCATTTTACCAGAGTCAATAATTAAATATTTCATTACAGACTGGAGTATTGAAACTTCAAAAAAATATTTTGATTCTTTTTTGCAAGAATTTAAACATCCAGTATAAATTTTGTTTTTATATTTTCTGTCAATCCTCACTATTTATGCTGTATATAGAAAACCTATATACAGCATATTTTTTTATATATACAATTCATGGTCTGCATATATGCGACATATATACAACATATATAAGAACCTATATACAACAAATATAAAACCTATATGCAACCAATATACAACATATATAAAACCGATATGCAGCCTATATACGACCTATATACAACCTATATGCTGCATAAATACTGCATATGCACAATATATTTAATTTATAATAAAACTTAAGAAGAACAATTTTAAATGTATTATTACATTTGCATACTGTTTAAACAACCAAGTTTAGTATGAATCCTGATGATAAAGCATATAATGAGCTTCTGCAAAACATCAAAAATATTATCAGCGGAGATAAACAGTTAATAAAACAAGCTTATGATGCTTATGAGCCTATCATTAATAATATTATAAGAACGAAAAGTGTTGATGCAAATGAAATTGAGCAAACACTTGGAGGGTTAAATGGTTTCTGCTATGATGAAAAGATTTTACTGCTTTATAAAAAACTCTGCCGGTACTACTGGGAAATAGATCCGCATGCAACAGCTTTTTACGTCAATCTATATCGTGAGATGTGGGACAGTGAAAATGAAATCGAACCTTAATTTAATAGAATAATTTACCAAAAAAGACTAAACATGGCTAATAAAAAAGTAAAAAAAGATATTGTTGATAACCGTTTTAATATAGATTTCACTGAGTTCGCTTTTTTAGTTGAAGCTTGTATTCCCCCAAGTCCAATTGCCAGATCAATGTTTTGGGACAAGGTTTGTGGTTATTATTATCATCTACTCACAGCGGATGAAAGAATCAAATTATTTGAATGGATTACACGTAACCGTAGTTTGAAAATGGAGAATGAAGATTGCAGGTTTTTTTATTCAAGGTACAACCCTGAAAACCAATACAGGGCAACTTGTGTTTATAATGGAAAAACTGAAATGATTGATTGTTTTCTTATGGATGACAGATATTACACTTCAAAAGGCACTTCAATTGTCGAAGAATATATTAAAGAAGTAACACGCATTAATGCTTGTTAATATAGTATTTAGGAAGATGTTGGCGCTTTTCAGATTTTTTTTATCAAATACATATTTCATTTTTTTACGCATTTTTTTAACTAAGTTATTGACAGTAAATGCGGTTTATTGTCAAAATATAGTTATATTTGCTGCAAATATTTTCCAATGAGAAAAGCAGAATTAAATATTGAAAAACTTAAAGAAGCATTTGAAAAGAAGATTTATTTTCAAACAAATGATATATTTTCTTTTTATCAGTCTTTTGATTCTTTAGTGGCTAAATCAACCATTGAATGTAGAATTCGTTCTTTGATTAAAAAAGGTATTATTCAACGAATAGGGCATGGAAAATATAAATTTGGCTCAGAGATTATCTATAGGCCTCTGATATCTGTCAAAAGCAAAAAGATTAATAATTTCATGATGATCAATTTCCCATATTTAAAATATATTGTATGGCATATTGGTGAAATTAACCACTTTTCGCAACACCTTATTAATATAGACACTTATTATGTAGAAGTTGAAAAAGATGCAGTTGACTCTGTTTTCGCGAGACTTAGAGAAAAGTATAAATATGTATTAAAAGGTAAATTTAATCAGGATGTGTATTTTGGAGAAAGTGTTATTGTGGTTCGTTCTCTGGTTACCGGTGCCCCAACTCAATTAGTAACTAATGTTCCGACAACAACTATTGAAAAGCTCCTGGTAGATTTATTTTGTGATGAAGAATTTGATTTTGTCCATGGAAATGAAATGTCCCATATTTTTAATAATGCTTTTTCAAAATGCACTATTAATATTGACAGAATGCTTAGATACGCCAGTAGAAAAGGGAAAAGAAATATTCTGGCTGATTATATTAAAACTATAAATTGACAGTAATCTTAATTTACTGTCGTAAATACAATTAAAATGATTCAAAAAAAATGTATTTCTTACGATTGGATTTCTGAAATATCTTCAGCAAAAAAAGCAGATAAGGTATTGGTGCAAAAACTTATCAGAGCGTTAATATTGCTGGAGGGTTTAAAAGAATCTGATCTTCACTTTATTTTTAAAGGGGGTACCGCATTAATGCTGTTGCTTGATAGCAACAAAAGGCTATCTATTGATATTGATATTGTTGTTTCGGGGGAAGTTGAAGATATTGAAAAACTAATGTCCAATATTGCTCTCCAAAAAGGGTTTATCAGAGTAGAGGAAAAAAGACGTAAAGCCCTGCATGGTATTGAAAAAGCACATTATAAGTTCTTTTTCCCATGTGCAATAAAAGCCGGTAATGAAGAATTTATATTGTTGGATATTTTATTTGAAAAAAACTCTTACAGCAACCTTATATCCACGCCAATTGAATCTTCTTTCATTGCGTATGAAGGGGAGATTCTTCAGGTTGAAACCCCTGACTATAATAATATCATGGGGGATAAATTAACAGCCTTTGCGCCCAATACATCAGGGATACCCTATTTCAAAAAAGATAAATCAATGGGACAGGAAATTATCAAACAATTATATGATTTAGGAAATCTCTTTGAACGTATAGATGATGTTTCTGTTGTAAAAAAAGTGTTTACCGATTTTGCTAAAATTGAGCTGAAATACCGTGATATGATTGATGATGAGAATATTGTTTTAGATGATATTGTTGAAAATTGCCTGTCACTAAGCTTACGGGAATCAGTTGGAAAATCTAACTTTGAGGTATTACAGTTAGGACTAAAGCAAATTTCTAGTTATATTTTCTCTGAATCTTATTATATCGAAAAAGCCATTATTCATGCAGCCAGAACTGCTTATATTGTTGCATTGATAAAAACAGGAGCGCAATTACAACGATACAATTTACAAGATATGAAAGATTGGTTAATTGAACAGCCTAATAATACCAAACTTAATAAACTTAAAAAATCAATTCCAGAAGCCTTTTACTACTGGTTTCAGGTTTATAAGATTAAATAATAATACTGATATTCAATAAAATATACTTGTTTTTGCACAATATACCTGTTAGCTATATTGTGCATTTTTAACTATATTGTGAAAAATATAATTCTCCAAGCTTAGTAAATTGATATGTAAAACATGATTTTTTTAAATATTTTTTTGCTTTCATATTTAATTAAGTTATTGACAGTAAATGCGATTTATTGTCAAAATATAGTTAAGTTTTTTAAATGGAATAAAATCTGTTATACCATATCTGGCTTTAAAATAATCTAAAACTTTATGGTATAATGCCGATCTAATTTCTGTTGAAGTGCAACGAGCAAAGCGAAGTTGGACAATTACAGAAATAGAATCGGTATTGATGCCTATAAATATTGAATTAACAGCAGTAAAAAAATTGATTATTTTAATTATGGCATTCCCTTCGGGTCGGGCTTTTGTTTCAATCTTTTTGAAATTGTCTGATTAATGAAGGTTTTACGACAAAAAGGATTTCCACGACAATCCCTAATGCAATTTCTCTTCCCCTCAATATGCCGCAACTTTTCTGGAATTTAATTGCACTGTCTTTTTCAATCGGCTCAATCGGCTACACTCCACTATCACTCCGTTACACTGCGTTACCGTGATGTTCCGCCTCTTTACACCTCTCTCATAAAACAGAGCAATTTATTTATTTTAGAAAAATACAAAAAACAGAATTGAACTAATAAGAAGAAGTTTCAATTCCCTTTTTTATATTTTTTCCACCGCTCTTTTTGCCTTTCCTAAGATGCAGCCGCTTTTTCTGGTATATATTGCACTGCTTTTTCGCTCCACCGCACACGGCATCAGAGCTTTCAATTCTTGAAAACAACTTGCGCCTGCCATTGCAAGGCTCAAAAACAGAGCAATTTTATATTTTTATAAAAGTCTAAATAAAAGCAGTTCTCTTCCCACAGGCTGCGGTCAGTGAGCCTGTCGAACTGCACTTATTTTGACTTTTGCCTGCGCTCTTTTTGCTTACCCTCAGTATGCCGCCGCTCTCATTGTATTAAATTACACTGTTCATTCATTCATTTCATTCCGCTTCAGGGTGCTCCACTTTGTTCCGCTAATCCTTCCGCTCCATTTTCATTACTTCATTTCACAGCGTAATTCTTATATGTTGTGAAAAATAAATAAATACGCAGTTCTCTTCCCACTGGCTGCGGTCAGTGAGCCTGTCGAACTGCCTGTTTATTCATTTTTTCCTACCCACAAATTCAATGAAAACCTTCCCTTATAAAACCATTAAAAATCTTTCGCAAATTTATGCCTCCCCGCCCGAAAAAGGATATACAAGTTTCTCAAAATTTATTTTTGATTGCATCTATAGCCCAGCGATGAAACGTACCCGTTTCATCTACTGATAGGTATAAAATTAAATTTTGATAAATCCTTTTTCTCCGGCAGCTCTGATAAAAAGTCCCTTTTTATCCTCTCAGGACTCACATCAATACGGTTGCTTAAGATTTTTAATTCTCTTTCTTTTTTTTACTTGAGTACCGCCGATTTTGGCTTAACAATTTAAAACTTAACAACATGACAAAAAACACATTCAAAACGGTTATTAAAAACCAAAAACTGAAAATTATTTCAGATGATTTTCGTCAACATTGCGGAAGCGATGAGTATTACAAAACTTTCTTTCCTGAGCTTTACTATACGTCTGGCATGGCTGATGTTGCCGAAACCCTGCAGGCTCACTGGCTCATTGATGCGATTGTTTCGTATGCACCAACCACTCGCAGACATGACATTGTTTTCTGGACATTGACCTCATTTAATGAAAAAGCCCTCTTAGAGTGCAGATTAGACAGCGATCAACCGGCATTTATTGAGCAGTTTATTGAATATACAGACTTCCCGGAAGGCATCTTCAAAATTTTTCAATCCAATGGGGTGATTTATTTACCCTCTGAACACTAAAATAATTTAACTCTTAAATCTTTAAACCCATGAAAAACTATAGTAATGACCCCAGACAAATGCAAACCAAATATAAATGCAATTGCAAAAAATGTAATAAGGTCCTCCCGAAAGGTGAGGACATTTATTACTTTCCTTCTGATAAATCTGTTTATTGCCTACCCTGCGGAGTAGGCTCATATAATTATTTCCTCGAAACCCTTCAGGATGAGGAATTTTATCAACTCAGTTATTAAACCCGCTTACCTCTTAAATCATGAAAACAAATCCCAAACTCATTTTTTTTAAAGGTTTCAACGAAAACCTTAAAACGGTTAAATCTCGTTTTAAAGATTTATGCTTTATCCATCATCCCGACATAGGCGGAGATGTTGAGATGATGAAGCTCATTAACCTGGAATATGAATTTATTGTAAAAAACTGTCTTTTTGATTTTACATCAGAAAACGAAGAACGGTTTTATAATGTGAACTATGAAATGCAATACCCTGATATTATATCCCAACTCATTAAATTGTCCGGTATTGTTGTCGAGATTGTCGGGAACTGGTTATGGATTTCAGGCAATACCAAATTTCATAAAGACACTTTAAAAGCCATTGGATGCCGTTTTGCTCCCAAGAAATTTATGTGGTATTTTCGCCCTGATGATTTCAAAATGAGCAAAAACAAAAAACCTAAAAACATGCGCGACATTTACGATAAATATGGATGTGAAACTCTCATCCAGAACGAAGAAAAGAAAATAGCATAAGCAAAAAAACATAGTTTTATCAAACATTTAAGAGAGGGGAAACCCTCTTTTTTTTATGGTCTTTTGGGCACTTTTACGAGTCCCAAAACATTTATTATTAATAGTCTTATAGGCACTTTCACAAGTCCCATAAAAATGACTTATAAAATGCATATAAATCATTTCTTTCTTTTAACTCTTCAAATATTGGTTTTTTAACCTTACGGGTAATTGTGGTTTTGCCAAACCCACAATTGAAAGTTCGTCAGAATGTAAAGACCAGATTACATTGTGCCAATTAATAAAAAACAAATCACGCAATCTCCCTCATATAAACATTATATGCTCCACCCGGATAGTTAGCATAAATATGCTGATATACATTTATAGTCTTTTCGCTTACATCCTGATCCGTATAGGTTTCCTGGGGTAACCATTGTAAGGTGTCAAAAATTATTGTCTTTACTTGTGCTGTTATCTGTCTGCTTTCACGCCACCTTTCAATGCGTAGTTTTTCTTCTTTTAGTTTCGTTAAGATGTCAACTGATACTTTTTTTACCTCTTTGGTTTCTACGGGTGTTAGGTATTTACCGGTTCGCAGGAGGTCGAAAATGGCAAGCGATTCTTCGGATAAGTTTTCACGTAAGGCTCTGGCATCTTCAATATTCAGTTCCTGAATGAAGCCATTCAGGTTGTCAAATGCTTTAATGGTGTCCTCAAGGCTCTTGCCCTGATTGTATTCTTTTATTATTTCCTGATAGCGTTCATAAAACTTAAGTCGTAATGGGTTCTCTTTCAGCATCTGATCCAACTTTTTTTCTACAGCTCGTTGTAAGTCAAAAACTACAGTGTTCTTCTTTTCTGTTCGGGCAAATGCTGCTTTTAGTTTATCAAAGTCTAGTTTGCTTAAATCAACATAAACACCATCGGTCTCATTGGATACGGCTGATTCTATTAAAATGCTGCCATTGACTACCCGTTGCAATTCCATGATAATGGATAGTACATCTGCTGATTTTGTTTGCTGATTCAACTGCTGATAGATGGCTTCTATGGCATTGAATTGTCTGATAAATGGCTTTACCTGATCTTCGGGAAATAATGCTTTATATTTCCTGAAAACATCTCTTGCCATTATTTCAAATTTTGTTCTTGTGGTTTCATTCAGACAGATGCAATCAACAGCTTTTTTTATAAAGGAAATTTTCTCCATTGGCTTTGAGTCTGCATTGCTCAAATTTTCGAGCCTAAATCCTAATTCGTTCAGATAGCCTTTTGTTTGCCTGATTGATTCCTGTAATTCCTCAGCCAACGCTTCCAAGAGTTCAACAGGTCTTTTGGGCTCTCCTGAACCGTCTGTTTTGCCTCCTTTTCCGCCTTCTCCATAAACAGAATAAGCTTTTTCCAATTGCTTGTAAATATTGCCATAATCTACTATCAATCCATTTTCCTTTTCATCATCATACACACGGTTAGCTCTGGCAATAGTTTGCATAAGTGTATGCCCTTTAATGGGCTTGTCTAAATAAACGGTAGAAACACAAGGCACATCAAATCCGGTAATCCACATGGCACATACGATGGCTAAACGAAAAGGATTTTCTTCATCTTTAAATTCTTTTTCCAGATTCCTGTCCACCATCTTTTTTCTGTGAGGTGCTATTTCTAATTCCATTTTACGGAATTTGTCCACTTCATTTTGCTCTGAGCTTACAATGACACAAACTTCTGTTTCTTCAACTTTTTTGAGTTTCCGTTGTAAATTCTGTTCCTCTTGCTGGTCGGTAGCCTGTGCTATGCGTTTTTTCAAATCAGCAACATTAACAGGCCAGTGTTTTTGAATGAGCCCGTACATTCTGACAGCTGTTGGTTTGTCTAATGATACAAACATGGCTTTGCCCTGATAACCTCTTTCGTTAAAATGCCAGACCAAATCTTTTGCAATAGCATCTAAACGTGGTTCTGCTGTTAAAATGACGTAGTCTTTCTGAAAGAGATAGGATAGCTTTTTCTTTTGGTCAATGTCAATATCTTCATTTTCCAATATTTCAGCCATCTGTTCATCCAATTGTGGATTTTCAATGTTCAGCTTTTCACCACGGTTCAAATAACGCAGGGGAAGTGTAGCACCATCATCAATGGCTCTTTTGAAATCATAAACTGAAACGTATTCACCGAAAATATTTTTGGTCAGCTCTTCTTCATCTTTAATGATAGGGGTTCCGGTAAATCCTAAATAGGAAGCATTAGGGATTCCCTGAAAACGCATGTTTCTGGCAAATGTTCCGGCTTGTGTTCTGTGGGCTTCGTCTGATATGACAATGATATTTTTTCTGTCGGTTATTAAAGGATATTCACTTTCAATCTTAGGATCAATAGAAAATTTATGAATAAGGGTAAATACATAACGGTGATTTTCTTTGAGCAATTCACGCAAATGTTCCCTGCCAGTAAGCCCTGCTTTACTTCCTGCTATAACTTCTTTACTTGTAACAGCGCCAACACCTGTAAAGGTGTCGTAGATCTGTCGTTCTAATTCGCTCCTGTCAAGTACAATAAGAAAAGTATAGGAACCGCCGAATTTTCTGTGTATTTTCTGACAAATGAAAACAATAGAATATGATTTGCCGCTGCCTTGTGTATGCCAGAATACGCCTAGCTTACCTTTGAGTTCTTCTATGTCTTTTGCCTGATTAATAACTTTATTAACGCCAATGTACTGGTGATTTTTTGCCATTATCTTTACTACATCGCCACCACTGTCATCACACAAAAGAAAGTTTTCAAAAATGTCCATTAAATTTTCTTTGGCACAAGTACCCCGAAGCATGGTATCCAAATTAACGATGCCTTCTTCTTCCTCAGTGATACGTTTCCATTCCAAGAAGAATTTATAAGGACTGGATACAGTGCCTACTTTTGCATCTGTGCCATTACTTAATATTATAAAAGCATTACAATGGAACACATGCCCTATCGTGTCTTTATAATCAGTTATGTTATCTGTGTATGCATTGCGCAAATCGGTATGATGAGCCTTAAGTTCGAAAAATACTAATGGTATGCCATTTACAAAACCAATCACATCGGGTCGGCGGTTGTACAATTCCCCTACTATTTCAAACTGGCGAACAGCTAAAAAATGATTATTGGTATAATTATCAAAATCAAATACTTTGAGTTTTCTCTTTTCTAATTCTCCTGCTGGGTTTGTAAAACTAACAGGAACGCCTTCTTTCAGAAGCTCATACTTTTCTTTATTGATTCTGCCTAATGTTTTATCTGCACTTTTTTGTTCTATTTGCTCTATGGCCTGAATATAAGCAGTTTCAGGCAAATCTTTATTGAACTTTTTCAATGTAGCAAGCAAATACCTTTTCAGAATAACTTCTGATTTATTTTCCCTTCCCAGCAAGCCATCACTGCCAAAAGTTTCCTGCTTCCATGCATATTTCACTTCCCATCCCAATGCTTCCAACACCTGATGAGTTGCAGTTTCTACCAAACCATCTTCTGAATATTCGTAACTCATAATCTTTTTATAGACTGTAAAAATAATAAAAACATTCTGATTGTCAACACTTTAATGAAAATTTCCGAATTCTAATTAAATAAACGATTTATAATAATTTTTACTTTTCCGAATTCGAGTTAAATAAAAACATGTTGATTTTCAACGAATTAAAGCATTTTGATGAATTGAAGTTAAATATAAATTAAGCCCAGTAAGGAACATATAAACTAAATTTTTTCGATTCACTTCCAATATCTTTAGGTTTTATCTTCCCTGCTTCAATTGATTCATTAATGAGCTTTGATATCTGAGCCGCCTGTTTATCGTGCATTCCAAACCTTTTTCTAAGTGACGCATTATTGAAGCCCCCATTTCCATAATATTGTATAATACTGTGCTGATAACATGCCTCTATACGTTCTTCATTGGTTATGGCTGCAAATTTTTTAGGAGAATACATTGTAACTTTAAACGAATTCTCTGTTTCTTCAAACTTTAATGGTGGCAGCCCATAAAGTTCTATGGCGATTATAGCTTTTTCAAAACCGGACCCTCTTTCTTCACAGATGTTGTACCTTCTGAAAGCAGAGGCTAAAATTTCATTCCTTGATTCTGGTGTTGTTCGGATTAAGCGATCTATCTTTTTTGAAGGAAGCAATCGCCCTGGGTTTGTAAATTCTATCCTGTCTTCAAAAATCTCTATCATAGGACCTGTTCCCCTGATAGTAAAATCCTGATGAATAAGAATGTTTGAAATAAGCTCTCTTAATGCAATCTCTGGATAAACAGAAGTTTCAGTTCGTAAAACATGTTTTATAACCTCACTACCGGGAAGTAATCCTTTGACAAACTGAATAAGGCCTTCAAATCCAATAGCATATCCCTTGTTGTCGGGATACTCTTTACTACCGGCAGCCTTATTTTTCCCTTCATATTTTATAAGTCGAATGGCTTTACGGCTTAATCCATCAAATTTGTTTAAATCTTTGGCTGCTGCTAAAACACCAAAATTTGTAATATAATAACCTTTGCCATCCACACCTACAATCATTTTTTCTTCTTCCAGCCATCGCAGTATCTCTTTTATATCGTTTGGAACCGGTCTTTTAAGCAGGTTAAGAATTGTATCATACTCCAGGAGCGTAATAACTTCAATTTCATTGAGCAATTTTGAAGCATGTAGTTCTTCAAAAGAAGGATTTTTACTGTTGAGCATTAAAGAACCAATTTCTTGTCTTGATGCTTTTCTGGTAGTTCCTCCGCTTCTTATATAGCTATCCTCTATGGTTTTGTTATTTATATGAACAGGTTTTACTGCACTTTCTTTGATATAGATAAACAGTAACTCTACGCCACGAAAAGTTTCAATACTATGGTCAATACTTACCAACGGATCTACGCCATCTCTGCACAAAGAAGCCAGTCGTTCTACAATTCCATTGGCTTCTGTCTTACTTATACCTTTGGGAATAGCATGTTTGTCATCTATGCCGAAAACCAGATAGCCACCACCGGGCATATTTGCAAATGCAGAAATATGATGACATAATTTATCATTTTTAGGAGACAAATACTCTTTCCAATCCAGTTCGTTAATTTCATGCGGCACTTTGCCTAGAGAGCTTTCCAAATAGCCTAATGCTTTTGATTTCCAGTTTTTCATTTTTTTACTTATTGCTTTTTGTTATCTGTTATTTTTTAGATTCTCACAAACTTTAAATATTCATTTAAAGTGTTCTTGTAAAATTCTTTTCTTATACTTGGCTGATGCGGCATAGGATAAAAATCTCTGTTTAGTAAGTTGTCTTTTGCATGACACAAAGTAAAATTACCATTTGTTTTTTTTGCTTTAATATTGTAATCCCAATATAACCTTACTTTGTTATTGTTCTTCGTTAATAGTTGAAGTACTGGCTCACCTAAAGTGATAATTGGAACATCTATAAATGCTTCAAGTTCTTGCTGTAATAGATATAAATTGGGTTTTAAATGATTAATTAAAACCTCCATTGTATTTGCAGGAGGTACTGAATAAAAATACTTGAAAACATTTGTTGCATAAACATTTTCAATTGTTATACCGAATACCTCGCAAATATTGTTGACGTAAGTTCTTAAAGCATTATTTTTATCCAGATTAAGGGTACAAGTTATTTTCTTTCTTGATGCTTCATTCTTTATGGTTGGGTCTTGCCCTATAATAATAAGTTTTACTTTATCTCTACCCTTAAATGGAGGAATAACAGGCAAGCTTAAATCTATAGGATTTATGATAAAATCACTTTTTACTTTTAGTTTTTGTCTAAGATTTTCAACTTTTTGATTTATCTCTTTCATAGGTATAGTTTTCAAATTGTTTTAATTACACTTCGATTCTTCCACTCATCAACCTTGACAATAATATATCACGGGATTCTTTGAGAAGGCGGTTTTGGTTTCTAAGTTTATCAGATAGATCAATTAAATTATCTCCAAAATCATTAAATTTTAAAATATAATTTATATTAGGTAATAACACATCAATATTGTTCATTGATGCATTAGTTAACTGTGGCTGAGCAGACCCTGAACAATAACTTTTTAAATTCAACTTCTTGAAAAACTCAAATGTGAAACAGAGTTTCAAATGCTCAAATCCTTCGTTGGGAATGATAGCAAATGAATTATTTGTTACAAATGCTCTTTCATGTGTTCTATGAATATTTCCACTCCCATTACCTCTGCTTGTGACAAGAACAACTTTATTTGAATAATTAAATTTCATATAGAAACCCAATATCCCAGAAGCACCATATACTGGATATTGACCTTTTATATTAATTTCTGTTTGTGATAAATTTTTTCCATATTTAATTGAATAAACATCATTCAATTTTACTTTTTCCCATCCCTCCGGCAGCCCTGTCTCCTCATTAACTTCCAATTGCTTCCCATTCACTCTAAACTTCACAAACCACTCTTCATAAGTTCGTTGTGCCAGCTCTTCCAACAACTTAATACGCTTTAGGTTTTTTTCAATCAAATCATCATATGCTGAAAGTATTGAGGCTATGCGACGTTGAGTATCCTTTTTTATAGGAGCTTTAAATTTGTATGAACAAATTTTTGTGGGTGAAGTATGTTTAACAGTTGCACCTGTAGCTGAACCAGCAACATATTTTTGATAGGTTTCTGTTCTCATTAACCAATACAGAAAATCAATATCGAAATTAGAATTTTTTAATTGAACTAATCCAATCCGTTGATTGTGCAATAATTGTTTACCTTTTATTTCTGGTACTTTTGCTGAATAACCTAAAGTGTCAGCTTGTTTACTTAGATCAGTCATTGTAACAATTATATCGCCTGATTTTAAAATGTAATCTTTTGGAAATATTCCATTATAAAATTTAAATTAATCAGCTTTAAAGCCACCTCCAATTAAAAAATTACCAGGTGTTAATAGTATATCATTTGTTGCTTCTTCTGAAAAATATTCTCCTTTAAAAGCATATCCATGCTTAATTTTTATAATATCTTCTAATTTAAATTCATCCCACTCCATTATATCAACTCCTTTAAATTATTCTCAATAGTTCTGCTCAATTGCTCAGCTTCACTGTTTAATGTGCTTAACTCGGTTTGAATTTCAGCCAGGCGTCCCTTATAGTCGAAGTCCTCATCTAAAGTTAAGGTAACCCCAACATAACGTCCGGGTGTCAGGCTGTAATCATTTTCTTTTACTTCGTCCAGTGTAACAATTTTGCATAGTCCCTCTATGTCGTGGTAGTTGCCATCAGTGAAGCGTTCTTTAAACCAGATGTTGTCTTTGCTAACTTTAGGCTTTTCACCACGGTAAAGCTGTATAATAGCAGTAAGTCCTTCTAATTGTTCTTCGCTAAAATCGTTAATGGTGGTCGTAACCTTTCTGAATACATTACGGGCATCAAGCATCAGTATTTTATTTTTGTTTTCGGGTCGTTTGCCTTTATCATAAAACCACAAATGGCAGGGCAGGCTGCGCGTGTAAAAGAAATTGTTGCTTACACTTACAATGCAATCTAAAGCTCCGGTTTCTATCAGTTGCTGGCGTATGAGTTTTTCGCTGTGTCCGGCATCGGTGGCAGAACTTGCCATAACAAAACCTGCACGGCCTGTTTTATTCAGATAACTGTAAAAGTACTGCATCCACATATAGTTGGCATTGTCTGCCTTGGGTAATCCAAAGGGCAAACGAGGATCTTCTTTTACAAAGTCTTTGCCTTTGTCCACCTTGTTTACATTAAAGGGGGGATTGGCCATTACAAAGTCACATTTTTCAAAAAGATTATGTGGGTCGCTGTAAAAGCTGTTGGCTTCTATTATTTTGCCTTCAATACCATGTATAGCCAGATTAATTTTAGCCAACTTGGTATTGTTGGTTTTCTGCTCAGTACCATAGCATTTAATAACCTCATTAACTTCCTTATTGGTCTGGCTTTTTACAAAATAACCTGTCTGCACAAACATACCACCTGAACCACAGGCAGGATCGTGAATAATACCATGTGATGGTTGTATAAAATTTACAATAAGCTGTACCAGACTTGGTGGGGTAAAGAACTCACCGCCTTCCTGTGCTCCGGCACCCTGCATAGAGAACTTCATAAGAAAGTATTCATAAATACGTCCAAAAACATCACCTGTAGCTTTCTTTACAGCATCTTTATTAAACACGCGTATCAGTTCACGCAAAAGGTCACTTTCAAATTCCTGATAATTTTTGGGTAAGTTGCCCTCCAAATCAGGATATTCAGCTTCTATCATCTTCATGGCATTGTTGATGGCTTCTGCAATATCTTTACTTTCGGGCAGTGCGGCTAAATATTCATACTTGGCTTCTTCGGGCAACAAAATAGCACCGGCAGATAAATAGTCTTCTTTTGTTTCTGCTCTTTTACCTCTTGGTCCACTTGGTATTTTTGATTGTACAATAGGTTTGGCTTCTTCATATTTGTTCTGTGCAAAGCGCAACATCACCAAGCCTAAAACCGGGTCTTTATATTCGGCAGCTGTCAGTTTACTATTGGCACGGAGCGAATCTGCTGCATCCCACAATTCTTTTTCTAATTGTCTTATCTGTTCTTGGGTCATATCTGTTTATATAGCAAGGTTCATATCTACACTGTAGCGACTATTTTTTTAATTCTTTAGCAACACCAAATTTCCAGTCGCCAGACATTATATCTAATCTTTATTATTCATCCTTTTCTCACAAAAATATATATAATTTGTAAAAAAAAAGGATAAGTAATAAGATAAATTAATTCAAGGATTGAAAGCATTAAAACATTAATTATTATCCTTTCGCAGTAATAGATAGTATATGTCCATCTTTTTTTATTCTTTATTTAGGGTTTCTAAAATAAAGTTCTAATTTATTCATTAAAATTTTATATTTATCAACCCTATCAAACTTTTTTATTTTTAACTTTACCATTAAAACAAATAGCACCTATGAATCTCATTATTGAAACCGATCTTGGCTGCGACCCTGATGACTTTTATGCCATCTGTTATCTGATTTCAACAGGTGTAAATGTTAGGGCTATTACTATTTACCCCGGAGATTCCGATCAGATTGCTTTTGCAAGATGGCTTACAGGCGAATTAAATCTTAATATTCCTATTGGTGCCGGGCTGAAGAACAGGAGAAAAAACTCACTTTCTGGTATTCATAGACGGATTCTTCAAAAATACGATAAGCCTTTAACTGCAAGCGCAGATGGATATGGACCAGATATTATCAGGGAAGTGTTTCAAAAATATCCTGATAGTGAGTTAATCGTTATCGGACCACCCAAAAGTGTTGGCGTGTTTCTGGCACAGAATAAAACTGTTGAGATAAACAGGGCAACCATTCAGGGAGGATTCATTGGATACAATATCCATAACTTGCCATGCAGAAGATTAAAAAAGTTTGAAGGTAAAACTACTTGCCAGACTTTTAACCTGAATGGTGACTTATTTGGCTCTAAACAAATTCTTAATACAAACATACATCATAGGCAGTTTGTTTCGAAAAATGTAAATCATACAATAATTTACAATAAAGAAATTCATGAAAAAATAATGAGTGTCAAGCCAAAGAACAGGGCTGGAGAAATTTTCAGGGAAGCGTTAAGTATGCAGGTGGAAAAATATGGTGAAAAGAAGTTCCACGACCCTATGGCTGCCGTGTGTCATCTGCATCCTGAAATTGCTACATGGGTAAAAGCCAGATTATATAATATCGGCAACGAATGGGGAGCCACACTTGACGATAAAGGTGATGATATTATTGTAGATGTTGACAGGAAAAAATTCTGGAATTATATTGCTGAATCAATATGAAATACACTATCTCCGACATACACGGCATGTTCGACAAGTTCCTTCTGTTGTTGGAAAAGATTAACTTTTCTGATACTGATGAACTTTACATTATCGGTGATGTTGTTGATCGTGGGACTAAGCCGATAGAAACTCTCGAATACGTCATGAATAAACCCAATATGCAACTGCTTATGGGCAATCATGAACACCTGATGCTTGAGTGGTATGACGCTTATTTGCAGCGCAGATTGTATCCTTATGAGCTAATAGAAGCCAAGCAGGTGTGGATGCAAAATGGCGGGAGAGTCACGCTTAAGCAATTTCAGAAATTACCGCGTGAAAAACAAATTCAAATAATTAGGTTTCTAAGAAAAAGCCCATATTATCTGCTCATTGATAAGTTCATTCTTTGTCATGCCGGAATAAAGATGGACGAAAAGTTTAATGATAAACCTGCTGAAGAAATTCTGAAACAGCAGTCAGCAGACGATCTGCTTGAAAACCGTGGTAAATTTTATAACAATAAAGCTATTGAAGGTTATACTGTTATTTTCGGTCATACTGTTACAGATTTTATCTTTAAAGAACGAAAAGAAACTTGTTTATTACCTTTAAATATCTGGCACGACAGAACATTCAACGATAAAATCTGTATTGACTGTGGGGCTTATTTTGAAGAAGATGGGGGCAGGCTGGCTTGTTTAAGGCTTGACGATATGAAAGAGTTTTATCTTTAAACCAATGTTATAAGCCATTAAGAATTAATATTTAGCTTTGTCTATAAAGTGTCTTTTAGAGCATTAATAATTTGCTGTTTCTTTGATTTACACTATCAAATTAAAAAATACACCGGTTTATTTTTAATAGTTTCCATGTACTTTATTTTATCAATATTTAACGAAAGCAGATCACTTAAAAGTAATGGACTATATTCCGTCATTTCTACGCTAACATTAATTGTCTTATTTATGCCATTGATAAACGGAAAGCTGACTGGATCGTTGCAGTGCTTATGTGCGTGAATTTTCCAACTGTCCCATTTAAATGGTATCTTTTCGGGTGAAGGATCATGAATTAACAGGAAATCAATACCTGCCCAATTTACTATCTCAAATTCTTTTCCATCCTTATATCTGTCGTGATTACCGTTTATAAAAATAATATTTCCATTCAATTGGTTAAGCCATGTGGTTGTTGCCCTTGCTTTGTGTCCGTATGAAAGGTCTCCTAAAAAGTAAACAGTGTCATTAGAAGTTATTTTTTCGTTCCATCTTCTTAAAAGAAATCTATTCATCTGACCCTTATTTTTAAAAGGTCTCTGGCACATTTCAATTATTCCCTTATGGTCAAAGTGCGTGTCCCCAATTAGATGAATGTGCCTATAATCATTACTAATATGCATATTTCTTCAAAAAAACTGTCAAGTTTGTTTTTATAAAGATACATTAATTTAAAATCTTTAGAAAATTTAAAAAATGGAATTTTTAGTATTCATCTGATTTTACGAATCACCTTGCAATATATCCTTGTGCGCTTTTGATTTCACAAATAATAAGTTGTATTTTCAGAAGAATATTGATTATAAAAACTAGTAATATTGAATTTCACGCACAATAACCTGATACAGTTGATTTTGCAAAAACACAGTTTGCTTTATCCAGTTGCCCGTTTTATCATAATCATACTTGTAAACATATTTTTTATCCAGCTTGCCATTTTGATCGTAAAATGTCCATTCAATCTTATTTCCAATTTCATCATATTTGTAAATGTATTTTTTATCCATAATGCCGTTTGATTTGTAATGGCGGTTCTCAATTTTATTTCCTTTGGTATCATACTTAAAAATATCTTTTTCTATTAAACTTCCGTCCCCAAAATAATTACACTCCTCAATTTTATTCATTTTTTTATCATACTTGTAGGTTTTTCTGTTAAAAAAATTGTCATAAAGATATTGAATTACTTCAATAAGGTTTTCTTTATCATCATATTTGTAATTGTACTTCCAAACCGACCTTCCGTTTGTATCATAATCTATCTGCTCAATTTTATTTCCTTTTTCATCATATTTATAAGTGTGCATGCCTATAGACCTTCCGCTTGTATCATAATCTGTTTGCTCAATCTTATTCCCGTTTGCATCATACTTATACGTGTATTTTTCAATGGAAAATAATAAAAAGAAAAAGCGCGACTCTATCCTATAACCTTTTTCATTATAACTAACTGTGTCGGTGTAGAATATCGGATTTTTACCAATGTTATCTTTTAAGGAGTCAACAATAGAGTACATTGTTTCTGTAAAAGTTTTAACCCGGCCTTTTAATTCTAAAATTGACAAATCGTTTATGGGTTTATTGTTTTGACTATAGCCAATACTATTTCCTGCAAAAGCAATTAAGCATAATGTCAATAATATTCTCATAGTTTTATCTTTTATTAAAACAAAAGAAATCTTACCTGATTTTTTATTAATCTTCAAGAATAAACCTGTCTTTATTTTTATGATACAAGAATACAAACTCTACATCATATTTTTCTAGCGGTTTTTCTTCTGTGTAATGTTTCCCTGTCTTCGAGTCAAATAAAGACAAACGCTTTCCATAAAAAATAATATCGTTGTATCCATCTTTGTTATCATCTTTTACAAGAAGTTTTAAACCAAATGGCTCGTTCATTTCATAATAGTCATTTGCATTGTATGTTATGCCTGCTTCGTCACCCACAAGTATATTTATAAGGCTGTCCTTTTTTTCGTCATATTTGTAAAAACAATGATAGCCTACTCCATGCGGGTCAGAGCAAACTGTCATTAACAAAGGATTTTTATCTTTAAATACAGTTATTAATGCAAAAGAATCAGCCCTTTCGTTTCCAATATATTTTCCAGTCTCATCCAAAAAAAGCTGGTACCGCCAGGGATAGTACATCATACTTTCTTCTCCAAAATAATATTGAATCAAATAAACAGGTTTGTTGCTTCCGTAAATTTTAAGTTTTTTATAATACGATATAACAGATTTAAACCGGGGGCTTGGCAAATCAATTTTACTGCTTGCAATTAATTTTTCGATAAAAGCTGCACTGTCTTTTATTATTGGATAATCAGCAATAAGGTTTGTATATACATATTTTGTTTTTGCTACAGGTTTATTGGCTACAGGCTTAATAGTAGTTTTTTCCTGTGGCGTGTTATTGCAGGAAACCAATATTAACAGCGGAATAATCAGAACAGATATTGTTATGTTTTTTCTTTTCATTTTAATAATACACTATTTTTCGTTCAAAAATATATTTCGGCACTCGGTTTTTATATTCTCTCTTCTCCGTCCAGTTTCCTTCAGCATCATATTTATACTCATAGGTATTTACAATGTCTTCAGCCCCTGTTTCACCTTTAAAAAACTCTTCAATGATATTACCATTATTGTCGTATTTGTAAAGAACATCCACAATTCCAAACCAACTGGAGCTATGTTCTTCAATTTTTTCGCCTGCAGGGTCATATTTATTAATGCACTTACTGCATGTAGTATCACCATTGGTGTAGTAAGAACAACTGTTTGTTTCAATTATATTTCCAGAATCGTCATATTTATTAAATGTTTCAGAATGGAAATTCATATCTATATAATAAGCAATTTCCCGAATCACATTTTTTCCGTCATATTCACAGAAGCCTTCCCCTGAAAGAGTACTGTCTGCATTATAAATATGGTATTCATCCCATTTATCATTTTCATTGTATTTATAAATCATTCTGTTATCGAGAATTCCATCAGTCTTATAATTATTCGATTTATACTCATCAGCTTCTTTTAAATTTCCTTTATCATTATACGTGTAAATAGTTCTATAGTAAAATACAGTGTCATAGGGTTTAAATCCTTCATATAGATAATTTATATTACAATGGGTTTCTTCAGTTTTATTCCCCTTATCATCAAAAAAGATAGTATAATTTTGATATATATTAAACTTAAAATCCCTTTCTCCTTTTTGTATATCAGGCAATTTATCTTCATCAACAGTATAGACATTTTGCCGAATTGATTTTATCCTGCCTTTAAGCTCCATATCTTTCAAATCATTTTTTAATGAATCCTGTGCAAGGCATGATATTGACTTGAGAATAATGATTAAAACAGTTATTAATTTTGTATTTAACATTATATTTTTAATTGTTTATTGCATAAATTTTCTGACCTCATCAGAAAGCAAGTTATCAATGTTATTTTGCATTGCACCGCACAGGTAAAAAAGAATTGATGATATATCGTAGGCTTCTAATTTTTCGGCTAATTCTGCAAGCTCAGTGACATCTTTCATAAAGTTTTCTTTATCTGTATCCATTTTCGGGTTAATTTCGCCGGTATCCTCTAAAGGTTGTAATATTTCTTTTCCAAATTTATTTACTGTGGCAGCTAATGAATAGGTATTGTCATTTTTTATTGTTTGTTCTATGGCTCTGATAACACGGAGTGCGGAATATATTTCTGCTTTTTCAGCTTTTTGCGCAATAGATTTAATTCTATGCATAATAATTTCTTTATTTGTTTTTCTTTTTTCAGAGTCGGCTTTTAATTTCGGTTGTAAAACTTCCTCTCTGAATCTTGTAACAAATTCGGCAAGTTCATCTTCAAAGTTCATCTTTATAGCTGAAATAATACAAAGAAGGACAGATGAAGCATTGTATTCCTGTGTTTTTTCAGCTTGCTTTTGAATTTCGATGAGCTTATTAAAAACGGCTTCCTCTTTGGGAGAAAGACTATGATTCCTTTCGTTTCCGGCATGGTCGGCAAATTTTTTATTGACCGCATTGGCTAATAATTCATCATCAAGACCGTATAATGCCCCAGCCAGAGTATAAAGAGCAATTGTGACATTTTTTAAACCTGATTCTTTGGCTGATTCTGCCAGTTCTCTCACTTTATCTGCAATTATTTTCTTTTCTTCTTTCATTTTATTAATTTATTTGGAGTTATTTTTTTTGTCATCCAGTGTTCTTCATCATCAGCCACATGCCCTTCCCTTACCCACTTTACAACTGACTTCTGAAAATTATCAAGTGAAAAACTTTCTGCCAGTCTCATCACGAAACCTTCTTGCTTGCCGGTATCTATTTTAAATTGTTTTACGAAATTCAAATCGAAGACACCTTCCCACAACACAGGAACAGTAATAAGCCCGAGCATTTCGCAATACTCTTTTGTTTCTTTCCACGACAAGCATTTCCCTTCTTCCCATATCGAAAAGACCATAAAATAGCTTGGCAGGTTTTCATACCGTAAAGCATGTTGTGCATACAGGTTCTCGCCACATACACGCATGTTCTCAGGAACCTCGTGTTTAATATTTCCCCATAAACCCTTTACCCAATGCCGTGATGGATGGTCAACACTGTCCAAAGAACGGGCATAAATGCAATCCCTCATCAATGTGGTATTTTCGCCATCCATCTTTTCGGTAATAATTATTTCTCTGCCCACAAAACCCGATAAATCGAATTGTGTTTTATCGTCCGAGCCTTTGCCTTCTGACCATTCAAAGTGGTATGTGCGGGGGTATTTGAGTTTCATTTAATTACCATCCTTCATTTTACGGGTTGTTACTTTTAACATAAACTCATCATATTCTTCTCTTGTGGTGTTTAGTAACTCGGGGTTCCATTTTTCTTTAGCACATAAGAGACATCCCTTTTTTATAGTTTGTTCAGCATTGGCTAAAACTGATGTAGAACCATTATAACATTCAGGACATATTACATACACCATTAACTCATTACCTTTTTTGGCATCAGTTATGTCCTGCTTTGTTCTTACTATTAAATAACCATTATGTGTCTGTTCCATATTTTTATTTTATAATTAATCATTTCAACTTACTGATGTAATATTTCTTCGAATACTCAAGCATTTCATTAGTCAAATTTACTTTATGGTACTTCATTCTGAAACTGTCGTTTTTGAACCTGGGGATTATGTGAAAATGCACATGCCCTATCTCTTGCCCTGCATCCCTGCCGTTATTCTGAAGGATATTGGTGCCTGTGCAACCGGATTCTGCAACAACTTTTTCTATTCTTTTTAAAGTCCTGAAAATAGGTATAGCTTCCATTTCATCTATTTCAGATAATTTCCCATAATGCACTTTAGGAAGCACCAGCACATGCCCGGGATTAATAGGGTTTATGTCAAGTATTGCAATAGTGTAATCATCTTCATATATTTTATAGGAAGGTAATTCGTTGGATATAATTTTGCAGAAGATACAATCCATAAGTTTATAAACTCACATTATGTATTACACTTTGACAACATATCATTTAAAATGACATTAGTGGGGTATTTGATTTCGTTATTTTTTACCTAACAACAAAATGAATATTTTTTATTTAGGCACAAGCCTAGTTCCGCAAAACATACAATAATTATAATTACTTTCAAAACAGTAATTATCACTCGGGCAACGCTTCGATAAAAAAGCTTTACCAAATAATTTTGCAAACGGGTTTTTCAAGCCCGGATTAAAAATGTGTGTTGAACCACAACTGCAACGGGGATTAGAATATGTGTCTCCTCGTTGTGTTGAAGTAACAGTATAGGGTAACTGGGTACCACACTGGGGACAATAAAAATAACCTGATTTTGTTGACATGATTTTAATATTTAATTTATTTACTATATCTGTTTAATGCTTCACGAGCAAGCTGATTTCCCATATCCGCTGCTACTTCCCAATCTCTAATAGCTTCTTTTTTATTACCTAAAGCATGGTTTGCAAGACCCCTATATGTATATGCCCATTCATCATCAGAGTCTAAACTAATTGCTTTAGTAAAATCTTCAATTGCCTCATCTAATTTTCTTGCACTAAAATATGCAAACCCACGCTTATAATAAGCAAAAGAATAAAAGGGGTCATCTTTTATTTCCTTCGTCCAATTCTTAATTTCTTTATTTAATTCGCTTAGTTCCATATTTATAGTTTTATTTTTAAAACTTTCATAATAATTTTTTATCATTTATTATTTAGGTATAATTAGCTCATTGATTGTTCTAGACTGTATAGTAGTTTGAGGATTTCCGTTAACTTCAATCGTTATTGGCTCATTCATGTCATTGCCAAAACAATCAAAGAAAACTTTAAATTGTTCAAAATATGTAAAACTCCCGTTATAAAAAGTTACAGAATATTTATAAGTACCTGATTTTTTTACCCCTGAATAAAGCGTACCAAATAAAAAACCTTCATTTTCGGTAACTTGATATCTGTCAACAATTAAAGTGTCTTGTATAGTAACAGAAACGTTTTTGGTAGATCCTTTTGCATTATAACTTCCTAACCTTATACTAACAGAAATAGCATTTTTTGGAATTACCAAATACCCTTCACTTATTTTATACGAACTAATACTATAGCCAGCATTTACATTTTGATTGATATAACATCTGGAATATTGCCCTTTTTCTTTTGTATAATAAAACTTGCTATTATATCCACAAAAAATATTAAAAACACTGGCATCATTCCCTGTTACACATGATTTATAAAATCTTGCTGCCTGTAACATGTTATTATCTAATCGCTTTACCATGCCAATATTTTCAAATGGAACTCTTGATATGGTCATAACTCTTGATTTTATTTGTCCCTGAGCAAGAATAAAATAGACTAAATCAAAATATCCAGTCCTATAACAAATATAAGTTTCTGTTTTAACAACGCTATCAATTTCACTTGAATTTGAAAGGAAGGTATATAAAGCACTCAAGATTTTACTATCCAAATATATACCTCTTGCTTCAACGCCTGATGCCCAATTTCCATTTTTGCTTATAGTTGTGACTGCTGGATAGATATCTGTTTGAGTAAATCCCTCAGTATACACAAGAATAGTAAATAAAATTAAAAATAAGGTTCTTTTCATATCTGCTTTTTTTTAAATAATTAATAAACGAATCTAAATTAAATGACAATTATTATTTTCAATATTAATAAAATAAATAGGTAAAATTATTTTTTAAAAACATTTTCAATTGTTGCTCCTTGCGGTCCATTGTTATGACAAAATGTTCCATAATATACGTCTCTGTTATTAAGGAAACTACCCCCAAAATAGGCTTTACAAATACTCAGTGGTTTGTAAAAAGGGTCTATTAGCTTGTTATAGTTTTGTGGCGTAAACTCCTCTTTATTTCCAAATGCAATATAATGATCTTTAAATACAAACCCCCCAATAGGAATACTATCAGTATCCATTCCTGATGTTAATTTGTATGTTTTTAATAAATAACCTGTAAAATAAAATCCATTATTATTGCCATTTTTAAAACCTTCAATACTATCAATTTTAACTTTTATTTCAAGCTTTTCAGATTGATAATCCAATTTAATAACAAATCCTCCCTTTAATTTAGAATCACAATTTGGCAAGCTGTCAACAGGCAATTTCACACCAGCTTTTGCTAACAACGCCAACGCTCCCCATGCATTGGCCCATCCCAATGGATAAGACCCTTTAAATTTAAAATTATGCGAATTACCATTTTCTAAATAAAAGTTTTCACCGATATAGCCAATGCGTCCATATTCAGGGTAAGCAACAGAATTTTTTATTCTTCCCATTAGTGTTATAATTTTGCTGTTATCATTTTTATTATAGGACTCGTATAAACCAACACCAAGATATGTTGGAATAAAACATGCAATATCTTTATATTTTGCTTCATCATTAAGAATAATATTCAAATTTTTACAGTACTTAGTCAACCTTTCATCTTTGCTTGGAAATATAGAAATAGGCCATAAGATAGTAGATGAATAACTTTTTTCTCGTGTAGAGGGAGCAATCCCAAAAAATTGAAATTGATTCTGAGAGATATTGTTTAATATGTTATCAGGTTTGAAAAGCAACAGATAAGAAGGGGGGCTAAAACCTTTTATATTATCTGTAAAATAATCATTAATTGCTTTTAATATTACCTTGGAACTCTCGCAATATTTTATATCATTTATAATATTGCTTGTTGATTCCAATCCTGCAACTGCGGCAGCATTAGTATGCAAACTTTGACCAATATTTGCTTTTTGGGGACTCCATAAAGCCTCTAAAATGGTTCCCTCTAAAATGTTTCCTTCAGGAAATTCGTACCAATCAGCAGAAGCGCTTAATAAACCTTTTTTTTCACCATAATTTGAGTTTGTGCTTACAATTTTGTTCAAAACATAATCAGCCACTGCTTTTATACTGTTTTTATCATATAAACAATTGTCTAGTTTTCTGTGCTTTTGAACCAAACCAACAAACCAAAGAAAAATACCCATTTGGTCATTTTCAATAAGTCCTGATTTAGTATCGTAAAATTCTTGTATCATTGGAATGGATTGAGTAGGAAAACCGGCATAATAATTATTTGTTGGAGGATCAGGTAAAATTGAATAACATTGAGCCCAAAATTTCTTTCCAACAGATTCCTGACATATCCCGGGTTTTAATAAAAAATTAATAAAATTATCAACAATGGTAGTTTCACCAAAAGCTTCCCATAGCAATGCCTGAAAAACTCCGTCTCTAACCCAGACAGGATAGTATTTAGGAGAATAATTAGGTGATGCTATAATACCTCCATTTTGGGTGTCAACATTTATTCTTGAAGTAATTGTCCATCGTTTCAAATATTTTTTTTCATCAGGTGTAAGAAGATTGTATGTGCTAATTTTCTTTAGAAATGCTTGTTGGAGCCACCATTCTTTTGCATCATTGATATATTTTGTTTTGGTGTATTTAATACAACTCTTTAATCTGTCATTGGATTCAGTTAAACTATTTATTGAAGAACTAAAGAAATAATTAACATAGGAATTGCCATTAGAACCAATTTTACCAATTTGATTTTTAATTATCCAATTTGGCTTTTCATCAGTTATTGGAGGATTAAAATCGTTACATTTTATATTTGTAGCATCATAAATACCATTAGGGGAAAGAATGCTAATTGAACCGAAAGAATTTGCATCAATAGGATTAAAATAATCATTATCATTTAAAGTTGAACCAATTGAAATAAACTGCCCTTGATTTTCATCAGCAGGTTCAATACTTAGAATATTATCTTGTACTTTAACAGCTGTTTTTCCAGGATAATCATATTTCCATCCAATTGGTGGAGGTTGTTGATTAAAAATGGTTGGATGAATATGCCCATATAAATAAAAAATAACCGAATGTTCAACAGTTGATTTATTATATATATTATACGATTGTACAAACGAATATTTTGTATCAGCAGCATCAGGGTTTCCGGCTATTGATTCCATGGTAATTATAATATTACCGGTATTATCTTTTAAAGGTAGTGTATAAGTAATTTTTACAAGTGGATCATTTTCATTCGGATGTTCTATTATTATTTGCTGTTCAGATATTCTATTAAGCCAAAAGAATTTACCATCAATATCAATTCCTGCAAATATTCCCATGTATTCTTCTGCACAATACAAAGGTTTGTTATCCGGTTGGTTTTTTGTCATATAAGGTATAACATTATATGAACCTACAGATGGAGTAAAAAAGGAAATTAATTTGCCGACTTCATTATAGCTAAAACTGATAGCTCCATTCCCGCATACTATTTTTGTGGGATTTACACCCATTATATCTGTTTCGTCTTGTGAATAAACAGTATTTAAGAATAAAACAGATAAAGTAAAAACCAAGATGCTCTTTAACAAAAATAAAAATATTTTATTTCTCATAGTCAGCATATCCCTAATAGTTAAATGCATCTTTTTTTAAATATAATTCATTATCTATAAAAAACGTTTCCCAATCATCATCATCTTCTAAAGGATTAGTTTGTTTAGCAAAAGGAGGTGAACCATTTGCTATAGCAAGTAATATATCAATTTTTTCTTTTATTAATTCAGTTTTTAAAAAGTCAGAATGAATCTCTGTTTTTTTATTTAAACAAGCTTGTTGGGAATATCCATATTTTTCACTTACTTCATCTAAAATCTCATTGCATTTTTCAAAATCAAAACCTGATTTCGTACAGTTATATCCATATTCAACATTTATTTTGATATATTCTTCATCTGTCATTCCTTCATTTTTTAATTCAGTTATACAAGAATTAAACAGAAATATTGATAATACAATACCTGCAAATAAAAATTTATTTTTCTTCATTTTATATTTCTTTTTTTTTATTTATTTATTAATGTTTAACTTAATATATTAATATTTATATTTTGAATATTTTTGAACCGCAGATTTTGCATTTTCCAAAATAAGTATTATCAATGAATTCTCCATTTAGATAAGGACGAAGAGCTATTCCACAGTTTGTACAATTTTCTACTTTACTATTAACAAGAATATTATACCTTTGTTTATAGAAATCTTCTTGTGGAATTATTTTCTTATCTTTTAATTCAGTTATTTTTTTAATATGAATCCATTTTTTTAATCTTTTTTTAATTTCAAAATATATAACTAATAAAAGAATAATTGCTAACCCAAAAATAAATAATATACCATACCACGGCAACTTATCCCACTCTGCTTTCAAGAACCCTGGCGTTTTTTGATAATAATGAAATTTTATTATGCTGAGATTTCTATGATTATACAGTTCGTTTTCAGCAGTAATGATTTCTTCGTGAATTTTTCGCCAATCTTTTAATAATTGAGCTTTTTCAGTAGATGAATTTTTTAATACTGCTTCATATAAACTATCAAGCTTTTGAAGAAATTCGAGTTTTGTATAAGCTATTCCAGTATATTTTTTTTCAATGATACTTTTTTTATAATCAACTTTTAGTATAGTTAATTCTTTCTTAATATATTCAGAAAAATCTATTTTAGGGTTTACAATTCCGTTATTATTAAAGTTTTCTATGTAATTATTATAGTCTTCTCTAATAAAATCAGGAAAAATATATTTAATTGAATCAATTGCATTTATTATTTGTATATATCCATTATTTATAAAATTATCAATTTATTTCAATTGTGCACACAAAGACATCAACAAGGAATCGGAAGCATAATGATCAAGGGGAGAATAGACTTCTTGTATTATTATATTTCCAACAACACTATCATTATAATATTCTAGATTATTATAGGGAACTTTCCAGTGATAATATTCTGCTATTCTTTCGATTACAGATTTAATAACTTCTGCATTTTCTACCTGTATTGATAGGTCATAAGTTTTAATATAGTAATCTGGTGGTGGTGGTGGAATTTGTGACCTTACTGTATTTCCAAATAAAAAAACTATTATAAGAAGAAGCAGATTTTTTTTCATAAATTTTATTTTTAATTTAATTTTTAGCATCCTTTAAAAAGCCCGATAATCCAGCCAATCACATTGATTAGGATTATTACTAAAATTACTTTAATAATACAACCTCTAACAGGATATATTCGCCGTCCACATGCTGGGCATTGGCGAAAAACAGTATCGTAAGGTGATTCATATCCGCAATGGTGGCATACCATAAGCTATAATTTTAGATTCAAAAAGATATTAAGTGTCATTAAAATTTTGTAGAAATCTGGTGCTAAAATAATAATAAAATTGCTTTAACAACAAATAAATAAAATATATCAAAAATAAATATCTGTTTGTCCGATATATTGAAGAATACTCTATTTATGGGGTTTTTGAGAAGTCAGACAATTTATTCTTAGAATAGATGTGCTATTTAAGATAAGAATTTCAGAACTAAACAACTTTATCCTGCACTATCCTGCATTATCCTGCAAAACCAAACACCAACCCACAACTACTACCTAAGTCTGTTGTAACTTTACGTAAACATTTAAAAAAAACAACAGAAATGAAAAACAAAAAAGAAAAAAGATCCTCTATCAATATTTCAATTGCTTTAAAGCAAGAAACTAAAGATAAGTTTGAATCTCTCTATAAGGATATGGAATTAGGGAGTAAGGAAGAAATGCTCAATATGCTTATGGATAAGTTTTTTGAGGAAGAAAGAGTTATTGAAAAGATTGTTGAGAAAGTAGTTGAAGTGCCAACAGAAGTTATTGTTGAAGTTCCTAAGGAGGTAAGAGTAGAAGTTACTAAAGAGGTCAGGGTAGAAGTCCCCATCACTTTAAAAGACACCGAGTTGCTTATAAAACTTAATCCTGTGCAATTTGATATTCTGAAGGAGTTGGTGAGTAGCGAAAAGACAATCACAATGCACAATCAGTGTTTCAACAAACGAAAAAACTATACAACCATCCTCTTTGAAGAAATAAACGAAAATGATACAATCAAAAGCCGGACTGCTAAATTCTTACTTAACATTTGCTTGTTTCATTATGTTTATGGAGCGGGAGACTGGTTGCCATTTTTGGGTAAAAAATCCGACATCATGAATAAAATCTTAACCCATCATCCTGAACTCAGGGAAATAGAAGAATAAATATTTTGTTGTTTGTTTTGTCATGGGAAACCTCGCTATTTTCGGCGGGGTTTTTTGTTTTTCTGAAGGGCAATACCCGTTGCCTGAAAAATAATTTAATTTGACTTTGTTTGTTGGTGTATGATAGCCTCTAAAGGGATGTCCGAATGTATTAATGAAAGTAGTTTTATGCTTATTTAAAACGGGAAAACGATTATAACACAGGAAAATTTTTAATAAATTCTTCTGATGTTTCACCAAACATTGCTTCTAAATAACCGTCTGTAATCCCTACAGTTGAATGTCTCATATGTAATTGTAAATCTTTTACATTTGCTCCGTTTTTAATAGCCATACCTGCTCCGGTATGCTTTAAATCGTATAATCTGCGCTTAAGTCCTAACTTGTCCGCCACTTTTCTATACCTTTCAGCAAGCCTTGTAGGAAATATATATTGGTCTCCGGGTAAAAGGTTTTTAGAAAGCATATAATATTCACTGTCCATTTCATCCCATTTCAGTTTTTTTAACTCAATAATTAATGGTTCAGCTATTCTTACAATGGCTTGTTTTTTATTCTTTGAGACTTCTGATGGTATATTTATTTTGCCTGTATGAAGATCAATATTCTTTAACTTCAACTTTACAAGTTCAGCAGGTCTGATGGCACAATAATATATAAACTGACAAACAAGCCATAATTGAGTATCGTTTGCAAGGCAATAGTCTTTAAGTAATTTTACTTCTTTATCATTAAAAGCAAAAATATTTCTTTTTTCTTCAGGTAATAACTTTACTTTTTTAAATGGATTTTGCATTAGATATTCACGCTCAACCAATACATTAAAAATTGTCCTCAAACCTTCTATATAGTTATTATGAGAGCGGTTACACAACTTCCTGTCTATCTTTAAATAATCAGAAAACATAATGGTGTGTTGAAAATTAAAACACTCAATTGATAAGTTTAATAACTTTTCATTTTCAAGCCACTTAAAGAAGGTGTTTACAAAACTTCTGGTGGTGCTTTTGGTTCTTTGCCTGGTATAAGTATCTCTAACCTTTAAAATAGTATTTATAGCATCAACAACAGTTGTATAGCCTCTATTCTCATTCTGAAATGGATTATAAAGGATCAAGCGGAAAAGTTGTGGGGGATATTTTTTAAGCATAAATATTTGATAATCTAAAAAGGAAGAAAGAGATATTCCTTACCCCTCTAAATGATGCTCTAAATG
>Ga0114951_10001127_pt1 | contig 34511 bp, 31 predicted proteins | sample AM7aDNAmetaG_FD_88677 | JGI IMG/M metagenome (GOLD analysis project Ga0114951, IMG submission 88677) | Freshwater microbial communities from Finland to study Microbial Dark Matter (Phase II) - AM7a DNA metaG | ecosystem: Environmental > Aquatic > Freshwater > Lake | place: Finland: Lake Alinen... | reverse complement strand
GTTCTGCTCGAAAAATACCCTGCTTATAAAAAATAACTGAAAAGAAGTATCATTGTCTGCCGAGGTTGTCCAAACCGTTGCAGCTATTGCTGGAACGGACCATACAGCGATCTTATAAAAGGCAAAGGGATCAATTACAGAAGACGGAGTATTGACAACGTGATGACAGAATTAAAAGAAATCCTGGCATCATCCGGGAAGATTCGTATTATCCGTTTCTGGGATGATAATTTTATTGTGAGCAGAGAATGGACTTTGAAGTTCTGTGAAGCATATAAGAAAGAGATCCATTTTCCCTTCAGAGTCTTTGTTCATATTGACCATCTTGACGAGGAGGTCATCATCGCACTAAAAGAAGCCGGTTGCGTGCTCGTTGATTTTGCCAAGGAAAGCGGCAATGAACAGTACAGAAAAGATGTTCTGCAACGTGGTGATTACTCAAACGACAAACTAATACAGGCCAGCCTGTTGTTTAAGAAACATGGAATCAGGACCATGAGTTTAAATATTACCTGTTTACCTGACGAAACTATGGACATGGCCTATGAAAGTATTACGCTGAATATCCGGGCTAAAGTTACATATGCATACAGCACCATTTTTCAACCTTATCCGGGCACTTCCATGCTCGAGTATTGCGTTAAAAAAGGATATTTTGACGGGGACATTGAAAATATTAAGAAATCGTATATCTTTCATGGCAGTCCTCTGAAAATTGATCATAAAAAGCAGAGGGAAAGATTACATTTTCTTTTTGCTTATGCCGTTTCATACCCGTTTTTGTTCCCTCTGATAAAATTATTAATCAAACTGCCTTTCAATTTTATTTACAAAGTGCTCTTTATCTCATATAAATTTTATAATTATTCTTTTAAGGTTTTTGAATTAGACAAATACGAAACATTGTATTATCTGATCTCATTTTTTTATAACTGGAAGCTTTCATGGCAGCTGAGGAAATTTAAATAAGCATGGATTTGTAAACACATCTGTTCTCAACTAAAACCTTATAATGAAAGTTCTGTTTATATATGAATATGAGTACGTTGAGCCTCTTGGGATAATGGCTTTGTCTGCTTTTCTGAAACAAAACAGCATCGATTGTGATTTTATTGATCTTGCCTTCGAAAAGAATCTCGTGAATGCTGTAGAGAAGATTAACCCTGATGTGATTGCTTATTCGCTGATAACAGGAAAACATCAGTTTTTTCAGAAAATTAACAATGAGCTTAAGCAGAAGTTCCGTTTTTTTTCAGTCTTTGGCGGACCCCACCCTACATTCTTCCCTGAATTTATACATGAGCAGGGTGTTGATGCTATCTGCAGGGGTGAAGGAGAACAACCGTTACTTGAACTGGTGAGAGCCCTTGAACTGAGATCTGATTATTTGCATATCAAAAATTTGTGGTTAAAGAAAGGTGAAGAAATCGTTAAAAATGATCTGCGTGGAATCCTTCCTATTGAAAACCTTTCCGTTCCCGACAGAGAATTAATACATAAATATGCACACTACCGTAAAAAGAAAATCAGATTTGTTATTACTTCAAGGGGTTGCCCTTATAGTTGTACCTATTGTTTTAACAATGGCTTAAAAAAGATATACCGGTCGGAAAAACTAGTCCGCCAGCTAACTGTAGACAAGACTATCAGTGATCTCCTGTATATCAAAGATAAATATCATCCCAAACGGTTTAAATTTATCGATGACATTTTTACTTTAAATAAACAATGGATCGTTGAATTCTCAGAAAAATACAGGCAGGTCATCGGGCTTCCGTTCCTGGCTCATGTGAGAGCAAACCATATTGATGAAGATGTCGTTAAAGCGTTAAAAAATGCCGGTTGCACGCTGGTGGAATTTGGCATAGAGTCTGGTAGCGAGCATATACGAAATGATATTTTAAAAAGAAACATGACCCGGGAACAGATAATCCGGGTTTCATTGCTTTTTAAAAAATACGGTATCAAAACACTTAGTTTTAACATCATGGGACTGCCTGATGAAACAGTGGAGAATGCTATCGAAACAGTGCAGCTTAATATAGATGCGAAAATTGATTATGCCTGGTGCGGTATTTTTCATCCTCTGCCCATGACAGAATTAACGGATTATGCAATATCGCAGGGCTATTATGATGGAGGACAGTTTTTATTAAAGGATTATTATATTTATAAGAAAAGCGAACTTAAGATGAAGAATATAGATCAGCTGGATCGTTTGCACTTTCTATCCTCTATGGCTGTTGCTTTTCCGTTTACTTTGCCATTAATAAAACTGATGATCAGAATCCCATTGAGACAACTGTATCAGACCATTTATTTTATACATCGTGCCTATAACTATTTTTTCAAGTTAAAACAGATAGATGTAGCTGAAATGTTTATTTTTGAAAAAATGTTTAAATGACAACGAGCGTTATTATTCCTTCCCTAAATGAAGCAGAATCCATTAAACAACTCATTGATGAAATTCCCCGGGACTATGTTGATGAGATTATTGTTGTTGATGGTAATTCAATGGATGGAACAGGAAAAGTTGTCGGGAATTTTAAAGATGTTATTTTGCTCCACCAGGCCACAAAGGGTTTTGGTTCCGCTATCAGGGAGGGAATAAACTATGCCAAAGGCGATGTTGTTGTAATTTTAAATGCCGATGGATCTCACAATCCGGCTGAAATTCCAAAATTACTGGAAAAAATCAATGAAGGTTATGACTATGTCATGGCCGAAAGGTATTCGGAAACGGCACACAGTGAAGATGATACCTGGTTTAGAAGATTCGGGAACAAATTAATTACCGCAACGGTCAACATTGTTCATGGTTCACAGCTTAAGGATTCACTTTACCTGTTTACAGCTATCCGTAAAAAATCCCTGGGAAACCTGAACCTCAAATCAGATGGCTTTGAATTTTGCATTGAGATAGTGGTAAAAGCCTACAAGTATAAATTAAAATTAGCTGAGGTCCCATCGTTGGAAAGAAAAAGAATAGCCGGAAAATCAAAGGTTAAACCTATTATTCATGGCTTTATAATTATGAAGGAAGTGCTTAAAGCTATTAATTATCGACATTAAATCTTCCGCGGAAAAAGTGATTTTTCAGTTTTCTACACCAGGCTTATTGAACCTAAACGCTACTAAAAAATATACAATTATTCCAATACAGATTAAATGATTTGAAATTATTACTCAATTATAAATGCGAATAGTTTTTATTCATAAGTATACACATTTCGAACCTCTTGGGATATTATATTTAATAGCGGCCTTACAAAAAAATGGGTTTGATTGTTATTTTATTGATGTTGCTTTTAAAAGATTATTATATAAAAAAATCAGGGAAATCAAACCGGATTTGATTTGTTATTCGGTTGTGACCGGTAGCCATGTTTTCTTTAAAAATTTAAACCTAAAATTAAAAAAAAGATTTTCTTTTATTTCATTATTTGGTGGTGCTCATTGTACAATTTTTCCGGAGTTTATTTATGAATCCGGTGTTGATATAATATGCAGGGGAGAAGGAGAATTGGCTATTGTTGAGTTGGCTCAGCTTATCAGCAATAAAAAAAACTATTCAAATATCCTGAATTTTTGGGTAAAAGAGAATGGGAATGTCTTTAAAAACCCGACAAGGAACCTGATTCATGATCTGGACACATTGCCATTTGTAAATAGGAGTATAATAAACAAATACCCTATTTACAATAAAATGTACTCAAGAACAATTAGTGCTTCAAGGGGCTGTCCTCATAATTGCTCATTCTGTTATTCCTCATCAATCAGAGCATTGAACAAGGGAAGTGAAAATGCTGTCAGGCAAAGAAGTGTTGCGAATGTGATCGAAGAACTGAAAGATATAAAATCATATAATCCAAAGATTATTTTTTTTGCTGATAATACATTGAATTATAATAAAAAGTGGATAATATCCTTTCTCGAAATATACAGGGATGAAATCAATATACCCTTTTCCGTTTTTTTGAGACCTGATAACATTGATGTGGAAATTGTGGGCCTGCTGAAGAAAGCAGGTTGCTATCTTGTTGAAGTCGGAATAGAATGTGGCAATGAGGAACACAGAAAAAAAGTATTAAACAGGAATATTTCAAATAAGCAAATTGTTAATGTATGCAATCTTCTGTATCAGTCAGGAATAAAAACTATGTCATTAAATATGTTTGGTACTCCAGAAGAAACTATTGAAATGAGCTTTGAAACTATTGATATAAATATAAAATCGAAAATTACTTATGCTTCTAGTTCGGTTTACATTCCGTTACCAAAAACAAAATTAGCAGAATATACGATGGATAATGGCTATATAAAAGGATTTGAATATAATAGAATTAATTATTTGTTTAAAAACAGTCTCCTGAATATTATAAACATAAAACGTATTAACAGGATACATTACTTGTCAAATATTGCAGTGCAACACCCGTATTTTATGCCTTTGTTGAAGATACTGATATATTTGCCATTTGCCCCTTTATATAAGTTCATTAAACTTATTAGTATTGCCTGGAATTATATTTTTATTGTAAAGAAAATAGATATAAAAAGTATTGTTAAATTTTTCTTCTATCGAATTGTTAAGCAATTATTTCAATTTCGTTTTATTGTCTGAAATATTATTTTCATCAGGCTAATAAATAAATACATAAAAACGATCACAAAAATGAATTTTGTGACACCAATATGTCTTGAATATCCTACCACTAAAATTGATAAAAAGAAGAAATTTAATATTATGGTCAGAATAACAAATGGAATGTGAATATCAATTTTCATTTTTTTTCTGATTACAAAATAAATGGTTGTAAATAAAAGAAACAGAAGAAATAGCGCGGTGTAAAAGCCGGTATTCAATGTATTTATAACCAAGCAGGCAGAAAATACAATAAATGAAAAGGTTAAAACAAGAAACTGACGTGTTCTATGTTGTTGAAAATATATGAATATGACGGAAGCTACAAAAATTATTATAGAAAGCCATAAGAATTTATTATCCATAAACCCGTACAGAATTTTATACTTTGTAATAGGAACAATGTATTTGGGGTTTTTAAGATAGAAGTTTATAACTCTATAGGAACTTGAAGCATCTTTCAGTCCATCATTATTATAAAAACTGGTGTCAATATCTTGCCATTCAGTATGCCAGATTGGTGAACCATGACAGTGAGGAAAACTTTTAAAGTCATCTAAGTTTATAGAATATTCATTGTTTAAACTCAATAGGGTATTTAAGGGATAGCTGACAAAAATAAAGATATCGGGTTGATCAAGAAAGATATGATTATAAATGGCTATCTTCTGTTCGCTTGTTAAAGCTGAATCAATAAGCCATCCCACTTTTACAGCTGTCGGGTAAATGCTGTCACGTAGATAGACTCTATCCAGGCTTTTAATCTCTTTATCAAGCAGAATCTGCTTTCCGAAAGGGGGGTATATCTGTTTTAAAAGTTTATTTTTTTCTTTCAGATCAAGATGGGTATCTGCAATAACAGACTTAGCATATATCCATTGTTTTTTCATGGCTTTCACCTGAAGCGATCCATAAATAGTCCAGGGAACAGCCACTAATGAAAAAAACATAAAAACCAATAAGGCATTTCTTATAGCATAAGGTTTTTTCTTGTACCACTCCCATATAAAATAACCAGTATAAATTACAGGTAGTAGTATGTAGGCGATTTTAAGCAAAAACATTAATCCTAAAGCCAAACCAAAAATTCCTGACGAAAGGATTGAACGATGCCGTTGATGATATATTCCTAAAAAAATAAAAAGGATCAGAAAAAAAGGCTGAATCGACTCCGTCATTAAGGAAGTACAAGCATTGATGAAGTTGCTATCCAATAAAAAAGGTCCGGCCATCAACCCGCTTAAAAATCCCTTTCGTCCCCAGATATAATACCCGAGCAATGGAAGCAACACAATCACAAGCAGTCCAAGGATAAACTGAATATGCTTTGCAATAGCAGGATGTATACCGAAGATCTTGTAAATCAGGCCTAAGAAATACGGATAACCAGGATTACGGAAAAAAGCAAAAACACCGGGAAACATACGTGTGAGATGCATGGATGTATGATACCAGAGTTCATGGTCGCCTTTACCGCGAAAACTTGACGTATCGAATTTATAAACTTCAAAAGGTTCAATGGCACCCATACGATGTATACCGTGACCTTTGGCATAGTTCACTGCAATGCACTGATAATCCCTCTCATCAATTTGCATTAATGATGTATCGGTAAAACGAATGTTGGTTTTTAATATAAAATAATATATGAAAAATAAAATGCAGCAGAACAATAATCTGTACAAAGAGATATTCACCCAAATGTGAATTGCTTTATCAAAGATCTTTTTCATATAAATAAAAGCTTTTCTGCTTATAGAAATAAAATTAACAAGCAGCAGGCGGGCGACATGCTTTGTTCTTATAAAAAACAAATGAGTTTTTTCTCCTATTTGAAATATGCTTCTGTTTATATTGTTTTTTAAGAACCTCATCTGCTTCTTTGCGGACATCAGCACTTCACGGATAATCACCGGCATTTTAGTAAAAAAAATACCAAATTTATGTAACGCTCTTGATATATTTTTAAATAACTGTCTGATGTTATCCATCAAAAAGTGGCGGTGCTTATAAAGAAGGGTTAGGCTTATCAATATAGTTAATACAAGAAATGCCAGATGAAAGATAAACCAGTGGCTCACAGAAATGATCAGGCTGACGAATGACCGGTCCTGACGGATGCCATTACTGATCAGACTGGCGGTGTCTCCCCGGTAAAGGATTTTTTTATAAATGATACTCCCGGAAGCCGGTGGAGCTGTTAAAGAATCCGTAAGAATATATTTTCTATTATCCGAATTTATTGAAATAGAAATATTGGTCGTTTTATTCAGGACGATATAAATGTCTGTGGCAAAACCATAAAATCCATAGAACAACTCCCTCTGCTTATCGTAGCAAAAATCTATTTTTCGTTTATTCGGAGTAATCGCATAAACTTCTTTAATAGTTGATGTGGTCTTATTTTTAAGAGAGCCTACTTCGACAGGAAAATAAAAATGGATGACCGGGGAATATAAATAAACAAAGAAGCAACCGGTAATGAACAGAACTAAAGCAGCAATGCCTGATATATGAATTAATTTTATTTTTTTACCGGGTGAGGCCATTTAAATTATCGATACAGTTATTAATGATACAAAATTACATTTTTAACCGGATTAAGGTATTAAGATTAAAAAATCAAAACTGTACAGTTAACAATTAAAAATACTTTAACTGATATAATTTCCCTATTGTGAAGTCATATTTATTAATTTTGTGTTGTACCTGATTCTGCCGGTTAAAACGATACAGGCAAATTTGAAATTCAAAAATTCCCATGAGAATATTGTTCTATGATAAAACTTTAACGGATTATAAGGGAATTGAAATTCTGTCTGCATTATTAAAGAGAAATGGACATCAGGTTGATTTATTGCTGGATCCGGGCTTTGGTAAATTACTCTATCTGAAGATACCTTTCCTGAATCATTTGGTCAGTGACAAGCTTTTATTGAAAAAGGCTAAGCAATTTAAACCGGATTTGATTGGAATGTCCATTATGACGAATAATTTTATGTTTTTCAGGCATTTCGGACGAAAATTAAAAAAAGAAACGGGCGTTCCCATTATTGTCGGAGGGGTACATCCTACCTCTATTCCTGAAGAAGTAATTAAAGAAGACTGGATAGATATAGTGTGTGTTGGCGATGGCGAAGAAGCGATGCTTGAGCTTGCTGACCATATGCAATCAGGTAAAGATATTACCGGGATAAAAAACCTGTGGGTTAAAGATAATGAAGGGAATGTTCATAAAAATGAACTCCGGCCTTTAATTTCAGACATAGACTCTCATCCTTTTCCTGACAGATCCCTTTATGCACAATACGGTATAATTTCCAGAACTGTCTATTTTATGGCAGGTAGAGGATGTGCATATAATTGCTCGTTTTGTATCAATAGTTTCAGAGAAAAACTGTACCCGGGTCAAAAGTATTTCAGAAAAAGAAGTATTGGTAATATCATAGATGAGCTGATCCGGATAAAAAAAGATTATAATCCTAAGTCGCTTCGTTTTGAGGATGACATTCTGATAACCAACATCAAATGGCTAAGAGAATTCCATGAAAAATACATACGGAATGTTAACCTGCCTTTTCACTGCTATATTACCCCAAATGGTGTCAATGAAGAGGTTATCAGATTACTTAAAGAATGTGGCTGTAAGTTAATTTCCATGGGTGTGCAATCAGGCAATCCTCAAATCAGGAGCCAGTTGATGAACCGTTATTATTCAAATGAAAAGGTGATAGAAGCTGCGAAAATTATAAATGACTCAGGAATTAAACTCCACACGGAATATATTTTTGGTTTACCCGGCGAAACACCTCATAATATGTGGGAATCGCTTGAATTAAATGAACAGCTTCATGCTCATGACACTATTGCAGGAATATTTTATCCTTATCCCAATACGGAGTTGACTGAATACTGCAAAAAAATAAACTTAATTGATGATGAGGTATATAAAATGATAATTGAAGGCAGGGGCTCCCCGAATTCATCGACATTACTGAAGCATCCGTTCGCAGAAGATGCCCTGAAATTTAAAGAAATATTACCCTTATATAATTTTTCACCGAATTTTTTTAAACCATTTCTGAAATTCTTGCTGAGAAAAAGATATGGTCTGTTGCATCGTATCTTGTATGTTGTGAGCATCCCTATTCTGTTAGGCGGGAATGATAAGGATTTTTTAAAAAGAGCCGTCAGGGGCCCTTATATTCTTTACAGAACAAGGAAAGTGCTTAAAAACTTTGGTAAAATATTGTTGTAACCAAAGAAGCTGAAAATGCGATGTTGTTTTTAAAATGAAAATGAGCAAACTTCTTTGTGGCCGGGATATTTTCATTCAAGGAATTTATTCCGGAAAGACCTGTATAAACTACTTTCAAATATCCCCATTTTTTTAATTGCGTTATACATTCTTAATGCTAACATCATGTAATGGCGCTTTATGCTATTGTCATCTTCTCCTATCCATTCATTCTTGTTTCTTTCAGATAAACCCCAATTAAAAACAGGCGGTTTGCTTATGCAATATTTGCAAAACGGGACAGGGCTATTCAGAAATTGTGTTATTTCACCTGCAGAATGCGAATGTATATCAATCCTGTTCTGATCATCAACTGTAGTGATATTTTCTCCGAAAAAGTCATTAAAATGCTTATACTGGCAAGAGAAGGCGCAACTGTAAATATAACCGTTTTTTAAAAAAGTACAGGAAAACATGCTCCTGCAAATTTTAAAATTTTTAACCGGATCAGAATCTCCCTTAATATTTAAGATTTTAATAAAATGTTTCCTGACCAGTGAAACATTTAGTTGTAACCCATAGGTCCTGGATTTTCGTGAAATGTCCCTGATATCAATTTTGACCGGATAATAGGATATATTTATGGCGATATTATTATTCTTACAGGTTTCCCAGAATAGTTCAGTTTGTTTATTTAACAACGTACCATTGGTAACTAAATATATATTTGATTTGGGGAAAACGCTGCGTGAATAAATTAGAAAATCTGCCAGACCGGGGTTTAATAAGGGCTCGCCCCCAAGAATATGAATGGCTTTAATATTTGTATAGATCAAACTTAGCCGGTTCATGTCCTTTTTAAAAACTTCAAAATCAGGAAATAACTTATTCGTGATTAATGGACTAAAGTGTCCGCATCCTTTACAATTCAGATTGCAATGATCAGCTATATGGACTTCTATGTAATCTAAAGTCATTTATTTATAAAACGATATAATATTTCCGTTCAGATTCTTCGTTAATCAATTTGGAGACACCATTTATTTCAGATACACCTTATCATTTATTTTAAATCCGTTAATTTCCTGAAAATGCCCCGCGCAAAAGCGTCATAACCCCTGCCGTTATGATGCCAGTCAGTTTTCCAATAATACTGAAACACGTTATGCTCATTTATCCCCTCAACCTTTTTAAAATATTCGAACATATTCAACGTATTTCTGTTATAAACATCAGGATTCCATTCAATGATATATTTCAGTGGGAAATTACCCGGGAACTTATGGATGGTAAAATCGATGCTGACGGGATGGAAAACAGGTATGGTAATAAAATGATATTTTTTTCCGAGTAATTCAAAATCTTTACTGCACCGCAGAAGATCGCGGTAAGCTTTTCTGCTTGTAGCGGCTTTATCAGCCGGGCTTTGGAGAAGATTGTCATAATGAAGCAAACCCTGAAAAACCAAACGGGTAGAAAAACTGATGGCAAAAAGCCATTCCCAAACCGGCCCTTTTTTATACTCTATAATTCCGTCAGGTTTAAACCGCTCCATTCCTCCTCTGGTCCTTAAATCCAGGTAATCCGACAAATTTATGGTGTAAATTACAATATCAGGATGATATTTCAACAATTTATCCCTTAAAAGCACAAATCCAAATATAGGATCGCTGCCAATAATGCCGGCATTTATTACACTGTACTTAAACCCGTTATCTGTTTTATTCAATTTTTCCTCCAGCAATCCCGGCCAGGTTGAATCCTGAGGCGCTCCTACACCTTCGGTATATGAATCTCCTATTGCAGCTATCCTGATTTCATTTTTCCCTTTTGAAGTGTCAAAATCGGTGCAGCGGAACCCGTCCTTATTCATTTTATGAATGTATGAGAATTCATTTGTTTTATAAGTGAGCGTGGAATTTTCTTTATGGGAATAAATATGTCCCTTCTGTATATTAACAGGTTCGTAAGGTGATAAGTAAGAATGCAATCCGTTTTGTTCATTCGTGGTATCTACAATCCTGACCTGACGTAATAATAATTCAATGAGAATGAAAACAAATAAGATTGAAAGATTGGTAAGGAAAATATTCTTAAAGTTTTTACGTACAAAGGGCCATATTTTTCTGAAAAATAAAAGGATCAAAACATTGATGAGGAAGAAAATGGCAGCGAATATTAAAATAGAAAAAATGCCATTATACTTTTTCAACAGAGAAAGCAGAAAAGGATTAAAAAAAATACTTATTACAATGATCAGCAGATAATTTAGCAATGTCTGAACCAGCAGAAATCCTAAAACCACAATCGTTTTCATGATAAAGAGTTGAACTGCAAAGGTACAAAAACTTAACTGAATTCTAAGATGAAGCCTGATCCTGTCAAGGCAATCAGAGTAAGGCCATATTTCCCCTGATCATATTCGTCAGGCAAAACTCTTTCATGCCAATCTGAGTCTTCCAAATTTTAATCTGGCCGTGGAAATAAATGAAAGCTTGTTTAAGGACGCTTTTCATTCAGGTGAAAAATCGGAAACAAAAGTTTGGTTGTTGGGAAACCATTAAATATCTTTGTCTTATTATTAAGAAGGTTAAAGCACTTTCTATGAAGTGTTAAAATATGTAATCTGAGCGAAACCTGTTTATTCACATTTTAAGGAAAGTAATATTGCAATTAAGAAAACGGAATAATGCATTAAATTATCACAATCAGTTTAAGTTTGATGCTTTAGCTTTTTTCAGGAATCCGGCGAATTTAATCCTGCCTTTTTTAGTAGTCATTTTTCTTGCCTATTTTATCAATGTTTTATTGATGCTGTTCAGTTATAATATTGATTTAGGCTATGGAATGGAATATGCATTAGTGTGTCTTTTTCAAAGGCTTCCTGAAACAGGAAGTTTATACAGTAATCCGGCAAGCCCGCCTTTTATGCCGAATCTTTTTCTGCCACTTTATTTCTACATTACTTACTTTATACACAGCCTTTTTACGGGAGGGGCTTTTGAAAACATTCATTCCCTTTATATTACGGGGAGAATATTGTCATTTCTCTCTTTTATCGGGACTTCTGTTATAGCCTATTTTATTCTTACCAGACAATTGAAATGTTCACGAAAAACCGGGCTTATTTCGGTGATGCTCATTTTTATCCTTTCCTTCTCACAGAGTTTTATTTTTCGGCCTGATTCATTGAAAACTTTTTTCTTTGTCCTTTCAATTTATTTATTCATTCAAAGTAAACTCCACCATAAAAAATATTTAGTATTTCTTTTTTCTGTTATTGCTATACTTGCTTTTTTTACCAAGCAAGACGGGCTCATTGCTTCAGCTATCATTTTTACCCTGCTTTTTTCGGGGAAAAACAGATGCTCTTTCTATTATCACATCCTTATTTCGATTATTACTACGGTTTTATTGCTGTTGCTTATTTATGTATTTGATCATTCCATAGTTATCTTCAAACAGATGAATGTCATTATTAATGACGGAATTAGCTTTTGGTACATAGTTCAGTGGATTCTGCCATATATGCTGAAGATATTACCTGTTGTACTGATCATGTTCTACCTTGCCTACATTTACCTGATTAAAGAAAGACCTGCTGAACCTGCCAGAAAAACGATTATGATTTCGGTGCTTTTCACCTTTTTCTTCCCTTTGATTTTTTCATTAAAAAACGGAGCTTCAATTTACTATTTCTCAGAATTTCAGATATTTGCAGTAATTCTGATTGCAGACTTTCTTGAAAAGAAATTTCAGCTTTCCAAGCCATACATGAAATTGTTGTTCAGTGTATTATTTATAGCTTATATCGTTTTTCTCTTTAATTACAAGAATATCGTTAGTGTCAATCCAAAACTATCTGTAAACTATATGATTGACTGGTATAATAAAGACAAAGAGACCCGGTTGAAAATTAATTATTTCAAAGCAGAAGCATTTTATAAACAATTCAAAACCAGGTATCCACTTAAAAAGAGTGAGTATCTGATTTGTTTTGATGTCCCTGTCACACTTTTTGCTTCAAAAAATTTCTTCAATATTGAAATCAGCAATATATTTTATGCCTGGATTGAATACTTAAGTAATCAAAAATTCGCTTATAAGAAAACATTATTTTCTCTTGATGGTTACTACAGTTGTATGGATGAAGGACGTGTTAAATACATTATCATTCCTGATCTGGATAAGGGCAGATCATTTGTTAATGAATATTTTCCCAACTATGCCTCTGAAAGTGAGTTTGGTGGATATGTGGTTTACAAGTGGACAGGAATTGGAAAAGTAAAAAGAATGAATATATGAAACTTTGTTGCAGACTGACAGGCATCTTCTTGATTTTGTGCTATTTGTCAGAAAATGAAATGAATAAAGACAATTAAGGGAATATTATTATCATATATACACAGTAAAGGTTACAGGACGAAAATGCTGATAGGTAAAATTTTAACGAGGTAGTATTTAATGAAGATAGTTAACTCTATAGCAGCAAGAACCATTTCATTAGCCATAAAAAATTATGTCAACTTTAATTTTTGGAATCCTGATCCTCCTGCAATTCTATGGCATGTAACTCATCAGTGTATTTTTAAATGCCGGCATTGTACCTTGCATCTTCAGGAAAATAATTTATCCGGTGAGGAATTATTGAAACTGGCAGAAAAAATAGCCCTGTCAAAAACGCCCTTAATTGCGATCACAGGTGGGGAGCCACTGGTATTGCCTGATATTAAAGAGATTATACAAATTCTTAAAGCTTCACATAAATATATCTCGCTCAATACAAATGGTTTTCTTTTGATGGAATTTGCCGATTTTCTTATTGACCAGAAGGTTGATTCTGTGTGCATCAGTTTAGACTCACCAGATAAGGAAACCCACAATGATTTAAGGGGTAATTCATTATCTTTTGACAGGGTGATGGAAGCCATAGACTATATTTTGAAAAACAGAAAAGGGGGCATACCCTCTGTTGAGCTCAGGTATACCATAACCAATGAAAACTATCAGCATATCAATGAGTTTTATGATGTTTTCAGTACTAAAGCTGATAAACTGTCTTTCCAGCCTGTTAATGACCTTGAAATGATTTTAATTCCTGCTGACAGATCCCTGCTTTTTGATCCATCAGATTTAATAACAAAAGGGAAACTTGAAAAGGCAATAGACCGGCTTAACAGAAAAGATCACCGCAGCTTACATTCCGACATCATTAATTTTATTTATCAGAATAAGAAATTCAGGGAAAAGGTTTTGAATCACTGTATTCCTAAAATTTCGAATTATATGCTGGTGCTTAATAACGGTGATTGCTTCATGTGCGGGAATATCTATGGCAACCTTTTAAAGCAGGAAATTAAAGAAGTCTGGAACAGTGGTAACCGGGAAGCTCTGATGCTTCAGTATACAAAGAAGAAGGTCTGCGATACGCCGTGTTTATTGAATTGCAATTATTACGGTAATTATTTTATAGGTTCATCCGTTAAATGTTATTTAAGATACTTTTATACAATAAAGAATTTTTTTAAAAACCCTTAAAATGATTATATCAAATTATAATACCACTTTCAGAAGGATAGAAGAGGCAGATTTAGAAACAGTCAGATTCTGGAGAAATTCAAAGGATATTAATCAGTTTATGGAATACCGGGAGTATATAACTCCTGAGATGCAAAAGATATGGTTTAGTAAAATCAATAATCTTTATAACCATTATTTTTTAATAGAATATAATGGAGAGACTGTTGGCCTGGTAAACTGTAAAAATATTGAGATTGATAAAAGGACACTTGAAGTCGGCGTTTTTTTATTTAAAGAAAATTACAGGAGGAATATTATTTTTCCTGTTTCATCATTAGTTGTTTGTGAGACCTTCGTCGATTTTTATAATATTGAGATCATTGAAACCCACGTTTTGAAAACGAATAAAGAATTCTCCAGAATGCTTATGAAATTAGGTTACAGATTATATGATAACCAGGAAGATATTTCAAATCAAAAATACTTTATCAAAAATCCGGACTTGGAGAACACCTTTCATTTCTTAAGAGATAACCTCTCTAAAGCTTCACCCTGTAAACAAAAAACAACTATCATTTTTAATAAGAATGAACCTCCTGATATAATTGACTTTTTTATTAAGGCCTATAATAAGATGCCTGATTGCATGAAAGCGAGATATGCAATTAGCAGAATATCACCTCTTTAAAATCAGTTTTGAATATTTTTTAAGAAGTTTTCTGTATGCAGGTTCTATTACATTGATATGAATATCCCTGTACATTAAATTATCGGACATAAGAAGTAGTGCAGTTTTGATATTACAGGTAATCATTAGTGTCCTGATGGCCCTTAAAAAGATTGATCTTAAATTATAAAGTTTCTTATAACTATTTGCCATTATCTCAGATAATTCTTTCTGAGTCATGTTTTTAGGTGTAAAAGTTATTCCTCTATAATCGTAGTAAATCCAGTCGTCAGGATAAGTTGTTTTAGTTATCCGATTATCATCTTTAAACCGTTTATAGATTTTGGTTCCGGGATAGGGCATTAGCACTGAAATTGAAGGTAAATCAATATTGCTGTTCATGATTTGCCGGGTCCTTTCATTCAAAGCCAAAGGTGTATCAGTATCCATACCATAAATGAAGCCTCCGAATATAGAAATACGATATTTGTGTAATTTGTCAATGACTGATTTATAATTGACAATTTCTTTCTCCATGTTGAACCTCTTGTTAAGTTCTTTCAATCCTGTAACTGTATCGGCTTCAAATCCGAGAAAAAACATATAGCATCCACTCTTAACTGCCCAATATAACAGCTCATCTTCCTTTGCGATTGAATTTACAGATGCGTAGCCCCACCAATTTTTGTTGATTTTATTATTAATCAATTCCTTATATAAAGATATAGCCCTGATTCTATCTGAATCTCTGTTGCCAAACATATTGTCATCGACAATAAAAACATGTTTATGTGATATTTCTTTAAACTCACTAATGACGAGGTCAACAGGTTTTAGAACGGATTGGTGTTCATAGACCGTAGATACTGAGCAAAATTCGCAATTATTTAAACAACCTCTTAACGTTTCAATAGATGCTAATGGATAATTCTTACTGAATAGATCTCTTCGTGGCTTTGCTATAAAACTGTTGGTTCCTTTGTAAGTCCTTTTAAGATTATTATTCTCAAAATCAATGATTAATTGTTCCCATGCACCCTCAGCACTGCCAATAACTACGGTATCAACAAAATTCAGGGCTTCTTCAGGAAGCAATGACGCATGGAACCCCCCTAAAACCACCGGGATATTCTTTTGCCTGTAAATTGCAGCTATTTCATAAGCTCTTTTCACAAAAGGTGTAAAGGCAGTCATGGCTACTAAATCCACATCCAGTATTTCAAGTTCTTCAAAGTTTTCATCTATTAACCGGACATCCCAACTGTTGGGCGTGAGAGCCCCAACTATACCTAATCCCAGAGGCTGGAAATAAATATGTAGTTTAGGTCTGTTTTTTTCAACCGGATTTATTAATAATAATTTTTTCATCAAAATTTCTGTATAATACTTTTGGATAAACTAATACTGCATTGATTTTTTAATTTCTCAGAATTGTAGTGACACCCTTTTTATCATATTTAAATTTGCAAAACTATTCTGCACATTAATAAGAAACTACTCACCATATTAAATGAAGAACGGTTTTTATTTTTTGGGATTGACAGGTGAAGCATTTCCTTCATTTTCAGGAGTGTTTATTTTAAGATTATTCATATAATCAAGCAGTTTTTCTTTTGACAAACCATCTTTTTTGGTTTTTTCAAGGTATAAGAACCCTTTAGTCCCATACATAGAGATCACATCCCCAAACACTGATTTGGCAAAAGCACCATTCATGCACTGAATGCTTTGCTGGTCATCGGCGCTTAGTAAGGAACAATTCGTGTTTATCATCAGCGCAAGAAATTGTCTGGGATATTTATAAATCTTTATTCTGAAAATATTGGCAAGAATAAGCTTCAGCCCCGGAAACAGTATTTTAAAAGTTTTGAATTTCAATGAAGAAATTACTACAATAAGAAAAGCTGCAAGTTTGATAAAATATGAACTGTCATTAAACCGCATCCACCATTGAATAGATTTATCCAGTCTTCTCATATTCAAATACCCGGTAACCGGCCTGATGCTTTTATTCACTCTTAAGAAGACCATGATCTGGGTATATAAACACAAACGGATTTTAAATAAGAACAAGGTCAGTAATACTAGTTTCTGAAAAGTAAAAATTTCTTTTCTGTCTTTATTTTGAAAATATTTTTTAAAAACAGAATCCATGATTTCATCGGGCATTATCATCAATGATTTATCCATCTCAATGCTACCGTTTCCAACCCACGAGAAACCATCAACCGCAATTTCTTTAATAAATGGTTTATCTTTGGCATATTCGAGGCATTCGACAACCTGATCTTCGTTATATCCTTTAAAGATAATAGGTGAGAGTATGGTTGGCATATTATACCGTTCGAGACATTTTAAGGCATCCAGCTTTTCTTTATAAAAATTATTGCTTATAGGCAGGTTGGTCTCAGGAGTTAATGTATGGATAGACAGCCTTACTTCATTCAGACCGGAACTGATTATTTGCTTAAGGAATGCATCATCGGTAAGCTTTAACCCATTTGTAGCCATTGCAGTAATAACACCTCTTCCGGTTGCCATTTTAATAATTTCAAATATCTTTTCATTGACTGTAGGCTCGCCACCCGCAAGACATATTTTTCTATAATGCTTAAAATTATCCAGAATGTTTTTAAAATCCTCCAGACCCAGATTATCATAATATGGGATCTGAGCCTGCAAATTACAATAACTGCAATTCATATTACAGGTATAATTGGTCAGGACCCAACTCATTGTTATCCTTCCCTGCGGGGTAAACCCTTTTAATTTAAAGAAAAAGCTATCCAGGTCAGAATAACATTCGCCATTTGAGGATAGTTTAAAATCAAAATTCCCATGTTCTGGACACAGGTGCCTTAATAAAACATCGTTGCCCTGGAGAATAACTTCCCCTTCAACATCAGTAACGCAGAAAGGGCAATAAGTTTTAGTTTTTCTTAGCAACTTTGTTTCCATAATATGTAACTTTATACAAGTAATAATGCAAAGTTACCTAATTTTGTAATAATAATCTGGGGGGGGGTACAAACTAACAAATGGAAATATTGACAAAGGAACAGATAAAAGAAATTATTAAATTGAGAATTAAAGATTACCTTATCTCAATAGATGAGCATGTAAACATTACCGACAAAACAATTTTATTAGGTGAAGGCTCTGCCATTGATTCTATGGGTCTTGTAAATATCATTATCGACATTGAGTCCTGTTTAAAAAATTTAAATTACTCCATTATACTGACCTCTGAAAAAGCTTTTTCGAAAAAAAACAGTCCCTTTAGAAGTGTTAATGATTTAGCTGATTTTATATTTATTGAAATAAAGAATTATGGAAAGAAATAATGGGGTTCACTATGATAACATATCCGGGATCTGGCCATTATTTATGAGCAATCATTTTCATTACGGTTACTTCAGCAAAAAAACGTACAGCCTTGATAATGCAACAGATAACCTTGTTTTAAAACTGTCCTCGCTTCATGAAATTAACCAAAATACAAAAATTATAGATGTAGGATGTGGTATAGGTCAGGCCTCCATCATGTTAAATTCAAAATATAATTGCAAAATTTGCGGAATATCAAACAGCGAGGTCGGTATCAATACAGCTAAAAATAGAGTGAAAGAGTCAGGCTTGGAAAAGGACATGGAATTTCAATTCGGGGATACAGAAAAAAACATTTTGCCGGATGGTCCTTTTGATATTGCATGGATTATGGAAGTGACTCATTTGATTAAGAATAAGGAAGATGCGTTTAAAAACATTTCGCATAAATTAAATAAAAACGGGGTAATTCTGATGAGTGACTTGTGTTCTACCAATAAATTTACATTGAAAGAAATTGTAAAATTTAAAAGAGAAATTGAAGTTCTGCATAAAGTTTTTGGATATACTATACTTAAAACCAAAAAGGTTTACAAAAGCATGTTTCAAAATATGGGTTATCAGGTGATTCGTATGGATGATATTTCGAAGGAAGTGTTTCCAACAATTGAAGCATGGGGGAAAAATGCACTGGCCAACAGAGAACAGATTATTGCATTAAGTAATGTTGAATATTTCACGTATCTGCTGCAATCTTTCGACTACCTTAATTTCTTTTTTAAAAATAAGTATATTGGTTATTTTCTTCTGTTTTCACAAAAAAATGAATAAAATGGGAATTAAAAGAACCTTATTAATTAGTGGTGCTTCGAGAGGAATAGGTAAATTACTTGCTGAGCATTATATTAGTGTGGGCTTTTTTGTGATAGGTTTTTCGAGGTCAGGAGCAAGTATTGTTGACAGTAATTACATTCATTATGAAGCTGATATTTGTTCGGAGGAGAATATTAATAACATGATCTTCGATCTTTCCAGGCAAAAAATCACTATAGATTATCTGATTAATTGTGCCGGTATTGCGAACATGAATCATTCCTTTTTAACCCCATATGATCTGGCTGAAAAAATTATGAGAACAAATTTTTTAGGGACTTTTCTTTTGTGCAGAGAAATCGGCAAGATGATGGTTAGAAACAAATACGGCCGGATCATCAATTTTTCTTCTATAGCTACAAGGATTAAAACCGAAGGTGAAAGTATCTATATAGCGTCAAAGTATGCAATAGAATCATTGACAAGCACCTTATCCTATGAATTTGCTCCTTTCAATATTACAGTAAATGCGGTTGCTCCGTGTCCGATGCAAACAGATATGATATCTCACATTGATCAGAAAAAAATGGAGCTCTTTATTGAAAAGCAAACTATAAAAAGAACCTGCGATATTGATGATATTATAAATGTTACAGACTTTTTTATGCGCGAACAGAGCAGCTTAATAACAGGACAAGTTATATTCCTGGGAGGAGTGTAGTGATGATTGATGCCTTAATCAGTCATATCAGAAAGAACGTATCTGAACAGGATAACTTATTTATTGAAAAGGATAAGCCTGTTTCTTCGGAATCCTTTTTGAAGAAATTTGATCAATCCTGTCATTTATTAACAGAAGCCGGAATTCAAAAAGGTGATATTGTTTTACTCGACAGGCTTGATGATTTTGAATCAATTATTTATTTTCTTTCATTACTCAACAATAATAACATTGTTTTTCTTTGCAACCGAAGTAAGTACCATCAATTTATCGTACCTTACTTTGATTATTTTATCAGTAATGGATTAATAATCAAAAATGATCAAAGCGAAGCATCACTGAAGACTCAGCTTAGAAACATATTTAATAAAGGTTCTGCAGGAATAATCCTGCAAACAACAGGAACAACAGGAAACCCTAAATTTATTATTCATGACTTTAACAAGTTACTTCTCAAATACCGGGCTAAAAAAGCAAAAACAATTTATGCTTCAATTTACTCGCTTGATCATATTGCCGGGCTTGATGCCCTGTTTTATTCGTTATTTTCTTTAAGCTGTTTTATTATAACTGACAGAAATATTGAGGCATTCTTAAAGACAATTGAAAAAAGGGTGGTTGAACAAATTTCTATAACCCCCTCTTTTGTTAATCTGGTCTATTTCAGCAATCTGTATAAAAAGTACAATTTAAAATCTGTTAAAACATTAATACTTGGGTCTGAATATTTAAGCGAAATGACGATTCATTATATTCAGCTGATTTTTGGAAATAACCCGAAAGTGTTGCAAAAGTATGGCTCTACAGAATTTGGAAGCCTGCCATCTCTGACAAATCCTGAAAACCCCCAATTAATTAGTATTGATAAGGACAGATGTGATTATAAAATCATTAAAGGCTGTCTCCATATTTGTTCACCATCAATCATGTTAGGCCATATTTCAGGAAAAAAGATCATTATTAAAAAATCTCCCTGGTTCAATACGAATGATTTAATAAAAAAAGAAGACGGGTGGTATAAGATTATCGGGAAAAAAGAAATAACAATTAATGTGGGAGGGAATAAGGTGATCCCATCAGAAGTGGAGGATATTTTACATCAAATGCCTGGCATATCTTATGTTAAAATATACCCTGTTACTAATCCAATCGTTGGACAGGTAGTCGGAGCTGATGTAATCACCAATCAAGATGAATCGCGGGAATTGCTTATTCAAAGAATAAGGAAATTTTGTATAAATAAAATGGAAATCTATAAAATACCGACTGTAATAACCCTGATAAAAACACCTGTAGTCAATGAACGGATGAAATCGTGAAATGAGCACAGATATTTAAGCATGCACAATTAATCATTTACAATTCAATAAGTTCAGGGCATTTTATTTTTGACGTATCCAATAATGCGCAACCCCAGGACAAGCCGGCACCAAAGCCGGCAATGAGTAACTTCTGGTTATCTGTTACCACCTGATTCCTCAGTTCAGAAACTATGGTCAGAGGGATTGATGCACTTACGGTATTCCCAAATTTATCAAGAGAATTAGGAACTTTGTCCTGATTTATATTTAAAAACCGGCATATGCTTTTGTTTATCAAAGAATTAGCCTGATGCAGGACGAAGTAATCTATATCATTGATTGATAACTTTGCATATTCTAATATGTCGGATATGGAGGTAGGAACTTCTCTTAAGGCAAATTTAAATACATTCAGGCCATTCATAGAAGTATGAATATTACTTCTGATAACACCCTCTTCATATTTAACATATTTAAGCGAATCTTTTGAAAAGAAATTTCTGACGCCACCATCTTTTATTATTATATCTGAATAGCCAGAGCCGTCTGACTTCAGATTAAAATAGAAGTTTGCATTGTCATTTTCACAGTATTCAACAGCGGTGGCAGTGCCGGCATCACCAAATATGGGATACGTCAGTTTGTCACGGTACGATATCCGGTAAGAATTTGTATCGCCAACCAGTAACAGACCTTTTTTATTTTCTACAGATAAGAATTTAGTAATAACGGAGAGCCCGTATACATAACCTGAGCAAGCCTGATTAATATCAATGCAGATGGTATCCTTATTCAACCCAAGCTTGTACTGCAGGATATTTGATGTTGATGGAGATATATAATCAGGAGTAACAGAAACAAATATAAGAATACTGATCTCATTTTTGTCCCAATTTAATTCTGAAATCAATTTTTCTGCAGCTATCAGGCATAAGTCGGAAGTGGTTGTTCCTTTATCAACATGTCTCTTTTCGATAATACCTGTCGTTTCTATTATTTTTTCCCTTAATTTCTTTTTAACCCAATGGTATTCACTCACATGAACAATATTTTTAGGAACACACGAAGAGATGCCGCTGATCTTAACATTTGATGTTTTAATAAAAGACATTATTTTGTATTGGCTTTTTTCAAAATATTATTAAATAAATCATTTATCGTATTTGCTTCAAATATATCATTTTTCTCAATATTTGCCCCAAACTCAATTTTAGCAAAAGCAATAGCAATCATAACATTTAAAGAATCCCACCATTCTTTCATATCCATAATTTTTGTATCCGGTTTAAGGAGACCTTTCGGCAGATCATTAAACTCATTTTCAAATTTTTCAATAAATAAATACACATCCATTTTACTTCATATTTAAGTAATATAAAACATCACTTTCCCCAATATCTTTATTAGTTCACCAAAAACAAAAGTACGAATTATCAATAAAATAATTTCTTTTGATTTTCAGCCTGATTGCCGGCATTACTTTTTTTGCCTTTTCCTAAAATTTCGCTTGCAGAAAGACAGCTCATTTTTTTACAAGCATGATCATTAACTGTTCTTTCAGAAGTTTAATATAGACAATTACCCCTTTGATCACTTTCTTCATACCCTCGATCGTATTGATCATTTTAATCATTTTAAGGAGAAACGGCAAACGTAAATAAAAGGAAAGATATATCTTATTGATGTATTTATATATTTCTTTCTCGGTCAGGACAGGATGTTTCATCACTAAAAATGACCAGTCGTAATGATCCCAGTTGGTCGATTTAATTAAATTCAATTTCTTAGCCTGTTCAAACAATGCGGAACCGGGCAAAGGGGAACTTACCTGTACGGTAACAAAATCTGTTTTCAGTGATTTTAACCTTTTTATAGTTGTCTTTATAGTCTGGTGATTGTCATTTAAATGACCAACCATGATATAGGTTCTGGAAAGAATTTTTGCTTCATGGGTTTTCCTGATGATGTCAGTAATCTGGGCGGTATTTATTTTCTTATTGATGGACTTAAGGATGCCGTCATCAAGGCTTTCAACCCCATAGGAAATCAGCACACAACCGGCTTTCTTCATCAGTGCAAGTAAAGAGGTATCAATGGTATCGATCCTGGATTGACATGTCCAGACCAGTTTCAGATCATTATTGATCATTAACATACACAGGTCCGAAACAAATTTCCTGTTATCGGTAAAGGTGTCGTCGAGAAAAACAACTTGTTTTATTTTATAGATTTCAATTAACCATTGTATCAGATCATACACATAAGTTGCAGAATGGTTGACTGTTTTCCCCCTGATGGTTCTCGAACAAAATGTACAGTTTCCGGGGCAACCTCTTGACGTGATTATACCCACAGAAGGCGTTTTATATAAAGGAACTGCCTGGATAACGTTGTACTTATCAATTTTCAGCGCTTCGTAGTCGGGGAAGGGCAGGATGTCAATGTTTTCAATCCTGCTGCGCTCTTTGTTCTTAACAATGCTCCCCTCTGCTGTCCTGTATACCAGCCCGTCAATTTCTGAAGGGGCCTTACCTGATACGATCTCATTTAAAGTAAGCTCCCCTTCACCAATAACCGAATAGTCAATCCAGTAGTGTGACATAATTTCCGTGTAGTCGAAATTTACGTGAGGGCCTCCGAAAATCACTCCTGTTCCGGGGAAATATTTTTTAAATATCCGGGATGAATCTATGGCTGAATTAATAGTTGCCGTTGCAGCTGTATATCCGACATATTTTACCTGAGTAGTAGCGGATAAATTTTTAAGAAAAGTTTCAAATTCTTCATGCTTCCGGAATTCTATATTGCAGTCAACAACCAAAGTGGTAAACCCGCTTTTTTTCAGGTAAGCGGATAAATAGCATAAGCTTAGTGGAGGATAAATGTTGTCAAACACTTTAAAAGGGCCTCTCAGTGCCTTATAAAATGGTATGATAAGCACACAGTCGATGATATTACCCATATGATTATCTGGCTTCATTCCGTAATAATATGAAGTTGATCATTGCCTGTAATTGCTTTTGCTTTTTTCCTGATTTCCAACGTTTTTTCGAGATAAGTATCTTTTTTCAGGAAGTACCTTTGAAATTCTTTTCCTTCCTCACCTTCAAACAAACAGAATCCCAGTGAAATATCAAAATGTATTGCTTTGATATTACCGGAGTGGATTTTCGTGGTGATCAACTCAAAACCCATTTCCAGGAAAAAAGCATCGAAAAAACATAAGGTTGCCAAAATCGGGATAATGGAAATTATGTCTTTATCATAACCCATAAATAAACCGACTTCAAAAGTCTTTAGTTCCCTGTTGATATTTTTAGCGTTGATTAATCCTGTTTTTTCGTTTTTATAATATATGAGGAAATAAAGGTTGAAGTTATTACTGACAGAGTCGTACCATTTTTCCTGCATCTCCCTGGTAATGTATTGCCTGTACTCCATGAACCGTCGAACATGTTCATAATTCCGCCATTCCCTGATCAGCTCAATGTCGTTTCTTGCGATTTTTTCAAGACGGATATTGTATGCTTCAATAATCATAATTGGTCTTCAACTTCAGGGTTATAACTATTTGTTGCAGTAAGTTTCTTTTTATAATTCAGCAGGCAAATTTCAGTAAATCCAGCGATAAGCGTAACTGAAGAAACGGTGATCATTGAAATAGAAAATAATGAAATTATAGGATTATAAAACATTTCATGAAAAACAAAGCGGCTACCGAGGATGATCAGAAAAATAACAGCGGCGATCAAAGAATACAGAACCATACGGGTAGTATAAACAGAATAAATTGCAAGAATATGCACTGAAAGTTTCATCAATGAAACAATGGTATAATTTGAAACGGAATATTTCCTTTTGCAATGCCTGACTTTCAGGTATTGTATCCGGGGGTCCAGATCTTTTATCAAAAGGTCAATTACCCTGATGGAATTGTTGTTATTGATGATCTTCCGGATCAGACTTTTATTTATCAATCTGAAAGAAGTAGATCTGTTCAGCCCGAAAAGGAGAAAGGCTAATATTCTGAAAAATACGCTTAGTATGCTTCTGATTGAAGATAAGTAATCTTTCCTGTAGGTGCCATAAACTATATCTGCACTTGTTTTCATTTGTTCATCCAGAAGCTTTATTATTTCTTCAGGTGGGAATTGCAGATCATCATCAATGGTAATCACCAAATCACCTTTCGCTTTTGTCAGTCCGAAAAATGTCGCATTTTGTTGCCCGGTATTCTTTTTTAGCTTATAAGCTCTGACAGAATCAGAATAACCGGTCCTGATATTTTCTATTTTCGCCCAGCTGTTATCTTTACTCCCGTCGTCAACGAAAATAATTTCATAAGGAATATGTGATGAGGATAAAGTTATATGAATCCGTTCAGTCAGTTCCGGCAACGATAATTCCGAATTGTATACGGGAACTACTACGGAAACCAGTTTATTCTCTGACATGGTGAATGTTTCGTGATATATATTCTAACATCAAATATAGAGTATTTCTCAAAAGGTTGAGAGGAAATTATTTTACCGGATCATTTCCGGTGACTTGTAGGATACAAAACATAGGTGGCTATGTCTTTATGCAGTTTCCCGTTTACTTTAACCATGCATCCGCTGTTACACTGGTCTTCAATGGTCTTATCGGCGTTCAGTGTCCCACAGTTGGTGTTCAGCAGAACAGGTAAAATTTTTGAGGGATATTGATGAATTTTAATTTGAAAAATATTGGCGATGAAGAGGCTGGCGAGCTGAAAACTCAGGGACAAAGACTTGAATTTCATTGAAAACAAGGACATTTTAACAAACAGCAGCCACTGGTGGAAATTGGATTTTCCTGTATGCTTGTCCCATCTTTTCAGATATTTGTCGATTCTTTTCATGTTCAGGTATTCTGTAATGGGAATGGCCCGTTTTTTTCCTTTGATGAAGAACATGGCCTGGTTGTGAAGACAAAACCTGAAGTTGCATAATTGCATCAGAAGGTGCATATACTTCTGGAAAATGTAAATATCTTTCCTGTCTTCAGAAAAGAACCGGGCATGAACGATATCCATCATTTCATCGGGCATGATCATGGAACTTGTATCATAGAGCTTTTTACCGGAGCCTACCCAGGCAAATCCGTTGACGGAAACTTCCCGGATATTGGATTTTATCCTGGCAAATTCGATGCAGGCTGCTAACTGGTCTTCATTAATATTCCTGAAAATGGTGGGGGAAATTATAGTCACCACACCGAGTTCCTCCAGGTTTTTAAGCGCCAGTAATTTTGCATCCAGAAACTGGTCCGTATTCAGCTTTTTGGTTTGTTCCCTGTCAAATGATTCAATAGAAAGACGAACTTCTTTTAATTTCGATTCAACCAGTTTCCTGCAAAATTCCATGTCAGCCAGTTTCACACCGTTGGTAGCCAGTGATGTGGTCACTTTTTTCTCATCAGCTATCCTGAAAAAGTCAAAAATGTGAGGGTGCATGGTAGCTTCTCCTCCTGATAGTGTAAGTTTGGAGGTCTTAAGTTCAGAAATAGTATTTTCAAGATCTTCCAGCGTCATTTTTTCAAAACGGGGCTTGTTCACATCGAGGCTGCAATAATTACAATCCATCTGACACTGCTGCCCTGTGACGATCCATGAGTTGGTGATCCGTCCCTTTACTCCGCCTCTTTTTAATACGTTCACATAAAAATTATCCAGGTCGGCGTACCACTCGCCGTTCTCGGATACTTTAAACTCATAAGGGCCATGTTCAGGACAGTTTCTGGTAATATATACCTTATTGTCCTTTAAGATTAACTGTCCTTCAATCTCCTGTGCACAGACCGGACAACGCGTTATGGTATTTCTGAGTAGTTGCATTTGATGAATTATTTTTTCCCGTTAACTCTGTATGATACTAAATCAAATATATCTTTTATTGTTGCAGATTGCCTGAAATCTTCATCTGACAGAATAACACTGTATTGATTCTCTATCATTGCCATAAATAAAAAAGCATTCATTGAATCCCAATCCAGTTCTTTTTTAAATTCAGTGGACGGTAAAATCCTTCTTTCACCAAAAAAAATTTCAGTTTCTATATTTTTTATAAACCCTTCAATATTTATAGTTTGCTTCAATGCCGTTAATAACAGATATGATAATTAAAATGAAGTCTCAGTGTAAATTAATAATAAAGATATTTATACACAACGCAAAGTTACAAAAATTTGTGTATTTCAGTAATGAAATATCAGCTGGGATGGTTACTGAAGACTTCGGGAAAGCTGAATCTGAGGTTTAATGAAGAGGGTTTCATTCCTCCGACTGAATAATTTCTATTAATCCGATCTCTGTTTTATAAGCAAACGACATGAGGCTGTTATTAAATGCTGATGATGCTGTTGGTCTGGAGATGATCAGAAATTTGTTTTTTTTCAGCAGATTCAGGGTTTCTAGAATATCATCGCATAAATAGCAAAAGTGATAAGGCCCTGATCCGTTTTTCCCAAGGAACCCGGAAACAGGAGAAGACGAGCCTGTGGGTTCGATCAGTTCAATCAAAGGATTACCCGGCTTATCCATAAAACAAACTTTCACTTTTTGCTCGGGAACTTCCAGAGGTTCGGTACGGGCAGAAAACCCCATTTCCTGATAGGTCTTTATGGCTTTATTCAGATCTGATGTTATGACACCAATATGATGGAATCTTAGTTTTTTGAGCATTTTCTTTATATTTCCAATAAATCACATATTCTGCAATTTTTCAGGCCAAGTTGAGCAGTAGCCCAGGACAAACCTGCGCCGAAACCCGAAAGGATAACCTTATCTTTTTTAACTGATTTTGTTTCTGTCACAATGGTCAGTGGAATAGAAGCAGAGCTTGTATTTCCGAAACGGTCGATGGAATAAGGAACCTTTTCTGCCGGAAACTTAAGCCGCTTACGGAAATAATCGGTAATAAATTTATTGGCCTGGTGTAGAATCAGTAAATCAATAGTTTCCGGTGTATTTCCAGTTATGTCCAAAATCCTGGCAATATCATCAGGTACATGAAGCAGAGTGAAATCAAAGACTTTTTTCCCGTCCATGAATAGCTGGTGAGGAGTTCTGATATCACCGTTAGCGGATTTCTGCTCACTGATATTGTTTTCATTGGTCGGATTGCGGGCTCCCCCGGCATCAATTTTAAGGGCATCCACACCGGAACCATCCGAATTCAAAGAAAAGGCAGAAGTCCCGTAATCCCCTTTCTCAATAAGTGTAGCAGTACCGGCATCACCATAAAGAGGAGCATTGGATTTATCCCTGATGTTTACTAATTTGGAAAAAGTTTCTCCGTCAAGGAGTAACACTCTGTTAATATTATCCTGGGAAACCAGCGCAAAAGCAACCGATAAAGCATAGATATAGCCGGAACATGAAAGGCTTAAATCAAATGCAGCCGTAGTTTTGGGGAGGTTGAGCCTGTGTTGTAAGCCAGGGGCCGTAGCCGGAATCTTATAATCATTATCCTGTGAAAGAAAGATCAGGATATCAATAGTATTTCTGTCGATGTTAAGATCGTTCAATAATTTTCCTGCAGCAGTAAAACATAAATCAGAAGCCGTAGTCTTGCTGTCGGTGACACGTCTTTCTTTTATGCCGGTGGATTTGATGATATTGTTTATTTCTTTTTCGCCGAAATAAGGAATTAAATCGAGATTGCTTTGCTTCTGCAATGGAACACAGGCTGCCAAAGCGCTGATGCCTATGTTATTATATTTTAAAACAGCCATAATACAAATGTACCTGATTTTATATCTGCTTTCACTTTTTATTCAACATATCATTGTAATATTCGAGCAATTTATTTCTCAGTATCTTTTTAGTCGGGCCCTTAGGGATCTCATTCAGACCCTCGGTTTCGCCAATGAAAAATACTTTCCATGGAATTTTATATACTGCTATTTTATCTTCACAAAACTTTCTGATCTCCTCCTGCGATGATCTTTCTCCTTCTTTTAAGTCAACGAACATGATGATATCTTCTCCCCAAACCGGGTGTTGTATCCCTAAAGCTGCACAGTCTTTAACCTTTGGGTGATTGTACACGACATTTTCAATTTCACCCGGATAAATATTTTCACCACCTTTAATGATCAGGTCATCTTTCCGGCCCTCTATGTAATAAAATCCATCTTTATCCCTGTGCCCAAAATCACCGCTGTGGAACCAGCCGTTCCTGACGGATAATAAGGTTTTTTCAAGCAAATTCAGATATTGGGAAAAAACGTTGTAACCCCTGATGCAAATTTCCCCGGTGACTCCAGAACCCATCTGGTTTTCATCCTCATCCATAATACACATTTCATTCACAGGTAAAGGTTTGCCAACTGAACCTAACTTTCGCTGTTTAAGATCTTTCGGATTAAAGCAGGAGAACGAAGTCGTTTCCGTCAAACCATAACCTTCGTATACAGCTACACCGAAATTCTTTTCAAATTCCAGCTGGACCTTTTCGGGTAGTAAAGCACCTCCGCAGATTATACCCTGTAATAGTTTAGCTTCCGGTTTTTTCCTGAGACTCAGCAGAACAGATAAAATTGTCGGGATTACGCTGGTCCAGTTTGCCTTATACCGGCTTACAATATCCCAGAAAGAGTACAGGCTCACATTCCCCTTGACCATGATTGTGGAGCCTCCGGCCCACAGGGGGGCAAGGAAAGTCACAATCTGCCCGTTATTATGGAATAAAGGAAGGATACATAACGTACGTATACTTTCGTCAAAACAAAACCATTCTGCAATGGATTGTGCATCGGCGAGCATGTTTGCCTGTGATAGCATCACACCCTTCGGGTTTCCGCTCGTACCCGAAGTATAGATGATCACGCCGGTATCCCAAAGCTCTGCGTTATTTTCAATAGTGGATTCTGACTGCGAATTATCAGTATTCTGAAAAACAGAGTTTATATTAAAATAGGGCCATTCTTTTTGAGAGTCATAGTCGAATACAACGATTTCTTCAAGGTTCGGTAATTCTTCTTTTATACTTTCCACTTTATCTGTGTATTCCTCATCAACAAAAACCATTCTTGCTTTGCTGTCATTGATAATAAACCTGATCTCAGGGGGCATCATGTTGTAATTGACTGGGCAAACCACTATACCAAGTGACAGGGCAGCCATATAGAGAATTAAAAAAGCTTCCGAGTTTTCAATGATAATATTGATCACATCGCCCTTTTGAAGTCCTTTACCTTTAAAATAACTCTGAGTAAGTGAGACCTTTACAGCAAATTCATGATAAGTGCAGCTTTCAGTCTTGTTTTTATAAATGCTGATAATAAATGTGGATTGTGGAGTTTTGCGATATCTGGTATTAAAGAGTGAGCCGACAGATTTGTATATAAACTCGTGGCCGGCAGCTATTTTATGATCAGGTTTCATTCAGGTTTTATTAAAATACCTCATATTTACACAAAACTTCGTCAATTTTAGCTATGCTGTTCATGGTGACAATATCTTCGTAATCAAACTGAATATTCAGCTCATCTTCCAGTTCAGCAATAAGCTGAATGTGCTTCAGCGAATCCCACTCTGCAATAGAGTTCATTGACCAGTTCTCATCAACTGTGGTCGTGCCCATTACTTTCATGAAAACATGATAAAACTGATCTTTGAACCGGGTTTTCATTTTTATATATTTTTAAAATAGTTAATAATGTTAGCGGCAGCCTCCATGGCCATTTCTCTCCTGCATTCAAGAGTTGCCGTTCCGATATGAGGTGTTAAAATAACGTTATCGAAAGTAAGGATTTCATGACCGGCTGGTACAGGTTCAGGATCAAAAACATCCATTGCTGCCCCTGCAATTTTTTTATTGCGTAATGCTTCTGTCAGGTCTTCAGAATTGACAATTTTTCCTCTTGAAGTATTGATCAGGTAGGAGGATGGTTTCATCCGGTTTATTTTCCCCTTATCCATAAAATTTATTGTGGCAGTATTCAGGGGGATATGCAGGGAAACAATATCAGCTTCTGTGAGCAAAGCGTCCAGACCTTTTTCTATAGCATAAGGGTTGGGCTCATTAATGCCCGGATTACAAAACCAAACTTCCATTTCAAAACCCGACAATTTTTTTGCAACAGCTTTCCCGATATTCCCAAAGCCAATAATTCCCCATGATAACCTGGAGAAGGTCCTGCCGACAAATATTTCAGGATCCCAGCCTTTCCATTTTCCACCGGCAATAAAATTCCTTGTTGTATTCATCTTTCTTAAGAGTGCAAATGCGAGAGTTATAGTCAGGTCAGCAGTGCTGTCAGTGACCACGTTTGGAGTGTTGAAGACCTTTATACCTAACATCCTGGCAAGAGCAACATCAATGTTATCCAAACCGGCAGCCATATTGGAAACAACTTTAAGCTTATCTGCAGCAGCATGAAGAACCTCAGGGTTTATTTCATCGGTTATACAGGTTAATACAGCGTCGTGGTCAGGTAATATTTTTCTTAAAAGAGTTTTATCCATGGGGCTGTTCACATTGTGATAGGTCACCTCAAAGCCTGCTTTCTGAAGTATGTCAACAGCATCGGGATGCATGCGCCTTGTAACAAGAACTTTCATGGGTTAATTTTATATGATATTGTCAGGGTTTATAATTTCTGATAAAATCTCCTGTTTTCTCAATTCCTTCTTTTATCAGGGGATGGTTGTTCACCAGCGGGCCATAGGAAACTCTTACAGATTTTGACAGAGTTCTGCCAAATCCCCATCCCGGTATGAACAGGACACCGGTTGATTTCAGCAGATCTTCCACAAATTTAGCACTGTTGACTGACACCTGAATACAGGTATATAAACCGCCCTGTGGAATCAGTAACGGATATTTAATATTCTCCTTAATAACCCTGATGGTGTATTCAGCTGTTTCGCGGTACAATTCCCTTGTTTCTTCAATATATGAGCTTAGGGAATTTTCTGACAATGATTTGTCAATATATTCGGAAAAGGCCATCTGATGCAGGCGATCGGGGGACAGAATAGTATTGTATTGCGAAGCCAGTAAGCTATCAATAATGTATTTCGGCGCTTCTATCCATCCCAGCCGTCGCCCAAGCCCCCTGCACCATTTAGAATTGGAATGCAGGGTGATAAAATTGCCATCTGGCGGACGTGAGAAATAATCCGGTGGCCGGTCAAAGACCAGGGTCTTATATGCAAAATCAATCACAACAGCTCCTCCATACGTTCTTACCGCGTCGCAGGCAGAATGAATAAAATCATCTGATAATACCTGGGAAGTCGGGTTGTCGGGAGATACAAGAAGCACCAATTTAGGTTGTCGTTTTATTAAAAAGTCGTGAAAATCAGATAGGGTAGAAGGGTTATTTGCAATGTATTCAAAATTATTTTCATTGATGACAGGGAACCTGATAATTTTAGCTTTAGACCCAGTAGCGATCTGCATAGGGTAATTGCAGTATGAGGGATCCAGCAGGCAAATGGTGTCTCCTTCGTCGAGCAAAGTATTGAACAGAAGCATAGCAAGCGCTGTGGAGCTCTGACCGGCTGCAATGTTTTCAGGAGATAATCCTGTCATGCCAAACAAATGGCTTTCAAATTTAATGACAGCTTCCTTAAATTCGTCCTCTCCGTTGGCCGGGGAATATCCACCGGAATGATGAAATTTCAGATCATCATTAATAATGTCGCTGTATACTTTCTGAAGCAATGCCGGACTGGAGTGATTCACCCAGCCGCCGCCAAAGGATATCAGTTCAGCAGGGTTGATGCCGTAATCCTGTAGGCGTTTTGGTCCGGTAAAGTTCATGATTTCACTTACAGGAGAAGCTTTCCGGAATAAATCCAAACCGAGTTTTGATATTTTAACATCCATTATACAAATGACTTAACAACAATTAATACCCTCTCTTCCGATCAGTTTCCCTGATGAAATGGATTGGATTTAATGAATCATCTTAATTCATAAACCAGCTTCAATCACAAAAATAGCAAATTTTTTGAGAACAGTCCAGTAATATTATTTGTGATAATAAGCTTATATTTGCTAAGAAAATGGAGTATTTATATCATACCCTTCACATAATTTAAAAGAATATCCCGCGTTTATTTCAGATAATTTGACTAATTAAATAAAATACTAAAGTTTACTGCACTAGCCGGGATGAAAATGAAAAGTAATTTATCAGAAATATTTTCCAAGATAACAACAAAGAAAAGTAAGAGAGTTTTCAGTCAATTTTTCGATGATCGTTTTCTGACACCTGAAAACATTGTGAAGTATAATCAGTTATGTCATCGCGAAACTTATCCATATCCGCATCTTGATGATAATAACCGGCAATATTGTAAGTATATTATTTTAGGTTCGGCAAGGACAGGTTCTTCTTTACTTGTTGAATTATTGAAATCCCACCCGTCGGTTATCTCTTTCAGTGAATTATTTATGGATCAGTATTCACCATTTAATTATCTGGGCTATCCTCATCATTCGGATGAAAATCTACTGGATTATCGCAATAACAATCCGGTTGAATTTATGGAAAACCTTGTTTTTAAACCATATAGAAGAAATATTTCTGCAGTTGGATTTAAACTGTTTTATTACCAGGCACACAACGGCAGGCTGGGGAAAGTCTGGAACTATCTGAAGAGTCTCGATGACCTGAAAATCGTACATATTAAAAGGAGAAATTCGTTTCATTCATTAATTTCATCCAAGCATGCCGCAGAGAAGGGTGCCAGTAAGTACCCGGAATGGGCCATGAAAGAAATTCAACAGTTCAATATGGGGATTTTTCCCGAACAGTTGAGTAAGGGCGAAATTACGATCATTAATGTTGATTATCAGGAATGTCTTCATTATTTTGAAAAAGTTAAAAGCGAGAAGGATTATTACGAAAAGTATTTTGCGAATCACTCTGTTTTAAACCTTTATTATGAAGATTTACTTGAAAATATGGACAGGGAGTGCCGAAAATTGTGCGAATTCTTACATTTAAGTTATGCTCCGCTAAAAACTTATGCTGAGAAGCAAGTCATTGCTCCTATGAAAGAAATTGTAAAAAATTACAATGAGCTTAAAGCTTCCTTTGAAGGCACAGAATGGTATTCATTCTTCGATGAATGACACCGGGTGCACTTTTATGAACAATTGATTTTTTTGTACATTTCCTCTATAAATCATTTTTCAACTTTATCAAAGGATTGTTTATTGTGCAGACATTCAGTATTCTGCAAAGCAAGAGGCGGAAAACAAGGCAAAATAAATTAGCATCCGAAAAATCTATTG
>Ga0114951_10001125_pt1 | contig 34525 bp, 33 predicted proteins | sample AM7aDNAmetaG_FD_88677 | JGI IMG/M metagenome (GOLD analysis project Ga0114951, IMG submission 88677) | Freshwater microbial communities from Finland to study Microbial Dark Matter (Phase II) - AM7a DNA metaG | ecosystem: Environmental > Aquatic > Freshwater > Lake | place: Finland: Lake Alinen... | reverse complement strand
TTTAGTCAATATTGACGATTATATATGGACCGAACATAGTCGGGTAGAAATTTTATGGGTTGGATCAAGAATTTAAGTCAATAAAAAAAAGAGACCATCTCTTTTTTGAGACAGCCTCTTTTAGTATGAAAATAATTAGCTGTGATTATTTTGATTTAGCTTCTTTAAAAGCTTCAATGAGTTTGGGTAGTACTTTATGAACATCACCAACAATACCGTAGTTTGCTGATTCAAAAACAGGAGCATCTTTATCGGTATTGATAGCGACAATTACCTTAGATGAACTTACACCGGCAATGTGCTGGATTGCACCTGATATTCCCAGTGCGAAGTACAGATTCGGGGCAATGATCTTACCTGTTTGTCCGACATGTTCTTCGTGTGGGCGCCAGTCTTCGTCAGAAACAGGCCTTGAGCAGGCGGTAGCTCCTCCAAGAAGGTCAGCAAGCTCTTCAATGGGTTTCCAGTTTTCGGGTCCCTTCATACCTCTGCCGCCGGATACAACTACTTCAGCATCGCTGAGGAGAACTTTGCCTGTTACTTTATGCACATCAACGACTTTCATTTTAAATTCACTGTCTTTAATAACAGCAGAGAAAGTTTCAATAGCCGGAGTTTTAGAATCTTCAACAATATCAACTGAATTCTGTGCAAGTGTAAGGACTTTTATTGCTGATTTAATGCACACTTTTGCAAAGGCTTTGCCTGTGAATACTTTTTTAACAACGATAAAAGGTTCAACACTTTCCGGTTGTGCAATAACAGCAGAAATAGTACCCGCTTTTAATTTAACGGCAACCCTGGGAGCCAGAGCTTTACCTGTAAAGTTGTGGGAGATCAGAACCACATTGGCCCCTTCTTTTTCAGCAGCCTGTGCAATAACGGATGCATAAGGCTGATTTATTAATGATTTCAGTCTGTCATCATTAAAGGTCAACACTTTTGTTGCACCATACTTGCCCAGTTTATTCAGTTCGTCAGCAGCAACATCGCCTATTGACAAAGCAACAACTTGGGTATTCATTTTTTTTGCCAGGTTATTGGCATAGGAAATTAATTCAAAACTCAGTTTTTTGAATTTTCCATCCCAGTTTTCTGTATATACTAATATAGACATGGTTATTCGGTTTTAATGTTAATGATTGGGTTAATTATGAAAGAATTTTGGCTTCGTTGTATAACAGATCAACCAGTTCTTTCGGGTTTTCGGCGTCAACCATGCGACAGGCTGCCTTGGGTTTGGGCAATTCATAGCCCATGAATTCAGTCTGTGCTTCAGCAGGAACAGCTTCTGCAACAACAATCGGCTTTGTCCTCGACATCATGATGCCGCGCATGCTGGCGATAACCGGTTCCTTGGCAATCCCTTTCTGAACAATACCAACAAATGGGGTTTCCACTTCCAGGATTTCAGAACCTCCGTCAATTTCCCTGTGTAGTTTCACTTTCCCGCCTTCAATGAAGAGCTCGGAAACGGAAGAAACAGAAGGAATATCAAGGAATTCAGCAAGCATACCACCAACAAGTGAGCCATTATAATCGGCAGAATCAATACCTGCCAGAATAACGTCATACATATTGTTCTTTATGGCTTCGGCAAGCTGTGCAGCAACGAAGTAAGCTTCTTTTGGGTCAGTATTGACACGGATAGCGTCATCAGCTCCCATAGCTAAAGCTTTGCGGATGGTCGGATCGATGTCGGCACCGCCAACACTGATAACCGTGACCTTTTCTACAGCGCCTGCATCTTTTAACTGAAGCGCCCTGGTCAGTGCCAGTTCATCCCAGGGATTCACTATCCACTGAATTCCTGTTTTGTCGTAATCTGTACCGTCACCATTCAATTTTATTTTAGTTGTGGTGTCGGGAACATTACTCATGCAAATTAAAATTTTCATCTTTTTTTTAAATTTAATGATTCAACATGATTTAATTAAAATATCCTTAAACGTAAATGCTAATTTATTATGAGCTCGCAATATACGAATATTTTTTTTATGCAAGCATAATAAATAAATAATTTTTATTCCATTGTTGATAAGTTAAAATAAGGTTGGAGTAAAGATATAAAGCTATTAAATTAAAGCAGGATTTCAATCAATCTGACTAATCTCTTTTAATGCTTTGTTAAACTCTGCCAATATTTCTGCAATAATGGTACCTGCCGGTTTAATATCATCCGTTAGAGCGACTGCTTGCCCTATTTCCAGTTCACCTTCGTCAATATCACCGGTAAACATGCCAAGCTTGGGTCTGCCTTTGCCAAGTATTTCCAGCAACTCTTCTCTCGTAGCATTACTTGTCTGTGCCTGGAATAGTTCGTTATAGAATTTATTTTTAAGAAGACGGACGGGTACCATGTTTTTTAAAGTCAGGTCTGTGCTGCCTTCCGATGCACTGACAACAACATTTTTAAAATGGATATGAGCTGATGATTCAGTGGCGGCTACAAATCGGGTTCCTATCTGCACACCTTCTGCTCCCAGGGCAAAAGCAGCAAGCATACCCCGGCCTGTAGCGATGCCACCTGCGGCGATCAGAGGAATGCTAATGGCTTCTCTTACCAGTGGGATCAATACCAATGTAGTGGTTTCTTCCTTCCCATTATGACCGCCTGCTTCGAAGCCCTCGGCAACAATGGCATCCACACCTGCTTCTTCACATTTCAAGGCATTTTTCACATTTGCCACAACATGAACCACTTTGATTTTATGCTCTTTTAAAACAGGTGTCCACACTTTCGGACTGCCTGCAGAAGTGAAAACAACAGGCACTTTTTCATCGATGATGATGCGGATGAATTCTTCGGCATGTGCGTAAAGCAGGGGAATATTCACACCGAAGGGTTTTGTTGTCGCTTTTTTACATTTTTGAATGTGAATCCTTAGTATTTCAGGTTCCATTGATCCGGAGCCGATAAGACCTAAACCTCCGGCATTACTGACTGCTGAAGCAAGCTCCCATCCGCTGCACCAGATCATACCTGCCTGTATCACAGGGTATTTGATACCGAATAATGTGTTAATACGATTCATGGCTTTGAAATTGCGGTTAAAAATAAGAATTTTTTGTATAAAACCTAAAATTCAATTACGTTTGCTGTATAATTTAAAACATTTCAATCATGGCAGTCCTTAAAAAAATCCTTATCGGAATAATGGTCTTCATTATTGTAGCAATCATTATCGTTATGATCTTCATCAACCATATATCAGGAAGAGCCTTACCTGATTATAACAGAAATGTGATGCTGAAAGGCATGACAGATACAGTAGTGGTGTACCGCGATGAATTTGCTATTCCGCATATCTTTGCCAAAAACGAACGAGACCTCTATAGGGCAGTGGGTTACATCACCGCGCAGGACCGGCTTTGGCAAATGGATTTATTACGAAGGATCACCATGGGAAGACTTTCGGAAATATTTGGCGCCGACCTTGTAGAAACAGACCTTATGTTAAGAGCACTGCGGATACCGGAAAAAACCAAAATGATCCTCGATAGCACCAGTAATGAAATAAAAAGCTATTTAAACGCCTATTGCGATGGAGTGAACGATTTCATTCAGGAAAATATAAGCAGGCTGCCTGTTGAATTTACCATACTCCGTTATAAACCTGAAAGGTGGACGCCTCAGCATAGCATCAACCTGATTGGTTACATGGCTTTTGATCTGACCATGCCTTGGGACATGGAAACGATTTTGTATAAAATTGGGCAGAAAGTGGATTCGGTCAGGTTTAAGGATATTGTTCCCAACCCTGGCAATATGAAGACCTGTGTTTATCCTGACTACAGACTGCTTGAATCGGGTAAACTCCTGCAGAGTTCCCTGTTATCAAGGGCTGAAAACCTCGAAGACATGGGGCTTACTGTGTTTTCAGGGAGCAATAACTGGGCTGTATCCGGGATGAAAAGTGCCGATGGAAAACCTATGCTTGCCAACGATATGCACCTTGGGTTTTCATCTCCGGGAATTTGGTATCAGATGCACCAGGTTATCCCGGGGAAACTTAACGTGACAGGGCTTGTGCTTCCGGGCCAGCCTTTGGTAGTTGTGGGGCATAACGACAGCATTGCCTGGGGTATGACCAATGTTATGATCGATGATATGGATTTTTATCTGGAAAAGATAAATCCGAATAATCCTGACGAGTATGAGTATATGGGTAAATGGATGAAGATGGATGTCAGAAAAGAAAAAATAAAAATAAGTGGAGGCACAGAAGTTGTAAAGACATTGCGTTATACTCAAAGAGGTCCTGTCATATCGGAAATTAAGGAAATAAAGGATAAATCCATTTCCATGCACTGGTCAGGAAATGATTACAGCAACGAGATCCGCAGCATTTATCTGCTGAACCGGGCCAGGAACTGGAATGACTTTACCTCTGCACTCCGCACCATGAACTCTGTAAGCCAGAATGTGGTTTATGCTGATGTTAGCGGAAACATAGGACTTTATTGTTCGGCAGGGATACCCATTCGTAAAAAAGGCGATGGCAGTTTTATCGTCCCGGGCTGGACTGATGAATACAACTGGACAGGAAAAGTCCCCTTTGAACTGCAGCCTCATGTTTATAATCCTGCCTGCAATTACGTGTCTTCTGCCAACAATAAGACTGTTGGTGAGGATTATCCTTATCATATCAGTCGCTGGTTTGCACAACCCTATCGCATAAACAGGATCAGAGAAATGCTCACGTCAAAAGAAAAGCTGAATACAGAAGATTTTATTAAAATGCAGGGAGATTTTAAATCGAAGATGGCGGAACTCTATAACCCTCTTTTTATTAATTCCATCGAAAAAATGAAGGATTTGACCCCGCTCGAAAAACAATCTCTTGATCGTCTTAAAAAATGGGATTATGTTATGGCCATTGACAGCAGGGAAGCAACCATTTTTGAAACCATGTTCCGTATGGTTATCCGCAATGTATTTGCCGATGAACTGGGAGACCTCTTTCATGAATTTTATTCCAACAGGTACATCACTCTTGATGCCATGGACAATCTATACAATAACCATGATCTCAGCTGGGTCGATGATATAAACACTAAAGACAAAAAGGAAAATCTGGATGATATTATTGCAAAAAGTTTTCATAATACCATAGATACTCTGGTTGCTACTATGGGTAACAATTTAGAAAAGTGGCAGTGGGGGAGAGTCCATACGCTCACAATAGGTCATCCTCTGGGAAAAGTGAAGATCCTTGACCGGATCTTTGGTTTTAACATCGGTCCTTTTCCTGTCGGGGGAAGTATGCAGACCGTGAGTCCATATGCGTACCGCTTTACCTATCCATTCAGGACGACACACGGAGCATCGCACAGGCATATTTATACAACAGGTAACTGGGATAAATCCCTTACAATAATGCCTACCGGCAATTCGGGCATTCCTAAGAGCAGGTATTACGATGATCAGACAGGGCTTTACCTGCATAATATCTACCATGCCGATTATTTTTCAAAAGACAGTGTGATAAAGTACGCCAGATTCAGGATGGTTATTACAGGGAAATGATTTACAGGTCAACATTCAGGATTACAGGCGGTATAGGGATTTTAGTGATGACTGGCAGTAAATAAATGGAGCGTGTTAATGATGAGTTGTACTGTGCGAAATCTGTAAATATCATTATCTGTTTATTGGCATAATCCGGAAAACTGGAAATTATATTAATCAGTAAGAATTCTATAAATTTTTAAGCAAATCGTCAAACCTTTCCCAGAATCCTGTTAATTTTCCCCATCTTCCGATCAGTTTCTGTGCTTCAGGGGTATTCCATTCTTTTTCAATATCAGCATGGCATTGTGCTCCTTGTCCTTCACGGTCGTGATGACAGAAGCGGCATTCGAGGGGAATTAAATCGGTGCCATGTATTTCACATAGCCCACCGGTAAGAAAATTACAACCATTTTTTGCATACTGGTTCTGGGCAAAACTCCCTTCACAACCTCTGAAAGCAGGTGATAAAACTCCGAATTTTAACCCTGGTGCCATTTCCACCATCATCCGGTGTTGAAACCCTGCTTCAATGGCCCGTGTGGCTTCTTCCACTGTCCACCAACCCGGACGCAGGCAATATAAACGGCATTTCTCACACGAACAGGGTTTGGATGGCGGATATTTTTCAATGAGAGTCATTTCTGTTTTAAAGAAAATAGTAAAATTAGTATGAAAAAATAAGATAGTTCTACTCTTAAGAATTTCTTTATAAACCTGAATATGTGTTAGATTTGGTAAAGTTCGGTATAATCTGCGTAGTCATTATAACGGCCCTAGGCTACTTGAAATTATCCTTTTTAAGGCTTTCAACAAACTCGTCCATCCTAAAAATACTGTAATATAATTTATCATTCACCAGAACAACAGGAAAGTAAAAAGTTCTGTTACCCAGGTCAACCTTATCAACCAACTCGAGCATCAGATTGAAATAATCTTTATTTTCTTTGATATCGTACTTTGTATATGGGATGTTGTTTTCTTTCAGAAGCTTCATCAGATGGGAACAGTTCCCGCAATCATCGTTGCCAAACACTGATATTTCAGTGGAAGTATAAAAAGCGGGTTGCTTACCTGTCATGAAATTTTCTATATGCGACGAGGGATATACCCTTTTTGAAGTGTCAATGCTCCATTGGGCAATTAAAGCATTCATCTGCAAAACAGTCAGTACACAAATAAATAAAACAGATTTGGCTGTGAATCTCATCGTCCTTTATTGTTACCAGCCTGCAAAAGTAATTATAATTTCAGTATTTTTGTTTAAAATATCAGAGATGAAACGCATAGCTGTATTCGCAGGTTCATTTGATCCGGTTACCATCGGTCATGAATCTATAGTTAAAAGGGCAATTCCGCTTTTTGACGAAATTATTGTTGCCATAGGTGTTAATACGAGAAAGAATAGCCTTTATTCACAGGAACAGCGGGAAGAATGGCTCAGTCTGGTATTTTCCGGCTTCCCCACGGTAAAAGTAACTTCTTATAAAGGGCTGACGATTGATTATTGTAAGAAAGCAGGAGCATCATATCTGCTGAGAGGAATAAGAAACAGCATCGACTTTGAGTACGAAATGGGAATAGCACAGGTTAACAGGGATATTTATCCTGATATTGAAACCGTTTTCCTGATGACACTTCCGGAGCATTCTCACATCAATGCCAGCATAGTCAGGGAGATTATTCAAAGTGGAGGCGATGCATCAAAATATCTGCCCGCAAAGGTGACGATAAAATAAGCCTGAAGGCTTTGCGTTAATAAATTGAATACGGCCCGAATGAAAAACCTTTTTCTTTGCGTTTTAACAGTGTTTGCTTTTCAGATTAGTTTTTCTCAAAAGAGTATTTTTATTAAAGGGAAAGCCCCATCATATAAAGGCGAAAGGATCAAACTTTGCCTTTACTCTGACATGATTACCTACCGGGAGGTAAAAATAGCTGAATCCATCATTGACACAACAGGTAAATTCACTCTTACAGCACCAGTGAAAGATATTTCCTATGCCAGGTTGTATATTGGATTTGCCAATGGTGATCTGTATATAGAACCAGGTAAATCCTATGATCTGTTCATTGATTCTGCTGCGGGTCAGATGGATGAAAGAACCAACCTGATGATGAAAGACTATAAACTTTCTATGAGATTCAATAATCTGCAGGACACCAGCATAAACTATTTAATCTACAATTTTGATAAGCTCTTTGATGATTTCACTTATGAGCATTTTAACGATATTTATAAAAAAAGAAACAGAACGCTTATTGACAGCCTTATGGCAGATGTTTCGGGAAGGTTTTCACCCATCCGCAACACATTCTTTAAAGACTATATTAATTATCGCATTGCTTCTCTCGTCCAGGCTGCATTTGGAATGAACAGGTATAAACTCTGCAAGAAGTATATTCTGAATAAACCACTTTTATTAAATAATCCGGAATACATGGAGTTTTTCAATGAGATGTTTTCCATGAGTCTTTACAGTGGTATACAGAACTTCTCCTTTTATGAATTAGCGGAAGCTATCAATAGTAACGAGGGTTACTTTAAGATTACAGATATGCTTGGAAAAGATAGTCTGCTACGTAATGAAGCCTTGCGTGATCTTATACTGATCAAGGGTCTGGGGGAAATCTATAACGATAATAATATTAAACCTGAAAGTGTAATACTGCTTCTTGAGCAAATTAGCAAACAAAGTAAATTTGAAAAACACAGAATTATAGCATCCAATATGTTATGGTCTTTAAAAAGATTTGAGAAAGGTACAGTTGCACCTGAGTTTACGTTAAAAGACCGTTCTGGAAATATGATCAGTTTGAGCGATTTTAAGGGAAAATACATTTTCCTGATGTTCTGGAATACTTTATGCAGTAAGTGCCTCCTCGAAATGGACGTGATGAATAAAATGACAGATAAATACAACAGTAATATTTCTTTTGTAAATATAGCAACCGATCTGAATATAACCCGCTATCAGCATTTTATTCAAAGCACAGCTTTTTCCTGGCAGTTTCTATATTTTGATAGAAAATTTGATATTCTGGATGACTACGCTGTTAAAACAATTCCTTTTTTCATTCTTATTGACAGGAAGGGAAACTTTTTTAAATACCCGGCTCCTGCACCCTCTGAAAACCTGGACGGGTTTTTCCAGAAGCTGCTTCAGGATGAGAAAAAATGAAAGTGACAGACTTGTTTTAATAATACTTCTGTAAATAAATATCCAGTTGCTTCAGAATTTTTTTTTTTTGTATGTCATTGGTGAATGAAGCAAGAAATGAATTCTTTGCCAGTTGAACGAGATCTTCATAGCTCAGGTCAAGAGCTTTGGCAATTTCAATATAATTTTCATTCAGATAACCTCCGAAATAAGCAGGATCGTCGGAATTGACGGTAACCATCATCCCTTTTTCCATCATGGCTTTCAGGGGATGGTCTTCCAGATTTCTCACCACCTTTAATTTTAAATTCGATAAAGGGCATAGTGTCAGAGGAATTTTCCGGATTACTAATTCCCGAATAAGTTCAGTATCTTCAATTGAACGATTCCCGTGGTCGATCCTCGATACGTTAAGCAAATGCAATGCATCCCTTACATTTGCTGCATTTCCTTCCTCTCCTGCATGGGCAACACAGCTGTAGCCGGCACTTTGTGCTTTGCTGAAAACTTCCCTGAATTTTGAAGCCGGGTTACCTGTCTCCGAAGAGTCAAGCCCCACAGCTGTTATCATTTTGCTGTAAGGAAGTGATGCTGTCAGCGTTTCCATTGCATCACCTGCATCCAGTTCCCTGCGGAAACACATGATGATCTTCCCTGAAATTCCATATTTTCTTTCAGCCAGTTTGATTGCTCGGTCAATTCCACTGATCACGCTTCCAAAAGATACTCCTCTTCCAGTATGGGTCTGAGGATCGAAAAACATTTCAGTATGCAGAATATTCTGTAGATGTGCTTTTTCGAGATAAGCATAAGTCAGTTCAAAAAAATCCTCTTCTTTTAAAAGAACTTTTGCCCCTTCATAATAGATGTCAAGGAAATTCTGCAAATTGTTAAAAGTATAGGCTTTTTTTAGTTCATCCACTGAATGATATGGTAATGTAATATTATTTTCAGATGCAAGCCTGAACATCAGTTCCGGTTCCAGTGTCCCTTCAACATGAACATGCAATTCAGCTTTTGGCATACCATTGATAAATTCTTCAATATTCAGTCCCGGGTTCATTTTGGAAATATAAATGATGATTAAAATTAATAATAAATGAGTTACTTTTATAGATGTTGTGAATTGCATGACACAAATTACAGGAACTATCAGTTCAACCTGATCCCAGAAGGGAATGCAGTCACGCTAAGAGTAGTTTCCGGACTTGTTACGGAGTTTGTAAAAGTCATGTGAAACAGGAGAGGTGTTAATCAATTACATGCCATTCTAAAAAAAGGTATGGCGTGAATATCTTTCCGCAAACTGAAATATCGAAAACCCCTTGCTGCTATTTCCCTGCAGAAGCCTGGTTTGACGTAATAGCTACCAAATTTACAATATCGTTTACTGAGCAACCTCTTGACAGATCGTTGATGGGAGCTCCAAGTCCCTGGAGTATAGGGCCAACAGCTTCTGCATCACCAAGCCTTTCGACCAGTTTATAGCCAATATTGCCTGCCTGAAGATCAGGAAACACAAGTACATTGGCAAATCCGGCGACAGGAGAACCCGGTGATTTTTTCTGCCCGACTTTTTCAATAAGTGCAGCGTCTGCCTGTAGTTCACCGTCAAAATTAAGATCAGGCCTCTTAGCTTTTGCAATTGCGGTAGCCTGTATAACCTTCTCAGCGAGTTCATGCTCTGCCGATCCTTTTGTTGAAAATGATAGCAGTGCAACTTTAGGATCGCTGATTCCGGCGATCACTTTAGCGGTTTCAGCGCTGCAGATAGCAATCTCGGCTAGCTGGTCGGCAGTGGGATTGGGTGTAATAGCTACATCAGCAAACACAAAAACTCCATGGTGGCCCAGCTCAGGCTTACGCGTAACCATAATCATTGCTCCCGAAACAACAGAAATGCCCGGGGCCGTCTTAACAATCTGAAGCGCAGGGCGAACAGTGTCAGCCGTTGTGTGTTCCGCACCGCTAACTTCTCCGTCTGCATCACCCATAAAAATCATCATGGGACCGTAGTAAATATCCTGCACTAAAAGCTTTTCAGCATCTTCTCTGCTTAATCCTTTAGACTTTCTTAAATCAACTAAACGATCAATATAAAGTTCTTTTTTTGGAGAAAAACGAGGATCAATTTTCTCAGCTTTACTTAAATCCAGGCCAAATTCCTTTTCTAACCTTGCAATTTCATCTAAATTGCCTAAAAGGATCAGGTCTGCAATTTCTTCCTGTAGAATAATGTGAGCTGCTTTCACAGTTCTCTCAGATGTACCTTCCGGCAGGACAATACGTCTTTTATTGTTTTTTGCTCTTTCCCTTATCGACTCAAGTAAGTTCATAAAGTGTTGTATTTTAATGATTTATAATATTGTAAATGAAGCTTCAAATATATAGAATATTTTGAAATAATAATATTAATGAACCAAAATAGCTTATTATAGTGAAATTTTGTGTGGATTTTATAACTTTGAAAATCCATTTGAACCTATTTAATGTTTGATTCTGCAACATATTACAGCACGGCACTGAATTATTTTATACTTAAAAATGATTATGAGAATGTTAAATTCAGAAATCAAATAAACAAAGACAGCACAAATCTTTTTTTATCCGGCAATGCAAATTACACAGGCACACATGCTTATATTGACTACGCATTGAAACCTGTTGAACTGAAAAATGGAAATGTTGACTGGGTCACGATGATCCTGGTATCTTCTTTCATACTCATCACTTTATCCAAAGCTATCTTTCAGCGTAAGTTCAACCTCATTCTGAGAGCAATATACAGTACCAGGAATTACAATGCGCTTACTAAAGAAATCAATATTTTTAATGAGTTCCAGTCATTGCTCTTGTTTATAGCCTATGCTTTGAATTTTTCATTATTGATATATTTTTTATTTCTTGTCTTTACATATAAGTCGCTGCTTGGATTTGATTTAAATGATTATCTGGTGATTGTATTTCTTTTCGTTGTTTTTAATTTTGTTAAAGGTTTTTTTATCAGACTGACGGGCGCAATTTTTAAAACTTCGGGTAAATCACTTGAGTATCTGACTACAAATACCATGTTTAACCTGGTTGCAGGAATATTTTTGCTACCCGGTCTTATATTTATTTTTTATACCGGATCGATAAAAATATTATATATTAGTTTGATTATGACGTCGTTATTTTATATTTTCAGACTGTATAAGGATTTTTTTATTGGGATTACTGTAATAAAATTTTCTAAAGTATATTTATTTATTTATCTTTGCATCCTTGAAATTTTACCGGTAATGCTTTTAATAAAACTATTTTTGATGAATTGAAAGTTGCCGGTTTTGTAATTTTAATAGTACTTTAATTTGTAATATTTAAATATTGAAGATTAAAAATATACTAGTTTCACAGCCCCAGCCAACTGATTGGGAGAAATCACCTTATTATAATATTCATAAAAGTTTCAACGTAAATATTGATTTCTTCAAATTTTTCAGGATAGAGGGAATCACAGCTAAGGAATTCAGAAAGCAAAAAGTATGTATTCTGGATCATACTGCTGTTATTTTTACAAGCAAGCTTGCTGTAGATCATTTTTTCAGATTAGCTAAAGAGACCCGTACAGAAATTCCAGAGGTTATGAAGTATTTCTGCTCATCAGAGGCGATTACTTTTTACCTGCAAAATTATATTCCTTTCAGAAAGAGAAGGATTTTTCACGGAAAGGAAAATGTTTTTGATATGATTGATATTATCAAAAAACATGGTAATGAATTGTTCCTTGTTCCTTGTTCAGATACTAAAAAACAGGATATTATTATCCTTCTAAAAGAAAACAATATAAAGCATACTAAAGCAACCATTTACAAAAATGTTTCTGCGGATCTTTCAAAAATTGATATCAAGCATTACGAGATGATGATATTGTTCAGCCCTGCCGGGGTTAAATCATTACTTAAAAACTATCCTGATTTTCAACAGGGAGAAATGCTCATCGGGGCATTTGGCCCGACAACAGCACAGGCAATCAGAGACGCAGGACTGATACTGAACCTTGAAGCACCTACCAAAACTGCACCATCAATGACTATGGCATTGGACCAATTCCTCAAAGCAAATAATAAAAAGAAATAGATCCTTTTCTTTTCTTTCCTTTTTTTACTGTTAAATCTATGCAGACATTCAAAAAAGAAGAACGGCTTTGCAGTAAAAAAACTATTGAACTGTTGTTCTCACAGGGGAAAGGGTTTTATGAATATCCGTTTCGGGTCATATGGATGAATATAGAGTTAACTACTTCTTATCCTGCTCAGATCCTGATCAGTGTATCAAAAAAATCGATGCCACATGCTGTTGACAGAAACCTTCTGAAAAGGAGAATAAGAGAAGCATTCCGTAAAAACAAACACTCATGGTATGAGTTCCTTGACACTGCTCATCTGCAATGTGTCTTTGCTTTAGTTTATACATCAAAAGATATTCTTGATTATAAAGATATAGAAGCAAAAATAATTTTAATTTTACAACGTTTATCACTTGTACAGAATGCTAAGCGAATCAATTCAGTGCAGTAGGATGTACTCATTATTACTGATAGTCAGCTCTTGAAAATGAAAACGATTTTGGGTAAATTTTTTATTGCATTAATTCGCTTTTATCAGGGAGCGATTTCTCCACTGATGATGCCATCATGCAGATATTTCCCAAGCTGTTCTCAATATGGAATTGAAGCTATCAGGAAATATGGTCCTTTTAAAGGAGGCTGGCTGACCCTCAGGCGCTTTTTATCCTGCAATCCCTGGGGAGGGAGTGGTTATGATCCTGTACCTTAATTTGTTAATGAAAAACTGGAAATTTATGAGATCGCGAATTTATCTGAAACTAGTACTCCTGATCCTGTTGGTTTTTTCTGTATCACAACAGGTAATTTCACAAGAGTCTGAAGAATTTGAAATTTCAAAGAACCTGGATATTTTTACCACCCTCTACAAACAGTTATATGTAAACTATGTGGACAATATCAATCATGGGGAATTGTTTAAAACCGGTATTAATGCCATGCTCGAATCACTCGACCCTTATACGGTTTATATTCCGGAAGCCGAAATTGAAGATTACAAGCTGATGACTACCGGACAGTATGGGGGAATCGGAGCTTTGATTCACAAACAGAATGATGACATTATTGTTTCAGAACCTTATGAAGGTTTTGCAGCCTATAAAGCGGGATTAAAAGCCGGCGATAAAATTCTTGAAATCAATGGCAAATCAACAAAAGATAAAAGTGTGTCGGACGTGAGCACTATCCTTAAAGGCCAGCCCGGCTCAGATATCAGGTTACTTGTCATTCCTTTCGGAGAAAAAAAACCGGTTGAAAAAAAACTGATCAGAGAGGAAATTAAAATTGACAACATTCCTTATTATTGTATGCTCAACGATAGTATTGGATATATTAAACTGACGAGTTTTACTGCAAATGCAGGGCAGGAGGTTAAAAAAGCATATGTTGATTTAAAGGAAAATAATAAACACTTTAAAGGACTTGTTTTTGATCTGCGGGGAAACGGCGGAGGTTTGCTCATGGAGGCGGTAAATATTACCAATGTGTTTGTAGAGAGAAATCAACTCGTTGTATCTACTAAAGGCAAAATTCAGGAAAGAAACCTTGTGTATAAAACCTCATTTGCTCCGGTTGATGTTACCACTCCTATCGTTTTTCTGGTAGATGAGTATTCGGCTTCGGCTTCTGAGATTCTGGCTGGAGCTATTCAGGACCTTGACAGAGGTGTGATAATTGGGCAAAAAACATTTGGTAAGGGACTGGTCCAAAATATTTTCCCACTTACTTATAATGCGCAGGTAAAAATAACCATTGCCAAGTATTATATTCCGAGCGGCAGGTGTATTCAGGCTATCGATTACAGTCATAAACTGGATGGTAAAGCACTTAAATCAGACGACTCTCTGAAAAGAGCATTCAAAACAAAAAACGGAAGAACTGTTTATGATCTGGGAGGAATTATGCCTGATATTTCACTGGATGAAAAAGACTACGGTAATATCACACGTAGCCTGATCAGCAAATATCTCACTTTTGATTATGCCAATAAATACGCTCTTGAGCATCCTAAGATAGAATCTGCCGCGACCTTTAAGGTTGATGATGCCATGTATAATGATTTTTTAAAATTCATTGCTGACAAGGATTATGATTATACAACTTCCAGTGAAAAAAAACTGGAAGAACTGAAAAAAACAGCCATTGATGAAAAATACTTTGATGCAATAAAAAATGAATATGAGGAGCTGAAAGCGAAGCTTATGCATGATAAAAACAGCGATCTTCAAAAATTTAAAGCAGAAATATCGGATTTGCTCAAACAGGAAATTGTTTCCCGTTATTTTTACCAGAAAGGAAGAATACAGAGTTCCCTCGCTGAGGATACAGATGTATTAAAAGCAATTGATGTGATCAATAATAAACCATTATATGAGTCCATTTTATCCGGAACCTATAAGCCGGCTGAACAAAGTAAAAAGAATTAACGGTGGCTCTGTAATCAAAACATGCTGACAGATAAGAACAGACTGCATTTTTATATTTACCTGATATGCCTGATGTTACTCATGACAGGCATGCTTTTTTCAAACTTTCTGATGAGTGTTTCCCAGATATTGCTTTGCGGAAACTGGCTGGCTGAAGGAGAGCTGAAAAAGAAATTTCTGAGCTTTTTGCATAACAGAACAGCCCTGGTAATCACTTCCTTATTTGTTCTCCATATATTGGGGCTTATTTATTCGACGGATCTTACTTACGGAATGCATGACGTCAAGATCAAATTACCTCTCCTGATTCTGCCCCTGATCATATCCACATCATCGCTGATACCGGGAAAAACATTTCTTCGTCTTCTGATGTATTTTGTTGCAGTTGTCTTTATTGCTTCCATTGTATCTTTCTGCTTTAAGCTCGCTGGGAAAATGACTGATGTCAGGGAAACTTCCATATTCATTTCCCATATCAGGTTCAGCCTTAATATTTGCATAGCTTTCTTTATATCGGTTTATTTTATTCTGTATTCCAGGAAAAATATGTATTTGCGGTTAGTCTATGCAGCCATGTGTCTGTGGTTCATTGTATTCCTTATCATTCTTGAAGCCGCCACAGGATTAGCTATCATTATCATCGTTTCTGTTATCTTACTCAGTTATCTGATTATTACAATAAAAGACTTCAGAATTATCATACCCGCTGCTTCGTTTTTAGTTTTTTTGCCGTGTATTACAATATGGTATTGTATTCATACTTTAAAAGAATACAGCCATGTGGAAAGAGCCGACTTGCGTAAGCTGGATAAATACACCGGTTCAGGAAATCTTTATATTCATGATACCTCATATTTTATTATTGAAAACGGGCGCTATCCCGGCTTATATGTGTCCGGTGAAGAGCTTGTAAATGAATGGAATAAAAGAAGCGGCGTTAAAATTACTATGGTTGATGGTAAATACCCCATGATATTTTATACCCTGATTCGTTTTATGAGTTCCAAAGGGTACAGAAAAGATGCAGAAGGTATAAAAAAACTTACTGAAAAGGATATAAAATCGATCGAAAAAGGAATTGCAAATGCGGAATATCTGAATGTTTTTAGCCTGAAATCGCGATTATTTAAGATTGCTTATGAATATAATTCATATTGCCGTTCCGGAAATGCTGAAAATAAATCACTTATGCAGAGGCTGGAATTATGGAAAACCGCATGTTCAATCATTGGTAAAAATTTTTACCTTGGTGTTGGAACCGGTGATGTGAAACAAGCATTTCATAATGAATTGATTTTTCGAAATTCGACACTGAAAGATAAAGGATTACGTGCACATAATCAGTATTTAACTGTGTTAATTGCATTCGGGATTACAGGATTGTTATGGTTCCTGATTACTTTATTTTATCCGCTTTTTGCTGATAGGAAACATTTTAACTACTTTTTCGTAATATTCTTATTAGTCGTTGTCATTTCAATGTTCACTGAGGATACACTGGAAACACAGGCAGGAGCTACTTTATTTGCTTTTTTTACTTCATTCTTTTTATTTAGGGATGATCAACGCTTAACCATAGCTAAATAATTATGTTGAAAAATATCAGTATTTTATACGAAGAGTACCTTTCAGTATCTGAATTATCAGAGGAAGATCAGGACCTGATGAAGCATGCAAAGGATTCGGCTGAACTGGCATATGCTCCTTACTCAAATTTTCATGTAGGGGCAGCTTTGTTGCTGGATGATGGAACTGTTATAACAGGTAATAACCAGGAAAATGCTGCTTTTCCGTCGGGTTTATGCGCTGAACGGGTCGCCTTGTTTTCAGCCTTATCCGTATTTCCTGATAAAAAAATAAAAATGATTGCCATTACTGCTTTTTCAGATGAAATAGCAGTAAATACCCCTGTCACACCCTGTGGCTCTTGCAGGCAGGTGATTGCCGAAACCGAGAAACGTCAGTCAGAGAAGATCCGTGTATTAATGGCAGGTAAAACAGGTAAAGTAATAGTGACTGAAGGTATCGATTGCCTTCTTCCATTTGCATTCAACCCTGAAAAACTAAAAGGGTAAAATTAAGCAGGCTTTTTCTGGTAAATCATTCACCTGATTCATTCACAAACTGTTTAAAAGGATATTATAGTTTCATGAGGAGTTTGCTAATCCTGTCGTTGAGGATAGAATAGTCGAAAGCAAAATGAATCCCCGGAAACATTAACGCTTTGGGAACGTCCTTTAAAAGATCTATATCTTCTTGATTTCTAAAGAGAAATATCCCTTTTTTATAAAAATAATCGGCCAGATATTTCTGCTCTGTTTGCCCGGGAGTAGGAACAAACAATGCTTTTTTTCCCAGACAAACCAGGTCCATTATACCTGAATAACCGGGCCGGCAAATAATGAGGGAAGTTGCCAATAGTTCATCCATCATTTCCCGTGTCCCGAGATGAGAATAAACAACGATATCATTCCCGATTTTTCGATGGTTGTTTTCCTCTGTAACACCACGAACCACTAAAGCTTTAAAGTTTGTATTGATTAACTGTCCCATCAGCTTGTCCTCAAGCATGCTGCGTTGTGGCTCGGGGCCTGAAAGAACAACAGCGACGTCGTATTTGTTTATTGCGGTATTCCGCTCACTGTGCAATGAAAACCGGCTTAATGGTCCTGTATAAATTGCATTGACCGGCATGTTTCTGAAATGGGAAAGATCCCCCGAAAGATTTTTCTCTTCCTCGAAGTCGGGTATCCAGCACTCATCATAATGCCGGATAAAAAAGTAATTTAACCGGTATAATACTGACTCGAGGGATGAAAATGGCTTAGGAATTTTTATCCATAACTGATGACATATGTATATGGAAACTACTTTTTTATTCCAAAGCCCGAAGCGGTTATCGGAAATGACTGCATCTATTTGTTTCTTTTTTATTATCTTTTTAAGCAGACGGTTCTCCCGGAATATCCTGTATAATATTAACGGAGCCAGAAACATCATTTTAAGGTTCATCCACTTTTTTGAAGTGTACGAAATATCATAACCGGGAAAAGTAATAAATTCCAGATCAGGAAATTCATTTTTTAGAAAAGCCAGGGGCCTTTTATCTGCTGCTATGATGACATTGGCTCCTGCTTCAATAAATTTATAGATAACAGGTACACAACGTGTTGCATGTCCAAGACCCCAGTCAAGCGGACAAATGAGTATGTTTTTTTTAAAAGGCATTAATCTTGTAAAGTAGCTATTTGTAATCTTCGTTCTCATTTTTCAACTGCAGAAACCAGTAGGGGATAGGCATTTCAATGTGAATATTTTCATTGGTAACCGGATGTATAAAAGACAGTGAATAGCTATACAGCCTGATTTGCCGCACATATTTATCTTTGGAACCATAACGTCTGTCACCGGTAATAGGGCATCCTAAGTTGGACATATGCACTCTTAACTGGTTTTTTCGTCCGGTCTCCAGTTCGAGGTCTATCAGTGTATGATCAGTTATCTCCTTAATTACTTTATAGTGCGTTACGGCATATTTAGCATCATCCTGCTGTGTAGTGGAATAAACCAATCTTGCTTCATTCTCTTTAAGCCATGTAGCTATAGTGCCGCTTTCTTTCTCAGGTTTCCCTTCAACCAGTGCATAATATTTTTTTCGCGTTTTTTTCCAGTTTTCGATCAGGGCATGCCTTACATTTTCGGATTTAGCGAGAACCAACAAGCCTGAAACTTCTCTGTCGAGGCGGTGGACGATATACAACTTTTGTCTGCCGAGCGTTTTTTCCTGTATAAATTCATCAGCCAGATTATAAAAAGAAGGATTATCCGGATTATCATAATCGATCGTGAGAATACCTGCAGGTTTTATCATGACAATCAGGTAATCATCCTCAAATGCGATCTTGAACGGAGATTTTACCTTGTAATTAATCTGTTGTTTTTTTGGAAATATAACTTCAACTATATCTCCTTTTTTCAGAAGATCCGTGGCTTTATAAATAACCTCACCGTTACAACTTACATAACCATAACGAAGTGTTTTTTTTATTTTTTCTTTTGAAAGTTCAGGCTGAACTTCTATCAGAAAATCAATCAGGCGCTTATTACTTCCGCTAGTAAATTTCATTCCGCACTTTTAATTAATACCTGTTTTCTTAAGGGCATCTTTAAGCTCTTCAAAGGATGTTGGCTTCGCCAGAATATTTTTGTCTTTATCCAGGAGAAGCATGGTTGGTGTTGCATAAACGTAATAATCGCTGGCCGCTTTCCCATCCCATATTTTCAGGTCGCAACTATTGATCCATGTATAACCCCCTTTGATAATAAAGTCCTGCCAGCTTTTATTGTCAGAATCTATTGAAATGGCAATGACTTCCATTTTATTTCTGTCGGTTTTATCATACAGTTTTTTTAACTGAGGCAGCATTTCTGTACAATGAGGGCACCAGCTTGCCCAGAAAAGTACAAGCGTGTACTCAGCCTGCACATCATAAAGTGATTTTTTTTTACCATTGTTATCATTAACAGTCAATGTGGGTGCTTTTGAACCAAGACTCAATTTCTTAAACCCTTCCACTCTCCTGTTAAGCTTTACTGCTTCCTTATCGCTTTCACAGGTGTTTTTTAGTGTGTAATTCTCAGCGATATAAGTGAGGATAGGCTCACTGTCAATTCGCTCAAACCCCTTTATAATATAATTTCTGACATATTTATATACCTTTTCATTTACATTTGCTCTTCCGAACAGAAAATCAATAGCCCTCATAAATTCCTTTTCCTGCTTGTCTTTGGGCAATTGCTGGTTGCGGTACAGCTGCAAATAGCCAAATGATTTTGATGAAAGTACATCGGTATACATCAGCAGGGTATCATTAAAATCAGCATTGTCGAAATAGTGAAGCTTCATGTATTTACTTTTATCCATAAATGTCAGTGCAAAGTCAAGTTTAGGATAACGCTTTGATTTCACTATACGGGAAACGAAAAGATCTTTGCATTCGCGCAGCAAATTGTCCGTATATTTAATATAATTGTCCTGTAAAGTGTTATATCTTTTTTTAATATCCGGGTAGAAATCATCTCCTTCAGGGAAGTATTCCTTCATCTGGCTGAGGATTTCGAGCTGTGTGTTGGTTTTATCATCACGCTTAATAAATTCAAAATAGATCTTGTTTTCTTCTGACTTGGTAAAACTGATTTTATCGTCAATGGCATTGAAATCAGTAGAGAACTCAATGTCTTCTTTATTGAAGATCAGGTCGAGGTATGTTTCGCCGCCGCCAAAAAACTGGGCTTTCATATCTTTGCCGAGCATTAGCCGGTAAATGCCAATATGCGATTTATTGGTCAGTTTGTAGCTGAATGATCCCTTGTTGTCCAGTTTAATTGTATCGATTACTTCGGGCTCATAATCATGGATAGAAGTCAGAACTATAAATGCCTGAGGCATATTTGATATGGTGCCTTTAAGCAAATATTCCGGCTTGTCAGCGGATTTGGAATAATTCCCGTTGCTATTGTTGCAGGCGGTATAGCCAATAATGAGCAGAACGAAAAGCAGAATTTTATTCATTATTATTATATTATTTCAGATAATCGGATATATATTTAAATACTCTGTTAAAACTTGTATTAACGATTTTTTCTATCGCAGGATTGGTAGGAAATGGGTTTTCATGGTCATAAGCATAAGGCAGATCCAGAATTCTGACTTTGGATGGGATTTTCCGCTTCTCTCCTTTGAGAGTATTAATAATTTCATAGGGCGGAATTATATAATCTTTCTCCAGCCCGATTGCAAATATCTGCCTGGCAAGTTTCGAAATTTTCTCTTCCCTGCATTTTTTTAATTTTTGATAGTGGAGCATACATTTGAAATATGACCCTATGGGGTGATCGTCATTGAGATAATAAGCCAGACGCTTGTCTTTTTTCAGGACATTTTCCAGGTTTTCTAAGTAGAAAGTGTTTACGGCGGCGCATGCCTCGCTGTCAAGTATAAACTTTGAAACAGCATCGGCACGGCTAAAAACGACCCCGCCACAGAAGCACATGATCTTAGACCGGGTAAAATATTGGGAAGGGTTACTCATCAAAAGTGTAAGGCCAAGTGTAGCACCCACTGAATAACCAAAGAAATCGATGCCGGCATCTTTATCTATTAAGGGGTGTGCCCCCGACCGTATCTGCCACGTCAACTGTACTATATCATAGAAACTTTGCAATCCTGACCAGAACATACGTTGCGGAATTTCCTGAAAACGCGTGCTGATAGCTGCATTAGCAAAAGTACTCTCAGCAATATACTGGAAAACCCTTTTCCTTTCACGGCTCACATTATACATCAGGCGTGGATCGGACCAACCTTCAGGCACCCTGTTAATATTGAATGCCAGGGGAAAAAGGACAATAGCTTTTCCCGTTTTTTCAGCAATATATTCAGCCCAGGGCAGGTATTTATTCCAGCTTTTTTCATTCAGACCATGGAAAAAAAGTATAACACCTTTTAATTTCCTAATGTTGCTTTTACGTAAAATGGAATAGGTGAATGTTTGATTCTCTATCACCTTGGAATCAGCAATATTGAGGATGTCCTGGCTGGCAGGTAAAACGTCATTATAATCGAAATTAAAAATATCATTAAAAATAAGATCATTATTATACCTGTATTCTTTTTCTCCCGGTAATATAATGTAGTTGGTCGACTGAAAAGGGATATTATGTATGATAAGGTTATTGCTGCCGACATTGATGGTTTCTTCGGTGTGATTAAAAATGTTTTTAAAAGTATTGTATGAAGCGAGATAATCCATCAGGAATACTGTTATTTATCAGCAAAAATACAAAAGAATGATCAAAAAGAACAGATAAAGTATAGATGTCTGCTGTTCCGGATACTAATTTTAATATTTATTCCGTGGGGCTTAACCCGAGGCTGTTTTCTAAAGAAAAAGCACTGCAACCGAATGGCGGCAGAGTATGCTATGGCTTAAACAACCACATTCACAACGTGTTATTCTGATTTCATCAGCGATCCTGATGTTTACCTGGAAAAATAAACCATCTTCCACATAGCCAAGCCAGTTTCCTTTTTCTTTTTCTTCAACTTTTACCTTTTTGTTCAGGTAGAGGTTCTGTCCATAGCTGATATGTTTTTTATCGACAAAATCCTTGAAATTATTTAAAGTGACAATGACCGAAGAGCCTTTTGAAGCGCTATACATATCGTTTTATGGTTTTATGCCTTAATGATTTTTTTTGTATATAATATTTTTTGTTTATTTTTAATATAAGCAAAGTATATACCTGAATTAAGTGGTACGACTGAAAAAGTCACCCGGTTGGTACCTTTTGAAGTCTGAGCTTTATAAAGTGTTTTTACAAGTTTACCCTGCATATCATAAATAGATATTTCAATATAATCATTTTCAGGGAGGTCAAATTCAACCGTTACCTGATCATTGAGGAAAGGATTTGGATAAACATTTCCTGTAAACTGATCGATCACCCGTGGTTCCGGTTTGTCGGTAACCGGAGTTTGTAATTCAGCAATCCAGGTACAGCTTGTGTGATAGGTAATATGGTTATTTATCAGCGGTATACCAAAAGACCCGGAAGCCCAAACTTTGCCCGGATCATTATATTTGCGTTGTGAACCTGAGTAATCACCCCAACGTTCATATACCCCCTGGAGTTGATTGATATAACTTTCTCCCGGTTTTATTACAGTCAGCTTTGAATATTTGCCCGGCTCATCAGAATAGATGGCTCCAAAACCTGCAAACACACTGACTGCTGAAAAATCAAATGTGATAATAGCCTGATCGTCGTATGACTTTTTACCGGAATATGAGATGTTGGGATAACCATAATCTATTGTATCCGAAAGCAGGTATCCTTTAATGCTGGTGTTATCAGATCCCGGATTCGTTATAATTCCATGATATACAGCTGATGTACCATACAATGTGTCAATAGTATTGGACACGAACTGAATTTTGCCGTTCTGAAAAAATGCACCAAGAACGCGCGCATCATTTGTTGCAAGTTGCTGATGTACGGCTTCCCTGGCATCAGGGGGCATCCCGTAAACCTGATCTGATTTAACACACTTTACAGTAAGGCCGGTGCCGGCACTATCAAGTTTACCCGAAATGTGCATAATAAATATGGTGTCACTTAGTAATGCGAAATTCTTGTCCGATAGCAGGTAAATATCAGGTCCGCGTAATGAGTCTCCACCCTGAACAGGATTAGTGTTGCGTATAGGAACCCCGTTGAATTTGATATCATGCCATAATCTGGTATTCAATGAATCTCCTGCATATCCGTTGTGTTTGTTGATCTGCCAAATTATGCTCTGTTTAAACGAAGTTTGCCAGCTTCCTCCATTCTGTAAGAGGTTGCCAGTCAGAAAAAGTTCATCTTTGGTGAGTGCCAGCGCAGGATAATCGGTCCAGGAAGAATCGTTAAGTCCGTTGCCTGGCAAAGTATAGAGGTTCCATAAACCTGTTGGATCGTTTGTTTGTGAAAACCCTATCACAATATTGCTTTCAAAATCCTGGCTTCCTGACAGAAATACAAGAATAAAACGATCTTCCTGAGGGTCGTAAAGGGTCTTTGGATCGTATAAATGTGTTGTAACCGGCAACGAATCGGAAAATGTTCCTAATGAGATTTTTTTTACTATTGTATCGGCTGAATTATAAAAATAGATATTCGTGTTCACAGCAGAAATCAGGTTGCCGTTATTTGAAACCGACAACGTATTATCATTCGGAACACCATTGAAATCATAAACATTTCCGGCAAATGAGTGGGTTAGTAGAACTTCAGGGTTACTTCCGTTCATCAGCTTTTTATAAGAACCCTTCATGTTTTTACGGGGAAACCTCTGAGCTGATTCTTCTTTCAGACTAAAAAGGTATTTTTTATAGATATTATTGGTAATTCTTGGAGAACTTAGGTTAACAAGACTGAAATTCCAGTCTTTGGTTATACTTTTTACTTCTCTGGTATACCGTTTAGAAAAAGTGTACCTGACAGATTCATACGTTGTTTCCTGAGCAAAAGTAAGGTTAAGTGAAAATATGAAGAATATCAGGAAAAAATAATTTTTCATAAAATGAATAATGGATTAACAAAAATATATATAATTAGTGACTGTGTTAATGTAAGCAATGAAATAATTTTTTTATTACCTTTAATCTCTCATTTGCATGCTAATTAAGCAAACCTTTATTCACGCAAGATTGTCTGAATAATTATATAAAAATATGAAATAATGAAACAATATCTTCTGCTGATATTAAGCCTGTTCCTGTTTTTTTCCTGTAACAGAAGAGATGATAATACTGCTGCGATTCTAACCGAACGAATACAGTACGACGTTTTTATAAAAAGCCCTGATCCTGATCTGGATTGGTGGGTTCAAAATATTGAAGGTTCAAAAAGGGAGATTTTTATTAAAACGATATTGGACAATGCTCTCAGTGGCAAAGTGAAGGTTTATGACTATACCAATCAGCCTCTTACTCCTGCAGATCTGAAATCTCAGTTATACCGTTCTGACACTTTCTCAATGCAAAGAGCAACCCCTCCGTACAAATATTTTGACACAGTTGCTACTCATAGTATTGACATGAAAGATATTGTCAAGATCAGATTCCTGGAAGAATGGACCTGGAACGAAAAAACACTGTTCATTCAGAAAAAGGTTGCAGGAATCGCTCCGGTTGCAGCTGCATATTTGGAAAATGGGGAGCTGAAGGGATATAAACCCCTGTTTTGGGTATACTTTGATGATAAATATCCGCTTAAAACAAATGTTAAATAACACTGCGTCGATGTAATGGACCCTTTTTTAATGATTTGTAAGCTCATACTGTAATGATGCATAAATGTTTTTCAATTCTTATTTTATTCGTATTATTCTGTGTGAAATCTTTTGCACAAAAGGATACTCTTAAATCCGGGAACTTCGAATTTATCGAAAATAAAGGGCAGTGGGAGCAAAGCATTTTGTTTAAATCCAATATAAGAAATGGAAATGTTTTTCTGGAGCGAAACTGCTTTACCGTTGATCTTGTGAAACTTGCTGATTTAGAGCATTCTCATGCCCATAATGGTTTTGCTGATGACAACACTAAGCCCGGACCTGTCCACCGTCATGCATATAAAATGAATTTTCTGAACAGCAATTCAATGGTGAATATTGTTCCTGAAGAACCCACAAAAGATTATTGCAATTTTTTTATTGGCAATGATGAATCAAAATGGGCATCCCATGTGAGGAAATATAAATCAGTTATATACAATGAGTTGTATAAAGATGTAGATCTTCGGGTGAAAAGTAGTCAGCAAACATTTAAATATGAATTCATTGTTCGTCCGGAGGGCAATCCTAATGACATTCAAATCGAGTATGACGGTGTTGACGGTATAAAAGTGGTGAATGATCATTTACTGATTACAACATCCGTTGACCGCATAATAGAGCTTAAACCATTTGCATATCAGAATATTAACGGTAAAGTAGTCGAGATTAATTGCCATTATATTCTAAAGAAAAATAAAGTCAGGTTTGTACCGGAGAAGTATGACGGAAATTATCCACTGATTATTGACCCTGCTTTGGTTTTTTCGACATATACAGGTTCTTCAGCTGATAATTGGGGATTTACTGCCACTTTCGATCTTCAGGGAAATGTTTATTCGGGAGGTGTGGCAGATGCAACGGGTTATCCGGTGAATTCAGGAGCTTACCAGCAAACTTTCGGCGGGGTTTGGGATGTAGCAATCATTAAGTATGACCCTACGGGCACATCAAGACTGTATGCTTCTTACCTGGGTGGATCGAGCTCTGAAATGCCTCATAGCCTTATTGTTAATGAATTTAATGAATTACTGATATTCGGCACAACAGGATCAGCGAACTTCCCGACCACTGCGGGTGCATATGACAGATCTTTTAACGGAGGTAATACCATATACTATGATAACACGGTAGTCTTTATTAATGGAGTGGATATTTTTATTTCACGCTTAAGTCCTGACGGTAGTCAGCTGAGAGCATCAACGTATGTTGGAGGCTCAGGGAACGATGGCTTAAACTTTCGCCCCAATTATGCCAACGTGATGATGCATGGTAATGATTCACTGTATTATAATTATGCTGACGGAGCAAGAGGAGAGATCATCACGGATGACAGAAATAATGTTTATATCGGGACCTGCACATTCTCAAGCGATTTTCCTACAACATTAAATGCTTACCAGCGAATCTCCGGGGGAAAACAGGATGGAATTGTCTTTAAGCTTGATTATAACCTCTCCAACCTCATTTGGTCATCCTATATCGGAGGAAATTCAGATGATGCTATTTATTCAGTGGATGTAGACAGTCATTACGATTTATATGTTGCAGGAGGTACAAATTCAGTCAACTTCCCGGTAACCCCGGGTGCCTACCGTACTTCTTATCTCGGTGGTTCTGCTGATGCATTTTTATCACATTTCTCCCAAAACGGAAATGTATTGATGCAATCTACTTTCTTTGGCTCTCCTGCTTACGATCAGGCCTATTTTGTCAGAACTGACAAGCATAATAACGCATTTATTTTCGGACAAACCAAAGCATCTGGTTCCACACTGATTTATAATGCTTCATATAGCCGTCCAAACAGCGGACAATTTATTGCTAAATTTAACCCTTCTCTGAACAACCTCACCTGGTCAACAACTTTTGGCACAGGGAACGGGAAACCGAATATCTCACCTACAGCATTTGCTGTTGATATATGTAGCAGGATATATGTTTCAGGATGGGGCCGTGAGTGGGCCGGGCATTCTCCTTATAATGACTGGACGTCAACTCAGGGTACCAAAAATATGGACATTACGCCAAATGCTTATCAGGATACAACTGATGGTCAGGACTTTTATGTGATGGTTATGGCAGATGATGCCTCAACACTGGATTATGCCACTTTTTTCGGAGAACTGCATTACGATGCTTGCTGGTACAGCGGACATGATCATGTTGATGGCGGAACAAGCCGTTTTGACAAAAGGGGAAGCATATATCAGTCAGTTTGCGCAAGCTGTGGTGCATGCAATCAGTTCCCTACCTTCCCTAACCCGGGAGCCTATTCAAATACAAACCGCTCTCCAAACTGCAATAATGCCATCTTTAAATTCAATATCTTTAATAATTTTACCCTGGCCGAATTCACCATGCCGAATATAGGTTGCGCACCCCATACTGTCAACTTTAATAATACCAGCGAGGGAGTGACATTTGAATGGGACTTCGGTGACGGTAGCCCATCATCGGCACAAAGAAATCCTACACATACATACACTCATTCGGGTGTTTATGATGTTACCCTTATCGCAATTGATCATTCAAGCTGTAATATTGCAGATACCATGATACGTCAGATACAGATACTTGCTGATACGACATACAGTCTTCCTGATGTCAATATGTGTCCAGGCGATATGCGACAGATAGGTGTAACTCCTAATCCGGATACTACGGTGACTTATCATTGGGTCCCGTCTTCAGGAATTAATGATCCAACTGTTTCCAACCCCTTTGCATCTCCGTCGGTTTCTACTAATTATACATTATTTGTTTCAAATGGAGTATGCACTGATACTATCCACCAGAGTGTAAATATTGTCCATATCAGCGTGAATGCAGGTAACGACACGCTGACCTGCAGCGGGACAACAAGACTTACTGCCTTTACAGGCCAGACAGGCCTGGATTATATTTGGTCGACAAACAGGAACTTTTCAGATACTCTCAATGCTCCGTTGACCAACAATATAATATATGTTACAGTAAGCCAGTCTACCACGTTTTATGTCATGGCTTTTATCGCCGGTTGTTGGGGTATGGACAGTGTTAATGTCGGGCTCATGAATTTTGTTGGAACATCGGATATTGTTCATCCCCTGTGCTTCAGCGATTGTACCGGCCAGATAACCATAACTCCCAGCGGGGGTACTTCTCCCTATCACTTCATCTGGAGCAATGGCTCCACGTCCCCTCAATTAAACAATCTTTGTGCAGGGGTTTATCATGTGACTATAACCGATAATGCTGGTTGTATTTCGATGAGTGATCTGGAAGTTATTCAGCCAGCTTTGCTTTCTGGTAACATTCAGTCAACAAATATCCCTTGCCCTGAAGTATGCAACGGTACGGTAAATCCCAATATCTCCGGCGGCACTCAGCCTTACCATTATATCTGGACAAACAGCAACACATCGCCATCATTAAGTAATTTATGCCCTGGTATTTATAGTGTGACGGTTACTGATGAACATAGCTGCAGTGTGTATCTCACCGATACTGTTTTCCTGAAGCCGATACTGGTCAATATCCGCGCATATGCCGACAAGGATACTATTTATAACGGATTGAGTACAAATTTGCATGTTACTGTTATTCCGGGAGTTTCGTATAGCTGGAGTCCTTCTGGCAGCCTGAGTGACCCCCATTCACCCAATCCGGTTGCAAGCCCGGTGCAAAATACCATGTATTATGTAACAGTTACCGACCCATATGGTTGTATGGCTGTTGATTCTGTGCCCGTCGTTGTAATAGATGTGTATTGCTACGAACCATATATTTTTGTTCCCAATGCATTTACTCCGAATGCTGATCAAAATAATGATGTGCTTTTTGTCAGAAGCAGCTATATTGAGAATTTGACTTTTTCAATCTATGACAGATGGGGTGAGAAAGTCTTTGAAACTAATGATATTAACAAAGGTTGGGACGGGCGATATAAAGGAATTGACTGTGATCCGGGTGTGTATGTTTTCGATCTGGATGCCACTTGTTTTAATCTTAAACCGTTCAAAAAGAAAGGAAATATAACACTAATAAGGTAAATATTTATAGTGCAAAGCCTACTCAATATAAGGTCGTTTTTGTTAAGGGCGAAATCAGTTTTACTTTGTCTTATCACATTTTGTACTATAAATTCAAATGCACAGGATATTCATTTCTCACAATATGATGCTTCACCGCTTAATCTGAATCCTGCCCTTACAGGTTTCTTCAACGGAACAGTCCGTGTTTTTCTTAACCACAGGAATCAATGGGCGTCGGTTACTGTTCCTTATCTGACGTTTTCGGGTGGTTTTGACCTGCAACTCTACATGAATAAATACAGTAGAAATGCATTCAGCTTAGGTATATTAGCCAATGCTGACAAAGCAGGAGATTCTAAATACGGAACGGTGCAGGGTATGCTTTCTTTGTCTTATATGCAATCGCTGAACAGAAAAAACACTGATTTATTATCTTTGGGGGTTTCTGCCGGTTTGTCGCAGCGAACAATTGATTATACTAAACTATTCTTCGATAAGCAGTTTAATGGATCATATTTTGATCCCACCATGTATAATAGTGAAAACTTTCAGGTTAACAGCTTCCTTTTTTATGACATCAATGCAGGTTTGTACTGGAACTATATGTGGGCTGACAATCAGACCATAGATGCCGGTATCGCTGTATTCCATATCAATACTCCGGGACAATCATTAATGAAAAACAGTAGTGTGAAACTGAGCCGCAAATGGGTGCTGTTTACTAATCCGGATATTGGCCTGGGTGAAAAATTGGATATTATCCCGGCTTTAATGGTGTCATTACAGGGATCATACATGGAAATCATTTATGGGTTTAAAACCATATTCAGCAAAGACAAGAAATATTTTGAGAGGACTACTTTCGGATTAGGAATATATTCCAGGCATAATGATGCTCTGATAGTATCGGCTGGAATAGAGTATAAGGGTTTCACCATAGGACTTAGTTATGATGTGAATTATTCAGACCTGAACAATGCAAGCAATTACCGGGGTGGTTATGAAATCGCGTTAAAGTACATATACAGCAAAAGGAAACATAAACGGATCAAGGAAATACCCTGCCCAATATTTTAATAATGAAGTTGATGATAATAAAACTGCGACATCCGGTATTTCTCATCATGCTGTTCCTTATGATGTTTTTTTGTGCTTCGGGACAGAATGCTTCGGAGTTGATCAGGTTCGGTGACGAAGCTTTTAATGAGGGTGATTATTATGGTGCCTCCTTGTATTTTAAAAAAGCACTCGATGACAATAAAAATAATATTGAACTTACATTTAAATATGCTGAGTCGTGCAGATTATTCAACAGCTATAAAGAAGCAGAAGTTTCATATGCACTCGTCATCAATGGCGATACTGCTGGCAGATTTCCAATAGCACGCTTCTGGCATGCATTAATGGTAAAAAGTAACGGGAAATATCTACTGGCATCGAGAGATTTCAAGGATTATTATCAGAGGAACAGGAACAATCAGGATTACTACACGATGAGAGCCTATCATGAAATTGAAGCATGCAAATATGCCCTCAGGCTGATGAAAGATACTATACCGGTAATAATTAAGCATCTTGACGCAAAGGTTAATTCAATCTATTCAGAGTCAGGTGCAGTTCAGTCGGGGGATACGGTACTGTTTTTTTCTTCAATGCGACCTGAAACTGATGGGAGTTCCAACTCGGTCATTGAAAGTGCTGTCTTGTCGAAAATTTATTTCTCTAAGTTTTTAGCGTCAGGATTGTCCACCGGCGAGGCTGTTAGCAGTAAAATTAACAGTGGCAGTGAAAATACGGCCAATATTGCATTTAACAAAACGAAGGACGAAGTTTATATTACACGATGTCGCTACGATAACAAAAACAGGTATATATGCAGGATATTCAGGAGCAAGATAGAAAAAGGCAGGTACCAGCCTGCGGTTCCATTAAATAATAAAATTAATCTCAAAGGATTTACATCCACTCAACCATCCATTGGATATATTGATGGCAGGGAAGTTCTATACTTCTCCAGTGACCGCAAGGGAGGTTATGGGAACATGGACATCTGGTATGCACTTCAGAACGGAGATGATTTTGACGAACCCCAGAATGCAGGAGGAGCGATAAATACTCCGGGTGATGAAATTACACCATATTACCATCAACCTTCAGGTACCTTATTTTTCAGTTCTGACTGGCATGACGGTCTGGGTGGTCTGGATATTTTCAGTATTAAGGGTAGCTTAAACAAGTGGGGAAAAGCCGAAAATGCAGGATTTCCAATAAATTCAAGCTATAACGATATGTATTTTACCCTGAATGGGAACGATACTGTTGGAACAGAAGGTTATTTTACATCCAACCGTCCGGGATCTTTTTATATTAAGGGTGAAACTTGTTGTAACGATATTTTTTCTTTCAAAAAATTAAAAAGGGAAACAGTGAAAATTATTCCTGTTATTGTTGATACCCTTCGTATAGAACAATCTATACGTGAACTGTTACCATTAACCCTGTATTTTCATAACGACGAACCGGATGCATCCACTGATAAGATAATAACCCGTAAGAACTATCAGCTTACTGTAAGTGATTACCTGAAGATGATTAATTTGTATAAAAAAGAGTATTCCAATGGGTTGAATGATAGTATGAAGGTTTTAGCTGAAGCAGAAATTGATACGTTTTTTACTAAATATGTGGAAAGAGGCTTCGATAAACTGGAAAAATTCACTCAACTTTTGTTGCGAGATCTTCAGAGAGGAAATAATGTCAAAATCACTGTAAAAGGTTATACCAGTCCTTTAAATACTCAACTTTATAATATTAACCTTGCCAAGAGGCGTATTTCAAGTCTGAAGAACTATTTTAATGAATATGCTGACGGTATTTTTATTCCTTATCTTGAAGGAAGATCGAAAGACGGTGGAAAACTTGCCCTGTACGAGGACCCGATCGGGAAAACTCTTGCCAACCCTAATGTCAGTGACGATCCAAATGATACCAGAAATTCTGTTTTTAGTCCTGCTGCAGGTCTGGAAAGAAGGATTCAGATCATACTTTACAGTTCGGGGACAAAAGATACTATTGTTGGGAATGCATTAACTGAAGCATCCTTTAACACAGAAAGTTATGATTTTGGGAATATTCCCCTTGGCGAAAAAACGGGTTATACCTTTAATGTTGTCAATACAGGAAAAGAAAAATTGTATATCACCATGGCAGAGGCTGACAATCCTCTTGTTAAACTCGATTGGTCTAGATCTGCTATCAATCCGGGATCCAATGGTATTGTAAATGTACTTATCAATGAACCGGATAAAACAGGAAAGTTCATGTCCTCTATTTCACTTTATCTTAATGTAAAAGAAGGTAAAAGGATGTTAAAAATCAAGGCAAATGTAACAGAACCGGGTCAATTATTAATTAAGCCGGAGGGTCAGGAGAAAAATCCGAGAAATAAAATGAAAAAGGAGAAGTAAAAAACTTCTCCTTTCCTTAAAATACAAGATGTTGATTACTTTTTCTTAGGCTGTTCTTTCTTTTCTGCTTTCTTTTCTTCCTTTGGGGGAGTTTGAGGTGCTTGCTTTACTGTGTCCTGCGGAACAACTTCCTCAACAACTGCTGTATCTTCAACCACATTCTGGTCTTCTGCAGGCTTTTGATTACATGAAGCAAACCCGATCATACTTCCGACAGCTAATAAAAACAATAATTTTTTCATATATAAATTATTTGATTAATAATATGATTACAAAATTATAATTTATTTTATGTAAATCAACAATATGAAATAATTTAAAAAAAAGAAGGCTGCCATTTGGCAGCCTTAATAAGGTTTCTTAGCCTTTTTTCTGACCTCTAGGATTTTTTTTAGGTTCTTCCTTTTTAGGTTCTTCTTTTTTAGCAGCGGGTTTTTTTACAACTTTCTTAGGTTCTGGTTTCAGTTTTGCAATTGAATCAGCTTTCTTGATTGAATCAGCTTTAGCTTTTGCAGCTGCTTCAACCTTAGCAATTGAGTCAGCTTTTGCAGCTGAATCAGCTTTCACTTTTGCAATTGAATCCTGCTGTTTCTGAAGTTGTTCAGGAGTAGGTCCTTTTGGCTGACAAGCTGCAAAAGTAAGGATTGCAGCACCTAGAAATAATGCAAATAATTTTTTCATTTTGTTTTAATTAATGATTAATGATGCAAAATTAAATCAAATAAATTTAATAATCATAAAAAATGTGGTTTTTTTTTAACAAAAAAATGTTATCTTTGTTCATTAAATAAATTATAAATTAAAACTTGAAATCATGAAAAAGAAAATGTTATTTATCGGAAGTTTAATGGTTTGCGGAATATTATTTTTTACAGCCTGTGAAACAACGGATTTGACGGCACCTGTTATTTCAATTACCGGAAATGGAGAAATTACTATTGATTTAGGTGATGTATATACAGATCAGGGTGCCACAGCACAAGATAATAAAGATGGAAATATCACTTCACATATTGTTGTGACAGGAATTCCACAAAACACTTATTTGTGTGGTACTTATAATATTAAGTATACAGTGACAGATAAAGCTGGGAATCAGGCAGAAGCTACTAGAGTGTTAAAAATAAAAAGTGATAAATTAGCTGGTACTTATTCTGTTGTTGAAACAAAATTTCAAGCAACAGTTCGCCAATCATCAGATACATATAATAAGATTTATATAGATAATTTTGGCAATTATACAACAAGCAGTTCAAATCCTCTAACAATGGAAGCATTGGTAGATGGTACTCATATAAATTTAGTTACGCAAACATTTACAGATAACAACTCTACATCCGTTACATTATCAGGCTCCGGCGAATATACTGGCCCATATAATGGATTAAATTTTAAAATTACTCGTTTTGACTACGTTGAGCACACGCCTGGAAATACAGATACAACTTATCACGCAGTTTATTCTAAACAATAATTTTATTATTTAAAGGAAGGGCTGCCTTGAAAATTGGCAGCCCTTTTTTTGCCATAAATGAAACAGTTGTAGCTTAGATTATCTTTGATCCAACCATGCCTTTAAATGAATAATAATGTAATAATGCAGAATGCTTTCCGGTCGTTTTATTATTAATTATTATGATAACTTTATTATACGCTGTTTATCATGTGATTATAAGTCGGAGGGATATATCCCTTAGCGAAATTTAGTTGTTGTGTATATTTGAGGTGTTTATTCTGCTACAAAGGTTTAAAGGCACAAAGAAACCCAATGAATTTCAGATATATCGTTTAGTATTTCAGTAGTATAATTATTCTTTTCTATACGGAACTCTCTTCAAGTGATTTAATAGTTATAATTGATAAAAAAAAGAGGCTGTCTCAAAAGGGCAGCCTCTTTAATTTGTTGACAATCAACATAATAGTGTTGATAACTTTTTATAATACTTTGATATTCAATTCTATAA